>Ga0307517_10005810_pt1 | contig 18453 bp, 14 predicted proteins | sample 23_EM_MG_FD_194515 | JGI IMG/M metagenome (GOLD analysis project Ga0307517, IMG submission 194515) | Populus trichocarpa ectomycorrhiza microbial communities from riparian zone in the Pacific Northwest, United States - 23_EM | ecosystem: Host-associated > Plants > Roots > Unclassified | place... | reverse complement strand
TTTTAACATTGGATTGATTAAGAATTGACCTTCATAATTTATTATGATTTGTTTTTTTATGAGGTTGTTATGATCTCATGATCTGAATCATAGATTTGATAGGTTAACTCAGGTCGATCTAATAGAACGTAGTCGACTCAAAACTTAAAAAAATATTGTTCAATATCTCGCTGCATTAATTTTTTTAAAAAAATGTTTTTCAATATAGATTATATTTTTAATTTTTATTATTATAAAATACATTAATAATATTTAAATATTTTTTTTACATTAAAAAAATTAATCAAAGCAGCATAAACCAATAATCTAGTATTTAATGAAGATGTGATAAAATAAAAAAGTGTGTTTCTAACATTCATAAAAAATTAAACACATATTTTGAAGCACTATATATAAAGTGTGCATTTGGGAAAGTGGTGGCTTTTGTGGTTTATTCCAGACACAATTTGATATTGTTTGGTAATGAAATCAAACTGATGTTTAATTTATGGACCCCATGTTAAAATTGAGGTATGGCTGCAGGTAATGAAAAGCATCTTTTTGCCAGCTTTTAACGTGAAAAGCTAGTCAGGAGATAGTATCCAAACAATGAAATTATAAGTGTTTAATATCGTTGCAAATATTGGACAGAACTATCCTTCCTATAAAAAAAGCAACACTATAACCCGTTTCTTCTGAGCTTTTTTTTCTCTTCACCATAGCCTCCAGATCTCTAAGTCATCACTCTCCTTAAAGATCTGTTTTCCTTCTTTGCAGATCTACAAACCCAACTATTATTTGTAGCAAAAGCTCATTCAATCTGGTTGCGATCACCGTCCCACACCCACCCTGAGTTTCACTACAAATCTAGTAATTTATTCATTCATTTCTTGTCTAGTTTTTTTCATTTATCAAGTGTTTTTCTTTTGTTCTTTTTGGTTTTTGAACAGGTTGGCTATGTGACCACCATATGTTTCTTCTTAGAGATTTGTTTTTCTTCTTTGTAGATTTACAAACCTAACTATTATTTGTAGAAAAAGCTCGCTCAATCCAATTGCGATCATTGTCCCATACCCACCCTGAGTTTCGCTACAAATCTGGTAATTTTATTTTGATCATTCATTGTTTGGTTTTTTCATTTATCAAGTGTTTTTCTTTTCTTCTATTTGGTTTTTGAACAGGTTGGCTATATGACCACCATATGTTTCTCATGCTTTCTCGTTAGATGCATTATGGTGAGTTTATATTTATGTTTCTGCATATTCTCTTTTCTACCATTGATTTTTTTTAGGGGGGATGATGCCTTGTATTGGATAAAAGTTTTAAAATGGTCAACTAAGTGCTTGTACGAGAATTGGAGTGTGTATTTATGTTTAACTATTGTAAATAACAATGTTTCTTTAAATTGGTTAGCAATTTATTATTAAATGAGAAATGGAGTTCGTATTACTTTATGTTTCTTGTGAATTGGTTACCCCTAAAAGTTACATTCGCTTTGCTAAGACATGAAACTCTATTTATACTATGATGTCTAGATCTGAAGTTCTTCTAACTTTAGCTCGTATTTTTTTTTATGCTTCAGATATGCTTTAATGCATTTGATAAAGTTGCAGACCTTAATGTGTTAAACCATCCTGTTCCAAACTTCATATATTACTTGGTAAGTTTGCAATGTTTTCATACAGACAAGCTAGTGAAAGTTAGTGGCGTGTTTTGTTTATCAAAACATTTTTAAAGGCTGCTTCATGATGGTTTTCTCACTGGTAGCTAAACATAAAGTTAAAGGTGCACACACACGCATCATAAAAATCAAGAAAGTTTCCCTTTAGCAATCTTCTCATTGAATTACCTTTAGTTGTTTGCTATTTTTCTGGTTTATGATATGAAATATCTAGATCTATAGATGTTGGTGCGTTTGAAAATGATAGGAGTTTGGTGCTCCTAAATGGACCTTGTATGAACGATCAGCTCTGCTGGAATTTATATCAAATATTATTTTAAGGTGGCTTGACATTGTATTTGGTGATATTTTGTTGTGAAAAAATAATTTGTGAACTTAGAATTCCATTTGCTTTTGAAATTTGAATAGAATTATGGATGATAGTTGTGTATATCTGGATTTCTGAAGGTGGTTTTTTAAAGTTCTCGAACAATTGCTTACCTTTTGCCTTTGATTCTAAGATTTCATTTCCTCATTGCATCCTTTATAATATTCAATGATTCTTGTTTGGAGTGGACTTCCACACAATGACTCTTTCTTTCTTTCGTTAGTTTTTGGTTTTTAAATATTTTGCCATTAACATGGTTTTCATGCTTTATTTGTGTGGGTATGAGTAATAGACTGTACGTTTCAAATCTCCTATGTTTTTTTCCCTTCCCCTGTTCTGCATTTGGATTATTAAAGACTGGTACCAAAATAATATCTATTTCGTGGTCATAGACTTGTTAAATTAGAACCGGAGTTCTTATCATCGATAGTTCTTTTGTTCTATAGATGATAGAACAAAAAAAAACAATATAAAGCAATATGGCTTTAATTAATATGAGAGAAAAAAGCTTTACATATCAGAAAAACAATATGGCTTCATACATATAAGAATATAAAGCAAGCTTTCACTAGTTAGGTATTACCTATTATGTAAAGGATTGGGAGCTGTATAGATTATAACTTGGGTTGACATGTTTGGTTGAAGTGGAAGTGGTTTTGTGTATTAATTTAATTGGTTCAACTATATTTTTTACAATAAAATTGTTGTTTGTTTTATCATATAACCATGCAGCTTTTACTCATATTTGGAATGAAAATATTTTATTGTGTATAATGTTTTTGTTAGAATGTCAGTGTTTGGTACATCTTGACAGGTTATGTTTTTATTGTTATTGATTTGTGAATTGCGGTTTATTGATTACAAAAATTAGGAATTTGAATATGTGGTTATGTGTTGTGTAATTGGTTTTTCATGATGCTGAAGTTTAATGGTAAGAACTTAAGAGGAAAAAGTTAGTTAGGAAAGCTCAACTATTATTATTATGCTTATTATGGTTCTATCATTATTTCTTTTTTAGCTATGGAGTTTTGAGGATTCTGACTTCAGGTTAATTTATCTACCATGTTAATCATTCTCATTAGCATATATTTATTGCATAAATAAACACAATAGACCAATAGACCACAATAGGGATAGGTATTTGAATCAATTACATTGATGGCAACATTATCACATTTCTTAATATAAATTTTATAAGAATTCCTGAGCATATAACATCTTTAATAATTATTGCAAAGTTTAAATGCTAATGTGTCCTTTTGTGATGAATTATGTTAGAAAAAATAATCAATGGAAGGTGCTGAAAGCTTAAATAAAGCATCTTGGACTAAAAAGATGCTGCATACATTCTGTGATATTTGTATTGTCGCTATTAATAGAGGAATGAGGCTAAACACTCATTTCGATAAGGCTAGATAGAAATTTGTTATGGTTGTCTTCAAAGAGAAAACCAATTATGCTTTTAGTAACATTCAACTTAAAAACAAATGGGATGGTGCAAAAAAAAAAACTGGAGAATTTGGAAAAAATTGATTTCTAAAACAGGAGTATGATGGAATAGTGAACTTGGAACTATTAGTGCTAGTGATGAGTGGTGGAAGAAAAAAACTCAAGTTAGTTATTGATACCTTTTTTTGTCTGGATTTATCTTTGTCTTTTCCTATTTCTTAAACTATTTAACATGTTTTATATGGTTTATGCATTTGTTGTTTTATATTTCTTTTATATAGAAAATCAGAGGGTCTAAAAAGTTTTGACATGCCGGGATTAAACCATCACTTTGCAGTAAGTTTGATAGAATGTTCAGCAATGTTGTGGCGATTAGACATTATGCTTGGACTCCATCTTCTGGAACTTTATTTGATGATGATAATGATGTGAATCAAAGCACTCAGGATGTTAATGAAGAAGAAAATCTGAAGAAAGGAAGTAGTGATTCAGAGAAGGATGTCATTTCTAATTATACAGAAGATGTCTGCAATTTAGTTGCTGGAGTTAATATTAGAAATAACAGTACCACAAATAGCAGTGGAAAGAGAAAAGCAAGAGAACAATGCGATGGGCAAAGTAGAAAGAAAAGAAAAGAAAACCTTATAGATTTGGAGCTCAATTGCTTTCATGTTGGGATCAACTACTTGATCGTGTTTCGATCAGACATGGTAGTAGGGATAAGATAGGGTGTAATATTAGTGAGGTGATGTCAAAGGTCCATTCCATACCCGAAATTACTTTCGGTGATGACTTATACTGTTTTGCTACTGAGTACTTGTTTATGAGGAATAAAACAAAAGATGTGGGCATCAATTGAAGATATTGATAGGAAGTATCAATGGCTTCAAAAAATATACCAGAGAAGTTGAAAGCACTAAATCAATGTTAGTATTACTTTAATGATGTTTCAATTTTTATTTTGTCCTGAACAATTATGTCGTGGTTAATTCAAATATTTTATTATCAATTGCTTTAACAACTGGATGTTATAGGAGTTTTGTTGTGGTGCCAAATGATGTACAAGTTTGGAATAATGGGATAATGACTCTAAAGGCTGATGGATTGAAGCATGAAGAGTAGTGCTGATTTAAGTAGAAAACCACCTATCTTAATTATGTTTACGGATTACTAATCTAACATGTTTTAAATTTAATGGAATATTGGTAAACTTGTTGTGTTGTCTGTTGTTATGTTGAGGGAGAATTATTATAAATGTTGTTAATTATTCGCTAATCTAACATATTTTAAATTTAATGGAATATTGGTAAACTTATTGTGTTGTCTGCTGTTATGTTGAGGGAGAATTATTATAAATGTTATTAATTATGTTTGCGGATTGCTAATCTAAAATGTTTTAAATTTACAACCATATTGGTAAACTTATTTTATTGTCTGTTGTTATGTTGATGGTAAATTATTATGAATATTCTTATCCTAAGACTGGCTATTGTTCTTATACAGGTGCTGTAGAAAATTTTCAAATCCCAACCAGTTCTATTATTGCAATGTTATTGATAACAATAACAATATAGATCCAATTATATGTTAAATTCTTAGTATCAGCCTTTATGAAATATGAAGGTGAAATCACACATCATCAACAAAATTAGAAATCATCAACAAAATTAGAAATTTTATATATGTTTAAGCTGATCCAAATCATAATAGGATAAAAAAACAATGAGACACCAGGAGAAAGAACTAAAAACCAAAACATGAAATTACTACAAGTAAATTGAATTGATAGTTCCTTTTATAACATCAATAATTAATAGAGATGTGGTTCGCAACATAACAATTTTATATTTTTCATCATGTCGAGCTTTAGACAAAACAATATGATTAATGTTTGACTTTTGTGACATAAGTCATATGAAATAAAATTATTCCAGCAATTTGTTCTTGACAGTAATTATATATAAGGCTTAAGGTTGAAAAGAAATTGGAGTATATATAACTAAAAGGCAAACCAAAGTTTAATAATTATTTACTTAAGACCTCATCAAAGCATAAAAAAAATTTGATCGTACCAATATGAAATAAAAATAATGATAATGAAGCAGTGGATATAGTGCATGAAAAGTTGGCAAAAAATATATACAAGAGAATATATGTCAGACATATTTTTACTTGGGGCTGAAATATAGTATGGGCATTCTGTTAATTTGTAAAAGTTTTTCATAGTATATTAATGCATACTATAATTTATATGTTATTTGTTTGGTTATAATAATTTATTGAAATTTGCGAAAGCATTTTTGTCATTTTTTTATCCTACAATACTTGCAGATTCCTATATAATGCATGTTCTAACTTCAATATGAGAAATAACCTTCATGAACATTTTAATACACTACAGCAATAAAACTTTCAGTCTTGGGAGCTTCTACAAAATAAATTATAGTTGTAAGTTACTCTTATTTCAATCAATTTTTTCCGTAACTTTCAGTGCAAACAAATATTTGTTTTTAAATTCAATGCCAATGAAGTTCAATGGTCTTTCAATACAAGCTCAGTCGTACCTTTTATCATTCTTGAATGAATTATACACAATTATTTACTAGAGTTTGTCCTTAAACTATTTTTTATGATGTTTTTTTGCATACATGCATTTCGGTGATATGCAGCATCGAATGGAGTTTCTAGTCGACCTAAATATTTAAGTCAAAGATAGTTGATTGAATTTTTATTTCACATGAAAAACCATGCATATAATCTAGTGCGTATTTTTCCTTGTCATCCCTTGTTTACCATTTCCGAACCCGTAAAAATACATGAAGTTCATTTTTTTTCTTTTTCTAAATAAAATTGATGTTATTAATCTATAACATGATATTATTTTTTTTCATATCTTTCAAAGTGATAAATAGTGCTTGTCAATGATATTTAAAAAGTGATGGATTTTTTTTTTATGATATGAATTGTAATGAACACAAATGTTTGTAATTGAATTTATGTAGATAGATATGGAAAATGAATGTGTTTATGCTATGTTTGGTGTTAACTATGATGACAATTATGATACCATGATAAATCGTGTAATTAATCATATTAATTATAGTGGTACCGGTGGTAGTGGTGGAGTTGTCAGTGATAATAATGGTGGTGGTAATGGAGGGGTTAATGCTGATGGTGACAATGGGGATGATTCCAACAGAACTAATGATGATGATGATGATGATAGTGATGAAAACAAAGATGAAAATTGTACTGATGATGAGGATGAATCGTTTTGGCTACGAGAGTTTGATCGTAAAAAACTATTGTTATGCACCGCTGGTGCTTTATACATGTATTATGCTACTTATGTGTATAAGAAACCTTGTATGGTTTCATATAACACAAGAATGAGATGGTTGAATGAAGTCGTACGAGGACACTAGAAACGGTGTGTTAACATGTTTAGGATGGATGCAACGACGTTACAAAACCTTTGTTATGACTTGGAAACATAATAGGGATTGAAACCATTAAAAAGGACGAGTGTTATTGAGAAGGTAACAATGTTTTTGCATTAGGTGCAACAAATAACAAGTCCAAGAAAGATTTCAACATTCTGGTAAAACCATGAGTCGAGATTTTGATAAAAAGTTAAAGACAATTTGTTTGCTTGTGATAGATATAATTAAAACAGAGGACTTTGAATTTTTAAACACTCCGCGAGAAATTGCGATGAATCCGAGATTTATGTCTCATTTTAAGATTAGACAAATGATGTTTATAGTAATTAATAACACAAAAATTAGTTCAGATTCTGCTAGTCATTATTTATGAAATATTGGCTATTGTTTTGTTTTGTAGAATTGCATTGGTGTGATAGACGATACATATGTTCGTGTTTCTGTTTCTCAAGAAAATCAAATACCATTTATAGATAGAAAAGGTGTGTCGACATAAAACGTAATGGTCGCATGTAGTTTTAACATGCAATTCACGTTTGTTTTGGCAGGATGGGAAGATAACATTCATGATACTCGTATTTTTCTGGAGGTTATTGACAATCCAACTATAAAATTTTCAAAATCTCCTCAAGGTAAATATATGACAATAATGAATTGTTATTTAAATTTAAAATTTGTTTATTCTATATTTTTTTATTAAATTTGTTATAATTTTCTTACTTGTCATTGTAGGAAAATATTATTTGGTTCATGGTAGGTACCCAAATGAGTATGAGTATCTTAGTCCATATAAAGGTGCGAGATATCACTTTCAAGATTTTCGGCGTCGAGGGCAACCAACAAGCCGGAAAGAGCGATTCAATCGTGCACACTCACCACTTCGCAATGTCATTGAACGTGCATTTGAAGTGTGAAAACAAAGATGGAGAATTTTACAGAACATGTCTGCATATCTATAAAAATTACAAGTGCAGATTGTAGTGACATCAATGACACTACATAAATATATTAGGAGGAAGTCACAAGAAGATGTTGCATTTACAGAATATGATCACAATCCTAATTTTATTCCTGATGATTTTTTAGCCGATGTTGTTCCATGTTCTCAAAGTCAAGACAACTAAAGGCCTTCTCGAATGAATTATGTCGGTGATGAAATAACAGATATTTTAATAAGATGATTGAAGGAAAACAATAATGTAACATTCTTATTTTTTTTATGTATTACAAAAAAAAAGCTCACAAATGCTACTCACAACTTACAAAATTCACACATGTCCTTCTTGGTAATTTTATTACTAGAAGCACTTACAAAAGTAACTTAAGCAAACACATATAAAATGTTTTCTAGACAACAATAATTTTAACTAAATATATATTTTATTATACAAAACCACAAAAAAAAATAATTTTTTAAAGAATTACTTTTTACCGACTATAATCACAAAAACAACCACTCTTCTGGACACCTGGACACGCAAACACACAACAGAGAGAGTATTAACACTCAACATTAAATTTTTCCTTTTTTTAAGAATTTTAATTGTCCAATTATTTCCATGTGCAAGCATAGATTTTCAACACGGTAGCACTCCATGTAACATAACAAAATAGAAGGACAAAATCCCCAACAGAACCATCCATTACCACAAGGATAAAATGTATTAAAAACATTAGTAGAGGGGCAAAATGCTTTGGAATATGCTTGGGAGTGGGATGCCCTCTCAAAAGTCAAAAACACGAACGACGCGTATCTCTTCTCCCGTCAAAAAAAAAAAAAGGAAAAAAGGAAGCGATATTCGGGATAAAAAAAAAAAAAAAAACACCCAGCCAGTCAGTCAGCGAGCGCACTATTATTTACTTTGTTTTGTTCGCTGCCCGTCTCTCCTCGCCCTTTTCGAAAAACAAAATATGGAGAAAATGAGAGAAGAAGTAATCAGCTCTGGAGGGACCATGGATCCAACTCCTGCTGCCAGGTATGCTCTTTCTCTTCTCTCCATTTTTTTTGACTGTTTTTGGTCCTGTTTTCTTTTGTTAATTAAAAATTAGGGTTTTGAATTTTGTTTGTTAGCTCTGCTGGGGCATCCTCACCACCAAATTTGGGACATAATTATAATAATAACTCAAAAGCAGTGTCAGTATGGACAACTTCATTAAGCACAAGTGCTGGTGGTTCTGCTCTCGGCTCTTCTTCTAGACCTTCCTGCAGGCCATGGGAGAGAGGGGATCTGTTGAGGCGTTTGGCTACTTTTAAGCCACCCAATTGGTTTGCAAAGCCTAAGGTGCTGCTTTTTCTTAACTTGATCCATTTTTTCTTTAAGGGATCTGACCGTTTCTTTTTCTCATGTCTTGCAGATTGCTAGTTCACTGGCTTGTGCTCAGAGAGGCTGGACGAACATTGATATTAATCAAATTGCATGTGAAACATGTGGTGCACACATGACTTTTGTTTCATTATCTTCATGGACCCCTGCTGAAGGTCAGATTTTGTAATCTTCAACTGCTTTATCTGTCAACATTACAATACATATCTGAGGACATTCAAATTATCAAAACTAAAAGCTGTTGCTTAGGGAGTTGCATTGATCTATCAAGCAAAAATTATGATGGGTTTTAGGAGGATGCATTGGCCAAGGAACTCTGTTTTCTCTCAGTCTTTAATGTAAAAGGGAGATCAAAGAAGTGAAAGATAGTTTGGGTAAAAGTGGAAGAGTAATTAGGGGGTCGGTGCTACTTCTGGTTTTACTTGTTATGACCAATTGGTCTGAAAATGGAGCATTTCAGGATACGTCAATAAATGTGTTCACCTTATGACTTGACATGTGTTGTATCATGAGAAAACAGGTAATTTGGTAACATAAAATAAGTAATTTGATGAAGCTCGTAGTGATCAAATTTTTGTTCTACAATGCTCAAGAAAATTGGGGTGGTCTTTTCAATACTAGGTCTAGCTTTGGAATGCCATGGTTTGCATGTGATCCACATGTTGCATCTTTCCATGTTTCTTTTACATTTAATTGCAATACCTGTTGATGTCTCCATTTCATTTTTCCTGTTTGAACAATGCTTATTTGATCATTAATTAAGGATTAGAGCAACTGTCTGTTGCTGACATAATGGTATTCTTTGTTTTCTCTTTTATTTTGCAATTTTGGGGATGAAGTTGAAAGTGCTGCTGAAGCCTTTGCCAAGCAGCTGGATGTTGGCCACCAAGCCACCTGTCCTTGGAGAGGAAACAGCTGCCCTGCAAGCTTGGTGCAGTTCCCTCCAACTCCACAGTCTGCCCTAATTGGAGGATACAAAGATAGATGTGATGGACTCCTGCAATTTCAGTTTCTTCCCACCATTTCTGCATCTGCAATTGAGCTGATGCGGGTTTTGCGGGGACCACTGGTTGACCGCCTTCTATCACAATCACAGAATTTTATCGCTGGAGAAGGTGATTTCAAAACAGAATGCATAGCAGGACTTGAAACCACTAGAGATGGAGCATTCTGTTTCTATACTCGGGTAGGATTCTCTCATGCTCTATTGCTTGTTGTTAAGTTACGGACTCATTATTTTGTGCTATAAATTCTATGCTTGTGTAGTGCTGATTACATCTGTTACATCTTACTATACTTGTGGGATTTTCTGACAGGCCCAAAAGCTCATAAGTCTATGTGGATGGGAACCCAGATGGCTTCCAAATGTTCAAGACTGCGAAGAAAATTCTGCTCAATCAGCTCGAAATGGGTGGTCTTTTGGCCCTGCACAGGCCCAGGTCCATCTTTCACATGATCTTGGACCAAGCAAGAAAGCACACTCTGCTTCTGCAAAAAATGACACTGGAAAGAACAAAGTTTTTGCTGTTGATTCTAGATGTGATTCCAGGTCACCTTTATTAGATTGTAGCTTATGTGGTGCTACTGTCAGAGTATTGGATTTCTTGACTGTTCCTCGACCTGCTCGTTTTGCTCCCAACAACATTGATATTGCTGATACAAACAAAAAAATGGCGTTGACCCGTGGAGCAAGTGCAGCCAGTGGAATTAGTGGTTGGGTTGCTGCTGATGATACTGAGAAAGATCAGATTGAAGACCGCGATGAAGTTGCAACTACGGACAAGGGAAAATTGCTGCTGAACTCAGAAGTTGATTTGAATCTTACAATGGCTGGGGGTTTATCTTTTACTCAAGAGGGCCGAACAACAATGCCTGAGAATATTCTAGACGCAGACATGGGAAGGGACTTAATGATTGGTCAACCTTCAGGAAGCGAGGTCGGTGAGCATGCAGCTTCATATGAATCACATGGACCAAGTTCTCGTAAGCGGAGCTTGGAAATAGGTGGCAGTTCAGATGATAGGCGACAATTGATTATGCAGCGAGCTGATAGTATAGAGGGAACTGTCATTGATCGAGATGGCGATGAAGTCACAGATGGGCAACAATTTTCAGCAGGGCCTTCAAAACGTGCTCGTGATTCAGATTTTTTTGATACATATTGTTCACCATATCAGAGAGATTCATCTGGTGCTGGTCCTAGCCATTCAGTGGGTCTTGAAGTCTTTGCTGATGGAAACAGAGCTGCTTCATTTCGTCAAGGAAGTGATCAAATTGTAGGGATCCCATCGGCTAGAGATTCAACACGTGCATCATCTGTCATTGCAATGGATACAGTTTGTCACAGTGCTGATGATGACTCCATGGAAAGTGTTGAGAATCACCCTGCAGATATTAATGATGTGCATTTCCCCTCTTCTAGTACATATGGCAATTTGGACATGAATGAGACATCAGAACTGAATAATAGCAATCAAGCCCAGCAAAGCATTGGTTTCCAACCTGTTGCTGAAGTAGCTCCGGGAGAAATGGGTGTCAGCAGTACAAATGATGGTGAAGAAATTTTCAATGCAGAAACAGTTACTGCTCAAGCGCGGGATGGTTTTAGTTTTGGGGTTAGTGGAGGGAGTGTTGGTATGTGTGCTAGTCATGAAGCTGAAATTCATGGGGCTGATGTTTCTGTGCACAGAGCAGATAGTGTTGTTGGGGACTTGGAACCCAGAATAGAAGATGCTGAAAATCAAGGTCAGACTGGTGAATCTGCTCCTGATCCTGGGTTGATGGATGAGATCGTTCCTGATGAAATAAATAGGGAAGATCCTCGTGGTGATAGCCAGGAGATGCTGTCTCGATCTGTGGAAAGAGCTGCTGACAGTGGCTCAAAAATAGATGGTTCGACAAAGGCTGAATCAGTTGAAAGTGGCAAAAAGGCAAGCCAAAGCTGCAAGTTAGCATTAGATAACAATTCACATCCCTCTATGTCTTGCAATGCAAACATCTATTCAGGCTATGGAACAACCAACAAAGGGGTTTCAAAGGGTGGAAAATCATCATCTGTTAACAACTGTCCATGTGCAGAATCTGATTATGCAGTCGCCAATGGGATAGGTAAGTTAATACCTTTTTTTAGCTATCATATTGAATGCCTCTTTTTTGGGACACAGCTACTTTTATAGAATGCTGAAAATATCCCTGCATTGTGACTATTTGTGAAGTGGAATTTGTTATTGGGGTTGGTAATAACTATATCATATAGAACGTACAAAGGAGCTGAATTCCTTGGCTTCCAGTGAACTATGATCTACAATTTGATATCAGGATTTTGGACTTGTGAGTCACATTGTCTAGCTCCATATTCTGTTCTTTAAAGCACCTTGAACATTATTTTTTTTTGACATTCATTGGTTAAGAATCTCTTGGTGATTGCTTGCGTGTAAAGCGTTTACAGTAATAATGGTCATCGACAATAATAGAGAATTGATGAAGGGTTCTGGACAAATTATTGAAATACATGGTTCTGCCTCTCCCCTGCTTGTTTCTATTCTGTTCATCTATTTTTTTTCCTCTTTTGGTGTTGATACTCCTATATAGCTTAATGTAGCTGGAAACTCATGGATTTGAATTTGCTGTGGGAGAAAGGGGGAAAAGAAGAATAAACTAAAATGTTGATTGATATAAGACAGTAGTTTAGTTTCTTCAAGACTTGTAAAGTGTTTTATGGTTGATTGATTAAGATAGTTTAGTCTGTTTCAAATACTATGCCATGGCAATTACAACATGACTGTAATTTGACTAACATTTCAATGCTATTGAAGTAAAAAATCCTCTTTCTAGAACACTATCTTGTCATGCTGTTCAACTTTAATCCTTGAAACAATTTATTGTGTTTGTTTCTTTTCAACGGTATGAGATGTTTGCTTTGTTGATGACATTCATTTTGTCCATTTATCTCTTGACAATTCCAATGCATCATTGCATCTGTTATAAAAACTTGATGACAAGTAGGATTTGTTTGCAAAATCCGGTGACAAGTTGGTAAATTCACCATGAAATTTCTTTTACCTAAAACATCTTAAATAGAAAATGATTTCAAGGCTTATGAAATTAGCACAGCGTTGGCTAAGAGCTGAAACTAGTCATGCACAGCGTCAGGTAAACTGAATAAGGTTTTTATAATTTGAGGGTGGGTTTGGGAATCATGATTGCTTGCCTTGACTTCTGAGAGATATAAATAATTGCATCTTCTCTTTTCCTGTTAGCCCTTGGAAATTTTGCCACTTTTGAAACAAATAAAAAATTCAACCGAGTTTTATGTTCCATTGAGTGGGAAAAAAAATGCTATTTGAGCCCATCAATCCATCTGATACTATTCATGATAGTTGTGGGTTCTTGACAGTGATTTTCTACCCTTCTAGAATTGACCCTGCTGCTTAGCATGTTGCTTTTAACTATGTAAGTTATTTATAATAGCAGTAAGAAGATAAATGAACTGTCCATGTGCATAATATTTCTATGACATGGTTCTCTTTTTTCATCGTTGGCTGACTTTCCTGTCTGACCTGGAACTTCTTTCACCACCAAGTCTTTATTGATTGCTAAAATCATGATCCCTGTATTGCATGCTCTACATTGAAACATGGGATTAGATGGAACACGATTTGATGCTGACTGGTACTGGCTCATGCACCACTATTTAGTCTTTGAGGTGGTATGAATGATCAAACCTTTTTTGAAACTGTGGCTCCTCTGCTTCTTATTTCCCTAGCTTATGTGCTATTCATTTCACTCTGGAGATGAGAATTTTCCTGTGATTTCTCTCCTTGCACTTTCTTATTACTTAAAATGAAAGCATCCTTACGTGGCGATTTTAAATTTTGAAGATGTTACTTCTTTGTGCTCTTCCATCTGTTGTCCCCATGTTATCACAGCATTTGATTCTCAGGGCCTCCAAAAGGTGAAAGCAATTATGAAGAAGCTATAGAATTTGATCCAATTATTCATCACAACAAGTTCTGCCCATGGGTTAATGGAAATGTTGCTGCTGCTGGCTGTAGTAGTCGTGGTTCTGGCAGCAATGCTGATACTGCTGCGCTCTGTGGGTGGCAGCTGACTTTGGATGCATTGGATGCTTTACGGTCATTGGGGACTATGCCAATTCAAACCGTACAGTCCGAGTCAGCTGCATCTTTGTATGAGGTTAGAAATACTCTGAAATTCTTTTCTATTTGAGCAGAATTAAATAAAGTACTCTTGATTGGTAACTTAATGGAGCAACCTCCCTAGCTCAGGATGTTGAATCTATTTCCCAGTTTCTGTTAAAAATTTATGAAAAATCTGTTTTCTTGTTTTGCAACAATGTACAAAATCATGTGTCTTAACTTTATGCCACAGGACAATGCAAGGAGAAGAGAATTCATTTCAACCTTGAGATATTATTTAAATATGCAGGGAAATAGAAAAAAATTGGACTAGTAGTATTCGTGGTAGAAGTAACAAATAACTGATGTTCATACTTTTTAGATGAAAAATGTTGGGTTTGGGTCAAATTCCATAATCAAACTTGTTTGTCCATGTGAATTTTTTTTCCAATTGTCATTTGAGTCTTCATTTATAACAAGGCGCTTCCTTTTGCTAGATTTTTGGTGATAATGTAATATTCTTTGAAATGGTGGACGGTCATTGATTCTTATTGTGATGACAGTTTCTACCCGCTATCCAGATTTAATATTGATCTAGCATTCTATGAAAATACCTCATATTTTTGGTGCTTGACATGCACATGTCATAATTTTGTTTCTGCAGGATGATCACCAAACTCCTGGTCAAAAGCTCCTTCAACGGCATTCTATGAGCAAAAGCCATGGGCAACACTTAGATTAATCTAATAGCAAAGGTACTTATAGCTAGTTACGTCAGTTAGATTTCATTGCTTCAATGCCCATAGCTTTCCGTGTTCATGTGCTGCCTTTTCTAAAAAGCCTCATGCTAGATTTTTTTTTATTTTTTATTTTTTATTATGATCTCCATTAAATTCTTTTTTGACAAATCTGCCTTCTCTCTTATTCTCTCCCTTGTTTTCTGGTTTGGAGTATCCTCTTTGCCTTTCCTGAAGACTATTCTCCCCTCCTCTGGGGTTTGGTGTCTCCTCTGTCTCCTCTGTCTCCCATTAAGACTAAAGCTTCCTCCTCCCCATTTAAATGTGTTATTCTATTAAGTGCACCAAAGATGGTGACTATTGGTCCCTTTTCGTTTCCCGAGCAAAAAGATGCCGAGTGGAAACTGTAAAAGTATCACCATCTCCTTATTTCCAGTATCACCATCTCCTCTTCCCGCTGTAGATTCATGTGCACCACAAAATTGGGAAAATGAAAGAAACATTGGTTTCATGTATAGGGAGCATTTGTGGGTGAAATAAGATGTGTTGGCTTTAATTGCATTACCTATATGCTCTTAGGTGAGAGCATGAGGCAAACGGATTTGGTCAATTTTATGCTCTGGAAACCTCATCTAACATGAGCGTCTTTTGTGCAAATTCATTACTCTTAAGAGCATGGATATCTAACTTTGATCACGCACTATTTGTTATGCCATTGTTGTGTAGGACTAAAAGTGCATCAATATTGAAAGTATCTCAGGAATCGGTACTTTGGAGCTGGTGCTGGTGAAATTTATAGCAGTCTATTCTTTCCTGTGTCCTCAATTTTTTCTTCCTTCGTAACTGTTCAGTAATTTATTGATATTTCAAGAAATTGAGAACGTAGTTTTATATGGTACAACTTCTTGTATGCTTTCATAGTTTGTCCCTTGTTGTTGTCGCTACTCGAGTTGATCTGCAATGTGACAGTGAATAATTCTCCCTTGTTTGTATCTTTGTTTCTAATGGCCTCAATTCCTGCTTTGGTTTCTCAAGCCAAAGGTTTGGAAATCATGATGTTTCAAAAGTTGTGATCATTGTTTTTACAAATCTCACTTTAGCATTTCTATCATTGTTTTCCTCGTCCTATATATGGAAGGATTTTTTGAATTTATACAACACAACTGGCAATCCTTTTTCCATTCGTCCCCCCCCATCCCATACCAAAATAAGTTTCGCTTAACAGGAGTTAGAATAGACTTCTTTAACATCTCTCTTTCTTGTTTCTCAACCTGGTTGCTGCCTGTGGTTGCCATTGGGATTTTGGTTCTATGCACTGCTGGTACTGGTAACTGGTTTGTTCTTAAGGTGATCAGAAATATATGATGATGCTACCATCTTGCTAACCGATGAACTTTTCCAACAGAAGGTGATTGTGTTTTTTTATTTTCTCTCGCTTCTTACTACTTTTCTCGGACAAGGAAGACACCAATGTCAAAATTAAGGGAGTTGAAGCAGCTTACAAGGGATCAGACGAATGTTGGGAGGCTCAAGCTAATTTGGGTGTGTTCGGAACCTTTTTTAAAATTTTTTATTTTTTTTTTGTTTAAAATGATTTTTTTTTTATGTTTTTTGTTTTGTGTACTATATTAAAAATAATTTTTAAAAAATAAAAAATATTTTAAATTATGATCCCAAACATGCGTAAAAGAATCATTGGGAAAATCACGGCTCAGAGAAAGCAGCACCACAGGATTGTATGGTGAATGTTAGCAGGAAAAAGTTGGTGCAAGTTTTTCGTGGTTAAATTTGATAATACCCCATTCAATTCTTATAAAACCTCAATCTCACGCGGGGTAGATGGTTATGGTGGGACGTGATTTCCAACAAAATAGACTAGAATCCTAATGACATTTTTTTTCAAATAAAATCTTCAAAACCAAATGGCTTCAACATTAGGGAATTGCCGGCCGAATCTTGAAAAATGCACCAAATTTAGCTATTTCACTGTTATAGAGATATTATGAAGTAGAATAATTATTTTAAGAAATCCAAAAAAATATTCTAAAAGCATCTAATATGGAGTTATAGTTTTTTTTATTTTAATTATTTTTCTAGTTAAATTTTGATTTTAATTATTTATTTCTTATTTAGTTTTATGATTTTTAATTTAATTAATATTTTACTATTTATGAATCCTAATGCTAGATAAATTATATTAATTAGATATGTTTTAAATAGAAATCCTTTCATATAAAGGATTTTAGGACTACTATAAATAAGGACTAGTTTATTTTATAGAGATTCAAATTATTATTTAGATTCAATAAAAATACCAACCAGATAATTATATCTAGATTTCTATATAGTTATGTCTATAATCTCAGGGCTCGAGAACCCCAATCTTATCTTTGTTATACGTTGTATCAGGTGATATCAGAGCGGGTTATAATCTGGATCGATGATGTGCCGCGAAGAGAATTGTGGGGTAGATGGTGGCATCCATCCTCGTGATGGAGATTAGGGGATGCGACTGTTTAGGATCAACTAGATTATCATTCAATAATGATAGTAGCTTTAGAGGAGTGAGTGCAAAATGAGTTTGGCAACATCAACGCTAGATTTGATGGCCTTACATCCAGGTTTGAGGCATTAGGGTTGCACACAAATATGAACTACAGAAGAAGAGAGGCACACGCCGAGGATGACGCCCGTCCTTGAACCAGTTCATGCAAATCCTCGTGGTCATTATGACTATGAGTACTCATCTGATAAAGAAGATCGAGGTAGGTTTATTGGAATTAATAGGTATAATTAAGACTACCAAATGAAGGTTGAGTTGTCTTCTTTTGGTGGTGATTTAGGAGTTGAAAAGTTCATTGATCGGGTAAGTTGAAAGTGGTCGATTTTATAAGTACAAAAGAATTTTAGATTTGATAATGGTAATATTGGTAGGGTTTAAATTGAAGCATGAGGCTTTTCTTTGGTGGGATAGGCTATTAAAGGCTAGGAGGCGAGAGGATAGAAGACTTTTTGAGACTTTCCAACGGATGAAGCAATTGTTAAGAAGTAGATTTTTGCCTCCTGATTATGATCAACTTTTGTTCCATAAGTATCAGAGAGGTTCCCAAAGTTCTTGAACTCATGAATATACAACAAAATTCTTGTGCCAAGCTGAGAGAAATAATCTACATGAAAACTGATGGGAAACAAGTTGCTAGATACGTAGGCGGACTGAAACTTGCCACCGAAGATAGAATTGGGCTTCAAATGCTACTGAATGTTATTGATGCACGAGATATGACTTTTAGGGAATAAATGTTGATTTAGGAGAGAACCAATATGAGATTTGATTA
>Ga0307517_10005809_pt1 | contig 18455 bp, 14 predicted proteins | sample 23_EM_MG_FD_194515 | JGI IMG/M metagenome (GOLD analysis project Ga0307517, IMG submission 194515) | Populus trichocarpa ectomycorrhiza microbial communities from riparian zone in the Pacific Northwest, United States - 23_EM | ecosystem: Host-associated > Plants > Roots > Unclassified | place... | reverse complement strand
ATTATTATTATTAATAATATAAATATTCGAATTAGCTTGCGTTGCGTGCACCTTCACTAATTTACCAGGTTCTAAAATTATTAATTATATAAATCTTCAATAATTATAAAATTTGTAAAATTCAAAATAATAATTTTTAAAAAATAAATTTAAAAACTAATCAATTCAACCACCTTCATAATTCAATTCATGTATATGTTTTGGTTGATCAATCTCATCTCATCTGCTTTCCAATTGGACGGTCATGTTTCCATGGTCAATCATGGAAAAGGAGGATTTGATGGCCCTTGAGTGAAATTCTTAGGTCCCAGAAAGTTAATGAGGCCCCACATGACTTTTTCACATTTTCACATGATGGGATGTCATAATAATAGGTTAGGTGATTTGGGATCTTATATAGTCCTAGTAAATTGTATTTGAATACATATAAGAACAATAGTAAGCTCTTTATCTTAGTACCAGTATAGTATTTTTTTTAATTTTATGGTTATTTTATGATGTATTTTGGATAAACATCATGGGATACAAATTATTACCAGGTTCCCATGTTGTTGTGATATGTTACATAAATGGCGCCAGGATTTCTGAACCCACCAATTCCATTAATTGCTACTTTTTTGGTGTCATGTTTTGATCTCGAAATATGTTTTTTCAACTATAGATGTTTAGACTTTATGTGTAGTAAAATCTAGAAATTTGATAACGTGTATAGAAATAAATGACAAGATCTTTGGGGCCGGGAAACGGGTAGAATATGGGTTGGGACGGGTATCTACCAGGCCGGCTGCCCTTCCAAGAGGGCATGTGGAGAGCAAAGCATACAGCCTGGTAAAATGTAGCATCTTGGAATTTTATGTTCTAAGAAATGCATTTCCCCGTTGAATAATTTGTTTGGCTATGCCTATGATGACATGATTTGACGTGTACCATGTCCTATTTAGGCTTCCACGTCAGGTAGTTTTGTCGGCACACACTTCAAAGTCCAAATCGAAGACACGGTGATCATGTAATTCACTTGTGCACATCTATATGAAACCCTGCTTGATGATTTTTTAACCTCAAATTTAGCTCCGGCCTGGTTTAATGATAAAAAAAAAAGGAAGTTAAGATGATCCACCTATTTATAAGTTGATCTAGTACCTGATCTTGAGTCGAGGCTTATAACTATATTTGCGTCCAACTAATTCCACCTCGGCTAATTGACTTGGCATTTTATAATTTTTATTTTTTCATAAACTGATTACATAGATAATAGTAGTATAAACTCTGTTTTTTAAGGAAATATTATAATTTCTCACCAAAATCATAGTAATTTAAGTGTTCACGAGCCGGCTGCTACAATATCATTGTGAGACACTTGTTGATTACGAGAAACATGTGAAACTATAGCACTGTAACACCTGAGCCAGTCAGCATTATCGATTTCTGATCTACATGCTGGCAATGCAGTAGATAAAGTAACGAAAGACATCATGTTGCTTTGTTCAATGTCTTTTGAGTTTTGAGGCTTTGCTATGTAAATCATGAAAGAAAATGTTGTGTTAACTGCCAATTTGTTACAATTTCAGGAGGAGAAATCTAGGAAAGTGAAGTTAGTTTGATATGGAAGGAGAGACACAAGTCAGTTCAGAAGTTCCAGTTGTGAAGGGTGATCCTGATGTTGCTGATCTTATTAAGGTAATTTTAATGCCTGAATAAACTTGATGAAAGTGACATTAGCCTGCATTGCAGAAACTTGCTGAAATGCCGAGTTGCTGTGGATTTTTTCTCTCTTTTTTGGAAAAAAACCCTTCTTTGTCAGCTCAGTTTTGATTCTGGTGATGTTATTACAGCTTACAAATGGAGACTTGACGCATGTAGAAAAGGAAGGGAGGAAGGAAGAGGATGAAACTGATGGAGAATTCATCAAAGTGGAGAAGGAATCACTTGATGTGAAGGATGGTGGTTCTCATACCGCTGAGGTGAAATCTGCTGGGGAGGCTGATAAGCCATCTGTCGTGGAAAGAAGTTTAAGCGGTTCGACCAGAGAATTGCTAGAGGCCCAAGAGAAGCTGAAGGAACTTGAGCTCGAATTGGAAAGAGTATCCGCAGCATTAAAGCATTCTGAATCCGAGAATACACTGCTGAAGGATGATGTCTTGCTGGCCAATGAGAAGTTGGATGAAAGTGGAAAGAAGTATGGAGAGCTTGAAATCAGTCACAAGAAATTGCAAGAGCAGATAATTGAAGCTGAGGAGAAATTTAGTGCACAGCTCCACACTTTGCAAGAAGCTTTACAAGCAAAAGAAACCAAGCATAAGGAATTGGTTGAGGTTAAGGAATCATTTGATGGTATCACCCTTGAACTCGAGAATTCAAGAAAGAAGATGCAAGAGTTGGAGCATGAGCTGGAAGTATCTTCTGGTGAGGCAAAGAAGTTTGAGGAGCTGCACAAAGAAAGTGGTTTGCATGCTGAATCCGAGACGCAGAGGGCCTTGGAGTTTGAAAGGCTGCTTGAGGCGGCAAAACTGAGTGCAAAAGAAATGGAAAATCAGATGGCTACTCTTCAGGAGGAAGTCAAGGGCCTGTACGAGAAGGTTGCAGGGAATCTGAAAGTTGAAGGGGCACTTAAGAGCACGACAGCAGAACTTTCAGCAGCTAATGAAGAGTTGGCTGCTTCAAAATCACAGCAGCTGGACATAGAGCAAAGACTTTCTTCAAAAGAGGCTCTCATCGGCGAACTGACCCAGGAATTGGACCTCAAGAAAGCTTCAGAATCTCAGGTGAAGGAAGATTTCTTGGCTCTTGAGAATTTGCTCACTGCAACTAAAGAAGATCTTCAAGCAAAGGTTTCGGAGATGGAAGGCATGAAGCTGAGGTTGCAGGAAGAAATCAACACAAGGGAATCAGTTGAGGCTGGGCTTAAAACCCATGAAGCACAGGTCGCAACTGTACAGGAAGAATTGGCTAAAGTACTGAAAGAAAAAGAAGCTCTAGAAGCAGCCATGGCGGATCTCACAAGTAATGCAGCACAGATGAAAGAGTTGTGCGGTGAGCTTGAGGAAAAGTTGAAAACTTCAGATGAGAATTTCTGTAAAGCAGATTCTCTTTTGTCCCAAGCTTTGTCAAACAGTGCAGAGCTAGAACAGAAGTTGAAGTTTCTGGAAGATCTCCACAGTGAATCTGGAGCTGCTGCAGCAACTGCCTCTCAAAAGAACCTGGAGCTTGAGGATTTAATCCGAGCTTCAAATGAAGCAGCAGAAGAGGCAAAATCACAACTGAGAGAGCTTGAGATACGGTTCGTTGCAGCAGAGAAGAAGAATGTGGAACTTGAGCAACAGTTAAATTTGGTCGAACTAAAAAGCAGTGATGCTGAGAGACAGGTGAGAGAATTCTCAGAGAAAATATCTGAACTCAGTACTACACTGAAAGAGGTAGAGGGGGAAAAGAATCAGTTGAGTGCCCAGATGGAGGAATACCAGGAAAAGATAAGCCACCTTGAATCTTCCCTGAATCAATCATCATCTCGGAATTCAGAACTTGAGGAGGAGTTGAAAATTGCAAAAGAAAAATGTGCTGGGCATGAGGACCGAGCAAAAATGCACTATCAGCGCAGCCTTGAACTTGAAGATTTGTTCCAGACATCTCATTCCAGATTAGAGGATGCTGGAAAAAAGGCAAGTGAGTTTGTGCTGTTGCTTGAAGCAGAAAAGTACCGAATCAAGGAACTTGAAGAGCAGAACAGTGCATTTGAAAAGAAATGTGTGGATGCAGAAGCAGATTCCCGTAAATACTTAGATAAGATATCTGAACTAGCATCTGAAATTGAGGCTTACCAAGCAAAGTCATCAAGCCTTGAAGTTTCGCTGCAGATGGCTGGGGAGAAGGAGACAGAGCTAACAGAATTACTGAATTTGGTCACTGATGAAAAGAAAAGGCTGGAAGAGGCATCAAGCAGTTCCAATGAGAAGCTGAGTGAAGCTGAGAATCTTGTGGGAGTGTTGCGTAATGAATTGATCGTGATGCAAGAGAAGTTGGAAAGCATTGAAAATGATCTAAAGGCTGCTGGATTGAAAGAAAGTGATATAATGGTGAAGCTCAAATCTGCAGAGGAGCAACTTGAGCAACAAGAGAAATTATTAGAGGAAGCCACTTCTAGAAAGTCAGAGCTTGAGTCATTACACGAAGCCCTAACAAGGGATTCAGAAATCAAACTTCAAGAAGCATTAACAAATTTCACTAACAGGGATTCTGAAGCAAAATCCCTGTTTGAGAAACTGAATACCCTTGAAGACCAAGTAAAGGAATACAAGGAGCAGATAACTGAAGTAACTGGAAGGTCTGCACTTTTGAAGGAAGAATTGGACTTGTGCTTGTTAAAAATGGTAGCTTTGGAAACCTCCAATGAAGAACTCAAAAGTCAGATAGTGGAAGCAGAAACCAAGTTTTCCAACTCCTTCTCAGAGAATGAACTCTTAGTTGAGACGAACAATCAACTGAAAAGCAAGATTGATGAACTTCAGGAATTGCTAAATTCTGCCGTTTCTGAGAAGGAAGCCACATCTCAACAACTTGCTTCTCACGCAAGCACTATCACAGAACTAACAGACAAGCACTCAAGAGCCATAGAACTTCATTCTGCAACTGAGTCGCGAATGATGCACGCTGAAACACAATTACAAGAGGCCATTCAGAGCCTCACTCTGAAGGATGTAGAAACGAGAGATTTGAATGAGAAGCTAAAAGCACTTGAGGGGCAAGTAAAACTGTATGAAGAACAGGCTCATGAAGCATCCACAATTTCTGAATCTCGAAAAGGCGAGCTGGAAGAGACTCTCCTGAAAGTAACACATCTGGAAACTGTTTTAGAGGAACTTAAAACAAAGTCAGGTCACTTTGAAAAAGAGAGTGGTGTGCTAGCTGAGGATAATTTGAAGCTCACTCAGGAGCTAGCCTCATATGAGTCCAAACTCAGAGATTTAGAAGCAAAACTATCTACAATCCTTTCTGAGAAGGATGGAACTATTGAGCAGCTTCACATTTCAAAGAAGGCCTTTGAGGATTTGCGGCAGCAGCTTACTGATGAAGGGCAGAAATTACAGTCTCAGGTTTGTAGCATCATTTGTGTTTTTCCTTTTCGTGGTAAATAATGATTTGGCAATTCTTTTGTCCATAGTCGCCTAACCTGATAAACTTTCAAATCACAGATATCTTCAGTTTTGGAAGAGAGCAACCTGCTCAATGAAACATATCAACATGAAAAGAAGGAACTTCAGTCAGTGATCATTCAGCTCGAGGAAGAACTGAAGGGACAGAAGGCCAATGAAGATGCCATGAAATCTGAGATTGAAAGTCTCAAGGCTGAGGTTGCTGAGAAGTCAGCATTGCAAACTTCTCTCGAGGAACTTGAAAAACAATTGACGACTGCTGCAGTTGAACTAAAAGAACAGGTATTTTTTCAAGAATCAAGCACGAGTTCAAAAATAGGGTTCTGATGTTCCATTAAGTTTATTAATGAATACTGAACAACATCTCTGACTGTAGCTTGGTGTAGGCCTCCCATTGTTTCTATGCAAGGAACTTGTAAAAAACTTTACTGACACTTCTTTCTAATGTTCAACCAAACAGAAAGAAGCAAATTCTCAAAAGCTGGAAAAAGAAGCAGCTCTGAAGAAATCCTTTGCAGACCTTGAAGCCAAGAACAAAGAAGTGTCACATCTAGAGAACCAAGTGAAGGAACTTGAGCAGAAACTGCAAGAGGCTGATGCTAAATTATTGGAAAAGGTCAGTTTATATCTCCCCCTATTCATGGAATTTTCATTGTCTAAACTGGAAAAAATAAGCCATGAGGAGGTGAAGTTGGAAATAAATGGTCAGTGGACATGTTATTATACTAGTCATTTAAATGTAAAAATCGAACAGTTGTTTACACGGAGATATATAGCAGGGTGATGGAAGCAGTCCAGCTGAACAGAAAGGAGTAGAGATCAAATCCAGAGATATCAGCGCCGCCATTTCTACTCCCACAAAAAGAAAGAGCAAGAAAAAGTTAGAAGCTGCATCTGCGCAAGCCTCATCCTCTTCTGAAACACATACTCAAACTGCCGATGTTTCGCCTGCCATGAACTTTAAATTCATCTTGGGAGTGGCCTTGGTATCTATCATCATTGGTGTAATTCTTGGGAAGCGTTATTAGTTTTGGCATTTTGGATTTTGGTCCTGCTCAATGCTTCAGGTTTTTTTGCCCTTTTTCTTTAAAAAAAATTCCTTGTTCCGTTCCAGTTTATACATAAGAGGTTGGAAGCTGTATTAGTATGCTTTCTAGATTAGGTTTTTGAGCAGTGGTCAGGAATTTGTTTTCTTTATTATCCCTTGCCTCAATCCATGTGACAGAAGAAACGTTCAATTCATGTAATATTCAAGTTTGCATTTATTAGTTTATTGATTGGATGTAAGTGCTTTGATTCGTTTATTCTTAAACCCGGTCTAGCCTAGCTTGGTAGGTTGCCTTGAAAATCTTATGATCTGGAGATTAGGTTTCAAGATGAACTAGTTTTAACATTGACTCATCCAAACCTCCTGATTAGGTTAACTTGGCTAAATCAATCCAAACTCGGCTAATTCAACATTAAAGAATTTTTGCAGAAAAATTGAAACAAATATTTTTGATAAAAATAATAGACCTATTAGGGTGAACACAGCTTGACCCGGCAACCTAGGGCTTTTTTTCAAGCCAAACCCCAAGTGATAACGCCATCACTCTTTCTGGATGTTTGATTAAATTCCCAAGTGGGTTATAAAAAAACTGGAAAAAACTGAGCATGTGATGAACAAGAAACATGGAGATCAGGCATCTAGTGACCACTACATCCTGCTTTATAAAGGTAGATTGAATATTGTAATCAAGTTCTTTGGCGACCGAACAAGAGCTGAATTCAACACATTACCATTGCTGTACCATCAATGTCTGATTGAAAGAATTCAAACACAAGTACTGCCACTCAACATTTCATGGAGATGCATCCTGAAGGCCCCAAAGCTCTCGGCGCCATTATGATTGCCAGATTAACAAATTTAGTAGCTTCAAGTATTTAAGATCTGTTGATATTGAGGCAGATTCGGTGCATGATCACACGTAATGGCACAAGAGGATCCATCTAGCTGACTCAACTATTTTGGGATTGAGGCTTAGTTGTTGTCTTTGCAATGATTGCTTGTATCATAATTTAAATTCAGTCATAAAACCAGCGATAACATCTCTTTGTGATCTCCAGAAACGTAATTATTCTTGATGTCAAAAGGGTTTAAGGTGAGTCAACTCAAAGCCATGAAAGCAAAATGATCAAAAGATTCCCATGAAAAGGAAGCCATGGTGTTACTCCATGTGCGGATTTTGTTCAGCGCTCTGCAGATGAAGCACAAACCAGAAAATTTTACTGGACTCCAAAAAGATGCAGCGCTTAAAGTATTCAACTATGCCATATTTAGGAAGGTCCAAATTGCACAACATTAGTGTCATACTTGATAGGAGTCACAGCCCCAAACTAGTTCCTATTCATTGCTTCAAACATTACAATACCTTTCTCCACTGTGAGCATATGGTGGAAAACATAACCAGCCATCAATATGAACTCTCCATGGTTTACTTCATCATCTCCATTTCTCATTTTAAACATCCTAAGATCCATTAAAGATCTCAAAATCATCAAACCCTGCATACAGACCAATGCGTTTAGTTTGATTAAGAAAAGGAGCTGACTTGAGACATTCTTGAGCATAGCAAGGCAATTACCAGAAGCGACGTCTTCACTTTCATCAGTTGATGGTGCCAGTGGCATTGTATTAACAGAACGTGGAACTAGTGACATCCAATCTGAACTCCCAGAGTCTTCAAGGCAAAGCTCATTCTGTGTGATCCAGTCTTCAACAAGACTGACATCATCAAATGATATGGGGTCCTCAGGAATCTGCTTTTTGTTTCCATCAACCCTGCAAGAAAATCAGTAAGCAAAAGAACAAAATTTATTTCCTCTCTGATTTTCAAATAACTAAAATAAACAGTCATTGGTTTTACTTACATTTGTCTAAGACGCAGGTTGTACTGAACAAAGACAAGATCAGTTAGTCGTTGACGCTGTAGGAAATTTCTTGTGCGATGCACCTTCTCAAAGGGAATATGATTATGGCTACACCCAATTGCACTGCAGGTTTGGCTGAGAATACGAATAGCTAAACGTGCCAAATTTGGGCAAGATCCGCCATACATAGACCACCAATCAGCTAAAATGCCATGGTATATTTAGAAATCAGTTCCAAGTAATATCGATGAAAAAGAAATGCAGCCCACTACATGACAGAAAGATGAAATTCTTGTACAAGCAAGGATTGCAAAGAATAAATATAACCGCCTACATAATGTCTTATGTCAAATACGTTGAACACAGTATCAGAAACATGTCAAACAGGCACAAGTGAAGTTATGTTGATATTCCTAAATTTTTTATGATATTTGACAGTATGAAATGAGTTTGACAATGAAAGGAAACTTATGTTGACAATATTTTCATAAGAGGTTTCTTAAATGGTTGCATGCACATACTTGCCGTGTGTATGACAACAATTGGCGTACTATCAGAACTAATATTATTAGAAAGCTCTTGCAAGAAAGCAAAGAATCTGAACACTAGATGGAAACAGCAACAGTAATCAAACTATAATGAAAGTATCCTTACTAGGAAGCATAGTTCCTCTAGCTCTGATTGCCAACTTCTTCCCAAGGTGTCCTTCTGCATTTTTATACAAGGTTAACTCTTTGACAATCTTATCCTGGACTTCAGTATCAGGAACCAATCTCTCGATGCAATCAAACATCCTTGACAAAATCTTATTGTGCATATCTCCTTCAATGCTATAAAAGAACTTGGGGTTAAAGAAGAAACCTGCAGCGTGAAGAGGAGTTTGCCATTGTTGTTCCCACCTATGATCTATAATATTCCAGTAGACCATATAATCCTCTCTCTTCACAAGTTCTTTCTTAATGGTTTCTTTGGCTCTATATATTCCTGAAAAAACATATCCCATCGCAGCCCTCTTTTCACTGCTAACTATCACCAAAACTTGCAGGAGAGGACTTGTTAAACGGATGATCAAGATGCATGAAGACCAAAATGACCGATTAGTTATAATATCTACCATTGCTAATCCTCCAGGTTGCTTTGAATAAGGGCAGTCCATCCACTCCTGTGAGGTTACCATGGTTTGCAAATTAAGTTTGAAATTAGCCATTCGTTTCAATGCAGTGAAGTTGGTAGCAGAGCGTGTTATACCCTGTTGCACAATGTCACTACCAGAAGTAAACTTCCTCATCAGGTTCAACACTGCACTGTTATTGTAGACAAATCTCGTGACAGATTTAGCCTGTTCAAGAACTGTATTTATCCAATCAAGTTTTCCAATATCCTCCAGTATCAGATCAATGCAACGAGCTGCACAGGGAGCCCAATACAAGGAGGGGAAAGTATCCATTAATTTTTTCCCAGCAGCAATATAATGTTCTTCACCATTAGTAATTACTTGTAAAATGTTTCCAGCTCCAACTTCCTCCACCATTAGTTTAAGCAATTCATACAGACCATCTGTTGAGTGGATAAGATTTGATGCATCCACAGATTTCAAAAATACTGTTCCTTTGGAGCAATACACCAAAAAATTTAGTGTAGTTACACCACTTTCTGAGTTGCATTCTTCAACCAAAAGAGAACAGCCAGTCTTCACCCATCTTGTCTTATATTGATTAATATCACTTTTTACTTCCTCGACCAGACTCTTCAATATCCGACCACGAAGATCTTGATGTGAGGGTGCAGCAATCCCTGGCCGCCCATAAGCAACAGTATCAATCAATGGTTGGGAAAAATTTGAGTCCATTGCATCTAAACTAGCTCCTATATCATACAAGAACCGCCCCCATATCGCATGGATTGGATTATCTGCTGTTTCTGAACCCATTGCTATTAAAGCATCAGCATCATCTGAAGCTGCAACAGCAATAGCGCTCTTTCTTGTGCCCAAATTTCCATTACTCGTTCCTTCTCCATCCAGTAAGAAATCTGAGTTTACTTCTACTAAATTGCAGGCTGCAACAGCTCGAAGTGGGGTGATCATGTCATCACTATAATCAGCAAATATGTATACATCTTCACCACCAGGAGGTGAATCAACATCGTCTAATTTTTCTCGTTTTGACTTTCGTTTCTTTCTTTGCCTCACTACAATTGGACTTAAATGTTGTTCCATCAAGTCCCGAACATCGGATGGAACTCGTGTACAACTAGGCACCCCACCACTATTTCTACCAGCAAGATGCTCCTTAAATCTATGAATGCCACCACCCTTAAACAATTTGGCACAATAATTACACTTTATCTGCACCCGTTTCTCGTTTTTCAACATTTCACAATGTTTCCACCCCACATCTTTTTTCCTTCGCATTCCCGGAGCTGATTCAAAATTACTTAAGGGATTTGAAAACATGCCTACATCACTAAGAGGCAAATTAACATCACTTTCTTCTTCCTGAATCTTCAGTTGCTGGCTGTTTTGCTTTGCGGTAATCACATCAAGATCTTGTTGCATTAATAGCCGAACATCAGGTGGAACACTTTGGCACATAGGCCCACCACCTTTGGGACCGGCAAGATGCTCCTTAAACCTATGAATCCCACCACCCTCAAATATTTCACCACAATATATACATTTCATGCGTGTCTTTTCCCCTTCCTCAAACATTTGACAGTGTTTCCATGCCAGGTCTTTTGGTGATGGTACCAAAAACTCCTCCATTTTCCAAACTAACCCTTTATAAATCACTAAACAGCTTTACCATCAACTTTTCTTCTTCAACTGAAACAAAAGTAACTGATCAAACCTGAACAACATTAATGTTGCCTTTTCCTAGTTGTACAAAACTGTCAGCTGGACCTCAATTCCTACAATTTGACACAAAACAGAACATAAATAAGACACGCCCTTAATCATTAAATACGATGATAGATGAATCAAACTAGCTAACATTATACCTCGCAAAGAAAAATAACAGCCCAGAAGACAAAAGTTTGAAACTTTAAAGTCAATAGCTTAAAAAAATCATCATATGAAGACAACCCAGGTCTTATATTCCTAGTAAAATGTTAGAAATCTCAAATTTATGCCATAGACTATTATCCCAAAAGTCATGCAAGTCAGCAATTCCTTGATCATGTTATTACATTATAAGACTAGAACCCAGAATATCACAAATACTAAATGGCACTAAATTATACTGCTTTTGGGCATAGAAACATGATTCAATAAAACAGAAATACAAGTGAAAGAAAAGAACTTTACTTTGTTCTGTAACAGAAAAAAACCATGGTGAATTCTGGTCGGACCGATTGTTTTGACCCAACTGGTTCTCTGGGTTTTCACAGGTGATCTATCTAGTGGTGAAGTTTTGAGGGAAGATTCTTGTTGGGTTGTTACCTCGACTAGCTGATCATCGGAATTTCGGGTGAACCGAGAAGATGGTCTGGTTGCTGGTCTGGTTTTGTGTCCTGCCGGTTAGGTTTTTTTTTTTTTTTTAATGGGAGAGGCACTGAAAGAGAGTTGTTTTGATTGCTTGGATGGGTTTTTTTTTTTTTTTTTATGGGTCAACTATATTTTAGCCTCTCAAGTCTCTAGATTTGAGATATTTTATTTTATTCTTTACCATTTAGAATTTCTCAAAATTAATTCTATAGATTTTAAAATGTTCCAAGATCACCCCTATATTAAATATTAGAATATTAGCCGTTTAGAACACATTTGTCTATTCAATGAAAATTGTATTTTAAATTAAAAATATAAAAAAATAATATTTTTTTATTTCAAAAGCAGTATAAAACGTAGCAAACTGCGTAAATAAACAAATAATGAAACAAATTGCCAAATAATATTTTTTTTCTTTCTAGTACACTCTTCACAATTTAATCTAGATTTATCTACAATTACTAAACAAATTGCGAACCAGCCTTTTAAATTATTTAAAAACTTTAAGATTAACATTAACATGGGAAAAATTTAAACCAAGAGAATTGTAGTTGAGCATTACTTAATTATAGGGTGTCGAATATAATTTATTCATTTGTTTTTATAAAAAAATTATTTTCGCATTTATACTAGTGTATTGACCCGTATTCTGTAGCGGGACAATAATAAATTTTTAAAAAATATATAAAATAATATTTTTTAAAAAAATCTGGGTCTGACAACCATGTCAGATCTAAAACAAGATATGTAAAATATTTTCAAATTCAAATATCTTTACGTCTGGTATTTTAGTCACACCCAGCCTTGGGTATGTTTTTTAATCTACAATAATTTTATTTATATAATGATGGGCTTCATATACGGATTTAAGAATTGAATATGACGAGTGTTGTTATGTCGGACCTATTGATACCCGAGAGCCCAGTTTGATAGTGGATGCTTTATATTTTTTGGGCCATTAGAACTTATAGAGGCCCAAATTAATGGCCCTATTCTAGATAAGTAACGGGCCACATGATAAATCCAGGATCAAATGAAAAAAAATATATGACATTGTTTTATTTGTTGATTAATTAAAATCCGATTTTCTTAAATTCTCAATATTTAAGAAAAAAAACTCTGAAGGCTTGTTTTTCTTTGCTGGAGAGTGAGAATCTTAACGACGAAGGGTTTTTAAAACTGTGGAGAAATCTCCATTATCTAGTGATCTAAAAAAAAGAAACAATTAAGTTAGAATTCCTGGGATATAGGGTGTGTGTGTTTACACGGCCATACCATGCTTTTCAAAGAAAATATTTTTTTGTTTTGAATTATTTTTTTTATATTTTTAGATTGTTTTGATATAATGTTGTTAAAAATTAAAAAAATAATAAGATATTATTTTAATACATTTTAAAGCGAAAAACACTTTGAAAAGCAACCACTATTATAATATTAAATATTACCTTGGTTGACTGTAACTAATTTGACTTTAATTTCTTTGGAAAAAAGAAATCGTCAAGCGAGTTGGACTCCGGAGAAGGATGAAAAGACGATGATGGTATAAAACGAGTGGGATAAGTATTGTAGAGCTGATACAGTGCGTCCTCTCGTATTTCACTGTTCACCCAGTATTCACAATTTTTTTTTCAATTGTATTTTGTTTGTAAAGTCTCTTTCAAATAATTTTTTTTTCTTTCTATGTATTTAATTTTTGAAGAGATTTTCGTTATTCATCTATGTTTTTTTTTAATATATTCAATCTTGCATGCATGATATTTTTTTTCCTTTTAGTTTACTCAATCAATTTAATATAAATATTTATTTTTATTATCGTTTGATTGAATAAAAAACATTATTTTAATAAATAAAATTAACAAACATAACCAGGTAAAAATATTCTCTTGTGAGATGAAATATTTTAATCTATATTTATTTTTTTAATTTTATTTTTAATTATTTTTTTTAATTTTTTTATTAACACATATAGAGTTATCAATTCATTTAATTACATGAATAAATAATTTTTTTTATTTCCTACAAAAACACGTAAAAAAGCCGCTCTGTGTATAAATTTAATTTAATTTTATTTTTATTTTATTTTTTTTGGTGTTGAAAGAAAAGCCGCCCCGCAGGGAAGCATGTTTCACGTAACTAGCAAAACAATAGCCTGAATCACAACAAGTAGAGTGATGGACATTCTATCAATCAAATCATCCAAAAGTTTGCAACCCATTTCAACCCCCTCATAATTGCCCGATCATCATTTATCCTCTTTTGACACTACGAACCCACTTTACTTGATCACAGTATGCTAATATAGTAACTTCTTTACAGGAAAAGATGGTGTTAATTTGTCAATCCTTCCACATCCAGTACTGCGTGTCCATTGTTGTGTTAAAGCTTGCTGGAAACCATAGAAAGTAGCATCCATCTCACATCACAAGCTGAGCTTTCAATTTCCCATGGCGCACCACATGTGTTGGACTCTCTTGCTTGGCCTTTACCCATCATTAGCTGTGTTTCTTTGTCCTGTATCCTGTTTCTTCTTTCCTGATTTATATATAAGATCCCTTCAGTAGACCCACAACCTTCTTTCCATCGCTCGAAAAACCCTAGTAAATTCTCTCTTACTCGAAGATCACATCCCATGACATCTCTTGTTGCTATCAACCCTAACTTCCCAAGTTGTTTTCCAGCGTTGTATACCCAATTTAAACGAGTCTAAACCGAGTTATCTATGTTTAAAAATGATTGATTATCTATATAGACAATACTTAATTCAAAATAAACCCTGTTCTTCATGATCTTTCCTTGTATGTATGTATATATATAGATATACTGAAATAATAATAATATATATGAGAAACAAGACTACTTACTAACTGATGGAGCTCGGATTGGTGGCTAGCTCTACAAAACAATTTCTCGCGCGTAACCTCTCCTTGGATTTTTTCTTAAACGGTGAGGTCTTCTCTATACACCAGAGCTAGCCTCTTCATTGAATGAATCAATACTAGTATTGTTTCTACATGGCTCTACTCGTGGGTAGTAGATCTTTCACGACGAGATTCAATTTTACAATAATGATTAATGTTTAATCATGTGGATTAATTAGCGGACCTTAGTGGCCAGCATCAGTTTTTGACTTCTTAATTTAAATAATTAAGATTTGTCCCATTCATGCATACCAATCTGAAAGACTAGATGGTGGCACGTAGCATTAAGAATTAATTAGCTGCGTCTGCGTCTCGTGAGGCTCAAGGTTGGGACCATATGGAGCATATATTTTCAAGAAATTCCAAATCATTGTTCTGTTGCTGCAGATGTCCGATTCTTCAAATCGATAATGGAATATAGAGGATGAGCTGATGAAACACACACAAAAAAACAATATGAGAGATAAGTAAAAATTCAAGATGGTCCAAGCTAGCTAGCTTCTATTTTGGATTCAAACACACGCTAGCTGATCATATCTGATCTCGCACTGCTCCTAAATTCCATGCAACCCCACAGCTAGCCATAAAGAGATGGAATACACAAAAACACACAAGACTCGACCTCCCAAATCCCAATTGTCTAATGACAAAAACACCCAAAACTCAAAGAACATCGCACAAAAACACACAAGAACATCGCACAAAAACACACAAGATACTACTTAAAAACACACAAGAACATGGCACAAAAACACACAAGACTAGACCTCCCCAAATCCCAATTATCTAATGCATCTAATTAAAAATCCAATCACGTTTAACTTGAAACCTTTACAAGTTTGGTGAACTGCCTCCAAGCTAATTGCAACTATCTTCCTTTCTTTTCTTCTCACCTCTCTAAAGGAACTTATTCCTAATGAGTGATGCCACTTTGGATTAAGAATAGAGAACTACTTTCTTTCCCTTTAAAGAATTACAACAATATTGTGAACATTACCTGCCTAAACATTTAAAGATTTGTTTCGCATTGTGTTGTGATGCGGTTGAAGATATTTTTAGATTGATCTAAAGTTATATGATTTTTATTATTTAAGCCCTTTTCATCTCAAATTATGGTAAAGGTTTGTATTTTAAAAAAAAAACAAACAATAATGTATAGTTTTTTTTACCGTAACTATAAAAACTACTGCAATGACGTTAAACACACATTAAGTCTTTAAAAAAAAAAACCTTCCTAAATTAAGGTTGTCTCAGAAGGAAGCAAAACACTTCTTGTCCATTATTACAATAAGAGAAGATCCCCCGTTACTATTGATCCAATGCCATCGTCATCATCGTCATCATCGTCATCATTCCAAGTCTCTCTCACCACAAATTCTTCACGTTTGTGGCATTTGACTCCAATTAAATAGGATGATCCGGTCTCATTGACGACAACAGAGTAATTCAATCTGACGGTTGCCACGCAGAGGCGGTCAACAAGGACAAATCCTTCCACCCCAATTTCAAGCACCCATTTTCTTCAACCAAAGTATACCCTCTCCATGGAAACATCCCGAGCAACAAACCAGCTTGAGCGGCCGGGTTACCCTGGAGCGAAACGGGTCGAAACCCAGACCGTCTCAGCTCGTCACCCCATCTCTCAACCTTAACCTCACCGGTCCTCTTAGGACCGCCGACAGCAACAATATTCCTTATCTCACACCCAAACAGTTGCTGCTCCACCATATGCCTCTCTACACTATCCACACCCAATCCGTCCCCAAGAGCATCAAACAAGGCACTATAATAATGCAATGCCTCAACAAACCTCCCTAAAAAACTCCCCCCATGACTTAAATCTTGTTCAACGGTCGTGATCAATTTCGGCCTTAACAAAGCCAACAATTTCAACGTCTCTAGATCACTCCCAGTTACATCATACAAACAATGATGCATCCAATGTACTACAATAGCCTCTCTCGGCCTCACCCCGAGTTGACTCAAACCTGTCACATTCCCAATTTTACCCTCTAAGGGGTGAAACTCAAACGGGAGCCCGAGTGAACTGGCGAAATCTGCGAGTCGCCTCCCGGTTGACTCGAGCAACTCGGATGAGGATCCAAACCCGGTAATTCTCATGGACCGGATCTTTCTAGGCCTGGAAGCTAAGATATGAAACAACCCTGGCCATTGAAGTCCTTGCATTATATCCAAATCGATGACGTGGACACGATCTTCGCCGTCCAATGCTTGGAAAATCGCTTGATTAGCTGTGAAATGAGAGAATTTGACCAGAGGACTGATTGAATTGTATGACTGCAAAGCATTGAATAATTTCTGTGACTGAGTTCGCGTTACTGATTTTGACACGAGTGGTGAGTAAGTTCCGAGGATAGAACTAACCACCCGCACCTGCAAAGCATGTGCAAAGTACGCTCCCACTCTCTCCGGCGAAGATCCAAACGGCGTCGACAGCTCCGCAATCTCAGGCAACAAGTCCGTCGCGCCATTTAGATTATCCATCGCAACACACTCCGCACATTGCAGCAAGAGCCCAAGCAACCTGAGCCCACTAGACTCACCCCCATCGTCTCCTCCTCCGCCTTCGACTAAATTGGTTGAGGAGACGATTTCCGTGGTGGGATTTTCATAACTGACCCGTTTGGATGAAGGGTCATCACCGGAGGACTCGCCGACAGTGAGGTCCGCGGCGGCACGCTTGGATTTCATGGGGGAGGAAGAAGAATTGTTGGGGTTTGTGGAATTGATAGGGGATTGAGGAATTAAGCTTTGAAGCATGATCAAAGTGAAAAAAGAAAGATCTTTGGTGGGTATCTTAGAGAGAGAAAGATTCTTAAAGGCGAGCAGCTTTTAAGTAAAAAGAGACAAATCTTAGCAGAGATGTGTCAGAGAAAAGAAGAAGGCGGGGTGTTTGGAAAGAGAGAAAATGAGGGAAAATTAGAAAGGGAAATTTTTGTTTTGATATTATCGTTAGGTGGACTTGGTTTTGACCGGAAGGGTTTAGTTTAATGATGAAGGGTTGTAATTAAAATGGGATTGAGGGAATAATCAACTGTTGATTATTAGGTCATTGGATTCTTGGGATGATGTTTTGGGTAATATTATTGTCAAAGTTTGTCTTTATGTTAAAAAGACAAACATAAACGAATGTATTGATTCTATAGTTGTAAAATTTGATACGAAGCAAGAGTTAATATTTTAAAAAACATATTGAAATAAAGTTTTTTTAAAAAAAAACTCTTTTTCAAAAAAATATAAGTTAATTTAGGTTCTTTTTATTAAATTAACTATTTTTAAAACTCAAACCAATTTAAATCTTGAATTAACTGGGTTTTTGATTGACTGATGTAATCCATCCGAATTCTAAAACTATAATTTATTTTATATTATTTTATTTATAATAATAAAGACTGATAATTATATCGTTGTTCTGTATTTTTTTTTTTAGTTTTTAATAATTGAGCAGTTTTGTATTTAACAATGTTTTTAATAAAATAAAATTTGAGTTCTAGTAATTATAGTAATTATTGGGATAAACATTATACCCATTTTAACCTCTATTTATCGGAATAGAGGTGGATATATAGATTTTGTTTTAGGCGGAGATATATAAATATATTCAATTTATTTAGATATACATGAATAATTTATTATATTTATGATTTTCTCAATACATGTCTAATATAATTAGAAAGTTGACGTTTTTCTAAATTCAATATGAATTAACGTTGTTTAATAAATGTAAAATATTTTATTTTTATGATCTGAAAACTACCTACCATATAAATATAAATATGTATGAAAATCAAGAGATCTTTATGGAAACAAAGTTGAAAAGTGCATCATTGTCTTTATAGACTTTCATTATCATTCGTGAAAACTACAATATATAATTAAATAATAGCAGACTACCTTTCATGAATAAAAAATAAAAATAAAAAAGAATTTTTTTCTATTAAATTTAGGTAAGCAATTTGATTTATGACAGTG
>Ga0307517_10005808_pt1 | contig 18457 bp, 15 predicted proteins | sample 23_EM_MG_FD_194515 | JGI IMG/M metagenome (GOLD analysis project Ga0307517, IMG submission 194515) | Populus trichocarpa ectomycorrhiza microbial communities from riparian zone in the Pacific Northwest, United States - 23_EM | ecosystem: Host-associated > Plants > Roots > Unclassified | place... | reverse complement strand
AGAATTTTTATAGGTGAAATACTGTGCAAAATAACTTTGTTCATGCCCTCATATTTTATTATGAATTTTTTGTTATATTTTTTTTTATTTTGATCCCCAAATTTTTTTTTATCGGTTGCATTCTTTTAAGGACAAATTAAAGTCTAATTGCTTCAAAATTGTTGACCAAGAACAAGATTGAAAAAAAAAAACATTGTGAAAAAGATGGAGAAAACATGTGACAATTTCAAAATTATGCCAAAACATTTATTTTTGTCCTTTTACATGTCACATTATAAATTATTAGATCCCTTGATTTTTTTAAAATTCAATTTTAATCTAAATTTTATTTTTATTTTTATTCCGTGATTTAAGAGAAAAAAGATAAAATGGTTAGATTCCGGTCATGAAAAAATCAATTTTGATGGCAATAGATTTCATTTGATGAAGGGACTTTATCCTGGGTGTTCTTTGCCCTTTTTATTAAAATATCATATCTAAGCTTGGAAAGGTTCTTGGTTTTAGGTTGATTTTGAATTTTTTAGATGATTTGTTTTATGTTTTTTGAGATTATATTTGAGTTTATCAAGATATTTAGGTGTTTTATAAGTGTTTTGAGTTAAAAACAAGTTAAAAATGAGTCTTTAAACTAAAATAATTATCAATTTTTATTTCTTAACTATCATTGTAGCGGGGAAAGCTCACAATACATTGTTTACTTTTATTTTTTTAAAATCCCAAATGAGCTAGGCACATGGACTTTGCTTGGTAGGCCCAACGTCGCTTGATTTTTTTTTTAATTTTGTTTTTTTATACATGATTTTTTTTACATGTATTTTTTAAATAATTTTTATTTATATTTAAATTAATACCTCTTTCTCTCTTATGTTTTAGATTGTTTTTTTTAGTTTTTTTTAAATAATTATTATTATTTAATTATTTTGTATGTATTTAATATTTCAAAGAAATTATTCTAATTCATCCATTTTTTTAATGTTTCATGTAAATAAAATTTATTTTTTAAAAAATACATATTATTTTTTAGATAATATTTTTAATATGTGTAGCCTTGTATAATATTTTTTTTATAAATTTTATATATTATATTTATTTTTATTATCATTTAATGAAATAAAATAAATAATTTTAACAGACAAATTCTTGGTTAAATGGCTAGTATTATATATATATATATATATATAAATTGATTTTTTCAAATATAACCCTCTCAAACTAGATCCAACGGTGCGAAAACAAGGGCTGGCCTACTCCTCAAAAACACACTCTCTTCCTCCGTGTCTCTCTTCCGCACAGGTCGGATTTCAGCGGTCATAAAAAACGAAGAGAAAAACAACCCTACTCTTTCGATTTGAAAAATAAAGGAAGAAGAAGAAGAAGAAATCATGGCTTTCAGTTATCGCCTCTTATCCAGATCCAAACAGGTTTTGCTTTTCTTCTCTCTATTTCAGATCATTTACCTCCTTTCCAATCATCTATTCTTTTCTTGACGTCCTCTTTGATGCCCGACATGTTATCGAACAAAGTTAATCAAATTCTGAATCCATCTACTCTGATTTTTTTTTCATTATTTTTTGCTTTAGTGGACAGGAAGAAATATTAGGGATTTCTTTGGGTCAATGTGATGCCTTTTCTTTTCCTATAATTATTTTTCTGATGAAAATGGAATTATATGTTGGCTGGGGTTATTTTTATGGGAAATTCCAAATATCGTGTGGGTTTCTTTAGGGATATAATTTTGGAATTATTATCAATTTTTATAAAGAGAGGTGCGGGGGTTTTTCGTTCGATTTTTGGGATTTTGTATTCATTAATAATGATTTTGTGGTTTATAATTTTTTTGTGAATTTCGGGTTTATGCAGTTGTATGGAAGTCAAGCCATTTTGAATCAGCAACTTGCTTTTCCAGTTCGTTATTATGCAAAAGAGGCGGCTCCCGATGGGTTTAAGGGAGATGGTCAGTAACCCTGTATACTTCTCTTATTAAATGGGTTTTTGTCACACTTGTGTTCTTTGATGATATTGTGCAAAATGTAGCCTTGTCACTTGCAAGGCACGATGCTTTGGGGAGATAAGTGCTGGACCTAAAAGTTGAATGTTATTGGCTATTATAACTCTACACATTGTGCTATGAGCTTGAAAAAATATTTTACGAAGCTCAGGAAATATTATACAATGTCACTGGCCTACTCACTAGCAGTGGCTTCTGTTTGTTTATATTTGTATTTTGTAAATTTTAACAGCACAATAAAGCATTAACAACCTTACTACTTTTCAACTCTAATCTTTTGGGCTAACAGCCAACCCCAACTAGTTTTGGATTGAGGCTTTGTTGTTGATGTTTTTGTTAGGTTTTTCTTTTCCTATAGCATGTTTTGAGCATTGCTCTTGGGGAAAAAAAGAATCCTTTGTGTTGTACAATTGATTTTACTTCACTTTGGTTGGTGCTTGCTCACTTTACTTTTGATACCTTGGATCTAATAGATTCAATTGCAATATTATGCCTTGCAACAACACTGCTATCACATACATGCTTGTGCATCTGTTTTGTTCACAATGATTTATGTTGTTGCCCTATATTCTTATTAGGATACTTTTACAGTTCAGTTAAAAGTAAAATATGAGATAATCATCATTGTTTGTTCCCGAATTGATGATTTATAATAACATTTTTCACTCTAGGTAGAAGCAGTTTTATTTGCAATGAACACCTTGATGATTTGGTAACTTGATGCAAATTATGTTGCTTTGAACTAAACAGAGATGTTGAAGGACATCTTTCGTGACCTCAAGAAGAAATTTGATACAGCCATTGGGGTTTTTCGGAAAGAAAAGATCATCATTGATCCCGAGGATCCAGCTGCTGTGTCTCATTATGCAAAGGTCATGAAGACAGCTAGAGAGAAGTAAGCCATTTCTGTTCTTCTATATTCTGATAGTTTCTCAACTTTCTCCAGAGGTGTTTCAGTATTTAGTGTTGTTCTTTGTTTTTGGTGAGCATTTGGTTTGATGCTGATGAATCTTTCATCGAGTGGAGCTATATGCATTGTTTGTGCTGAATTTGGTTCACTTGCATTTTAATGATCTATGATGTATTTACTGGTCATATGTTATGTCTTTGCAGGGCTGGCTTGTTATCGGAATCTCAAAGGATCCAGTATACTATCGAAGAAGAAACAAAAGATATTCCAGATGCTCGAACATATTTTTTGCAATTGCAGGAAATAAGAATCAAGTATTTGTTTTTTCTTTTCTTTTCCAAGGTCTTGTCTAAACTGGATATTATTGCTGCAGCAATTGAAGCTTCATGTCATACATGTCTATGTATTTATTATGAATTATCATTTTACTAGGATGCAGAAGAAACTGCTATTTTTTCCTCCTCCCCATTGTGCCAAACACTTGTCCCTGTGGATCTGAAATTAAACCTCACATCTGTAGTAACTGATGTGCAATTCATTTTGTTATAATTCCTCAAAATTATATTTCTCAACATCTCTTTGTCGCATTTCTTGTTTGTAATGTAATGATGGATTTTGGTTTTCCCCTGTAGAAGAGATCTCCCTGATGAGCTTGGTGTAGAGGCTATGATGATGGATGCATTGGAAAAAGTTGAAAAGGAAATTAAGAAACCTCTGATGAGGAACGATAAGAAAGGAATGGCTCTTCTTATGGCTGAATTTGATAAGATTAATACAAAGTAAGTTTTGTTCTATCAACTGAATCCTTATTCTTTTTTGTTTTTCTTTGTTGAATGATGATGTGCTTTATCTTACCTACTAGAGTGTTGCACTTAATGATGCTCAAGTAGACATGAAATGTTCTTGATGAAGTTCATTCTAGTTGCATGATCATTCCATGTCTTTTGAAACCTGAAGAATATGCAGACCTTGGCTGTCTGATGACTTATGGATGTTTTCTCTTATTCGACGGATGAAACATCTAATGCATTGGTTTACAAAAGAATGTGTCTATATATTGTCTAGAGGACTTACTTTAAAAAGTATGTCTGTACAGGATTGGAATTGTCAATGTAACTATGTTGATCTACTATTACCAGCAAATAATTTGTGTTTGTTAAATTCCCGCTGTCGCAGTTGGTAGCTCTAGTGCTAGTGCTGATGCGGTGAGTTTGATATGGAGATAGTATCCAAGTGTTTCTTTTCTTTTCCTGGTTTCTTTACGGTGGCTGATGTCTGATAATTTTGCTCTTTAGTTGGAATTTGTAATATCACCCGGCATTTAGTTTGCCTTTTAGGATATATTTCAAAAGGGAATTTCAGACCCTTTTTTTTATATATACATATATCTCCAGGTTTGGAGTTCGGAGGGAAGATCTGCCAAAATATGAAGAGGAGTTGGAACTTAAAATCGCCAAAGCACAATTGGAGGAGCTGAAGAAGGATGCTGTTGAGGCTATGGAAACACAAAGGAAGAGGTATTTTGTTGTTTTTATGCTGTCTTTTGATTATGAACCTCGTGGTTCTAGATATGCAGGCTTCCTACTCTTGTCTTCAGTCGGGCAGTGAAGGGATAAGAGGGATGTTGGTTTAGGTCCCATTTTTGTATTTTTCCTGGGAAAGTGCTTTTTTCCAGATCTTTGTATCCCTGATGAATGAGCACTGAATAGGGGTGTAGGTCAACCCAAACAGCTTGGATTTGACCTGGACTTGGCTCAATTTTAAGCTTGATCAAACTTGTTCAGAGCATAGTCCAAACCGAGCTTGAACAAAATTTTAAGCTTGTTTTAAAGTTGAGCCAAGCATGACCACTAGGTTGCTCAACCCGGTTTGTTATCGATCATGGGGGCATTCTAGGTGTTCCTGTTAGAGTTTCAACGTGACTTGTTTTAGAGCAATAAAATCTGTGTTCTATATCTTTAGGAGTTAACAAGAATGAAAATAGGGATTAGATTGAGGACATTCTCAAATTTCATTATTTATTATATTTTCTTCTCTAATTTTGTCTTGGATTGAAGACGATTCCCAAAAAGGCTGCTCCTCCTGTACTAATTGTTTGGCAAAGAAATTCAAAACGGTATCATATCAGTAGTATTTTATATTCTGAAACCTTGAAGGACAATCTGGCTGGATGAATTTTGACTGTGACTTAAGTTTACCCTTAGGTTCATTTCAAGCCACCAGGCCAAATGAACCAAGCTAAAAAAAAATCTATACCTTGAGCTGAGCTTGAGCAGAATACCTTTGAAATGGCTCGACTTCGACATGAGCTTGATTGGCAATTCAATCTACCCAAGCTGAGTTTGATTAATCTTATATTCAGTTATGTTTTCACCCCTATAATTGAATTTCGGTGTTGATATTTTATTGATACTTGTTTTTTTTTTCAGGGAGGAATTTAAGAATGAGAAAGCGGTTGATGTGAGGTCTTTGGACATCCGGAACTTTCTCTGAATCTTGCATGGCTTATTAATTGTTTGACTTGAATATGAACTTTGTTGAGGCGCAAGACCTGGAATGCGGGAAATAACCATCTGTTTTGCTTTGATAAATAAAAAGGTTTTGAATCACAGCTATGGCAACTGAGTAGATATTATGCCATCTTTTGTTAATTCAACTCAATAGCGAGAAGGGAACTGGTGTTATGTTGTCACATGTCTTGGAATGAATTTGTCTTAGAAACTTGCTTCTCTTTGCCGACTAATTTTCTTCCGCTTCCCACTGTATCGAAACCTCTACACAAGTACCGTACTACGGTATGTAGTCTGCGACTCTGTTGAGTTAAATGGCTGTTTAAACGTCAACTTGCATTGCAAAAGGTTAAGCATGATGAATTGGGTGATGAATTTGCTTCTTGTTACACCATTTGAAGATCCAACATTCGATGGCTCATGTGTTTTCTTTCAAAATGTGAATGGGCTACCGTAGTGGGAGCAGTAAGGGTGTGATTGAGAGTGGTAGTGATTTTTAAAAAATGTATTAAAATAATATTTTTTTATTTTTGATATTAGCATGGTTAAAAAATATATAAAAAAATTATTTTCACTGCCAATAAAAGAGGGTTTTATCACTTATTCTTTAGATACAATGCTTTATGTATTGGGTAGGAGTGGTAAATATGGTTAATTTGGGATGTTTCGATTGATTGATATCAAAAGGAAAGACCGGAACTTGATAACCCCGAGGACTTTACAAGTTGGTTTGTTCTGTTAGAATGACCCTGGAGTCTTTTCGGAAGTTTAAGAGATTGGTACCGGTGTTTGATGCTTATTTTAATGCTTTGTTGAGGAGTTTGTGTCAAGAGAAGAGTATGAGCGATGCGAGGAATACTTATCATCTGTTGAAGAAGGGTTTTAGGCCCAATTTGCAAGCTTTTAACGTACTTTTGTCGGGGTGCGACTTGCTCTGCTGACAACGCTGCTGCATGTAGAAGTCAGAAGATGACTTATTTGGCAGAGCCCTGAGTCAGAAGGTTCTATCTTGTCAATTCTTATTAGCTTCTCAGTCCCAGAAACAATCTTGCTCTTCAAATCTATCTTCAAGACTGGATGGATTCAGATTCAGGACTGAACTTCAATTGAAGTAAGGCATGAGCAGAAAAACCCAAGCGGATCCTGAGTGGATGAGAGAGGAATTAGAAACTACAATACTTTGATAGCGTGAAGCTCTATCCATTTGGACCACAGCTCTATCAACTGACTGGATATAGCAAGTTCGGGTGCCAATGCAATTTGATTGCCAGGAGATAACTTGGTACTCTGGCAGCTTCCTGCTATGAAATGATGGTATTCAGAGTTCATTGCTCTCACAAGCTCTCACCCAAATGGAAGGTCGTATGCTTACATTTATGTTGTGCGCGTGGACCATTAGTACCATTGTTTAAAGAGCAGGTTAGACTTGATCAACTGGCAGTGTCAATTGCCTGTCAATCGGTATTTTATGGACGTTTACTTCAAAAACTCGTGCATGCGCCAACCAAACTGGCTTTTTTCTATAAAAATGACACTAAAAATCATGGGCTAATGGCTTTCTCAATCAAAATTGCGTCTCTATATTTTTTTTCCTGGTCTAATTAACAGTCGCAGAATTAATCAATCATGACATTCATAACTATCAAATAAAAAGGGCTCTGACAATTAAAATTTACCCTTTTTATTTGATTTAGAGCCAACATCCTCTTTGCTTCGCTTTCCCCCACTCCTACCACTCTCTTGCTTTCCATGTTTATCCGGTTTAACTCCTTTGGGTTTTGCACTAACAACACCACCTGGCTTTATCTTTCCACCATGTTCTTGCAAAGCATTCTCCAAGTCTTCTTCCCTGCCCACAATTGCATGCTGTTGAAGGAATTCAGGATTCAGTAAGCCCTCCATCTTGGATTTCATCCCATCCGACAGTCAGTTTAGCACTTGGAGATAAAAGAACAGATACAGAGATTAAAGAGAGGAAGAGAAACACACCTCAACTTGTTTTGCTGCTTCCTTTAGATCATCATTCACTGATATGCTGTGAGGTCTCAACTCTCTCTGAAAAATTTGTTCACATCAGGAATTAGATTGTTTTGAATGAAAATGTTCATACACTAGCAACAATAGAAGAATCGCACATAAGCAAAAAGGTGGAACACAGCTGTGTAAAAATATATTCGGCCTCTTGTGATGACAACTGAATGGAGAAAAAAGGATTCATGTGGCCAAGCATAGCTAGCCTCAAAACAAAGCCTGGTTGAGTATATAATGGAGAAAAGGGATAATTTTTCTAGGCGTTGGGATTACAAAATATTTATTGGATTCATATACTCACAATACAACTATGTATTAAACATATCCATGTGCGGCAATGTTTTTCATTGTGTTGTGTATTATTATGTATGAAGTACAGGTTTTCTATCAACTTACCTCTTTTATCCGGGGTAGGGTTGATTCTATCTCTTTAGATGCAATACCACGAAGATATTTGTAGATCTTCTTCATAGCCTTCATAAAAAGTGACAAAATTTGTGTTCTTTCCACCTTCATTTGTTCCTGTAATAACAATTCAGCAGTACACTCAGTAGTCATTCCTGATATGCTAGGTAAGCATAAAAAGGAAATAAGAACATCAATAAAACAGATTAGCATGCACTAGAAGTTGTGAGGATCTAACTTTTATACCAAAAGCGACACACATTTTTCTACCCTTTTCCAGATAATTCTCTGTTCACTTTCTTGCACACAGATATATGCACGTGCATGCATAAGTGCACATGCGTGAAATGAAATAATCTAACTGACAAGTTGAGAATCAAACCTCAATAAAGGTAATATTTCGTTGCTGCAAACCAACACAGAGTAAAATAGAAGCCGAAACATATGACAATGTGACAGGAAGCTTTCCTCGAAAATATAGACGAGCCAGGATGGGAACAATGTCTAAAATCTGGAGGAAACAAAAACACAAAATTATTAGAATCACACAGAATGAAGTACCTGACAAACCTTTGCATATTTTCAAATTACTAATGTTACTACTTTAGTTATTTCCACAAGACACAAGTGATGAAATGGTCTATGGCAATCCTGCTGTCTAGAAGTCAAATAAATCTCACCCCATCCCAGGCTTCAGAAGTTCAGCATAAATGGTAAACAAATTGGTTGCGATTGGAGTAGGTCTAATATTCCATGGTGTGAAGAATTAGATTTAATAGACATTTTTCTTCTTTTATTTACAGAAAAAAATTTACAGCTATCTTGCATCTCAAATACATGTCTATCCACAGAACCTCTTACATTCCATACTAGTTCCCAATATCCATTGACATGTGCAAATCTTTGAGCATGCAATGGAAACATAAAAAAGCCAAAGTCCTCTGCTAAAAAAAACCACCCCTCAGATATCAAAAGACCCCTTCCCACACTCCAGTTCTCATTGAATTTAAAAGCAGTTCTGTTATTGGTGTACTGATAAATGGGAAGGGGGTTACTTATCGATCCATCAAATACACAAACTATACACTTTTGCATTAGCTTCAACTGGCAGATTTTCTTTTCTTGGCCAGAAAAGAACTGAAACAATGCCATGTTGAGGGAGATATAAATCATTTACACAAAATAACCCTTTTGCCTTAGTATAATGATGCCAGGTGTACAACTTCTAAAAGTCATTCAGCAGACTGAAACGGGTTCGTTTCCTCATTGTTTCCAAGCAGAGATGGACCTCATATTTATATCCATGTGCCATGTATCAGATTATTTGCCATGATATAAATTTTATCCAATAACTTGCAGAGCAAACATGACAGTTTCCAATTGGACCTTACCAGATGAAAATCAGCAAGGTTTCCAGTATAAACTTTCAACCGCTCCAAATCATATGGTGATAGATCATCAGTAGGTGACCTCCAAAATCCATCAGGAGCAGATGATGTGGGTTCTTGCTCCATGTCAGTGCAGTTAATTTTAGGATCCAAGACACTGAAATATCAAGAGTTGCATGAGCATATTAAACAGAAACTCATTTGAAGGTAAAGTTTCAAATCTGACCTCATAGCAAGCTTATATTCCATTGAACGGAAACTATCACCTTCCAGTAGTCGAGCAAACCTTCGCTTGAAATCTGAAGACAGATAAGAAATAAGCTTTGAATATTCAGAATTAAAAAAGAAATCTGAAAAGGTAGGTGTTGATCTGAAAATAGGACTAACCTTGGTAAAATGGACCAAAAAAGCCCCATTCATCTGACCCACTAGCTTCACTATCATCATTGTTTAATGGTTTGAGTACCATACATGAATACTCACCAGTTACCGTATTCTAATTCAAAAGAAAACAATAAACAAATAAAGTTCACAACAAATTATCATTATATAACACGGTGTCCGTATAATAAAACTGAAAAGGCATCTTAACTGGAATTTGGCCAATGTAGAAGGGAGCAAATTTACGTCTCTTCCAAAAGCGAAAAAGGTCCAAAGTTAGCCCAAAGGAAACACCAAGGTAATGGAGCTTTTCCGGTCGCCGTTCATGAAGATTTACTAGCAAAGGTGGAAGGTCCGTCCTAGGTTTTATATTTTCTTCTAGCAAAGAAACCTACAGGCACAATATGTTACACAAGCATATGACTCCGTCCATAGTACTGGCCTTCGGCAAAATAAATTTTCCATGTGAAAAGTAATGTAACAAGATACTGTTCATATTAATGGATTCACAGTTATCATTCTAATTTGAATTTTCAGGGAGAAGAGAAGAAATTATTGGGCAAGTGAGACTGCAATAATTCTTGATTGAAATTAAAAGATTTCATCGCATTGCTTGGATTTAGAATCTATAATATAACAAGATAGTAAAAAAAACCCATATACTACAACATGAACCAAACATGAAAATCATTAAAGGAAATATAACTATGAAAACTTAATATAGAAACAAGAGTTGTTCAGTGAATGGACCTTCTCTGCAGCTTCTGTAACTCTAAGTTGAGGAATTTCCACATCATTTCCATCATCTACTACCGAAATGGGAGTTAATTGTCCTCCGTAGTACCTATAGAGACTAGGATTGTAAATGCCTCCGCTTTCAAAGAAATTTTAACTTGTAAATGCATCATGACATGATTAAGCATGGAGTATACTCGTCAAGTCACTTTCTCTTATACATTAGAGTGCTTGTTATATTATACTGTTGCATATGCAGCACAGACTTAGGATATCCCATCACAAAACATATCAAAGTAGATGTTCTCATATTGGCAAAATCTCTTACTCTTGATATTAAGGCCACAGTGATGATTATGTATCCATATTTCTAGGTTTCACTATGAAGCAAAGTAAGCAAAACTACAAGACTCTTTATGTTTTTGACAGTTGTTTTCCAGAGTCTTTAAGTTCAATTAAAGGAAGATTTTCTTTATACCACTTTTCAATAAAATTTGCCACTTCTTTTGCATTACCTTGTATTGTCATTATTCAACTCCAAAATTATGTACTAACAATTTCATGCGGGAGAGTGCAGCACAGCTCTAATTCTACCACTTGAACCAACAGTCATTCAACACATGGTTCAATAAACTTACACACTATTTACAAAGCGCCATCGAAATCTTGATGCAATGTCACCAACAAAACATATGGTAGCTCACATGTATGAATATTTGTCATAAAACTAAATTTTCCTTATCTAGAAAACAAAAGGTACAGTAGTCAAGGTACCAAAAGAGAAGACCTCCAAACTCTCCCTGTAAAATGTGTGTACTACAAAGCTAAAACTACCAAGTCAGCTCATATGGTAGCTCATAAACCATAAAACTATATCATTGGTCTTATCAAGTCTGGACTCTTCTTCAAGTGAAAAATTTGTTCAATCATTCCAGGTACCACACTACTGTGTAGGGACAACTGCTTGGGAGTATGACAATTCATGTATAAGAACATGATGTTTGATAGAAAATACATCAGCAAGAAAGCTAATTCTGTACCAATTCAACTAATCCTTGCTGAAATAGGAGCAGTCCTTGGTCTAAGATCATGACTTGAATCATAATCTGTAGGTCAAGTTTCTTCTTTTTTAACCAAAAATTGTACAGCAAACATCTAAAAATAACCTAAATACAACAAAGAGAAGAAATAAGAAAGGCTGCTGCCATTCTAATTGCAATTACTTTTATTTTTTATAATCTTACCAACTGTAAGCAAGATAAGTGCAATATCTACTTGAATGATAATGTCAAAATAGGGAGAGACCAACCTGGTTAAGAGTTCCACTGCAGCAGAACCGTATCCAAGCTGTGTTGAAACCACATAAAGAAAAGGTATATTACAGTTCATTACATGAATCCGAGGCACTCAATTTGGCATGATTGAGATAGAGGCTTACCCTCATTGCACTTGGATGGGTGGCAATGCGAACGATACGAGCACCTGAAAAGCTAGGGAAAACTGTATCACGAAACTGCTCACAGAATTTCCATGGTATTTGGTCCCCAAAGGGTTGATGGCCTTCACTTAAGCTTTGGATTGCAGATTTACGAGAAATCTGTCCTTCAAGACAAACCTGTAAATAAAGATGGACCATAACAATGAGAATCATAATAAAATGTTTCGGCAAATTTGCAATGACTACAAAAATTAGGAAGATCCTTCACATATAATCAAACAATGATATCAAGCACAATACTTATCACAGAACAAAAGTCCCTGTTGAGTTAAGAGAAATGAGATAGAGCCTGTCATTTACATCTAGAATACCTGGATAAAAGCTTATTACAGATAACTGCTAAAAGTTTAAAAACTTTTGGCCTATCCAAAGCTAAATTTTGCTCTGCCCTCCACTCAGATGGCTAGTGTAGGCAATTAAAATTGGATGCCCAGAGAGCATTCTCAATCCTCACAGATTCAAAAGGTAGAATACTTGTGAACAGTGTTTATTGCCTCAATATAGAACAGCAGACACCAAAACAGATAAAGAAGCGATCAATCACATTAATAAAAGAAAATAAGCATTTAGTGTGCAGAAACCTTATGTGAAAAGCATAATTTAAACATAAATAATCTACAAGGGGACCAGTGATGAATTTGGAGACACATTGATAATTTGATTCACCATAGAATTTAATGCTACAGCAGAATAAATAGAAGTGCTTGTGTCTCTCTTAGGTTATTTACCTGAATGACGCATAAGATATCAGGAAGTTGATTTTTTGACTCATCAACAGGGCCTGTGCATACAATATTAGTACAAACCTAATCTCTTGCTGAAAATATAAAATAAATCAGTTCAAGGAAAAAGTTCTACCGAGAAACACAAACAAATGGTGTGCGGGAGCATCAGCCATTAGTTGTAAGTCATTAGGAGAATTTTTGTAGTGAGATGCAACATATAATGCCATCATTCGCTGCACAAATTAAGATACATAAGCATCGTATCTTGAATACCATTAACTAAATACAAAAATATCAGATCACAATGCATTTTACCTGCAGAAATAACTCACTGTCTTTGTGATAGGAAAAGAGAGTATCCCGATTGATGTAATAGAGATTACATTCACTGCATGGGGGTAATCTAGTTGGGCAAACAAACAAAAGAGTAAATCAATAAAGTTAATTGATATGGTTTCATAACAGAGATCTCAATGAAGATGATGGAGGAATCTTCAGATCCCATGTTCTCAGCAACTTAATTCTGACCTTCTGATACTAGGTATTGAATTTGTAACATCCAGACAGAGTAAGGCATTGAGCCAGGATTCTATTGGATCACGAGAAGCATATCTGATAGACTCACTTAGTTCTATCTTTCTGAAAAGACGACCTGAATAAAAACAAATAATGAAAACAGCAAATCTTTCAAATAAATGACCTAAATTCAAAAAAACTAGAAGTTTCAAAAACTGCAAACCAAGACAACAACAAGATTGTACTGTCCTTGAAACCATACAAGTAGAATCAGAGACTGTTCAAGATATTGTGCCCCAAGACATTTAGTTGCCCAATAGAAAACAATGGTCACTGTATTCATTCTGGTATATTGTACTTCTTTCATCAAGTTCAGTTAACATATAGTGAGTAAGCAACTGACATGTTGTACTTCTTTCGTCAATTTCAGTTAACATATAGTGAGCATGCAACAAGATTATGCCGAGTTTAAGCATTTTAAATGGATATTGCCCACACCAACACGGATATGCCATGAGAATAATTAAGACTGGTCCTATAATAAGCAATACAAACATTCCTAGCAGCAAAAGATACATTCATAGAAGACGCATTCATTAGAAAACTATCAGGGCCATGTGCACAGATATATACCAGAAAGAGAGCCCTCCACATTCTTAGAAGATATCTGGCTTTGTTCTTCCAATTGCTGCAGAAGTTTTAGTGACAAGGATCGGCCAGTACCTTCATAGCTTTATGCAGGAAGACAAGTGTAAATCTATATAAGAATGCCTTCATAGCTTTATCAGAGGAGTGCATTTGGCTTGGTTAAAAGGTGCAAAATATAAAAAGTCACTATTGTTGGAGAAGAAATGGAAGCTTCCTTTGGAAATCAATGATCTCTTGAGGAAAAGTAATAGCTTTCAATTGAAATTAAAATAAAAGTATCATTCATACCCATTCACAGTTGATGAAAGGAAAACCAGATATGGACCTAGCAGGGACCTCACAACAGGCAATGGAATTGCAGCAGCTTCATCAATAACAAGTAGTTCAACTTGGGAGAGCTTTTCATGTTCATGTGGCTGTATATACTGAAAGGAAATGCAAGAAACCACATACATTAGGTATTTAATTACATGATGTAGCAGATCCTTACAAACCAACAAGAGAGATGGATCAGTTAACTAAGAACATCATTTTACATGGAAGGTCCTTATCTTCTAACCTGAATTGTTTGTCTGTGCTGCTTGAAGATATTAATGCGCACAGTAGCTTTCTTGAACTCAGGATTTGCACTTTTCACCACATCATAATCAATATGTTCCTGGAAATAGAAGGCCAGGTCACAAGCTTAAGAAAAAAAGGTGAATGGACAATACTTGCACAGAAACCAGACTGACCATAGAGAGCAAACAGGAGAAACTGTCTTAAGAGAGGTGTGCATGATTACATAGAAGGAAATATACAATCCAAAAAATGGGCTTAAGACAACACACAATTCCTTCAGATCTGAACAATGTCCAGATACTCAAGGCATGAGAGAAAAGCAGAAAACAAAATGCACAAGAAAATCATTCATGCAACAATAGATGTTGCCGGGAAACAGAACAATGGATACATGGCTAGTTGAACTGCTCTATCAATATGTTATGAATATAAAAGGAGCTGACTGCCAATTTTATTTAACAGTCCATCTTACTTTATTGACCTTGGTACATCAACTAGAAAATGTTGGTTTGCTCTAACTCACATGCTAATAGAAAAGTGCAACCATAAAAACAAATAAAGCACCTTCAGTGTGTATCAATGGCTTATACTGATATGATCATGAAGCATATCATTCCAAGCAAAGGGAAAAGGGACAACTGTACCTTGTATTCAATTGCATCAAATCCCTTGCATATGAATTCAAACAAAGTTTTTACGTTTTCAGGGCTGGGTGCAGTAATAAATATATTTGAATACCTGTAAATAGCATTGTTTTTTTGTTATTATTATTTGTATGATAAAGATCATTTAGGGCAAACAAGCACAAGCATCAAAGAAACATGCAGCATTTGATATCCACGTTACCCAGCTGCAATAGCTCCAGCAACAGCTAAACCAAGCGCAGCAGATTTCCCACGACCTCGAGCAGCAAGCAAAGCAACTGTGCTGCGCAGCGTCTTATCCAAAACTGAATCAAGGAATGTGATCACAGCTTTTCCCTATTTGAAATAAAAATTTAAATGTGAAACAATAAAGACAATACGAAGTATCAACCACATTAGTTATCCACTGTGTTCTCTACCTGATCCAGTGTACAACACTTTTTGATCAAAGGACCAACAGGAAAATCCTGATGTAGTTGCTCTTTCAAATTCTTTAGGCCTCGTTCTGCTTCTGAAAGCCCTTCAGAGTCCTTTAATCACCGAACACAAGACAAAAGATAACTTGAGCATTTAGATAAAACTGGAATACTCGATGCAATAGATATGCTGTAATGAAAGAATCACTTGCTAGAAAGGATACATTGAGCCAAATCTTCATTTATTATTTTTGTTAAAGAAAAAATAATAATTGCACAGCAAGAAACAATACATAAAATTTTTTTGTAGTCAGTAAAGAAGCCACACCTCTTTAACAGGAACTGGGGTGATTGACCTTATATGAGAAGAAATAGGTAAAATGTTGAGCTCGTCATCCATAACCACACATGCTTTGCATGAAGCAAGTGATAGTAAGAAACGTTCATTAAAGCGGCCAGTTGCCCGGAAATGGGACTCAGTACGAAACCTCTCATGAACATCCTGAAATCAGTAAAATCTTCTATAATAAACCTTTGCTTTTAAGCACAAGGAGAAGCTCAAAGAATAGACTGTTGTTGCCTCGTAAATTTGTCAAGAAACAAGAAAGAGTATAATTGCATTTTTTTTTAACTCAAGTTTAGGGTTCACGTCAAAGTATAAGAGAGTCAAAGCAAAAAAAGCATAAACCATCTTCATGCGTCCTTTGTCTTTGTGGTCTTTTGAACAAATCTAGAAACCAAAAAGGCTTAAATACAAAAGGAGATATAAATCATACCATAACCATCGTGTACAAACTGGTCAACGAAGATAAAGAGCGTAGCAGCAACACAATCAACCCACCACCTTCAACTGTTTCTATAGTTCTAGCCAACAAATTCGGAGTCAATGCCTCAAAATCCTAAAAATAAATAAAACAGAACAATATTCCTTCATAATAACTAATATAGAGACAAATCATTAATTGATTAATTGAAGTTTACTTACCTGTAATATGCACATTCCGAAAGTATTACCGAGAATTCTCTCGGAATCCTTGTACAAACAGTAGGTTAAACCTCCAGTTTCAAGAAAGAGTGAAAAAGGATCAACCTTCTCAGGATCCAACAGTCCCCTCTGCATCAACTTTTTCACCTGCTTCGCTCGTTTTTTCTTGTGACTGCATCATACATAAATTCACATAAAACAATTAAATCCAATATCCAGCTCAAAAAAATAATAAAATAAAATAAAAAGTAAAATAAACCTGCTAAGTTCAAGTTTATCCTTGTAGCACCACAAAACGGTTGGTCTAGATTTCACCACTGCCTTGCTTAGCATATAATGAAGATTCACAATCTGTATCCAATGCAGTGCAAAATTATTACTATTACAAGAATAGAAAGAAAACAGAGAATTAAGAGGAGCGTCCAAGCGTGCCTGTTCACGTGACTTGTCGCCGATGATAAGGAAGAGTGACCGGTGGCGTAGTTTGACGCCATTTTCGATGAGTGTTCTGATTCTCTCGTCCACCTTCTTCCTCATTATTACAAGCTTTTGCCTGCTTATTGAGTGTGTTTAGCTTGCTCCTTTTCCTTTTAGCCTTCGAAGGATTGATGCCGCCGGCGGTTCCGGTGCTTTGCTGTGAGTGTCTCTGTGTCTCACTCTGTTTTGTTTTTGAAAATTGAGGGTTTAAGTCGGGTTTTTGCTAAGAGAGATGAGGCTGTGGTGAGTCGGTGACTGTTAAAAACTTGGGTGGAATTGAACCGGGTTCAACACTATTAGGAAAACTTCGTATTTGGTACTCAACTTTTTATTATTCTTCTATTTGAATGCTTCATTTTTAATTTTATATATTTGAGTTAGTGACTTTTTTTTCTCCATTTGAATGAATGTTTTTAATTCAGTTATCTAGCAAAACGTGAGCCCTGATAAAAAAAAATTGAAAATTATATTTAAAATTGAAAAATAAGGGGAAAAAGCAAAAATGAAAACCTGTATTTAAAATTTTCAACACAAAAATAAAACCTAAATTAATATATTAAATCTACTTAGCAATATAAAGTATTATAATTTCACATTCATGAAACTAAAAAAAAACTATTGTCATCAAAAACTAAAAAAGAAATAATAATTTTATTTATTTAATTTAAACTCAATGCAGAACATAATTTTATAAAATCTTAAATTTTCATTTTAATTAATTTTTTTATATATACATAATATATTTTAGATCAGCTTACACATATCAGATTAAGTTTCTACAACTTGAGCAAGCCTTTCAAAACAGAGCTTATACCTTGTTATCTAGCAAAAAGTGAGTCCTGATAAAAAAAATATAAAAATTATAACTAAAATTGAAAAATAAGGGGAAAAAAGCAAAAATAAAAACATGTATTTAAAATTTTCAACACAAAAATAAAACCTAAATTAATATACTAAATCTACTTAACAATATAAACTATTATAATTTCACATTCATGAAACTAAAAAAAACTATTATCATCAAAAACAAAAACAAAAACAAAACAATAATTTTATTTATCCAATTTAAACTCAATACAACACATAATTTTATAAAATCTTAAATTTTCATTCTAATTAAAATTTTTTTATATACATTAGATATTTTAGATCAGCTTACACATATCAGACTAAGTTTCTACAACTTGAACAAGCATTCCAAAACAGAACTTATACTTTGTTATCCATGATCCCAGGAGTATTTGTTAGTAAAAAGATTTAAACTTGAGATCTAGAATAGAGCAAACCCTAATATCTTAATCGATCTTCATTGTATAAAATTCATTTTTCTAATCACAAGCATCATCAATCAAATTAACATTAACATTGTTTTCAAAATTATATTTTGAAAAATGGATAAGTCACATAAAAATAACATTAATACTTAAAATAGAAAAATTAATAAAAGATTAGTAATTAAAATAGTTAAAATTAAATAAGAGATAATTGTTTAAAGGAAAGTAATTCAGGGGCTGTAGACTACTAAGATGTATAGTAAAAGGACTGGTTTGTAGTTACTCTTATAGACACCGATTTTAATCCTTCAGGCATCATCATTTGTCTGTGCAATGAAGTTGAAA
>Ga0307517_10005807_pt1 | contig 18460 bp, 14 predicted proteins | sample 23_EM_MG_FD_194515 | JGI IMG/M metagenome (GOLD analysis project Ga0307517, IMG submission 194515) | Populus trichocarpa ectomycorrhiza microbial communities from riparian zone in the Pacific Northwest, United States - 23_EM | ecosystem: Host-associated > Plants > Roots > Unclassified | place... | reverse complement strand
TTGAGGGATTAAATTGAAAAAAAAATAAATCAAGAAAATGATTAAAAATAATAAAAATAATAAAAATAATAAAAAGAATGAGGATGAAATTGGATATAAAAATCAAATGAAATAAATTTTTGAGTGATGAAATTGAAAAAAAAATCAATAATTGATTAAAAAACAAAAAAAATAGCAATAAAGAAATAAAGACCAAATTTGATATAAAAATTAAATGAAATAAGATGTTGATGGATAAAATTGAAAAAAAAAATCAATCTAAAAAAGCCTTAAAAGCAAAACAAATAATAATAAAGAGAATGATGACTAAAATTGATATGAATACAAACTGATTTTTAGAAAGGTTGATGCAGAATCCGATGCTAGGGGAAAAAAATGGAGGAAAATGAAAAAAAAATCCATTAAAACCCAGTCATTGTTTCGTTGTTCGCTTGTGCTTGACCATCAGAGAATAACATGATACTTTCAACTCCATTATTAAAGGCAACATTTGATTGTCGGGAGGCATTGTACATGCTGTTCAAAGAACACGAACGCCTCTTACTCGTTGGCAGGTGCCAACCACTTTTTTAAATTATATTTATATATATTAAAAGACTAAACCATCTCTCATCCAAATTGATTATAACTAAAAAAACCATAATAAAAATATAAAAATGCACTTAGATGTCAATTTTATTTTATTTTTTTATTAATTTTAAGGGCAATATAATCATCTTACCGCACAATCAAAACATTAAAGAGATCAAAAGGCCCCTAAACCCTAATTTTATTTTATTTTTCTTTAAAGGGTGTTTAAGTCATTTCACCGTGTACCGAAAAATATAAAAAACTAATTTATCCTTGAATCAATATAATAATAATAAATAGACCTTGTGGAAAAGATTGTTTTATCTTTAATAACCAGTTAGATATTTTATTTGAGAAGGACAAAATAATCATTTTTATGTGTTTTTACAGGTAATGACTAAGCACTTTTATTTATTTATTTATTTATTTTTAATTGTAATCATACATGCAAAAGAGATGGATGATTGAAGCTGTTTGATTATATAGGTTTTCGACTAGACATTTCAATCGATTAAAAAAACAACATAAATCTTACATGCAGAGTTAAATATATAAAAATAACTTCCTTCCTTCCACCAAACTAAAAAGAGAATGGTGTAATTATCTAGATGGTGATCTAGTAGTAAAAGTTTAGGATCAAGAGGTTTGCTCCCTTTGTGGTCTCAGGTTCGAGCCCTGTGGTTACTCATATGATGACCACTGGAGGCTTACATGATCGTTAACTTCAGGGTCCGTAGGATTAGTCAAGGTGCGCGCAAACTGGCCCGGACACTCACGTTAAACTTAAAAAAAAAAAAAAGAATGGTGTCCATTGCAGATTAGACAATTCGCCAGGATTATTAATTTTTCTATTCACTCAATTATTTTCCTCTTTTTCGTGTTTCATCCCTGGTTTTTTTAACCGTGTCACCAAGCTTTGTATCTTTGCAATTTCATTATTAAAAAGATATCTAACTGTGTCAAAAATAGTTGATCGAGCTTCGTAAAGGTTTTTATTCGTTTAATTTTTATTTTTAGAGAGATTAAAGGGTGTTTTGAGTTTGTGAATGTGTTTATTAAAGTTCCTTTAATATTTAAAAGTTGCTTTCAAGTAAAAATAAATTGAAAAAAATATTTTTTTGATCCCAAAACTCGAACACTATTTTTTAATGATCATAAAATCTCCAGCATGAGTGTCATCGACTATATAATAAAAAAAACATTAGAGCAGACATATACCATCTACTTTAAAAAAAATATATAAATAAGATATGTTTGAGGTTTTTCATTCTTAGCCGGGCATGTGGACCTGCCCAATCCAACAAAAGTTGATTTTTTTTAAACTTTTCATTAATTTTTAATTTAAATTTTAACTGATATCCCCTCTCTTGTTTTTTAAATTATTTAATTTAACTTTTTGAAAAAAATAATTAATCTTTTAAGTTGTTTTTATAATTTTATAATAATTGTTGTAATTTATATTTAAATTTGTTTAGTTTAAATTTTGTGTAAATAAGTTGTATTTACACTGTGCATACGTGAAAATACAAGTCATATAGTGATCACAATTAACATCAAAGATAAAATAAAAAACATATATAAAATACAAAAGAATAGGTGGAGAAAGAAATATCAACTTTCCTTTTTAATGCTTAATTAACATTAATAACTCCTTTTTGGTTTATCAATTTATATATATATTTAATTCATCTCATTAAACATAAACACTATCTTATTTTTTTCAATTAAAAAAATTTAATGATACTGAAAAATACATCCATGAAGCTAATAACCTTTTCTCTCCCTTTTTTTTTTCCTTAAAAATAACTTGAAATTTTACTCGTATTATAACACGATGGTCTGTTTGGAAGTGTAGTTGCGGTTGCTTTTCAAAGTACTTTTCATATCGAAATACATCAAAATGATTTTTTTTATTTTTTAAAAATTATTTTTGAGATCAGCGCATCAAAACGATTTAAAGCATATAAAAAAATTAATTTTTAGCAAAAAAAAATTAAATTTTTTGAAAACGCGGGTATAATCGCGTTTTCAAATGCTCACAGTACTGTAATATAATGAGTATACTTTTACAACACAATATTACAACAACACAACGTAACATGCACTTACACTAAATAGATGAAATCAAAATCGTTAATTGATTCATAAATTTATGTGCAAAATTGTGAATGGATTCTTTAGGAGCGAACAATGGAGTTTCAACTAGTTGTTAAACTTGTTACCAAGGCCAGGGAAGGCTAAAAGGTTAAAGATTTCCATTTCCATTTCCATTTTAGGTGCAAGCATTTTAATTTCTCAATGCACTCAAAGCGTAGAATAGCAAAGGCCGAACGTTGATAAGCCTTTGTGAATTGTCAATTGGGCTTCCATTCTCATCCCCAACGGCCCATCAAAATGACAGAAGTTTGTCCGCGCCGTAATAAGAAGATTAACAGCCTGTTCAGTTTTATATTTTAAAATTGTTTTTTAAAAACTTGTTTTTTTATTTGTTTTAAATTAATATTTTTATTTTTTTAATTTTTTCAGATCATTTTGATGTGCTGATGTCAAAAATAATTTTAAAAACTTATTTTCATGTATTTTCGTGTGAAAAGTACTTTGAAAAGTAACCGCTATCATATTTTTAAACACCTCCAAGTAAAAAAATTAATTTGAAGTAAGAATATTAAAAAAAATTAAATTTTTTTTATAAATATTTTTTAAACACAAAAATAAACGGGATCTAAATTGTATATTTAAAAACGTGGCTTGATGCTTGCTATCAAAATGTTTTATTTTTTTATATATATAAATTATTTTGATGTAATAATAGTGTTAAATTTTAAAAATTTTAAAATATTATTTAAATATATTTTAAAATAAAAAAACTTTAAAATACAATTATTCTAGCCCTTAGCCATTAAAAAACCAGTAAGTAAATGCAGAAGAATTAAAAAAAACTGATTTCTCATAATTTCCAGGAATCCTTGAACGTAAACACAAGTCGTACACGTGGGCCAGTTTGAACAGCCAACAACATAGAATATCTGGATCCTTCCACTCAATGGGCCCCGTTGATGTCCCTCGAAAGCAAATCTTCGATTATAAAAATCTAAACCTTTCTAATTTCAACAAATCCACACCCATAATCCTTCAATCAAGCTCCCTTTAATATATATAATTAGAAGCGGAAAACTAATAATATAGTCGATTTAAAGAATCTAAAAATATCCCGCCATTTTAAATGTACAATAAATTGAGGGATTTTTATGGTGTAATTTTGATTAAAATACTTTACTTATCTTAAATAATATTTATTTATATATTATTTTAAAACTATAGTAAAATCATTTAACATCAATATGCTAGTTTATTGATTTAAAATTTAATTTGAACTATATTAAATTAACTCGGAAACTCATTAACTCTGATATTGACTTAGATTGAGGTTTTATTTTGAATAGAGTTAGACTCTTTAGGTCAATTCTAAGAATTATTTTAAGTTTTATTTTATTTAATTTTTAAATTAAAACAACATTGTTTCAAAGTTACCCAACAAAATAAGAAGAGTTAAATGGGTTAAATATGGAGTTTAGATTTGATAAATATGTTTAATACAAGAGTAGTTAAATATTATTTTTTTAAAATAAAAAATTAATTGTAATAATTCTTCAAAAAAAATTAAATTGATGTTAAAAAATTATGATAATAGGTTTTGATTTTATTTTATTTTTTCTAAGAAAATCCAAAATACAATCTCTTTTTTTTTTTTTTTTTTCATGTATCCGAAATCAAGGCAAAACAAAAAAGGAAAATGGCAAATGATACCCTTCTCTTGAGAAAAAACATACTTTGATAAAATTAGCTCTTTTTACGGGCTACGTGTCCTTACTCCCACGTACGTGAATCATAACCAGGCCCCATGATGTGGACCCCACCTCCAAGTTTTCCTCAATCTCACACAGCGAAACTTGCACCTACGCCACATCGAATCCTGACCCCAAGAAACCAAAAAAAAAAAAAAACAAAAACCAAAAAGAGAAAACAAGAAAAAGAAAAGAGGGCAGGTTAACTACAAGTCCACAAGGAGCTCATTGTCCAGAACAGCCTCCTCCCTTTACCCTCACGCCCACACACCCTCTCTTTCTCCTTCTCCCTCTCTCTAAATTTTTTGATCAAAACTCTAGAGAGAGAAAAGTAAAAATAAAATAAATACTAAATAACACCAAACACCAAAAACCCCTAACAAACAATGAAACACCACACCACCACCATCGCCACTTCAATGGAAGCGGCAGCCACATCCTCATCCTGCTCCTCATCCGCCCCTACACCTTCCCCCTCCGACCAATCCTCTCTCGCCACATCATCATCCACTACCACAGCAACGCCAACATCAACCACCACAACAATTGACGATATCACCGTGGGGACCACGCGAGACGGAACGAACGGAGCGGCGGCAGAAGCCGTTACAATCGATCGGCGAGGGGAGTATTCGGCAATCTGCAAATGGACGGTACAGAATTTTCCACGTGTCAAAGCTAGGGCATTATGGAGTAAATATTTTGAGGTAGGCGGTTACGATTGCCGTTTATTAATTTACCCTAAAGGTGACTCTCAAGCTTTGCCTGGCTACATCTCAATCTACCTTCAAATCATGGACCCGCGCGGTACATCATCGTCAAAATGGGATTGTTTTGCCAGCTACCGTTTATCAATTTTTAATCCACTTGATGATTCCAAAACTATACACCGTGATTCATGGCATCGGTTTTCCAGCAAGAAAAAATCACACGGTTGGTGTGATTTTACCCCGGCTTCTACCGTTTTCGATTCCAAATTAGGTTATTTGTTTAATAATGATTGCGTTTTAATCACCGCCGATATTTTGATTTTAAATGAGTCAGTTAGTTTTATCCGCGACAATAGTAGCAGCACTAGTAATAATGAGGTGCAATCGGGGGTTTCTTTATCGATTTCGTCGAATTCGGTAGTTGTGGGACCAGTATCGGATGTGTTGAGTGGGAAATTTACGTGGAAAGTGCATAATTTTAGCTTGTTCAAGGAAATGATTAAGACACAGAAGATAATGAGTCAGGTGTTTCCTGCTGGGGAATGTAATTTAAGGATTAGTGTGTATCAGAGTTCAGTGAATGGTACGGATTATTTGTCTATGTGTTTGGAGAGTAAGGATACGGAGAAGACAAGTGTTTCGGATAGGAGTTGTTGGTGTTTGTTTAGAATGTCTGTTTTGAATCAAAAGGCTGGGGGGAGCAATCATGTGCATAGGGATTCATATGGACGGTTTGCGGCAGATAATAAAAGCGGGGATAATACAAGTTTGGGGTGGAATGATTATATGAAGATGGCTGATTTTGTTGGGGCTGAATCAGGGTTTTTGGTTGATGATACTGCCGTTTTTAGCACTTCATTTCATGTGATTAAGGAGTTCAGTAGCTTTTCAAAGAATGGGGGTTTAAATGGAGGGAGGATTGGGGGTGGAGCAAGGAAGTCTGATGGGCATATGGGGAAATTCACTTGGAGGATTGAGAATTTTACGAGGTTGAAGGATCTTTTGAAGAAGAGGAAGATTACTGGTCTTTGCATCAAGAGCAGGAGGTTTCAGATTGGGAACCGGGATTGCCGACTCATTGTTTATCCTCGAGGTATGCAAGATTGTCATTAGTATTATTTAGCTATGAACTTACCGTTGCTCATTTATTTTTATGCTAACAGACTTGGAGTATGCCTTGAATCTATTATGAAAATCCTGCTCTAATTGATGATTTTAAGACAAGTGCAGCACGTCTCGATATGGATAGTTGAGCAGTAGTTCTTCCTACTTATGTGGACACAGAGAGCTTGCTTGCTATCTTTTTATAATGGTCTGTTATGCTGGATTTATTTGAAGTAGCTTCATATTTTTTTTTTTATATTAGTGATAAACTCACTTAACTGGATTAAGGTTTTGCAAAACACCATGCATCATTGCATTCCGCTTATAATTTAACTAGTTAAGTTTTGGTCCTTGGGCTGTGCTAGGAAAGAGAAGGTTTTCTTTGATTGCATGCATCATGTATTTAAGCTAATTGTACAATTGCTAGATATGTAAACCAAATTGACAGTTAATGCCTTCTCTTTGCTCACATGCAAAATGGTTTCAAGTTAATTTGTAAGCCAAACTGGAAGTTTTTTAGGAAAGTGAAGTGATGAGAAATTCCTGTATGCTTGGTGGTATCAGGGCAGTCTCAGCCACCATGCCACCTTTCAGTGTTTCTTGAAGTTACGGATTCACGAAATACTTCTAGCGACTGGAGTTGTTTTGTGAGTCATCGATTGTCAGTTGTGAACCAGAGGATGGAGGAAAAATCTGTCACAAAGGAATCTCAGAATCGCTATTCCAAAGCAGCCAAAGATTGGGGTTGGCGTGAATTTGTGACACTTACAAGCCTGTTTGATCAAGATTCTGGGTTTCTTGTTCAAGATACTGTTGTATTCTCTGCAGAGGTTCTCATCCTGAAAGAAACATCCATAATGCAAGATTTTATTGATCAGGATACCGAGTCAACTAATAGTGCTTCCCAGATTGATGGGGTTGGCAAAAGAAGTTCATTTACGTGGAAAGTGGAGAACTTCTTGTCCTTCAAAGAAATAATGGAAACTCGAAAAATATTTAGCAAGTTCTTCCAAGCTGGTGGTTGTGAGCTTCGGATTGGTGAGTAGTTATCTTTGGTCATCTCTCAGTTGAAGTTCTGGTTGCAGCTGCCCTCTTTCTTTATTCAACTGATGGTATGTATTTTTTCCCATGCAGGTGTGTATGAGTCCTTTGACACCATATGCATATACTTAGAGAGTGATCAGTCAGTTGGTAGTGATCCAGATAAAAACTTTTGGGTCAGATACAGAATGGCTGTAGTGAATCAAAAAAATCCTGCCAAGACTGTGTGGAAGGAGTCATCTATTTGTACAAAGACATGGAATAATTCTGTCCTGCAATTCATGAAGGTGTCAGATATGTTGGAAACAGATGCAGGGTTCCTTGTACGAGACACCGTTGTTTTTGTCTGTGAAATATTAGATTGCTGCCCATGGTTCGAGTTTTCAGATTTAGAGGTTAGAATTACAGTCTTTCTTCGATCATTTTCTGCTATTTTTATGTACTGAGATTCTTGTATGGTGATATGCCTGTTGGTTCATGTGTCTGCATCATGTTTCTGTGTGATTTTTAACCTTCAACATCATGTGCCAATGGAGAGAATTTTTGTGTCCGAGTTTTTAAAATCTTCTTTTACACCAGCCAGGCATTTTAGATGTCCTATATTTTACACTCTTTTTAAGTTATTTTATCTCAGAATTATTAGAACATTATTTGTTTTGGTTCATTGAGAGGCCCACTAGGCCTTGAACTACATAATGGGGGTAGTTGCACTCCACTCCCTAAACCCCACTGGCTCATCCCACGTATTGGTAATTTTGTATGCACCTTTTTTTTGGTGCAATACATCAGGAAAATGCATGTAAGAATAGTGCATGAAAACAATCATGAATTAGTCCACCAGTTCAATGGTTCTGATTTTTTTGTGTACCTTTCATGCATGCATTTTTGTGCTATAAAAATTTACTCCTATGCATCTTATTTTCAATAACCAGTACATTTGTACAAATTTGTTGGAGATCAGAAGCAGCATTTTTTATTTTGTTATCATATCTTCTTCATATGATGGCTGAATGTTTATGTTTGTTCTGCCTTCTGTTAGGTTTTGGCATCTGAGGATGATCAGGATGCTTTAACAACTGATCCTGATGAACTCATTGATTCTGATGATAGTGAAGGAATAAGTGGAGATGAAGAAGATATCTTTAGAAACCTTCTTTCCAGAGCTGGGTTTCACCTCACATATGGAGATAATCCTTCGCAGCCACAGGTTACTTTAAGAGAAAAGCTTTTAATGGATGCTGGTGCCATTGCTGGTTTTCTGACTGGGCTACGTGTTTATCTTGATGACCCTGCTAAAGTAAAGAGGCTGCTTCTTCCAACAAAACTTTCCAGTAGCAATGATGCAAAGAAGGCCACAAAGGCTGATGAATCTTCCCCCAGCTTGATGAACTTGTTGATGGGAGTAAAAGTTTTGCAGCAGGCAATTATAGATTTACTTTTGGACATAATGGTTGAATGTTGCCAACCTTCTGAAGGAAGTTCAAATGATGATTCATCTGATGCACACCCAAAGCCTTCTCTTGATGGCAGTGGTGCGGCCAGCCCATTGGAATCTGACAGGGAAAGTGGAGCAACAGAATCCGCTCGGTTTCCTGTACATGAAAGATTGGATTCTGGTCTAGATGATTCTACTAGAGCATCTGCTGTTCAGAGCTCTGACATAAATGGGACTGGTATTCCTGGACAAGCTCTTCCAGGACAGCCTATTCATCCACCCGTAACAACAGCAGGGGGTGCTTCAGGAAATGCTTCACTTCGCTCTAAGGTATGGATTTCCACTGCATAACTGTTTACTTTTCCTGTGTAATATTTTGGTTTATATTAATTACTTGGAGAAGTCGGACTTTCAGACCAAGTGGCCGGAACAATCTGAGGAGCTCTTGGGACTGATTGTCAACTCACTGAGGGCCCTAGATGGAGCTGTTCCACAAGGCTGCCCAGAGCCAAGACGAAGACCGCAGTCTGCGCAAAAGATAGCTCTTGTGTTGGATAAAGCTCCTAAGCATCTGCAGCCTGACCTGGTTTCTTTGGTACCCAAATTGGTTGAGCATGCAGAGCATCCTCTGGTTGCTTATGCACTTCTTGAAAGACTTCAAAAGCCTGATGCAGAACCTGCATTGCGGATACCTGTAAGATAACTGTTGAATAGATAGACTTTTATAAAAGACTCCCTCTCTATTTTGACCAACTGCACATACTGTTCTTCTTTAAGTCTATTGCCAGATATTTCATTGTGTGATTTTGATGGTCATTCTTAGGTTTTTGGTGCTCTTAGTCAACTGGAGTGTGGCAGTGATGTGTGGGAGCGTGTTCTATTTCAGTCTTTTGATCTTTTGGCCGACTCAAATGATGAACCTCTTGCTGCTACCATTGATTTTATATTCAAAGCCGCATCCCAATGCCAACATCTTCCTGAAGCAGTACGCATTTCTTTCTCAGAATATCTTCCTCTGTTGTTTGACAAGATCTCTTTAATGCTTATTTAAACTTCTCTGTTTTCTTTTGTAGGTCAGATCTGTTCGTAGTAGGCTAAAAATTTTGGGGGCTGATGTGTCCCCTTTTGTCCTGGATTTTTTGAGCAAAACTGTGAATAGTTGGGGAGATGTTGCTGAAACCATACTAAGAGATATTGATTGCGATGATGACCTTGGTGACAGCTGCTCAACATTGCCTTGTGGTCTTTTCTTGTTTGGAGAAAATGCATCTGCTGCTGAAAGGTTGCAGGTGGTGGATGAGCAGACATTCCATTCTAGCAGTCATTTTTCTGACATTTATATTCTGATTGAGATGTTATCCATACCTTGCCTTGCTCTTGAAGCTTCTCAAACATTTGAGAGGGCTGTAGGTCGAGGAGCAATTATGGCTCAATCTGTAGCAATTGTCTTGGAAAGGCGTCTCGCTCAAAGATTGAATTTTAATGCCAGATTTGTTGCTGAAAATTTTCAGCAGGAAGATGCTATACTAGAGGGAGAAGCCAGTGAACAGCTGCGAGTTCAACGGGATGATTTCTCTGTTGTTCTTGGTCTTGCTGAGACACTGGCCCTTTCTAGAGACCTTTGTGTGAAGGGATTTGTTAAGATGCTGTACATGATACTATTTAAATGGTATGCAAATGAGCCCTGTAGAGGGAGAATGCTAAAGAGACTTGTTGATCATGCCACCAGTACTACAGATAATAGTCGTGATGTAGATCTAGATTTGGATATATTGGCTATTTTAGTTTGCGAGGAGCAAGAGATTGTTAAACCTGTTCTGAGCATGATGCGGGAGGTTGCTGAACTTGCAAATGTTGACCGGGCTGCTCTTTGGCACCAGCTATGTGCTAGTGAAGATGAAATTATCCGTATGCGTGATGAGAGGAAAGCAGAAATTTCCAATATGGCTCGGGAGAAGGCAAATCTATCTCAAAAATTGAGTGACTCTGAGGCCACTAACAATAGGCTAAAGGTACCTGATATAATCCAGTTAATTAACATGTAGAATTTTTTATGTGGAATTTATTAATGTTGATAATACTGTTGAAATGACAGTCTGAAATGAGGGCTGAGATGGATCGCTTCGCTCGGGAGAAGAAGGAACTTTCTGAACAGATACATGAAGTTGAGAGTCAGCTTGAATGGGTACGTTCAGAGAGAGATGATGAAATTATCAAGCTTACAGTTGAGAAGAAAGTTCTTCAAGACCGTCTTCATGATGCTGAGACACAACTCTCCCAATTGAAGTCCCGAAAACGGGATGAATTGAAGGTAGGACCATGAGATATGTTTTCCTTTATGAATGCTGTCGTTTTTTTACCACATCAATCCATTACTTCTTGTTTGTTATCTAAAGGTGAAATACTAACTTAGCCAACAGCTCATCTAGTTGTTTCTGGCTCGCTGTTTGGGATTTCTGGGGAGAAGGGGAAGGGAGGGGGATTAAGGAAAGGGATGGAAAGAGAATACTCTTTCCTTGTTTTGATTTATCAGTATGGAAATGCAAGTTAAAGAATTTTTCTTTGTTTGGTTAGAGAATGGGAGAGAAAGGTAACTATTTTCAAATTACTTTTATGTCCGCAGGGTATATTTTGCTAAATTAGTTAAAAGGTTATGATTGGAAGTTTGGGTCTGAAAGTTTTAAAGTCATTACCTCGCCTCCACTACTCCCAGATTAGGGGGAGACTTTTTACAACAATGGAGGGAGTGGCAGTTAATAATATCCTGCCCCACCATTCACCTCTTTCCACAATGTACTGTAATTCCCTTAGAATCTCGGAACATCTTTTTTTGTAAATTTCAATTCCTGCTGTGAAAAAATGGAACTCCTCTGCTGTGCCAAGTCTTATCATATTTCTTTCTTATGGAGGAATGTTTTGGAAATAAGAGAGTTGGTTGATATTTGTAAGCAACATTGTGGATGTATATGGTTGAGATATTCCTGTAGAATTTGCTTCTTTGTCCTCGAGATAGGTGGATGGATTATGTTTTTTTTTTTAGAAGATTCTTTTGGTTGAGGTTTCAGCGTAAAATTCATGGAAACAATTTTAGCTGTTTACACATTCTTCTCCCTTAAATGCTGACTGCTGTTGTGCTGCAAATATTAAATGCAGAGAGTAGTAAAAGAGAAAAATGCTCTCACTGAGAGGCTGAAGAGTGCTGAAGCTGCACGAAAAAGATTTGATGAAGAACTGAAACGATATGCAACAGAGAATGTGACCAGGGAAGAAATCCGTCAGTCATTGGAGGACGAGGTTCGGAGGTTGACACAAACAGTTGGGCAAACGGAAGGAGAGAAGAGGGAGAAGGAAGAGCAGGTTGCTAGGTGTGAAGCATATATTGATGGGATGGAATCAAAGTTGCAGGCCTGTCAGGTTTGTGCTTTTACATAGTCGGTGCCTCTGAGTATTTTATCATCACAGTCATGTCTAATCATGTGTTCATATCAAAAGCCTTGGTCATGATACGTGATCAAGCTTGCAGTTCCATTTTTTGTCTTTTGAGTATCAAAACCATCACCTTAAATTTTTTTTCAACAGGCTTGTCTTAATTTACTATTTGAACTCTTGCATGCAATGTCCGTGCTTTAGGTGATGGACTTGTTTTTCCTTGAACAATTTGGGTAAACTTCATTAAAAATGGGATTTCTTTTTTGGTGGATGGTCTTTGCATGTGCATGATTTGTCGACTGCAATAGAAGAGCCGCAACATAACCTAATGAAGGGTCGGCCTATGTTTTCTTTTATTTGTGCTTTCAATAAAGTCTAGTGTGTCTGCTTCAGGCAGCATCATCTTGGAATGATATAAGCTCTGTATTGATTAATCATTTGCAAGCATACATGAAATCTTAATGGTAGACTTGTTATTTTTCCACGTTGTGTGAATTAGAAGCAGCAGTGTCAGATTAATTCTCAACCCTTTCATTTTTCAGCAATATATCCACACCCTTGAAGCTTCTCTTCAAGAAGAAATGACCCGACACGCCCCTCTTTATGGAGCCGGATTGGAAGCTCTATCGATGCAAGAGTTAGAGACAATATCACGTATTCATGAGGAAGGTCTGAGGCAGATTCATGTCCTCCAACAGCGCAAGGGGAGTCCAGCCAGTCCTCATGTGAGCCCCCACACCTTACCCCACAATCATGGGATGTATCCTGCTGCTCCACCTCCAATGGCGGTGGGATTGCCTCCACTGATTTCAAATGGTGTTGGGATCCACAGCAACGGGCACATAAATGGAGCAGTTGGTCCATGGTTTAACCATACATAAATTTTGCAATCACAGACTCGATAATGTCAAATGTTGGCATTTGTTCTCCATACAGAGCCTGGTGACATCCCGATATGAAGGGATGTTCTCTTCGAGTTATTTCCTGGCATTTTAACTGGTACAACTGTTGGAACACTGAAAAAGAAAAGAAAAGAAAAAGTGAATAAAATACTACATCTCATGTGGAAGGGGTTGAGCCGGCGGCGGCGGGGAGCGAGTCCAATACGACTGACAGTTGCAAATGCCATACTTATTTCGCTTCTTTTTTCATAAAAAAGTTAATTGCAAAGCTCTTGAAAAGTTTTGTTGGTTATGCTCAGTGTTCACCTCTCATTAGAGCGTTCTCCCATCCCTTACGTGTTGAAAAATATGCTATAACGTGACGGTCCAATCGCCTGACAAAGCAGTTTGATTTTGGGTAGCTTTCTTTCCAAGATCTGGATTGCTATTAGGGTTCCCAGCTTGGTCTTCTGCCTCTTGGTTCACGTTAGGTCTTTATCCTAGAAAACATGATATAAATCTTCGAACAAAAACCAAATCTCTCCGCCTCGGCCGACATGTTCAAGAAGAGAAGACCATACAGCGATATTTCCTTCGTTTAGAAGAAATGACTCGGCCAGGTCATCATAAGATTACTACCATCCTTAGCTTTAATCATAGGATTGGTCAAACCACGTTATCTTTGACTCCCTGCCAACGTGCCGTGATGAGATAGCCTAGAAAACTAACACGCTTTGACAATCAAGACACCTGTTTCTCTACCATGTGCAAATCTTGTGACATCACAGCTGATTGAAAAATCAGGCATCGGACATTTCCTTCTCTATTTTTGGACATGAGTTAAGCAGATTCGGCATCTAAAAAGAGAAAATCCAATGCCTCAAATTGGTCACCGAAGCATATAATTACAGCTACGTCATTTTCACCCATGTCAAGAATTTTGTTCTTGGTGCGAATACCCCATTTTTTGGGGTGGGTGAATTTCCATGAACTCGCTACTGCTTTCCTTGAAGTTCACTCGGATTTACAAGCAAGATTCCTCTTAAATTTAAGCTCCAAAACCTAAGAAATCAATATGGAACCAAAACAATTTGTATCTGTGAGTATAACGAGCTCGATATTTAGGATGATAAATTACTACATGATTAGCGTAAATCAAATTAATAACAATATAATGGATCTAGTCCACATAATAATCTTTCCAAGAACCTGATCTTCCATCCTTTATCTCTAAACCCTAGTCAAACCTCTTGATTCACAGGCTGCTCTAACGTATCCCTGTGCAGTTACTATAACAATGATAACTCCATAGCTTATAGAGTATCTTGAAAGCAAGTTTTACCCGGGTGAACTGGGTAGTAGTACCTTGCCATAGCCAGCTATCTCACGTATCTGAATGACGTGTTTTTGGCCATGGTGCCAGCGAGAAGATCAAAGAGCTAGGAGGAGCAATTTTCCTTACTAATTACTTGTTTTATTATAATGGGATTAATTACTATCCACTCGATAAAGGATGGCGCCAAAGACATAGGGAAGCATGTGGATATGATTGTGAGACATGGAGGCGAAGAGAAGAGGACAAAATCAATACAAACGTGGCCGATAAATATTATTTGACTTTTGTACATTTACCCTTTTCTATGATTTTTCTTCTAATTTCTTCCACAAGTGTTTAACATTCTATTTAAGCTAATCAAGATTCATTCACAAACCTCAAAATAGTAACAACATTCTTCTTCCCTCTTTTCTCCCATATATATTGAAGAAGGGATCCCACGTTTTCTCGATATAAATCTTCTTAATTAATACCATCCTTTCTTCTTCAAGAGGGAGATTGACATCTTCTTGATTCTTATCTCTCTCTTCTGGGCATTTCTGCCTCATAAGCTCGGCCACTGTACCACTACAGTATAATATCAATGTAAGCTACTGTACTTAACTTCCTCTTCGATCTCTTAGCTTCTCCTTTTGCAACTACATTTTAAGGAATCATACGATATTTTTTTCTTACAATGAAGAAATACTTGAACCCGAGACTTTCAAAAGAAGAAATCACACGAATATGATTGACTATGCTTGATTATATGTTTGTGCACGAACCTAGCTTTTTGATATATTTACCATAATTAACTTGCATTGCGAATTTAATTGAAGTAATTCGCTATATATAGCCCATAGTAATTGCCAGAAAATAAAGATTTGCCAAGAAGAAAGGGGGGCTTCAGGCTAAATTAACAACAACCAATGTATGCTAGTATAGTATTGGTCTCCACCAGCTATGTAAATGGTTGCAATGGATTCAAGCATTTTAAGATATGAAATATTGGAAACCGGAAGGTGAAGACAATCTTACCTTCATATTTTTGCACTATCCTTTTTTTTCCCCCTAGCATTGATGAGTTGTTAAGCAGCTGCAATTTTCTGTTACTGTGCCTAAATTAGCAATCATTCGCTAGTTTTATGATGCATTGCTAAACAAACAAGTTTTTTCAAAGGCTAGTAAACTCTCTCAAACTACGATGATTTGGGAGTCTTAGTTTTTACGTTTTCGATCTATCTTGATATGCAGAATGAAGAATGTTTGCTGGCCTTACTTTGATCCTGATTTTGATAGTCTGCCTGAGAGGATATTTGGGCCCACGTAAGTGATTTATCTTTCAATATAGAAACCTTGAATTCATAATCAAACCTATGATAATCACCATAGCTGCAGGCTCCTGAAGCCAACATATATTGTTCATCATGGCATTGCAGTTGTAGAGTTTGTATTGATAATGAAAGCATGGAAGATTGCACAGTTGTGAAGGTTGACAGCGTAAATAAGCAGGGCCTCCTCCTGGAGGTTGTGCAAGTTCTGACAGACTTGAATCTCACCATCGCAAAAGGCTATATTTCTTCCGATGCTGGGTGGTTCATGGATGGTAAGTATTTTATGCATTCTATTCACAACACTTTGTTGGGCCTTATGATCAACCCATGTTGATGAACGATTGATTTGCGCATTCATGCAGTTTTTCATGTTAAAGATGAGCATGGCAAGAAACTTAGAGATCAAAATGTTATCAACTATATCCAGCAGGTAATCAACTGTGATCTTTCACCAAGCTAGTGCGATTAGCGTCATTGTTATTGTAATTAATTTAACGAAGAATTACCACCCAACCTAAAAACTTTAATTTGCAGGCTATAGGGACAACAAGGGAGAGTACCCCAAGCCCTCCTAATGCAAGAGCATATACCAACAATATTTTCGAAGCCGACCATTCAAGCGAGCACACGGCCATTGAAATGTCAGGAACCGACAGGCCTGGCCTCTTCTCCGAGATATCAGCTGCCTTGGCAGACCTTCAATGCAACATTGTGGAAGTCCATGCTTGGAGCCACAATGCTCGATTAGCTTGTGTCGCTTATATTTCCGATCCATCGTCCCACACACCAATTGAAGACCCTCACCGCCTCGCCTCCATCGAGGATCATCTAACCACAGTGCTCCGCGCCAACACAGTGCGAAGCGCTGGTGAACCATCCCAAATCAACAATCGAGAAGTGAAGACCGGGGGCTTTCTTGGAGGGGAAGGCACCGTAAGCAATGTAGAGAGGAGGTTGCATCAACTCATGCTTTCGGTAAGAGATTTTGATGGGCCTATAAGCTCATCCTCAACGGGAACCGGATTGAATAACAACAAAGGAGGGTCAAAGATGGTGGTTTCGATCGAGAACTGTGACCAAAAGGAGTATTCAATTGTTAACATAGAGTGCAAGGATCGGCGAAGGCTCATGTTCGATACCATATGCACACTTAACGATATGCAATATGTGATTTTCCATGCTTCGGTTAGCTCTGATCATGATGGCCGTGCATTTCAAGTAAGTAGGAATAAAAACATTCAAATAATATATTATGCCTCAATCTTTTTTCTCAATGAACTAATTAACCACAAATATTTGTTGCTACAGGAATACTTCATTAGACACAAGGATGGATATGCACGTAACACAGAGAGTGAGAAAGAACGAGTAATTAAATGCTTAGAGGCTGCCATAGAGCGTCGGGTTAGTGAGGTGAGCCCTCGTTAAAAAATAATAAAAATAAAATTATTACATGGATCTAGAATCATATGATTTTCAATGGTCAAATTTGTTTATATTTGCTGTTTGGGCGCAGGGTGTTCTGCTGAAGTTACGTGCAGAAAATAGATTAGGGCTACTATCGGACATAACTCGAGTTCTCCGAGAAAATGGACTGGCCGTCGTTCGAGCAGATGTAGCAACAGAAGGAGAGAAAGCAGTGAATGCTTTCTATGTAAGAGACATCTCAGGGAATGAAGTAGATATGGGATTCATCAAGTCAATGAAGAAAGAAATGGGTCTAACTGATCTTGAAGTGATCAAGAATGATACGTCGCCGACGACGTCGCCGACGAGGACGATCACAAATATTAGCCCACATGAAAGGCATCGTTTCTCTTTTGGAGACTTGCTCAAATCTCAAATTGAACGATTTTCTCACAACTTCGTTGCAATAAATTAAGTGATCATGATGTAAATATTAACGTTTTAGTTCATTAATGAATTTATCATTTTATTGGTAGCTAGGATTTGTACAAATATATGTAAATAAATAAATTGGTAATTTTAATTTCATAAAGATATTTAGGCAGAGTTAATAAACTACAAGTAGGACTGTTTAATAATCACTTGAATCCACTGTAATGGGATATCAATTTGGTTATAAAATAATTCTTAAAAAAAATATTTCTTAAGAATTATTTTAATAAGTTACACATCCTACATTAATACCTATTAAAAAAATAGAGAAAACATTATTCACATAAATACAATTCATTTATAAATGGGAACAATGTTTTCTTTTTCTTGACCTAAAAACAAAAGCTCTTTGTCATGTGTTTAATGGTAAAATAGCCTTCGCCTTGAGATAATTTTGGTGTTCAAAAACTAATTAATTGGGGGCATGGCGAGTATTTGTGTTTGGATTGTACATTGAATTTACAACAGTAGCCTTAAATGAAATCAATTTTTGAACTTCTATTCAAGGGTAGTTTTGTTTTCCATTAAAAATATACAGTAAAAAATCTTTTTACCCTTAAAAAACAAACAAACTAACAAGCAAATTGAGGGCCTTTTCCTGATACCTTTGGTATCAAATAAGTTAACTCTTAGGTTAAAGGGTATTTATGTATTTTTATTATTGGGTTTTCTAAAATTAATTGGATGTAAAGAGATTATTTGAGTATTTTAATAATTAAAAATAAAAAAGCTAACCTATGCTATGCACGTATTAGCCGCTTCGTTGTCTTTGAACGACAAATATGATTGATTCCAGCGATAAAAAAGGTCATTCTAGGATGACTTCACCTTCGTAAACACCGTCTTCTCACTAAATTTTTTCTATATATAATTCATCTATAATTTTCTAGAGTTTAA
>Ga0307517_10005806_pt1 | contig 18461 bp, 11 predicted proteins | sample 23_EM_MG_FD_194515 | JGI IMG/M metagenome (GOLD analysis project Ga0307517, IMG submission 194515) | Populus trichocarpa ectomycorrhiza microbial communities from riparian zone in the Pacific Northwest, United States - 23_EM | ecosystem: Host-associated > Plants > Roots > Unclassified | place... | reverse complement strand
CTACCATACAAGATACTATTTTTTTCTTTTCTCGTTTATTCTTCCGTAGACAAGTAGATGGGTCGATAGATAAGTAATTTTTTTTTTTTATATAAAAAAATAGACAACTAACTTTAAAACTTAATTGTAGTTGCTTTAATATTCTCTCTTTAAGATGAAAATCTTATTAACAGAATATATTGAGGGAATTGCAATAAAAAATTAAAGAATAAAAAATAAAACCCAAATAGAACAATGACATGTAAATTTTACAAATAACATTATCGATAGAATTAACTCGATGTTAAAGCACGTTTGTAAATATGCCGACATAAAACTTTCCTCGGTATATACCAAGAAAATTACAGAGGGTATTACAGTGGGATTCAAAAAAGATAAATCGTACAATGATGTAGCATTTTTATCGACAAAATAACCAATGAAGTTACTGATAGAATAATTATGTCGGTCATGTAGTCGGTAATATTTAATATATGACCTGCGGTCGATCATTCTCTCTCCTCTCCCATTTCTCCTTCTTCCTTATGTATTTTTTCTGTAACAACCAGCCACTCCCCCCCCCAATATTATTGTTATTGTATTGGGTTGACCGACCCAACCATCTAGGTTGGACCCAGTCATGTCGGGTTGGGCCGATAGCGGCCCAACAGACCTAACATTTGTTTTGGGCTAGGCTGGGCCGAGATGGGTTCAGACCAATGTTGCATGGTCACTGGCCCAGCCCAGTGATCATGCTTAATTATTTGTGCCATTGCATGTAAAAGGCAGTGTTACATGCATTGGTTGGGGAAAAGATGTTGGGGGAGGAAAAAAGGTGGCAACCTTGTCTGGGGAGGAGGCGAATGATTGCTAGCGGTGTTCTTGGTTGTGCAGGGAAGGTCATGCATGGTGGCTAGAGGTTGTGGTGTTGCCAGAGGTGGAGAAAAAGAAAGGGAAAGGGGGGCTGGTGGAGGAGTAGAAATGTTTTTAGGAAGAGATGATTTTTCACCAACTTTGCACCCTGATTTCTACTCCTTCAGACCATGAAATCAACCCCTATTTATAGGGGGTAAAAGAGCGATATTTTGTCTTTAATGGTGTCAAATCCTGGCCCTTGATTCAGCCTCAAAGGATCCTAATTGTTGGCTCAAAGAGGCCATCATGAACTATCAATTTTATTAGTTGAAGGCTGGTTGGGTTGACCACTTTGGGGTGGCACCGCAACCATTGAAGCGTCAATCAACCAAAAAGGACCATACTGGGGTGTAGTCAAAATATCAGGCCATCGTTTGGGTTCAGGTTTTATCAAATATGGTAGAGAGATAGAGCATTAAATGCCTTGGAAAGAAAACCACTCGAGCAGCTTTTCTGGCTAAAATAAAGAAGAAGATGAACAGTCACCAGACAACGCGTTGTGTGGTCCCTTTGTTTTGCTGTAAAACGACGCCATTTTTGGGAATTAGGGTTTTAATTTAGGAATTTGATCAAAGTTCAATTTGATCCTTCATCTTTTAATTTTTTTTAATTGCACCCTTAATTAACCATAAACTTCCAATTTTATGCAATTTTGCCCTTGCTGAACTTTAATGTCAACCCCGAATTTTATGCAATTTGACCCTCAATTGACTATTAAACTTTCAATTTTCTTCAATTTCACCCATGATTTCAATCAATTGAGTCCCCATAGCTCAATGCCTTTTGTAAAATGGTCATTGACTATGAATTTCTTCAATTTAGCCTTTAATTAACCCGAAAACTTTGATTTTCTTGCAATTTTACCTGTGATTTCAATCAATTGACTTGATAAAAATTAAATTTGGTCTCTTAAATTTCAATTTTCTTAATTAAACCCAAGTTGGGCTTCCAAACTTAATTTTTCACCAATTAAACCCATTAATAAAATTAATTTAACTCATTTAATGTATAATTAAGTCCTTGCACCTAATTAAATCCTTGAATTGGACCCATATTAATTCTTAAACATAATTAAACTTTAATTTGACCCATGATTAAATGAAATTGGCCTATTAAAAAACTAATTATACCACTAGACTTAATTTTTATGCAGATTCGTCCAATAATAATTTAATTTGACCTTGAATCTACATTGTCTCTTTAGTTTTGGGTATAATAGGGTACAATTATGCTTCATATTTCATCCAAAATTATAGTTTGATTTTTTCTTGCTTTTGCCAAAATGCCAGTCTTCTTGCAATTATTATTGATTATTGATTTTTTTTTAATTTTGGAAAGAAAAAAAAGATGAATTTGGGGAATAACCCATAAATAGGTTATGAAAATTTGATGAATTTATTTTTTCTTTCTAGGATATATATAACAGCCGATTGATGGAGAAATACAGGGACAATCCTTCAACCCATCCGAATCTCGATACTGAATTGTGGTTGGAGGCAGGATTTTCCGGTGGATCTAATAGGAATCGAATGTACCGACTCTCTAACACTACGACAAAGAACTTACAAATGGCATGTAGTGTTTTAACCGTTGGATGATTGCAATGATTTTGAGCACTCAAACTCCAGAGTTCGCGATAATATTAGACCAACAAGTACATACTTAGACAACCCATCTTAATGAAAAACGTGAACGACTCACTGTTGATTATGAAAAACTTTGTCGATTGGTAATGGAGATAAGATCATAGATGGGTGATGTACACCCTCTAATTGGCCCCACGGTCCTGGCAACGACCAGTCTCCTTCTCTAGCGCTGCCTCTATTTTAAATTTATTGTATTTGAAAGTACAAATGTTTGGATTGGTAATAAATATTTGATTTTTATATTATTTCAATTTATTTGAATTATTTTTATACTTTTGTTCAACATTTTTTTAAAAAATATTTTTAAAATATTATTGACGAGATTACCGACGAAACAACTTTGTCGGTATATTTCAAAAAGAGTTAAAAAAGAATTACTACAAATACCACTGTTACTGTTAACTCACCAATAAAATCACAGATGATATTATGTTGGTGATATGTTATATTTACCGATGGATATACTGACGAACAAATAAAAACATGAATATCATGCACGATGAGCTGAAATTCTCGGACTTAGTTTATCACTATCTTTGAGTCAACCATATTGACATCCAAAAACGGTTCTACTATGAACTTCTTCATACTAGCATCTTTAGCCTTATACTTTTTATCGAAGACTTCTCAAAGTTTCTTTGCATTATTGGTGAACTATACACACTTTCTCTCCAATATATTAAAGAAGTGGTTTTTTGCACACAAAATCATTGTGTTTCCCATCATCCATAGCTGGAACTTTAGTGGGATCATATTCATCATTTGATAGCTTTGGTGTTTTTTCAGTCAAGAATTTTATCAAGTTCAAGGTGGTCAAATAGAACAATATTTTTTGCTGCCACCTTTTAAAGTTCAATCCATTAAACTTTTTATATTTATCAACATGCATCATAAAAAGTGATGGTGGGATCGTACTACCAAAATAGTACTTGCCGAAGCAACAAAGGTTAGAACAACCTTTTCTTGAGTTGAAATCATGATAAAATCTATATAAAAAAAGTAATAGCCAAATATATTTCTACATAAATATTTTTGGCTTCTCAACAAGCAAAAAAAGTAATATAATAAAACAACTTAATAAACAAAAGTATTGAAACCATGGAAGATAATATTAATCATTTTTGTTTATTTTAGTTTAATAAGATTTTAACATACATCATATCATAAAAACTTATTTTAATAATTAAACAAAAAGCATGAATATACCATTTAAGATAAAAAAAATATATATATCATGTAGAAACTAAATAAAAACCAATCATTTAAAAACTTTGGTTTAAAGGGTTATTAGACATGCATCTATTCATACAAAGTGATTTAAATAAAAATAGAAAACTTGATAAACGATAACAATTTAAAATTTCTAGCAACCTTCTAAAAGACATAAAACAAGATATATAAACTCAACAAATACTAGTCAAGAACAAAGGCTTAGAATTGTTGTTTAGGAAATATGTCAGTGAGCATAGATATATAGTTTATCATTGCAAGATTATTAAATAAGCATGCAATTTTGTATATCATGGCAAACTCATCAACAAGTCATAATATCATATAAAGACTCTCACATTTATACTATGCATATATCCAAATTAGCTTAAGATATTGAAATACAATCCTAACATGCATAATATTGTATTATATTAAATTAAACTAAAGTAAGGTACTTATCGAAGAACTTTAAAAAATGATCAAGTTTGTTGTTGTCAAGGACTAATTCTTTGTTTTTAAAATTTTATTGTTGCCCACATGGTGCAAAAGGATGTTTGCAATAAGTCTTTAAGGATCCTAACAATACCACATTGTTTAGATGCATTTCTAAACAAAGTCTATGAACTAAAGATAATATAGCGCAAGTGTCTTTTGACAAAGACGAACCTAAGTTCTAAAGTTGGGAGAAAAATCAAAGCTTAAAAAATAGCTAAAAAGGGAGAAAACACTGAAAATATAAGTTTGTAAAATCTTGAAAACAATGTAGAAAACTCTACATTTACCCTCTTTTTATAGTGAATTTTGTAACCAAAACAAATAAAAAATCAAATCTAGTAATTACCATAATTAATTCCCACCATTGCAAGCTTTGATTACCTGTTATTAAACCATAATTAAACCTAAACATTATGGTTTCAAAATTTAATATTTTTGAGTTGAAAAAACTAATTAGGTTTAACGAAATTCTTCTCGAAGAAAACTAATCATATTCAAAGGCTAAACAGAATAGAACAATAAGTTTGCAAAAAATAATTCTTTATAGGCTAAAAATTATTTTATAATAAATCCAAATCTAATATAAAAATATGATAGCAAAAAACAAATTCTAACCCAAACTAATGACCTAAAACCCGATGCCTAGGCTCAGCCCCATACCCGATGCCTGGGCTCAGCCCCATGCCCGAGTCAAGCATGCTTATAGGTTATACCTTTACCACTTTACTTAGGTTTATTTATGAACCTTTAACTTTCCACTAAATAAACCACAATATATCCTTGTATTGTTTTTAAGTAGGATATAGGGTTTTGAGTTTCACAATAAACATGCCAACTAAAGGTTTTTTAGATCAACTTCTCATTCACACACAATTTGTTTTAATCATGTTAATATTCTATGTTAAAATCATCTATGTATGAGAATAATTTTTAACAAAATTTTAACCTCAAAAGTTAGTGAAGCCCACTTTAAATTTGATTTTAAATATGTATATTTAACCTAGGTTTATTAAATTAATACCAACAAAAAATGCCTAATTACAACATCTAAGTTGTTTTGTTTGAATCAAATGTTAAAAACATTTTTTTACAACAAGTTAGTTTTCTATTATTATTGTTAAGATGCATACTCAAGCTTAGTTCATTTAGATGTTTTTGAAACTTTTTTTTATTGGTAGCATATCAGAATCGTTGTTGGCTATGTAATCTTAGGCCTTAGTTCTTAATCAATTGGATGTAAATTGGGGGTGATGTAGTCGGGCTTGTGATCACAAGTGATTTTAAACAATCAAGTGTGAGTTTACCACAACTAGATAAGGATCTACCTAGATAGATTACATGGATGACATAACAGATATATTTATAGACTAGTAGAACATGTTTAGACCCAAGAGGAGGTTTGGTAGCACTAGACTAGAATAACAGCGCAAAAGGATCATAACTTTTGATTTGACTGTTGAGTTATGCTTAAATTTTGACAGAAGTTTTTGAAAGTCGTTTTCACTATAGTAGCCACTGCGTCGCTATGCGGACTATCGAATCTTTAGATATGAAAACTTTCGCCAAGGCATCTGGTTTTGGTAGTTTTGTGATTTTACTTGTTTTTTTTTATTACATGCTATTTTTGGATTTTATACTTCTTTCCTTTGTAATTACAAGTTTTTTGTTTTGTTTCCTAGTTGAGGTAAGGTTTTTGGCCTATTTAAATCTTTGTAAACCTCTTAAAAAGGCCAATTTGATTATTATTATTTTAAGAGAATAAATCTATGAATTTAGGGCTCACATATGCAACCCCTTTCACCTATGAAAAGTTATATGTTTTTTGTTTAATTGTTATCTTCAGCTTTCATCTGTATCAATTGGTATTAAAGCACAACAATCCTAAGTTTATTGCGAGTTGTGTGCTATAATCTTGTGGAAGAGAATTTGTTTGCTGCTGTGTGCGTTAATAAACCAGGTAGAAAAAAGTCATGAAGCAGAGCATGGCTAAGAAGGGGATGAGAAGCCTCCACTTTAAGAGAGGAATGTCTAAAAACTCATCATCGAAGACATGCAAAGGCAAGTCAAAGAATTAACATGTAGCGTGGAGGATAGGAAACTACAAGATCAAGGGCAATATGATTAGGACGAGAAGAGTGATTATAGGTCCCTGGCTAGTACTGGAAATCAAAAGCAGATTTACAGGAGACAAACTTTTAAGTAAGAAGAGAACAAGTCTTGGGATTTTGGATTTCATATCAAAATTCCTGAGTTTTTAAGGGCTTAATGATTTGAAGAATTGATAAATTGGTTGAATGGGATTGAAATAATTTTTTTAATACAAGGATGTGCCTGAACAAATACGAGAGAAGTTGATTGCAATCAAATTAAAGGGCATGACATCTTCTTGGTAGGAGTATTTTAAGAAGAAAATGGAGAGATGAGGAAAAGCTAGAATAATGATGGGGACAAGATGAAGAAAAAGATGCGAGAGTACTTTCTTCTTTTTAGCTACTCTCATACTTTATACTAGAGGCTCCATATGATGAAACAAGGAGGCAAATCTATCAATGAATATACTAATGAGTTTTATTAGCCAATTTCAAGGAATGATCTGGCAGAAACAAAGGAGTAGCTGGTGGCACGACACTTATGGGTCTGTAACAATTTATTCAGTATGTATTATGTCTTCAGGCATTATGGATAGTGTTAGAGGTGTATCAGAGGGCATTAACAGTGAAGAAACAACAAGCTGTGAAGATTGTTAGTTGAAATTTCTAGTTAAATAGAATAACAAAGAACGTAGTAGTGATCCAAGACAGACCACCAACCAAAGTAGGCCAAACCAATAAAATCAATGGGTAACAGGTCAACATTCTGACTTTAGACTTCACTATTTTAGATGTGGTGAGTTAGGACACCGAATTAGCAAGTGTAGCAAACTAAAGAGTCGTCTAGGAAAGACTCTGCTAGTAGAGGAAGAGCCCATGAATTTTACTAACAATAAGAACAATTCAAACAATGATAGCGGTGTTCTGCATAGAGATGGTGGTATAACCCTTGTGATTAGAAGGAATTTTTTAGCACTTAAGGGTGAGTAGAGGCGTAACAATATCTTTCACTCTACATACACCAACAAAGACAAAGTCTATAGTTTGATCATAGACAGTGGGAGTTGCGAGAATGTGGTCTCTAATGAGGTAGTAAGGAAACTTTAGTTAGTAACTAAAAATCACCTTAATCCCTATAAGATGACATGGTTGTATAGAGATGTCACGGTAATTATGGATAAATGTTGCCTTATTTCTTTTTTTATGGGTAAAAAATACTTTGATAGTTCTTGGTGCGATGTGGTATCAATGAATACTTATCACATTCTGTTAGGGAGGTGATGACAGTTTGATAGGAGTGTGGTTTATGATGGCAGGAAGAACATTTATACCTTTAGGATTAAAGGAAAGCGTATAGTTTTGGCATCTATGAGGGAGAAGATGGAGATAAAGGCTATTGGTGGGAAGAATTTGCTTTCTTTATCACAGTTTATGAAGGAAATAAGAAGTGAGGGAGTGTGTTTGCCTTAATTCCTAGGAGTACAATTATGGAGGAGGAGGAAGAGGATGATAATTCCAAAAAGGCACGAGGTGTGTTGGTAGAATTTTCAAATTTAATGCTAGATGTGTTGCCCTAAGGTTTACCTTTTATTAGAGAGATATAACACCAGATTGATGTAATGTCAGATTCTAGCCTACCAAATAAAGAAACTTATAGATTGAGCCTTAAAGAAGCCATAAAGTACAAAGACAAGTTGAGGAGTTGCTAGAGAAAAGGTATATCTAGGTAAGTATGAGTCCTTGTGTCATGCCAAACCTTTTAGTCCCAAAAAATGATAGGTCATGATGTATGTGTGCAGACAACTAGGCCATCAATCAGATCATAGTAAAATATAGGTATCGCATATCACATATAGATAACATGTTAAACTAGTTGGCAGGGTCTAAGGTATTCTCCAAGATTGATCTCAAGAATGAGTATCATCATATCATAATCAGAATCAGACTAGGGGATGAATGGAAGACAACTTTCAAAACTCATGTATTAAGGTCATTTATGGGTAGATTTGTCATCATCTATTTCGATGACATTCTCATTTATAGTCCTACTCTAGAGTCTCATTTAGAGCACTTATGATTTGTTTTCAATACTTTGAGGAAGGATCAATTGTATGTCAACCAAAAGAAGTGTAATTTTTTCACTAATACTATTTTGCTTTTTGCTTTGTTGTATCTGTTGATAGTTTTCAAGTTGATCAAAGTATGATTTATACGATTGTTTAGTGGCCAACACCAAAAAGCATCCACGAGGTTTGGAGTTTTCATAGCCTTGCATCTTTTTATAGAAGATTCACCCATTACAGAGTGCCTAAAACGATGTACTTTTTAGTGGATATATTGGGCTGAAACTAGTTTTCAATTATTGAAGCAGAAGATGACTAAAGCTCTAGTTTTGTCATTACAAGACTTTGAGAAGCTATTTGGAGTAAATTGTGATGCTTTTTGGGCAGGCATTAGAGGAGTTCTTAGCCAGGATAGGTGCCCCATTTCCTTTTTTAGTGAGAAACTGTCCAACTCGAAAAGAACTATTCCACTTATGATTTTGGCGTTTTACACTATTGTTCAGACTCTAAGGAATTGGAGGCACTACCTCATGTAGAAGGAGATTATTCTAATTACTAATTATAAAGATCTGAAGTACATAAATTGATAATATAAGCTGAGTCGTTAACATATGAAGTGGGTGTTATTTTTACAGGAGTTCACTTTTTTATTAAGACACCAATCGGGCAGCCTAAACAAGGTGGCTAATGTTTTTCATTGGCGGGTAACCTTGCTCAGTACTATATACTCCCATATGCTGGAATTTGATACTTTCTATGAGTTGTATTCAAATGATTCCTCATTTAGTCAGATTTATACTATGTTATAAGAGCAAGGTAATCGTTATAACTTTATGCTTTTAAATGGTTATCCTTTTTGTGGTTTGCAACTTTGTGTTACGATTTGTTTTTTACAAGAGCATATCATTCATGAATTGCATTGTGAGGGGCATTTTGGAAGGGATAAGATATTGGTTTTAGCATCCACAGATTATTATTGGCCTAAGTTACCAGGTCAGGTTTTCAACTTTGTCAAGAGGTGTGCTATTTGTTAGAGGTCCAAAGGGACCTTATTGAATGCTGAGTTGTACTCCTCGTTACCAGTTCCGGATGCTCTATGGCTAAAAATGAGCATGAATTTTGTATTAGGCTTACCTCGTACCTAATAGGCCATTGACTCTATTTTTATTGGCCCATTTTGTAGCCTTCTAAAAGACCATGAATGCATTTCGGGTAGCCCAACTTTACTTTAATGAGTTGGTTTGTTTGCATGGAATTCCTAGGTCCATCACTTTGGATAAGGATGGCAAGTGCATAATAGGTCTCAGAATCAAACCACCCAAATGAATCCCTTTTAGATTGTCTATAGATAGAATCCATCTGGAGTACTAGAGCTAATTTATATTCCTGGCATCAGACGATTAAGCATCCAAGCTATTGATATGGTAGATTACTTGCATGACATTCATGAGCAGGTCAAGCAGATAATTAGCGACAACAAGGCCAAGTATAAGGCCCTGGTTTATACTCATTATAGGAGAGTGGTGTTTGAGGTTGGTGATTTAGTATAGGTAGTCCTTACATATGACATGTTTCTAGTGGGTGAGTATAAGAAGTTGAAGGAAAGGAAGATAGGTCCTTGTGAGGTGTTTAAGAAGATAAATGATAATGCTTACAAGATTTGTCTTCCTCATCATTTGAAGACTTCTGATGTCTTCAATGTCTAACATTTGACTTTTTATTTGAAGGAGGAAATGAACTCGAGGACGAGTTCTATCCAACCCAAGGAGAATGATGTAATCGATCCTATAATAACGGGTGATTTTAAGTAGTCAAGTATGGGTCTGCTATAACTAGAAGATGATTTACCCCAGACAGATTATCTGGATGGCCGAGTAGATGCACTTATAGACAAGTGAGACGGGTCTAGGCCTAAAAGGAGGTCTAGTTCCACCAAACCAAAATAATATTTCAAAAGGGCCATACCTTTTGATCCGACTATTGGATTGCGCTCAAATTGTTACAAGAGTTTCTGGAGGTTGTTTTCCCTATAGTAGCAATTATATCGCTAAATGGACTGTCAGATCTTTAGATATCAAAAATCTCGTCGAGACCCCTGGTTTTGATATTTTTTGTTATTTTCCTTGTTATTTTTTTATTTTATGCTTCTATCCTTTGTAATTTTAAATTTATGTTTTGTTTTCTAGTTGATGTAGGGTTTCTGGTCTGTTTAAGGATTTGTAAATCTTCTAAGATAGAAGGCTTGATTATTATTATATAAAGAGAATAAACTTATGAATATAGAGCTCACATTTGCAGCTCTTTTTGTTTAAAAAAATAATTAATATTTTTTGTTTAATTATTGTTTTTAATTTATGCTTGCGTTAGAGAGCCTGTTTCATTTTTGCCCCTCACGTCTCCCCTGTATATGAAAATTATTGTATGTTAAATGTTAAATATATTGCTTTGCTTTGTTTTATGCGCTATCTTTATTTTCTCCTTCTTTATTGTTTTTATTTACTTTGATTTTGATTATGCCTATAAGAAATTCGTAAGATAAGTTATCTATATCTTCACAGACTAAGGTTTAAAGACCTTTTTCTTTGAGAAAGGTAAATTTTTTTAGCAATAGCATCCAACCCTAGCTACCTTTACACACAATGGCCAATCGAGTGGCTTGAAAAGGCGTGTAGCACTAGATGCCCAATTCAATCATTTATTTTCTCTCTTTTCCTACCAGCAAACGGATACGGTATAAGTAACCAAACCCAATCATACTTCAAGGATATACTATAACAGCCACTGTGATATTGCGGTATAGAATATTGGTTTACATGAATCTGGTCCATGAAATAATTTTTTCTATAAATTCCATGTCCTTGCCTATTAATTCTTGCTTGTTACCTGTTTTAAGAATTATTCGAGTGCTTTTGCACTTCTTTTGCCAGCCCACTTCTAATTCCAAGGTTAGAGATCGAGGGAGGTTTTTATTTATTTCCTTTTGAAAAGACAAACTCGATCAGTATGCCAAGAAGATTTGTTTGGCCAAAACAAGACTTAGTTGGTGCTCATCAAGAGCTCACGGAGCCAGTCGTGGACCTTGAGGGTTTCTTTAGAGGTGACGAGGAGGCAATAAAGCAGGCTTCTGATATCATTAAGGCTGCTTGCTTGCAACATGGTTTTTTCCAAGTGATCAATCATGGAGTTGATCTCAATCTCATTAGTCTCGCCCATGATCACATGCATAATTTCTTTAAGCTTCCAACTTGCGATAAACTAAGGGTTCGGAGGATGCCAGGTAGCATTTGGGGGTATTCTAGTGGACATGCTGATCGGTATTTGTCTAAATTGCCATGGAAAGAGACGTTATCTTTTGGCTACAATGAAAACTGTCCGAATCCTATCGGGATAGACTTTTTCAAGTCTACCTTAGGGAAGGATTTTGAACAAACAGGGTAAGATCGATACATAATTTTAAACTGCTTCTCACACATGCATTAGCTAGCACTAAAATAATTATATATATGATTCTTTCCCTTTTGTAGCTTGGTCTATCTAAAATATTGTGAGGCTATGAAGGGTTTGTCCCTCTCCATAATGGAACTATTGGCAATCAGCTTGGGAGTTGATCGAGGGTATTACAAAAGTTTTTTTGAAGATGGTTGCTCTATAATGAGATGTAACTTCTACCCTCCTTGTCAAGAGCCAGGTCTTATTCTAGGCACTGGACCTCATCGTGATCCCACATCGCTAACCATACTTCACCAAGATCAAGTCGGAGGTCTAGAAGTTTTTTCAGACAACGTATGGCAGACGGTTCGTCCCCGTCAAAGTGCCCTTGTTATTAACATTGGCGATACCTTTATGGTAGGTATTTAAAAAACTGCTATAATTAATATGCATGTGTTCTTTTCGTTTCTTGTCTAACCTTTTCTTTTCCAATAATTTTCTTGTCTAATTGGCAATGCTCATGTTAAACGACACACACTCGTGGCATGCTTCTATATTAACATTGGCGATACCTTTATGGTAGGTATTAAAAAACATATACCACGTGTGTATGGTAAACGTCATGTGTGGATTATATGCATAGAAAAAGTAATATCATGCTTGGATCCTTTATATCATAGGAATTACTTGATTTATTTTAATAAATTATAGCAATTAACTGTGAAAAAGGAACAACAGTCGTGCGTGTAATTCCTGTAGGTTCCTCCTGCTTTTGCTGATTTTGTTTGATTCGCAGGCCTTATCGAATGGGACCTACAAGAGCTGCCTGCACAGGGCTGTGGTCAACAAGTACGAGGAGAGGAGATCGTTGGCATTCTTTCTTTGCCCAAAAGAAGACAAGGTGGTGAGACCACCACTGGATCTTGTGTGCAATCAAGGGAGAAGGATGTACCCAGACTTTACATGGTCGGATTTGCTCCATTTCACACAGAAGTACTACAGAGCTGATGATGCTACCCTTCAGAACTTCACCAAATGGATCATTTCTCCAAAATCAGCAAGCCTCTAATGCTCTTATCATGGGATCTTTACTCACGTCAAGTACATATATACATGTCCGATGTTCGTGCCTAGATGTCAATTAAGGTTTCCATAGGCCTTGATTGTCAAAATCATGAAGATATATATGTGCTTTTCTTTTCTGTGTGGTTGTGCTCTGTATCGCTGCTCTTCTTATTTTGTTATGTTTTGCACCCTTTTCTTCTGTAACGTTATCTGTCTTTCCTTCTTTCATTCTCTTGTGTTTAGGAAAGCACTTAGATCGATTCTTTTTGGTCATATCGTTTGTTCACAAGTAAAGCATTTTTTTAGTTGTTAACTAGCCAAAATGTATCGTTCCAATAAGAAAAACAATACTCCAATCGATATGGAACTGACAGCATTGATTTGAAGTATTATAAAATTATAGAAGCAATCCAAAAAAAATTTAATATTTAAACAAAGAAGTTAACATAAATTAAAAAATAAAAGAGTAGGTATATATTAAAAAATAAATAAAAATTAAAAAAAAAGAGAGGCAAAGTGTCTTGGGGCCTAACAAGCTACCTAACAAGCTAAGTCTGCACACTTAACCTATAAAAAAAAATCCGGAACGGGCATAAATGGTTTTTAAGAGCATACAATGCATAATCTGCTTTATTTTTATATATATATATATATATATATATATATATATATATATATATATATATATATATAGATTACAAGTTGTTTGACACACTACTAGAACATTAACAAATACAAATACAAATACTGACAAAAATATTTTTGTCTGTACTGAAGGTATAGTCCTACAGTAAACACCAACAAGATACTTTTGTTGGTGTTTACTGAGGTGATTACAATGAGAAAAGAAGGAATTAAAAAAACCAAAAGTTACAATGACGTGTCATTTACATAGATGAAATTACTAACGAAATAAACTCGTCGGTAAAATCCGTTTATAAATTCATAATTAATATTTAAGTTATGACTTAGTGAGCAACCTCTCCTCTCTCCTTCCCCCATTTGTTCTTCTTCGTCTATTTTCTTTGCAAAAAAAAATAGCAAACCCGCTCCCCTTATTTTATCACAAATCAACCTCCAATCACCATACATCCGATCATTCCAACACTCAGTCTATCAGCATCACTGTTCTAATTCATTTCTTTTAACGATTCCCCACATTAAGTAAGTAAAATTACCTATATTTTTCGTTTGAACTCAATTTTAAAATGTTAATTTTTATTGCATATTTTTATAGTATATGTAGTTTGTTTGTGTGTTTATTTGTTTATACCTTTTTCCAATAGAAATTTGTTGTATGAATGTATGATTTGTACATGTTAGGGTTTATTTGAGATGTTGAAAAATTGTATTTGCTTTTAATTTGAAGAAATTGATTTTGATTTTGTGACTTAGGTGTTTTGTAATGAAACAAATAATGACTTATTTAATTGATACATTTTACATTTTGTCAATTTTGTTCTTGAGTTGAAAATTTAGGTAAATGTATATAAATTTAAATTTATATAGATGATTGATAATGATTTAAGAGTACTATTAAAATATATTTAATAAGTTTGGGTTAAGCCAATATTAGCTAATTTTTTTAGTTTACATAATTAATTAATACATGTTGTCATCAAAATTCTATATAGGTTTAATATAAGTAATGGATGATTGTTCATGGATGTATCAAGATTCACCTGAAGGGTTGTGTATGAGGGATTATTATAATGAAATTGAGGGTTTTATTAATTATGCACTATCTAATTTGAGAAATATTAGTGGAGATGATATTAAATGTTCATGTAAGTGATGTAAAAATAAAGGTTTCTTGATCCTGATGTTGTAACGATACATCTTTTGCAAAATGGGTTCATAGAGAAATATTTGTGTTAGTTTGTACATAGAGAACCATATGTTCCTTTCAAGGCCATGGTAGAAAAGATGGTTGGGACAACTTCTAATTCTAGCAACGTGCATGATGTTGTAGATGACAATAGTAACCCGTATAGGAATATGATTATAGATGCATTGAGAATGAATCAGGGTTATGCAAGTGAATGTTTCATAAAAAATGAAGAACCAAATGCAGACTCGGCCACGTTTTTTAATCTTCTGAAAGATTTCAGAGAACCATTATAGGATATGTGTGCACAAACATAGTAAATTATCAGTTGTTGCACATGTGTTCACCATCAAGTTAGATTATGGGTTAAGTGAGGTTGATTACAACAAAATTATCAAATGAGTGAGAAGCATTTTACCTGAAGATAATAGGCTAAAAGAAAACTTCTATGATACTAAATCCATGATGAAATCCCTCGGTTTAGGATACCAGAAAATTGATATATATATATATATATATATCCAAACTTATGCATGTTGTACTACATTGAAAATGTAGATTTGATCAAGTGTAGAATATGTGGGCATGCTCGTTATAAAACTAAAACTGGCTATAGCAAATTCCGGAGTTTGAGACGATTTTAAACCAACAAGTTAAAGCTCAGACGACCCATCTTTTTTTAAGAAAGGTTTAATTGTATTGAAGAAGAAAGAATTTACAAAGTGAATGAGAGGCATACCTTTCGGAGAACCAGAAACAAGAAGAAAAACCAATCGAAATAACACGCACAGGAACAGTACAGAAAGGAAAAAGAAAAGAAAAAGTAAGAATAGGCTAGGAGACTGGAATGTGCAACATCCCAAAACTAACTAGCCAATTCTGGAAAGAAAACAGAAAAAAAAACTACAAACTAGAAAACTAAAAAAGGAATGCAACCATTAGAGCATTACTCTAAGGATCTAGGAGGCTCCAAGCATCTCGAATCAGGGCTGGGATGGTGCATTTATGCTCCATATTTGTTATATGAGTTCTTATAAGCTAGTAGATTTCCTCACCAGTTGTCTGAAGGGGCTGGTAGTGGTTGCTGAAGATTCTGTTATTCCTTTCTTGCCATATGAAGTAGACCATGGTGGATAGAAGGAGGCGAGCAATCATGTGGGTGATGTTCTTCTTCTTTTGGTAAGTTGTGGAAGCCTAGAGAAACAGATGATGCCAATAGCTGGCAGGCCATTGCATGTTAGCTTTGTTGTTGATGGTTCCCCATACTAAGCTAGAGTAGTGGCGATGGAAGAATAAGTGACCAAATAAAATGCAAGTTGTGTTTCTTATTATTCTAGTCATGTGCAGCCTATCTATGGTGCGCAGATGACCCAGAGAAGCATGCTAGAAAATGAAAGAGTGGCAGGGGATGTGACCTTTGAACCATAGAAGGTTATACATGGTATTGGATGGCCTTATATCATGGATAAGTTCCCATGCAGAATCAATTGTAAAAGCACCCAAAGGTTGGCTTTTCCAGATGCAATGACTTAGTGCTGAGACGACCAAACTCCAACGATTGTATATGGAACTGAAATCACACGTGAGAAGTACATGTGCTCCGTGTTATGGCTCCCTAGTCCCAGTAACGACTCACCTCCTCCTCTTCCACCTCTTACAACCTTTTATCTTCCAGATGAATTGTATTGAACTGATAAATTTTTAAATCTATAATAAATATTTGATTTTGATTTTGATTTTGATTTTAATTTAATTTCTTTTAATTATTTTCTAATTTGTTTATTAGATTTTTTTTTAAAAAATATTTTATTAAAATTATTAACAGTCTTATTGACGGATTAAATCAGTCGGTATATTCTCAAGAGTTAGAAAACAATTACTGAAAATGTCACAGCTACTGTTTAATCACCGACGGTTTAATTCCGTCGATAATATTAAAAAAAAATCACTAATGAAATTACAAACGGTTTTTTTTCCAGTTATATGTCATATTAACCAAGGGATATATAGACAAAATAAAGTGGGTAAATATTTTTTGTTTGGCATGCCTTTTCTGTCTATAAATTCATCGCTGATTATATTACTAATGGAATTACAGACAGATTAAGAATCACCGAGGAAAGTTTTTTCGACGAACAGTAACGGTTTATGAACCTGTCGATAAAAGTCATGCCAACGAAATTAGTTTCTAACTACCGACAGAATATTCCATCGGCAAATTGCAAAATTCTAATAGTGACATAACAAATGACTGTGTATAATTTATAATTCTATTATAGAATAATGTCACTGATTGAACACTTTTTCTCTTATCACCTTTTTTGATGACTTTCTTTTTCCTTCCTTAATATCCAAGGACTAAATTACAAGAAAAAAAATAGTTTTGGATTCAAACTAAAACATTTAAAATAAGAGGGACCAAATGTGTATAATTTAAAACGTGAGGGGTAATTTTTTTTTTCATGCTTTTTGTAAAAGGAGCTCTATTTTTTTTATATTAAGTTTTGTCTTTATTTTTTCAATTTTGTTTTAACAACATATCAAATGCAATGATCAAACTATAATGAAGAGAAAATATAGATATTAAAACATAAAACCATGGAAACATAATTTAAAATGATAAGATTGAAAAGAAATTAAATGAGATGATTAAACAATAATAAAGAAAAAATTTCAATGATGAAGGAGGTAAACAACAAAACGTGAGAGAAGCTACTGGCTACAAAAAGTATATTTCACAGGTGTTATACTTTATTTGTTAATAAAACAAATAGAGAAATTATGTTAAAATTATGAACTTTGGATCCTCTTATCTCCTTAACCTCCTTAACCGTATTTTTGTTATTGGTGATCTTCATCCTAAACCTTACATCACATATATACTATCAATAACATGAATTTGACAACAATTATCAAGAATATGAGAGTTATAAGCCTCAAAATAATGTCCATTCATTATCTTAATAGAAACTTTCAATATCAAAATCTCTGCATGTAATGTGAAGTGTTCATTTTAGTTTGCTATTGAGTAAAATATAAAGATTTAACAATAAATATTAAAATGAATTCTTAAGAATTAAGCCTTCACTTGATTTGCATCTAGAACTTGTTAATAAGTTTCTTCATTCAATTTCTTATGCCTTATAATGTGATCTTCATATAGACCTGTTTAAACTTAATCTCATTAATCTATTTTATTTAATTGTTATCATCAAAATATATAAAATATTAATATGTGACCCTAAGATCAACAAGGATAACATATTTCGAGATTGGAATTGTCTTTGGGGTTGGATAATGCATGATCCGCCTTCAAGGCAAGACATTAAGATCATAGGGATTAAATTGCCTTAAAAAAAGTTATTGGAAATGTTGTGAAGATCGGTAGTTTATGTCGTTAGAGTAAGGATATAGTTACATGAATTAAATCCAACATCTTCTAAAATAATGAATATATTTGATGTTCAAAGAAAATTAAGGATAACAAGTAGAATTAAGGATTGTTTATTGTAAATAAAAATTGTGAGAATTGTGGTGTGTTGGAAATTAAATGAGGATAATTGTAATTATAAAATGTTTGAGTATGTACAAAATACCAAATAAAATTAAATATTAACATGAATATAGGTTCATGAGAAGGAGTTAATGGGATACTAATAAAGATATCTCTTTTTAAATCAAGAGAGGCATTTGATCCATCAAGAAGAGCTCGGTTGACCAAAAAAAAAAAAAATAGATA
>Ga0307517_10005805_pt1 | contig 18462 bp, 10 predicted proteins | sample 23_EM_MG_FD_194515 | JGI IMG/M metagenome (GOLD analysis project Ga0307517, IMG submission 194515) | Populus trichocarpa ectomycorrhiza microbial communities from riparian zone in the Pacific Northwest, United States - 23_EM | ecosystem: Host-associated > Plants > Roots > Unclassified | place... | reverse complement strand
AATTTTTTTTTTTTTTGCTTTGAAGTAATATATTTTTGATGTTTTCCAATCATTTTAATATACTGATCTCAAAAATAATTTTTGAAAAATAAAAAAATATTATTGACACACTTTTTTGAGTGAAAAACACTTTGAAAAGCAACCACAACCACTCTTAAGCTATATATATATATATATATATATATATATATATAAAAACAAATGGTCACATGGATTATTTTTGTCATAAACATATTTATTAATAAAAATGTAATGACTCACACAAGAGATCTAGTGCAACAAAGACGCTGTTTGGGATTGCATTTGAAGTATAATTTCATAAAAAATTAATTTTTTTAATATTCTTAATGTTAAAAATAATTTTTTAAAAAACTATTATTTTAATATATTTAAAAAAAAACATTTCAAAAACAGTTTTAGATAGCCGAAAGTACAGACCGGTTTGATTTCTAGATGGAGCATTTTATTATTATTTTTTTCACCGTTGTCTTTTGAGCAGCTGATTTTTTTATGACATTGAATAAAAAACAAATGAAACGTCGTTTTAATTTTTCAACCACTGAAGACGTAAGATGATGACAATGATGTATAATGAAGAAGACTGGACTGACAAATAAATGCCTGTAAAACAGGCGATAATCATTGCGGATTAGCTGGGAGGTATTGCTTGAAATCCGTCCACCTGGTTTTATAACGGAAGGAAAGACAAATCTTTTTGTTTCTTTTATCTCCGGCATTGATATCTTTGTTGATCATGACATAGTGATGTATTACATACCTCATCAGTCCATCTAGCTTTTAATTACATTTTAGAGCTGTGCAGCTGCCATGGCGCACAGCTGTTTTCCTGCGGCTTCGTGAGTCGTGATTTTTGCCATTTTTGGCTTCCATGAAAGCCAGTAGATGGATTGATACCCATGTTGCAATCGCCAAAGCTTAAAAAAGGTTGACAGCAGGATAGGGGAGAGGTTCGAAACGGAGCAATAAGATTTAAAAGCTGCTTTGAACATGCCAAGGCATGTCCACTAAACATAATTGGTTCGGTTAGTCAAGCTGCCCTAATTCAAAAAAGAGCCAAACGTTACAGTAATAAATCCGAATTATTTCCCTGTTTATTTTTATATTTTTATTTTTACATTTTAAAAGCACTTTCAAAATAATTTAAAATTTTTTTATTTTTTACTTTCCTTCGAATTAATATTTTTTTTGATATTTTCATATCATTTTGATGTGCTAATGTCAAAAATAATTTTTTTAAAAAAAAATTATTTTGATGCATTTTCAAATGAAAAACACTTTGAAAAACAATCGCAACCACACTTCCAAACACGCTTGCAAAAACCTGGTTGTACAGCACCACCACCGTGATTTTTATTTTTATTTTGGATTTTTTTCTTTAATTTTTTTATTTTTTAGTGTTTTATGATATTTTAATACGTTGATGTTAAAAATAATTCTTTTAAAATATATTATTCTAATACATTTCCAAAAAAAAATATTTTAAAAAACAACCTCTAACACAGTATCAATCACTAAGCAATTTGCGGTCGAGTGTTTTACCTCAGAAGATTAAGCAACTGGCTGATTTCATGCAACTGAAAACAAAAACACGAGCAACGACTTTACATCCATTCCATGAATTCAACACACGTTTAAGACATGAAACATCTTTACACAAAGCATGCGTGGGTGAGTCTATCACAAGCAGGAACATTGATTATAGTAAAAACGTTAAATGGGGTAATCCCGGTTCTAACACAAGGCCCACAGCTATACCAAATCCATCAGAGGAATATTACCTAGTGAGATAGTATATAATTAGGAATAGGACCACAAATGATGCCACGAGTGTAAACATTCTACGGCTTGATTTGGTTTCAAATACCTATGTAAAACAAACTAGCCATCAGTCGGCCATTACAAGAAAGGTGTTCAGCAAGAAAACATGTACAAGAAAGATACCCAAAAGAGTAGAATCTGCAATTACTATGAGAAGTAAAAGGAGGGGGGAGAATCATCTAATTTACATACCATCTTAAAGCGATCCATGGTTCCTGACAGCACTCCCCTGGAAGAATCCATATCATTGCCCTAATGCAAACAGTATCACATTATTATAACAGCAAAAACAGAATAAAAAAAGAAAGCACAGGCTGCAGTATATATACCATTCTGTCTAGCATAAGATTATGGTTGTCCACCTCTTCATTTATATCACCTGACAGCTGCATAATTAACATGCATTAAAATATGCTCGGATGTATAAGAAACGTAGTTCATGGACAAATGAAATTATACGAGTTCTACCAGCACAACAATAATTCCAGCTTAAATTTTAATTCCAGATACTGGATTAAGCTTTTAACACCTAGCCATTTCAAATTTGAACTGAATAAAAAGCTCAACATATTGGTAGGGCATGCTAACATGTAATTTAGAGATCATAACACCATTCTTCCTAGAAAACACAAGATGATTTTCAAGAAAGGCTAATTATGCTTGATATCTAAAAGCATTAACATCTTATCTTTAACAATATTACTCAAAATTACTGAATTCAGATTGCTGAGAAACCAGAGACCAAATTTAGGAAAATTCAGAGAAGCTTTGCAACTACAGGGACTGGTGGGACAAGGCTCTCACTTCTTTTCCCTCTGATGTTCTTAGGTCTCAACATTGAAAAAGCAGAGCATAAATTAGCCTAATAATAACATTGTCATACTCTCATCATTACTGCATGAAAACCAGAAAAACGAGAATTCAGGAATATTCTGAGAAGCTTTGCAGCCTCAGACAGTGAGATAAAGCTTTCACTTGTTTCTCTCTCATGTATTCCAGGTCTCAACATCCAGAAAGCAGCATAAATTAGCCAGATAACAATATTGCAATACTCCTATCAATTGACTGACAACCTACTTTACTAGCTGAGAAAACTCACTCTCTTCAGCAGAATGACTCTATCTTGCAATCCTTCCAAAGCTCTTTCATTATCTTGCTCATCAATCTCATGGGAGGAGTAAGAGGATGAGGCTCTGATGCCACCCTCCTCAATTCCATCAAAAAGAGCAGCTCTATTGTTACGGATGTCCCTGTGCAGAAAAGGTTTCTAGTATGATGCTGAATGTCAAGGTAATACCACTATGGCACAAACACATTAGCCAAATAAATATGGGCAGCCTCCTCCAGTAGTAGGAGTGACTCATGTAAACTAGGAGGGCAGCTGATAGATGAAGTTATGTTTCAGTCTCCCAAAGAAATTGTATCAGGCTTAACTAGTAACATGTGTCTTCAGTTATACAGGAACCAAAAGAAATGCATAGCTTTTTCAAGAACAAATATATTAGAACAGTAACTTGTATCACAAAGAAAAATCAAAAGGAGAAATTAATTATGGTAAGCAAAAGGGGGGAACAGATAATTAATGACTAGAATTGCAGTGCATGTTTTATATTATTTTTTTGTGTGTGTGAGATGGGGCACATAATGTAAAGCCCATTACAAAAATGATTTTATATCAGCATGTCCACATTACAAAAATTCATTTTATGGAAAACCATCTCACACCGACATTTTCCATATCATAAGTTTCAACAGAGTTCCAGGAAGGTTTTCATCACTAACAAAAACAAATTCAATGCATAATCTAGAACTAAATCTTTTATGTATTAGACAACATTGAAGGCTTTTCTGTAACAGCACACTCAGCAGTATTATGTGCAGGAATAAATTAGTTTTATAAAGTAAACCCTGAATGAAAGAAAGTGGCCAGTATCTAGATACCAATAATGACGATAACCTTAGAAAGAGAGGGAGGGGTTACTAAAATTTATACTGCCAAGTGACCAGAGTTTGCAATGATAATAATATACAACATTCATCAGAGTTTAAAGGATTTTCCTAACCCAGGTTAATCCACTTCAAAAAAAAAACACCACATTCTAGTTATCAAACAAACTAAAATACCAGTTCCATCTTCAAGAATTTACCAGAAATAATTTTACTGCTGGTGACAGCATCACACAACACCTGACTCCCAGGAAATTGGCACTGTCCTCGTGCGAGATCAGATACTATGGTGAACATCCAGGATGCTGTTTGTGGTGTTATTTGTCCTTGATCTAACAACAAAGACAGTATTTCATGGCAGCTAAGCTCTTCCAGTAGTGTGGAATCTTTATGAGACCACATCAGGGAGAAGCAAGCAAGAGTAGACTGGTATAAACTAGTATGGGGTAGCTTGCACATACCAAGGCATAGCTTCATAGCATGGTTAGCCTAGCTGAACAGGCTCGCCACCAAAACTAGACAGCTAAGAACAGGAAGGAGTATTTCGAATGTCCATGATATGTGTCATCAAAGTCCAGAAAACAGAGATCAGTTGTTTTTCACTTGTGCTGCTATCAAAGAGGTATGGAGGGATGTTTTACTGGTATGTGGTATTTGACAGGCCTGTTGGAGATTGGGTTATTGAACTGGACTACACAAAGAGAAATCTGCAAAAAGAGGTTTTGCTGCTACTGTCCTAAGGTTGGCTCAGTGCTCCTGTATTTATGTAATTCGACAGGAGACAAATAGGCGGATCCATGCGGAAAAAAGCTCAACTGATCATTTAATCAATTCATTACAAACTTACTAAAAGCGAGTAGTGAATTTCTAGAATTTTGTGAAGAATAGAATTGCTAAGCTTCTTTTAGTTGTGCTCACGTATGCTTTTCATGTATTATCACCCCTCCTTTTTTTGTCCCAAAGGGGCGTAGCGTGATGGCAAAGGGCTTGAAATTTGCACAGCAGGTCTCGAGTTCGAGTCAGGGCGTGCACCTCTTGTAAGAGCTTGGGACAGCCGGGGTTTTACTTGCTCACCTGAGCCCACAAAGTGCGCTTTCCTGGGGGTGGGGTTTTCCTCGAATCCAAAAAAAAAAAAATTGTCCTGTATTGCTTTGTAATGCGGCTCTCCCGTACATACATATACATATGTGTATGTGTATGTATGTATATGTGTGCGTGCGCGTGTATGTAAATTGATGAATAAGCACACACCAGTACTCCACAAACCAATGATCTCAACATAACCTGGAACCTCAAGCACTCATCCATCTCATTCAATCCCAGCTCCTCGTTTCTTAATTTACTACAATTATTTTTTTCTAGACAGCATTCGCAAAAACAATTTGGCTAATAAATCGTCCTCTATTCTAAATAAATAATACATTTACTATGAATATAAGTATCAAATCAGATATCTAGCAAAATTGCACCAAACATCGGAATCGGAATACAACTAACCTCCTCGAATTCATGACTTCAAGATCACAGTACCTTCTCTGCTTCTCTTACAGCAACAATCTCACACAGCTTTTGAAGATGCTGCAACTCAAATATTCAAAAAATAAATAACGGCACTCAGAGTGAAAATATCAGATCTAAACAGATTAAAAGTCGAATTGCAGTTCAGTTCACGGAGTTATAACAGATTGATCAAGAGTGAGTGAGATCGAGGGCGAGAGAGAGAGTACAGATCTGATAATGAACTAATAACATGGAAAATTAAGAGAGTGAAAGCAACACGAAACTTACCTTTGGGGTGAATTGGGAAGGAAGGAAAGAGAGACGATGGAGATGGCTGGGAATTTTATTTATACGGCAAGGACAAATAGATGGAGCGCTGTGAGCCACTGATGATGTCATCTATTGTGGTCGTTTAATCAGAAAATGGATAAATCCATTTGTGTTTTTTTCTTTTTTTTTTTACTTTAGCACTTAAAAAAAATATAATTTAAAATATTTAGAAAAATAACATCAATTCTAAAAATAGATTGATACAATTTATAATAAAAAAAAATAAGAGAGTGGAGAGAGAAAATCAAAGAAAGAAATAAAAAAAAAGATCTTGAAAACACGTCGAAACTTCAATGAGAATACCATTAATACCGTTGAAAGATATTGACGAGATAAATCCAATAACATCAAGAAAGGTCACCAACGTGACCGGAGTGAGTCACACGAGCCATCCAAATATGTCAGAGCTCCCTTGCCTTCAAACAACTTGTGTAGTCTACTCCGGTCACCGTTTGTAACCTTTTTTTATATTGTTGAATTCGTTTCATCGAGATTTTTCTAACGGTACTAGAGGTATAGTCACCAAAGCTTCATTGTATCTTTGAGATCTTTTTTTTGTTTCTTTTTTTTTCTCTCTCCTATTGTAAATTGAAAAGAGAGAGAAGAGAGAAGGTAAAAAAAATAAAAAGAGTCTAGAGACACACCGAAACTCTGATGACGATATCATCGTACCCTTGAAAAGATCTCGACGAGACAAATCCAACACCATTATCAACCGTGACCGAAGTGGGCAACATGAGCCGCCTGAAGGTAAATGAGCCTTGACACATTTGGACGAATCGTGTGACTCATTTCGATAACTGTTTTATGTATTTTCTTGGTGTTGTTGGATTTGTCTCGTCAATATCTTTTTAATGATATTGATGGTATCATCATCAGAGTTTTGGTGTCTCTCCGAGATCTTTTTCTTTCTCTATTTCCTTGTTTCTCTCTCTCTAATTTCTCCATTCTCCACTCTCTTTATTGTAAATCGTGTAAGCCTATCTTTAGAATTTGAAAGAGTCGCAGATGACACTTGCAACTCGCAATCTATGACTCTCTAAATTATGTTATTTTTAAAAATATTTTGTATACTGTTTTATTTTATTTTATTCGTTTTTTTTTTAAAGACCTAAAGTACAAAAATACTCAAATCCATTTTATGTTTTTCTCTTAAAAAAAACCCAAGTAGAGAGTGGTTTGGACTTGGCTTGCATATTGTTGTTTGTTTATGAGGTGTGTTTATTTTTGCATTTAAAAAAACGTTATTAGAAATTTTTGAATTTTTTTTGCTTTAAATGATTTCTTTTATAATTTTAGATCTTTTTAATATATTGATGTCAAAAATAAATTTTTAAAAATAAAAAAAATATATTATTTTAATATATTTTCAAATAAAAAATATTTTAAAAATCAATCATTGCTAGAATTTCAAATATTATTGAAGTCTTTGAATTTTTTTAATGGCTTTGATCAGACTCAATAAAATGTGAAAATGGGTGAAATTATGTGAAAATGGGTTCAGCCTTTCTAGCGTTTGATATTATAATATCTTTTGTGGTTATATTTGTTTTTTAAAAAATTAAAAAAATATTTTTAATTACGATTTTAAAAAAATAGATTTAAAAACATATGTTTTGGTTGAAATTATTATAAGATGAATTTTTGCATGTAAAAAACAAAAAGTTATTCTAGCTTCTACAAAACTAAGATTTGAAATGCAATTATACGTGGAGTCCATCACAAAAGGCATAAAATTATTTGACTAAGGTAATGTTTGTGATTGAGATAGCGGTTGTTTTTCAGAGTGATTTTTGTTTGAAAATGTATTAAACTAATGTTTTTTTATTTTATTTTCTACATCAACAAATCAAAATAATTCAAAATCAGTAAAAAATTTAAAATTTTTCAAAAGCACTTTTTGAATATAAAAACAAACTCAACCTAACTAGATAGGTTTTTTTAATATGATTGGATAAAAAATAAAAGCTATCACAGTAACAAATTATTTCTATATCTTTTGTTATAAAACCAAAATATATGTATATACAAGGGCGCCATCGATTGTCAAATATATATATCCATCTAAAAACATTCTGGATACAACATTCTACAGAAAAAAAGAAAAAAAAAAGGATAGCTAAAAAAGAAAATAGAGGGTTGAACCGGCAACTGATCAATGTTGAAGAATATCAATGAATTACTTGTAATTAGTGGTGGATTATCACTAAAACTCTAAGTTAACCAGCTATTTCTCCTTTAAATTCTGGAGGAACAGCAATTGAATATGGAAAACATGTTGAATTGACTCGGTTCAACTCGGGTTAACATTTAGATTTTATAACTCGTGTTATAAGACTGTGATAACCTCATAGAAAATAAATCAAAAATATATTGAAACTCAATTTTCAATCAACCAAGTATCGAATAATGAAGTTGAAAAAATCAATTAAAAATAACAAAAAAAAACTCGAGTCAACCCGGTTTAACCTTCCAAACCTGGATAATGAGACATGAATAATCTAATAGAAAATAAATTAAAACAAATTATAAACCTCAATTTCTAATCAATCTAATGTTAAATGATGAGATTGAAAAAAAATCAATTAAAATAAACCCCAAAAAAGTCTCGAGTCAACCCGAGTTTACTTGTCAAAGTCTTGACTCATGTCATGAAATTAAAATAATCTCGTAAAATATAAACCGAACAAATTATGAAATTTAATTCTCAATTAATCTAGTTGTTGAAAAATAAAATTATAAAAAATTAATTATAAAAAAAACAAAAAAAATTGAATCAATTGAAATAACTTGTAAAAACTATTATTTAAATTATAAAATTGAGATAATTTTATAAAAAAATAAATTAAAAAAATTGTAAAAAAAAAAAGAGAGTTGTAATACTGCAGGAGGAAGGCACCGGTGATCTCCCTCTTCAATCAGGTTTTATTTTTTAATTAATTAATTAATAAAAACCATGGCCATTGCCAACAAAATCCATAGATTTTATAGACTATTCATCGATGGGTTCTATTATCAAGAGGGGCAAGAAAGTCACTGTCCCCAATTACAATGGCCCAAGCAACTTATATAAATAAATAAAAAACACCGTATTTTTACAAGTTTGCAAAAGAATTAGCAGCGGATTCTTGTAATTCTGCGTGGCTTGGTGGTGCCAGTGCAACAAAGACAACTCCAGAACAGCCGCTTAGCACCACCGCTATCTCATGGGTTCATTGAAAGCAACCATCCCAACAGATTCCCGGTCCAACTTGGAGCAATTTCTTTTTGATCGGTTGCTCGACCAGAGCCAGCCCATCCACGAGCGCTTTAGAGCTCTCTTCTCTCTCCGTAACCTCAAAGGCCCTGGACCCCGCAACGCCCTCATTCATGGTTCCTCTCTCTTCCTCTTGTTTTTTTATTAATTTTACCCGTGTTTCGGATTTTGTTGCTTAGTTAACCATTGAAAGGTGTCTTATGAGTCGCTTGGCTGGGCTTTCTGGAAACAAATTTTGTTGATTTATGTTAGAAGAAAACATCTGATTATGGAATTTGATTTTTTGAGCGTGTCATTGTTTAGGTGGCTTCGTTTTGCTCAACAATTGCTCGACGAAAGAAAGTTACTGTCCTTGTTTTTCTAGTTGAACTCTATGTTTGTGCGTGTGAGTGTGTAGATTATGCTTAAATTGGTTCTCCCTTACTACTTGATAATGTATGAGTGATGGACGGAATAAATTATGGGCGAGAAAGTTTGATAATTTCTACTTGTTAACTTGCTGATAAATTTTCTATCTAAATCTGAAGTTTTCCTTCTTTTTTTTCCCTGAAGAAGTAGAATTTTTTATTTTTAAGTTAAATTTGTGGTTAAATAATTTTTTTTTCTTTTTTACTTGCATCTTCAGCAACAAGGGATTCTTCAAATTTGCTGGCACATGAGGCTGCATTTGCGTTGGGTCAAATGCAAGATGCTGAAGCTATCCCTGCTCTGGAAGCAGTTCTAAATGATCTTTCTTTGCATCCTATTGTTCGCCATGAGGTGTGTTAACATCAATGTGTAGCATCGTTTTTTTCTTTGTTATATTGTTGATGGTACTGATTTTTTCTATGTTGTTTTCACTGTTATATTTACAGGCTGCTGAAGCTCTTGGTGCAATTGGTTTAGAGAGTATTGTACCTCTTTTGAAGAATAGCTTGACTGGTGATCCGGCTCAGGAGGTTAGAGAAACTTGTGAACTGGCTCTCAAGCGAATTGAGGAAATGAATGCTACAACAAGCACTGTTGATGGATCATCTGTGGCTGAAAAATCACCCTTCCTGTCTGTTGACCCAGCCGCACCAGCTTCTTTAAGCTCTTCTGTTGATGAGCTGAGGTATTTTGTTTATGGACCATTCGTACTATATTTGGTCAGATTGCTGACCGAACTCAATTAACTTTTCAGGGGATTTCTTCTGGATGAAAAAAGAGGCATGTATGAGCGCTACGGTGCTCTTTTTGCACTTCGGAATCATGGTGGGGATGGAGCTGTTTCTGCTATAGTTGATTCTTTGGCTGCAAATAGTGCACTGCTTAAGCATGAGGTTTATTGAGCTTTCTTAAACCAAGTTATGATTATGCTCATTGTGACTTGTCTTGCGTCATCCTTTAGAGTGGATACGCATACGTAATTATGATATATTCTAGTGGAAACTCAGATTGTCTGATAATTGGTGAGAGTTTTACTTTGGTAAATAGTAATAGTGTCTAATGAGAATCACTAATTAGTTCTTCCTTTCTGAAATTTATTTGGGATTATAATAGTGCTATAACTTAAATATGTTTTTTTTTTCTTGTTTCTTTTCTCAAACACTTTTCTATAGTTTTCAGGTTGCTTATGTTTTGGGCCAATTGCAAAACAAAGCTGCTTCAGCTGCCCTTTGTAGAATACTTAGAAATGCAAATGAGCATCCAATGGTCAGGCATGAGGCTGCAGAAGCTCTTGGTTCCATTGCAGGTACATCATTTGATCTTATTTCTGTTGTGTTTTTGTGATTCTTCTTATTATGATCAAGATCCAGCAAAAATGGATAGAAAATTCTTTTAGTTTAAAATCTCTGAAATGGTTGTAGAAGATATATAAAAGCATGGAATTCATTGTTGTTGGATAAGTTAACGATGCTCTGTCATAACACCCTTTGGAGTAATAATCTATGAATATTGCTTGAGGTTGAAGAGAGAATCTTATGATTGTTGTCGCTAAAGCAACTCCTTGCAATTATGTGTGGGTGATGATAGCTGTTAATTTCACATAAACACGAGATTATTTTCTATTAAAAAAGAGAAGGGGAAAAAAAGGCAACTATGTTTTTATGTCATTTATGTGAAGATTGTGTACTTCTATTGCTATTTCCTATACTTAACTGTCCTAGTTGGGGCCGTGTAACTTGTGGCAGATAAATCTTGTCCTTTTTCACTCAATATGCTATGTAATTATCATTCGACTTTTGCCTGTATGTTTGTGCACAATGTGACCTTTGAAACCTAGACTATATTCAGTCTGGCTACTGTAATTAGTTTTTTATTCTGACTCTCTCATAGATGAGAAAAGTGTTGCGCTTCTTGAGGAATTCTCAAAGGATCCTGAGCCTCTTGTTGCACAAAGCTGTGAAGTTGCTCTGAGCATGCTAGAATTTGAAAGATCAGGAAAATCATTTGAGGTATGCTTTTGAAAATTAAACATCAGAAAGACATTATATTTGCTAGTTAGCATACCTTAGAAGAAATGACTCTGTAATTCTCTTCCTTGCAGTACCTCTTCATGCAAGACCCTCTAGCACAAGCTTAAATTAACCGCACTTCTTCATGCCAACTTCACTACTCCTACACGGTACCAGTTTTGTTTTTTATCTCGTCAACGAGTAGGCAGTCTTTGTGGGATTGTAAGCTAGGAAGAATGTCATGGGTCATACAGAGACTCGTACTTTCTGGGGCCATGGCTTCGCTGATTTATTTATATTGGGGGTCATATAATCTCTGGTTGCTTGGGAATATGATTTTGTTCAACTTTTTTACAAACTACTGAGATTACCTTTTTTACTCCATCTCCATCTTGCAACCTGTTGGCGCTTTCTCCTGTGTTTGTCAGGAGATGCGTGCAGATGATTTTAACAAACACTATTCTTTTCATGTATAACGAAAATTTTATTTAGCCTTAAATCTCCTTATACTGATAAGTTCAGATTATATATTCTTTTCAAAAAAATCTTAATATCATTCACGAGTGATGCGTGAAAATCGCTTATAAATGTCAAAACACACCATGCTATTTGCGTCAAATTGTTTAAATACCACAGATTATGGGCATTGGTATTATATATTGAACTCTTTATGGGCTGCCCTATTTTGCTATCCATGAGTTTTTCCCTCGTTGCATGAAGGTTTTGTGAGTACTATACTGGGATGCAAGTAAACAAGCACCCGGGCCTCAAGTACAGAGCTGTAGGTAGTGGTGGTGTTCAAAATTTAGTCCTGCAATTGCTCTCCTGGAAAGCAAAATTCTTAGCAGGACCAAGACCATCCCAAAAATTCTAGTGTCTATGCACAGGTGCATGTGGTCTGTGGCCCTTTGTAACGAGCGTGATCAAGGTAAAACAGTCGATCAATTTTGGGTTCTCTATAAGCGTCTACCAAGGATTGAAGGAAGCTTTAATACAGGGTGGATGTCCAGCCACACGAGTAAGGTGGAGAAGCAGAACTATAAATTTGGAAGTTCCCGCTTTCATGCAATGTCACTCGCGTCCAAGAAGAGGGATAGATGTCCCAATCTATCCCGTGAGCATGGAAGGGGAAAAAAATATTGGCTAATAATCTCGAAAATCTAATTATATGATTTTCGCAATACGATCGCATATGCACAATTAGCTTCATTGAAAGCGAACAAGTTTTGAGTTCAGCTCAAATCTCCATCTCAGAAATTCAAGGATTAACGAGGAAAAAGTTGGGAGATTTTTGCGTTTAGAATAGAGGTCGGTGCGTTGGTTAAACTCTTAAAGCTTGCATGTGTGCCATGTGCAAGGATGATGTGAGAAATGGAATCCAAAATGAATGATGATTATGTCATAGTTGAGAGACTAGAAGCTGGAAAGATTTTTCATGTTGATTCCCAAACTGCCTGAAATGTGGCAAGGAAGCTGTGATGCAGTGACAAAGGTGAGGTAAGAAACATGATAGGGTATGTACTTTTCGATGCAAAGTGCCATTTTCCTTTGTTAGGGTGACGAATCCTTCATGCTGTTCAAGCTGCCTGCCCCCTTTGCTTTACATGATGGGCATAATTAATTTTATGTTGTTTAGAGGGACGTGGCTGGCTGGTCCCTGCGCCATTTCCATGCTCTTCCCCATCTCTCTCCAGCTGGTTCATTGTTGTGAGGATGTGTTCCTCACCTTCTTATTGGACAAATTTGTTAAATGTTCGACTTTATGCAGTGGAGTTCTTTCACATGTGCTGATGCAAGGGCAATAATGCTTTGCATATTCTCTCCACAACAAGCTACGTCCTCTTCAACACCTTGAGCTGTAAATCGTTGTCAAGAACATGCTTCACTTCGATTTTGGAGGATGACCACCGGGTGTTATGACCAGAGGAGCAATGGAAATGGCAAGGCAAATCGCAAAAGACTGTCAAGGCAATGCCCCTAACTGAACTTAAAACCATGAACATGCTCGACTGAAGTTTTATTGACGGATAATTGAACGTCTGTGCTCTCAAGCAAATGTAATCAATGCAATACATGTGGCATAACATCATGAATCGCTATAGCATCGTGCTTGGAGTCGAGGGATTTTGCTTTTTCATTTGATTTTTCGATTACCAGCTCTAATAACAACATTTATATATAAAGAGAATGATGGGCTCGTTCCAAAGTAGCAACTGTTGCCTCTTTAGAGAGGCATCATGCTTGTCTCTTGTGATCAATGCAAGCATCATCCGCGAGGGTAAACACACGCTACTTTCACTTCAACTTTTCTAGGACTGAAACACTCTTTAGGCAGGGGAGCACTAATTCCATGACATGATCAACAGGAGAACCCTAGTTTCCATAGGTAACAAAAAGTCAGCTTTGCTTCTCTAGGCAACCAAGTGATAATAAACAAATGGGCATGGTGTACATAAACTAACGTCAATGTCCACCGATTATAATTCATAGCCAGTCATCTCCTATTAAACTACTGCTACAAAAACTTACTTTCAAAATTAGAAGCTTGCAAGTAATCAAAGATTTGTCCCTTCAACATACACTAGTCTATAGTTAATCACTCAAGATGACTTAAATTATTAGTTTAGTGTCGGTAAACAATCACCGGCGGTGGAGGCTTGAGTAAACACAGCCACAAAGCGACAAACAGCAGCAGTTCCCAGGTGCGGCGTTCGGCGGAAAAATAAAAAAACTTGGTAAGCAAAACTCCCAAAAATCAAGCTTGAAAAAGTAGGAGTAGGAAATTTCAAAAGCAAGCTATGATTAATAAATGTTTTTTAATTAATAAAATGATCATAAGATGGCAATAAAATAGAAACCTCATATTTGCATAAACCCATTAATAAATGTTCCCTGAAAACCGTACATGATGGTCTTCAATGTCTCCCATTCACTCCTCTTATAAGAGATCCTTTATGTCCCTTAATCCTAAAGCCCCCACCACACTTGATCCCCTAGCCAACCTTGCCACACACATTAGCCTCATTTTGTTTTGCACCATTTCCTAGTGTGCTCGTGTGCCTTTCTTTTTTTTTTAAAAAAAAAAAAAAAAAACTTCAAGAAGATTCTCTCCTCTCTTTGTTTCTCCCATCATGGCATCATCAGGGACAGGCACTGGCTCCCCTTGTGGAGCATGCAAGTTTCTCCGGAGAAAATGTGCGTCCGATTGTATTTTTGCGCCTTACTTTTGCTCTGAACAAGGGCCTGCTCGATTTGCAGCCATTCATAAGGTTTTTGGTGCTAGTAATGTATCGAAGTTGTTGTTGCATGTCCCGGTTGCTGAACGCTGTGAGGCGGTTGTCACTATCGCCTATGAAGCTCAAGCAAGGATCAGAGACCCCGTTTATGGATGTGTTGCCCATATTTTTGCCTTGCAACAACAGGTTTCTGAAAATCTTTATATATAGCATATTCACCATTCATATAGAATATCTTTCTCTCCTTTTTTTCATATGTTTTTCAAGCATACCATGGATCATAGATGGTACAAGATTCTCCGTTCTTGACTGTGTTTCATTTTTCATTTTTTTTTTGCTGGAAAAGGGATCGTGGAAAAAGAAGAAAAAAGTCTAGTTTTTTATTCCCACTAGGATTTATGATTTTCTTTGAAAATCAATGCATTATACAGTGTTTTTTCATTATTATTTTTTTCTTTTTAATTGAAAGCTACGCCTGAATGTTCAATTCTTACTGTAAGCTCAGAATCTTTATTTAAAGAATTTCTTTTTAAATTAAACCCATCAAGTATTTTTCTTTTGTTGATGATAGGGGGTGGGTCTTGCCGTGTGAGTCCTCAAATCATGCAGCTGGGTCATATCTCTAGAGATACAGTATTTCTGTACAAATTAAGGAAGTTCTAACTTTTGGCAACTCTTCTTGTTTTGTAGGTTGCATGTTTGCAAGCACAGTTGATGCAAGTGAAGGCTCAACTAGCACAAAATCTAATCGATTCACCACGCATTAATGCAGAGAATATTCACCATCAGTGGCAAGGAAATAACATATCTGGGGTGCCATCATTTCCAACTCATCCAAATTACATCAATCCAATCTCTCCACAAAGCTCACTTGATTCAGTTGACCTCATCAGCAACAATATTGATCGTGGGATGATGAATATGCAAGATATACAAAGCAGAGAGGAGTTTGCATTCCAATCTCGTGCAAAGGTCAAAAGGCCATGCAATAGCGACCTGGGTGAGCTTCAAGCACTGGCGCTTCGAATGATGAGGAACTGATACTGATTCATCATGGATACCATCATGTTTCTCTAATTTCGGCGTTAGCTCATCGCATGGAAGATCATGTATATATACTGAGACGACCCTCTAAAGATACTTCAGTTTTGATCATCATAAGCCTAGTTAACAGAGGCATTTCCCTTCTGTTCAATCAGAACAATATCACTCACATTGTAACAGCCTGGAAATGAAAACTCTATTATCTGCTACCTCCCCCTGTCAAAAGCTACTGCTAATATTTAATGTAGTCATCTTGTGTTTTATATTCCTGTAGGACAACTTAATTTAATTCTACTAGCTAGCTAGAGTGGTTAACTTAATTTTTGAAGATAATTTAATTATTATTATACAGCAATAATTAATGGGGATAATTGTCCTGTGTTCTTCTAGTTTAGTTTTGCTTATCAATGTAATATTATAATTTGGAGCAAATGTTCTAAATTCTTCACCTATTATTATGATTATGGGGGGATAAATTAATTAAGATGTATATAGATACAAATTTGAACCTTCTGTTGTCTTTTCTGTAGGTGTTCTAGATGGCAATATAGTTTAAATTAGTTTTTTATCTTAAATGAACATATTAAATTAAAGATATTGAAGGAATATATAATTTGAAAAATATTTATCTAAATAGCAAGATTTTAATATGTCGTGATTCTGAATCTTAATAATTTATTTTTTTATAAAATTAAATCTTAAGGTGTTTTATAAACTTGACATTTATTTAATGTCTCAATTTTCAATTTTGATGTTTTTATATATTGTATTTTAAAACGGCAACAATCATAAATTGAGTTATTTGACTAAATTTTTTTGACAATTGCATTATTTTATTAAAATCTTAAGGTATTTTTGCGCAAATAAATCAAAATAGCTAATGACTTTGTAGCTGGGATCCCAAGGTTAATCTATCTTCTTCATGGTCAAGAGAAATGGTCCCGACTGTCCTTACTGTCACTTCCAATTAATTATGACTTGGAAAACTTCATCTCAGGATATGGGGATTGGAAATTAGAGAGGAGGTGAGATTGCTATGATTGTAGTGAAGGGCATAGGCAAGCATAGCACCCTCCCTTGTGTTTAAGGACCCACTTGCGGAGGGTCTGTATGTCCTAATAAGTAAGTTTACCTAACTGAAATACTCTTTTATGAGATTTTAATAGATCCAAACTATGACCTTGTTTCCATATATGTAGACAAAGTGTTCCCTCAAGTAGATGCATTAGGCTACATCGATCATGAGTAAGTAGCTAGCTTTGACAACTTTTTATCAAACCCATTGAAGATGAAGGAGTTGCTCTGTTCTCCAAATTCTATAATAATGTTAAGCGAAGAAGAAGAAGAAGAACTTAATTAATTAAGCCATTGAGAGAGAGAGAGGACGAGTGATTGTTAATCCATATCGGAGATTGATTACTGAGCAGATGTAACTACAAGATTACAACCGTTAAGGAAGATCAAATTGCTCAAACTTGTGTATTGCACCTTAAATATTGATTGTTCCAAAGGGCAAATAGAGGACCTTCAATGGGAGAGGCATGATGCTCCACATGGGTGGAACCAGGGGGAGGCAAGCAGGGACGGCAAAATATTTTAGATTTTTTTATTATTTAGTGTTTATATATAGAATAATATAGTATTATTTTATTTTAAATAAATAGATTTTTTAATAATAAATTATATCTTGAGTTTTGACCCTCCCTGTTAACTAATCCCAACTCCGCCCCCGATGCTCCATATTCCGAAATGCTAAGGAACTTGAGTTTTTGACTATTTAGATAATAGATGATTGCATGTTCATGCCAATCTTTAAATCTTCATAAATAAAAGAGTAAAGGGTTAATGACAGATCTTTGCAAGCTAGTTTGTTTTTGTAGGATTTTAAGACATTTCAATAATTAAGTCCATGATTTTAAAATAATCAGTTGTAGTAAATGAATATTAAATTCTAAAAACAAAAATATTTATTTTTAGTTCATGAATGATAAATATTAAAAACAGATTGTAAATATCGTTAAGATAATGCTACTTTGATTTATTTTTTTTGTTTGAGGGGTTTTTTTTCTTTTTCTCATACAAGTGAAGTGAAGAAGTTTTTCCTTAAAAAAAATATTTTTTTTTTAAGTTTTCCTTATATACCATGCGGCATTTCCTAGCACTTCCTACAAGAACATGAAAGAAAGAGATTATTTTATCAATGCTTTACCATTATTACTATTTTTTAATATCTATTAATAATATAAATATGAAAATATAAAGAGAAATTCTTTTTCAATTGAGTTAAAATAGAAATACTCTAATTAATACCTAGTAGTTAATTAAACATGAAAACTGTATCTTTTAATATCAAATAGATAATATATAATAAGAATAATAAATGTTTGAATAATTATAGAATATATAGTGAAGGAGAAATGAGATGATGAAGTGCGGCATAAGGGATAAGGGTGGTGACTTCTGGATAAAGGAAAAAATGTTCATCTTCAACTCTACGACGTGGAGCATAAGGATAGACACCAAGTACGTAGAGCATAGGGATGGTTTGGGCATACGATGTATATTACTTCTACGTATCTCTTTCTCCACTATTATTCAAGGATCGATGGTTTATACGTATCTCTTTCTCTAGAATCATTGGTATTATTTTTTATTTGATTTGTTTTAATTTGATTTTTTATATTAAAAACCAAACTAAATTAAAAATAAGTTCAAATTGATGGGTTTTGATTCAATTTATTTTTATTCTAAATTGGTAAAACCATGATTTTTTTATATGCAATTAAAACACATCTAACAACAAACACACCAAATCATAAATGCTATATCCAATAATACAATACAATTAATTAAATAGACTGTAGCACTTCCGAATCAGAGCCCCTGGAGAAAT
>Ga0307517_10005804_pt1 | contig 18462 bp, 10 predicted proteins | sample 23_EM_MG_FD_194515 | JGI IMG/M metagenome (GOLD analysis project Ga0307517, IMG submission 194515) | Populus trichocarpa ectomycorrhiza microbial communities from riparian zone in the Pacific Northwest, United States - 23_EM | ecosystem: Host-associated > Plants > Roots > Unclassified | place... | reverse complement strand
CACGCCATCTCATACTCTAAAGTCGTATCCTCTTAGAGATTTTAGCTGGATTTAATTTTTATTATTAAAAACAAGAAGAACCCTAGAAAGTGGTGGATCAAAATTCTTTCCATCAATAATTTCGTCTACTCGAAAGCGTAATTATTAAACTTGGCTTGGAGTTTAACTTAAAGGGTCGGGTCATATGTCAAATGGGTGAACTCTAGTTATTTTGAAAAAATTAAAAAAAATTGAGATTTTAATATTTTATATATAAAAACATAAGAATATTTTATATAGATATATATTATTTCAAAAGATTTTTTTATTTCACATTAAAAAGATATTATCTTACCATTTTAAGTTGAAGTATTCAAATAAAAAAAATATTTTCTAGATTGAAAAAACATAAATTTCTTCTGATGAACATAGAGTATATATATTAATGAGCTTTTAATTTTACATTGAAAAAAAAAACTTTCTTCTAATGTTTATATAGTGAACTTTGATATAGATCAGTAACTAACAAGAAAAAAATGGTAAACTTTCACACATAAGGTTGGACCGAGTAAGAAGAAAACATTTTATTGTCCCGCTCATGTTTTCTGAACCTTTTGTCTTCATTTATAATTTGTCTTTGTCCCTACATCAACTAAAACCATTATTTTTTATTGTTGTCCTCCTTAAACTAAAACCGCTTACTTATCTGGTAGTGTTCCATGTATATAAAGAAATACGTGTGCGTGTAGATTTAATTTTTTAGTTTGTTAAAAAAATATAGACATGTAAAAAAAGAGAGGAAAAAAGAGTGTTGTTGCCTCCCAAAAAAATGTGTAAATATAAAAGGAAATAAAAAAAACAATTTATTGTCAGGTTTTGTCAAGCACCCGGGTTTCAAATTGACCCAGCGCATCTAGCAGTTTTCACAGAGACAAATGTAGACCCAAGCTTTACCTAATTCAAACCCTACCAGGGTTTCAAGTCAACCCATCAAGCTGAATTCGGTTTAATAATTATGTTCAAAATAAAAAAAAATAAAAAGATTGGAAGAGGAAGGAGAGGAGGAGGAAACTTTGAGAAGTGGGGACGTGTACAATAATTTGGCACTTGATTTCAAATGTCCATCGTGTCTTTTTTTTTTCCCATTAAATCATGGCTTCAGAAGTCACGCATGTACTAATTTCTCATCATTAATGAAGTACTTTATTGCTCCAAGAATTCCATGACAAATTTCTAGGTGGGAAAGAAGAACGTGGCTTGAATGTTGATTATTAACTTTTAGACTGACAAAATTTTAATTATTGTAAGAAAAAAAATATTTATAAACAATTTCTTTATACAAATACTTCCTCTCAATTTTTTTTTTAAAAATAACACTAAATTTACCCAAAAATATATTCTTTGAATCACTTAACTATTAATTATGTTTGGAAGATGTTACAAAATGATAATTATAAAAAAATATAAAGTTGTTTAATTGAAAAGATAAAGATAAAGATATTAAATAAATTTATTTCTAAAATAATTTTAAAATAAATTTATATATTTTCAAATCAGGAATTACATGTCGATATATCATTTTTATATTTATTATCTCCATCTTTTCTATTCTAAAACACTAATTAAATGATGTCTTATAAAATTTAGAAAATTCATAAAAATTAGTTAGTTAATTGAAAATCTTTCTTTGAAATCGCTTTCTCGTTGTCATTTTTTTGAAAAAGGATTTAAAAAAGGATGTTTCACTAAAATCAAACATTATTCAATTTTCGTAAAGGAAATCTAAGTTGGATTCTCTCTAAGAGACGTCCTTCTCTCTTTTATTACTAACCAAATGTGCATAAAGAGACAATTATGGCGTGTTCCTGTTGAAGAAAGGAAAGCATCTCCAGGGCACAAAAGGTTAAATGTCCCTAGACCTATTCTTTTGATGTCAGGGATCCAATAGGCACAGTACTGTTTCTTTATGATATTTTTCAATTAATACTCTATTAAAGTTTTAATTTTTTACTTTAGCATATAAAAAACCATAAATTTAGTATTTTTTTCTATTAAAAAACATTTTTAAAATACGAGTTGAAATTACAAAACAAACACATAGTTAGTCTAATAGTTCTCTCATCCGCAACAAAAATAATCAACTATACATGATATTAGATCTTGATTCTCTTACAACAAAAATAAAATAACATTTTCTGATTAAAAAATAAAAAAAAAACAATAAGTTTTTTTATTAAATTATCTCAGATTTTAGTATTTTTTTTGGTCGGTTAGATTTTTTTCACACTCGAGTTTTAACCATGTTGGATCAAATTATTATATTTATAAAAATTAACCAAATTATAGAATAAAATCATTTAACAACTAGATTATGCCTACAAAAATTATTCCTTAGTTTTTCCGGATAAACATTCCTAATTACCTAATATAATAAAACTATCATTTTTAATTTTTTTATTAGCAAAATACATCAAGGTTAACAAAACTAATTTCTTATTGTTGTATTTATCAAGATATGAAATTAAACTCAAATAGAAGTTTATATTTACTTGAAATGTTTTTTTTAATAGCTAGAACTATTAAATATCATGAAAATGATGTTCAGTTATCTTGTGTAGCACAACTAAAACTATTAAATTATATCTAATTTATAATCTAGTTTAAGGCTTGAATTATGATTTTTTAAGAAAATATTACAATGATATTTTTTTAAAATATTTTTAAAATAAAATAAAATATTAATAAAATCAATTAAATCGTGAATCAACTCTTAACCAATTTAATTTAAAACACATCCTAAGATAGGATTATTGAGATAATCCACCAACAAATCAAGTTTAATAATATTGTCGCCAACCATACAAATATTTACATGACATTGATACGATGCCGCCATTTCTTTTCTCTCAAAAGTCATGGTTTTTTATTTGTAATAAACAAACAAACATGAAGGGCATTAAGGTCCGTGAAATTTTATTAGATATTGCAAATTTAATAGTCTGATCTCCTCCGTTGTTGACTCCCATTGGCTATACCCACAGAAGAGGAAAGAAAATAGTTTTCTTTTTTTTTTTCTTTACTAGAGAAAAAGAGAAAAAAAAATTCCAGTCTCTCTCTCTTTACTCACTGCATCAACACCACCTCCTCCATCCTTTTGAAGCATCTTAGAGAGAGTGAGGGTTTTGTGCTTGTCCTGTTCTTGTCCTTTTTTGTTGTAGAAAGATTAGTTCTACTTTTTTTTAGTGGCTTCGTTTTGTTGTTAATGCTATCTTCTTGAGTGAAGTTTGCTTAGTTTCACACTTAGAAAAATGGGTTGTTTTCAGATTTGATAGTTACCGTTGCTTCCTATGATAAAATTCAAGCAGGATTTATCTATCTTATCAAGGTCTCTGTTCTTGCTCTGTTTCCCCCTGTTTCAGGAAAAATCAAATGGGTTTGCCTTGTTCTGTCTCTTGTTACCTTTGTTCACCTTCTTGATTTCTTACTCTTTGTCTTTGATCTGATTTGTAAGGAAAGAAAAGGACTTTTAACAAGCAAGTGGGCTGCCTTTCTTCTTGGAGATCTTAGTCAAGAAACAGGGGACTAAATGGAGCACCAGCATCATTTTCTTCATGGTCATAATGAACACCAACAAATTCATCAGAAACAAATGAACCCTGGGTTAACAAGGTATCAATCCGCACCGAGTTCATATTTATCAAATATTTTGGACAGAGACTTCTGTGAAGAGTTTCTCAATAGGCCGGCAAGTCCGGAAACAGAACGAATTCTCGCGAGATTTTTAGCCAGTTCTAGTGGTAATACAGAGAATATATCAAGTCAAAATCTTTGTGAGATCAAGCAAGATTCTCCAGAAGCAGTTTCACAAACTAATCAGCAACCCCAGATGGTGGCTGCAATGAATAATCTTGGCAGTGACACAAGACTGCAGCAGCAGCAGCAGCAGAGCAATTACTCTGCCTCACAGGGTTTTTATCAAAATCAATCAAAACCTCCATTACCAGATCAGAAGCCAGGTTCTGGAATGAATTATAGATCAATGAATTCAATGGGAATGGAGAGGTTGCCTTCCATGAAGACTAGTAGTAGCAATAACTCGAATCTAGTTCGACATAGTAGCTCACCTGCAGGGCTTTTCTCCAACATAAATAGTGAATTTGAAAATGGTATGTTGTTTTTTTATACCCTTTTGTTTGATTTCTTGGAAAGAATGAGAAAAATGAGAAGCTAGTGCTTGATTTGATGAATTATTTCAAGGCTTTTGTTTAAATAGCCAATGAATAGAATGAAAGGAAAGCAGAAAAAAATAATAGAAACTGCAGATTTTCTGTGTTGTGAATTGACAGTTTCAGTTAAGGGAAGTACGATTAATTTTGATTAAATTCTTTGAGTATTTGCTGATAACCAATCATTTGAACCAGCAAGTGGGGGTTAAAAAATTTTGAAAAGAAGAAATAGAAGTTTTGAAAGCAAAACCAACAGGATCTATTATTTTTAATACACTAAAATGTTTGATTTATGGTCTTATATGCCAATATGAGATTGAGTTTTCTGGTTCTTTCTTTGATGTCACACAGATTCTTGTTTTGAATCCTGATTGACTAGAGTTATGAAAAAGGGACAAAATTAATGTTAGCATATGGCAGGCTATGCTGTCTTGAGAGGTATGGGAGATCTTGGAGCAGGTAATAGAGACACAAACTATTCTGCAGCCAGCAGGCCACCTCCTTCTTCAGGGAGAATGGATCCAGTTGCTGAAATGGGAAACAAAAACATGGGAGAAAATAGCCCAGAGAGTGGTGGTTATAGTGAAACTCGCAGCAGTAATTATGTCTCAGGTTACCCTATTGGATCTTGGGATGATTCTGCTATGCTATCTGCTGGTTCAAAAAGACACCTTACAGATGATGATACGACAGTACTTTCTGGTCTAAATGCATCTGAAACTCAGGTAGCGCATTTTTCCGTACCGGCATTTGTTAATTCTTAATCTATCTCAAGTTGATAAGATGACTTTTTTTCTTGGAGATTTGGATTTTCTATGAGTTTGGTTGTTTAGCAGAATGAAGAGGGAGGAAATCGCCCTCCGATGTTGGTTCATCACATGAGTTTGCCAAAAACCGCAGCAGAAATTTCAGCCATCGAGAAGTTCTTGCAATTTCAAGATTCCGTGCCTTGCAGGACTAGAGCTAAGCGTGGTTGTGCTACTCATCCAAGAAGCATTGCTGAGAGGGTAAAGTCTCTTTGGTCATTATTTGTTCCTTGAGCTAAGCATGGTTTTGAGATTAATTCTAGATCCCATATGGATTTGAATTGTGTGCAGGTGAGAAGAACTAGAATCAGTGAACGAATGAGGAAACTCCAGGATCTTGTACCTAACATGGATAAGGTAGAATGTTTTCCTTTTTCTATATCTCCTAGTTTTGTTTTAGCCTTAGACAATGCTTTGTTTCCCCATTTGCAGCAAACAAACACATCAGACATGCTGGATTTGGCTGTTGACTACATCAAGGACCTTCAAAGACAAGTCCAGGTATGTTACACTAACGAATTTGAACCAAAACCCACTAGAAAAAACCCTACAAAGAAGTTCCTTCCTATGTACAAAACCTTCCTTTGCATTCATGTTTCATGTTTTTTTTTTGCAGACACTTTCAGAGATTCGTGCAAGGTGTGCATGCATAAACAAGCAGCAGCAGCCCTAGTCGAAAAGGTCGAAGTATGAATATTAGTTTATGTGTATAGAACCAATAAGAATTTGCAAGACAAGAGATGAAGGCAAAGCTGGGTTCTCTCTTGCACTGAAAAAGATGAAGATACTGCTTATAGCCAGGGAGGGCTACATTTATTATGTGGGGATGGGAGTGAAGATCGAATGCCCCAGAAGCTAACTATAAGATATTAAGATTCATCCAACCCCAACCCTATGTTGCTTATTGATTAAAGGCTTGTTTCTTTATGCGGCTGGACCGTATTTTTTTAGCTTCAAATTAGTATTTTTTAGTGTTTTTTTATTGTTTTAATATGCTAAATGTTAAAAATAAATAAATAAATATATTATTTTAATGTATTCTCAAATAAAAATACGCTATGAAAATCAACCCAAGAACACCCTTAGGAAGTCTCAAAGAAATTTAAAACTAGCATGCATGTTGTAACGTGTGGTTCTAGTTTTTGGAACTTAACCAAATTAAGGAAAAATTAGGTGCTCAAAGAAAGAAATAGCTGTGGTGTTGCTGCTCTTTACACACTAACCTTATCTTTTGTTTTAGCTAAAAAAAGATTTGGACTTTACACGTTTCTGTCTTGAAGCAAGGAGAGATAGTAATGGTGGCTATCAATGACTGCACCATTCCATTCACGTCGGGAAGCAGGTGGGGACTACTTTCCTTTTATTGATGCCATTGATTGAAGAGTTTCTGGAGCTTCATTGTCTAAATTATAGCTCAATGGGATCGAAAAAAGCTTCACGACCCCCTCTGTTTTGTCCTTGTTTGGGCCAATGCTACAGAACGCACTGTGTTCTTTCCTAATCGGGACCTCATCGTTCTTTTGAGTTTTGCCCCACGTGAGATGGGAAAGTCCTTTATAAATGTTTCTGCTCCTTTTTCTCCACTACTGCTTGAGGTCCTAACCCTAATTACCAGCTCAATAGGGACTCGTTATTGACCCAAGTAACCAGGATAAGTTCCACATCATAGTTTCCTTGCCATGCCATTGTCACCTTCCATCGGAGAGCCACTTGGAGAATGGTGCAAGCCTCTCACTTAACAGAATATATTTTCCGTCAAGGTTCGGCACTGTCTGTTTTCTTTTAGAAAATGATTTTTATAAAAAGTAAATTACTTTTTTTATATTTGGTAATATATTAAAAATAAATTGAAAAGTTTTTTAATGTTTGATTATGTTATATAAACTGAGATGAAAAATAATTTATTAATAATTTATTTTTTAAAAATTTATTAAAATTATAGGGATCATAAATGACAAATAAAAAATTTAAAAAATGATGAAATTAAAAAAAATTAATTTTATAAATTATTTTAAATAAAACAAATAATAATTAAAAAAATAAAATCAAATATGACAAATAACGAAATCATTTTAAATTTTTTTTTTATTTTTCATCTGAATAAGTCATTTATTACAATAAAACCATACTCTTGGATAAAACAACTCAACCATTTTCAAAGTCTTTAAATTTTACACAAATATTAAATTGAAAAATTATTTTTGATCAAACAAACGGAGTTATCTACAGGTGAGAATAGCTGGATCCAATTGGATGACTAGTCATGGTCTGATTGGGGGCAAGGCATGAAGAAACATGAAGAATGTGAGTGCCATGTCACTGGTGACATCAACATGAGAGTGCATGGATTCCCTGCCCCTTCCTGCACTTTAATGGAAATTTGCTTTCTCTACTCTCTCTTTCTTAATATTAATATTATTTTTATTTTAAAAAAATATTATTATTTTTTTATTTTTATACTTTTAGGTGGATGCATATTTTTTCCCATTCATTTGTAATGGTGAAGGTATTTTGACATAAGCTCTTGAGAGGTAATTGTGCTATTTAAAGTTTAAAGTTTAAATCTCATTATTGACTTTTTAAAAAAGATGATGCCAATTAGCTCTATTTGTGAAGGTACCGCAAGCAAGTTTTGGGTTTACATGAGGTTTAATGTATTTTTTAAAGTGTTTTTTAAGTTATTTTTTATGTGAAAAAATTTAAATTAATTTTTTAAAAAGCTTTTATGATTTTAATGTGTAAGTGATATGATAAAACATTGTCTTATTATAATTTCAATTAAAAAATATTTTTAAAAAGTAGATGTGGTATATGTTTCTTAAAATGTACATGGATGTAAAAAAGCATAATATTTTTTTTATAAAATATATGGTTAATTATCTACATGTGCGCTCAATATTATTAAAAAAAATTATATTAAGATCAAATTAATGCACAATATTATTTTTGTATCAACCATTACATATAGAGTTGTCGGTCTTAGAAATGAAAGAAAAATTAACTAAATATTGTTTCTTATTTATAAAAACTTAATATTAGAGATTGATCAAATCAATTTTTTTGTTCTTGAGTTGATCATATCTTTATAAGAAATTGGGCATCAATATTAACTATTATTATCTTTAATTATCTGTAGCCACGAGTCATCACGCACAGAATATGTTTGGGACAAGTATGGTCTTAAACATGTTGTTTTGTCGAGTTTTTAGCGGTATTCTATTGATTAATACTAAAGAAACAGAAGGTGATTATCAAGAACAAATTATTTGATTTGTTGCATTCAATATTTTCTGGATGATGCTCTGGAATAGTTTTTGATTAAATAAAAAAGTTGTTATTTAGTATTATAATTATTAAAAATTATAATTGGGTTTTTAAAGATTCTTGATAAGAGATTAGTTGTGTAAATAAAAGATATTAGCATCCATAATATATCTTACATGAGATAGACTCTATTAGTTTTTTTTTTATTATTTGTTATGATTTAAAGATGTTTTTATTTCTATTATAGTGGGTTTGCATCTAGGTTCAGGATTTGGTCTTGAGCTGTAAAATATCATCAATTATCATTGAGGTTTTTTTCAAGGTGAACTTTTAATTTTTGATTATCACGTCAATCCAAATAATATTTCAGATAAAATTCTTTTAGTTTTTTTTTTATATATTATGAGTGAATGAGTCGTATTACTCTCAATAATATTTTGGATATTAACCTCATGCATGTATTATATCCTTATATTAAAATAAGTGATAATAATTTATTATTCCTAATAATGTTTTAGATATTAACCCATTTTAGGGTTCTTTTATCCTTATATTGAAAATGAATAAAATTTTATTGTCAAAAATAAATTTTTAATATTTTTGAAATATAGACCAAAATCCTTTAAAATTTTACAAACTTATTGTAAAATTCATGCAATATCTTTTTTAAAACATGTTAAAGTATTTTAGATTTATTTTTATATAAATGCTCCAATATTATTAAGGATTTTTAGTCATGTAAAATCATTTGACAACTAACTATCAAAATTAAGAATACCCATCACCATGTGCTCCTTTCACTAAATTAACCTCCATGTATTGTACACTAATTTACAATTAAGATTTAAAATAAAATCAAGCTTAAGAAAGGCCTATGTCCCATAACAAAAGAAAATATAAAAATAATAATAATCAACAAGCCCAACAAACTCCAATGCCCGTGAAGACAAAAACTTGGGCTACACTAAGTTTTGAACTTCAGGAAAGAGCCCTACCAGCGTAGTATTTAGTCCAGAAATGAAGAAACATGCAAGAAGATATGAAGAAGCCTTTGCCCTCACACTCTACTGAAGCTCCTCCTCCTCCAAAACAAACACGCAAGAAGATATAAAGAAGCTTGACAATCTGTATACGAAGGCGAGTAACTTTAACAGACATCTAAATAATATTATTGCTTCTAAGCCTCTAGAAGTGCAAGTGTTATAAACACTGTGCTTTTCTTTTCTTTTCATGAATGGTTTGAAGATATTGTGTAGATTGTTAGTTTGGTTGCTTTTCAGTGATAAAATTCAAATATTTTTCAAAGGGAATTTTAGAATTTCTTGGGATTCATGGGAAAATTCAGTCTACCAGGGTAACTTTGTAACATTTTGCTGCTGATTTTGTCTCTGTCAAGTGTCAATGCAGTTAGAGCCCGTTTGGCTCTGCGGCTTCGGCTGCGTTTTATTTAAAACGCAGTTGGCAGCCGTTTGGTTAAGGAAAAAATCGATATACTGTTCACTGGGCCCACTTAAATTCTGCGTTAAAAACGCAGTAAAAGAAAAGCAGTGATTTCTTACTTTTTTTTCATGTTCATGTTAATTGCACTGTCCACTTGCTTGCGTGAACCCTTTTTTTTATTTTTTAAGTAGTGTGTTAATTTTTTTAACATTTATTTTAAAAAAAAAAAAACCTAGTTTAGAGTGAATTTTATACATGATAATATTTTATCTAATTTTATTACATGCTAAAAATATTATGGAAACTGCAGTTTTTGTCGGATGTATTTCGTACGTAATGGAATTATAAATGATTTCATGGAATAATAAAAAATATTTTATATAAAGTATGATTTATTTCATGATATAATAACAATAGTTAAATCCACAATATTTAAATTAAAAATCATCAATATTAATATATATTTTTAAAATTATTTTATAACCTCAATTTTAAAAGCATTATTAATCAAACACATTAAACTATTTTTTCTTCAACCTCAATTTTAACCACAGTTTTAACCCAAACATCTATTTTTTCAAACTAACCTCAACTAAAAGTATTTTTTATAAAACAACTTTTTTCAAATCACAACCACAACAGCTACCGCAATACCAAACACATTGACAAAGTGCTCATTGATGTAGAAGAGAAGCAGATTACTGATGCTGGTGTGAAAGCTTGGCTTGACGATCTCAATGATTCTGTTTTGAAGCTGATGACTTCTTGGATGCAGTGGCGTACGAAGCTCTGCAATTGAAATTGGGAGCTGAAACTCAAACTGCTAAGCCCGTTCTCTTCCTTTATTTCATGTAAAAAAGGGTATGGGAGAGTTGCAAATAGAGTTGGATCTGGAAATTTTGGTGCAACAAAAGGATGGCCTTGGCCTGATGGACCGCATTGGAGGAACCCCGCCATCAGACAGAATGCCAACAGCTTCTCTGATAGATGAATCTGCATGTAAGGCAGGCAGCTAGATGGGAGATCTGCCTGGGGTGGGTAAAACCACCCTCGCTCAGCTTGCTTACAACGACAGCACAATTATGAAGTGGTTTGACTTCACAGCATGATGGCTCTATTTTTCAGAAGAATTCGATGTTCCCAAGGTGACAAGACATTCTCAAAAAGCTCACTCACTACTGAAAATTGTGCTAGATATATACAATATTGACTGTGGATCAACTTTACACGGAGCTGCAGGAGAAATTGAAAGAGAAGGAGGTCATGAACATGTTGCATCGGTCAGGTAAACAATTCCATTCTATCGTCTACAACAATTAAATGAAGGTGATTGCTGGTTGATGTTTGAAAAACGATATACATTTGATGGTGGGAGTTCTGAAGAGCATCCAGACTTGGAAAAAAAAAAGCAGCTGTACGTAGCAATACATGGGAACGGATATCGATGGTGGTCGTACGCCTGATCTTAATTAGCTTAAGAAATTTTTGTGAAGAAATAGCAAAAAAGTGAAAAGGTGTAGCTTCGCTGTAGCAATGATCATTTTGCTGGTTTCTCTACTGGATAGTGGAAGGTTTATGCGATGTCTGCTGGTACTGCCGTGCCAATGCATCCCTTGATATTCATCTGTCTAGCATAGAAGGAGGTCAGGCAGGTGAATGGAATATGGAACCATAGGGAGGGAGCAATTTTCTTGTCAATTTTAAGTAGACTTCTTGATGCTGTTAAAGTTACCAGATTTTGAAAGAGAATTGGAGAGAGCACATTTCTCAAAGTTTCTTCCCGTTGATTAGTTTTAAAGTTATTAAGGCAGTATATATCATTATGTTTTGAAAGTATTTTTAAAATTAATATATTTTTGATATTTTTAAATCATTTTAATATATTAATATTAAAAATAATTTTTTAAAAATAAAAAAAATATTATTTTAATGTATTTTAAAATAAAAAACACTTTAAAAATCAACTGTTATCACACTTCTAAACATTATCTAAATCTATTCTGTTTTTTAGATTGATCTGAAAAATTCTTGATTTAAAGAAGAAAATTTTAAGTTAAATTGAAAAAGACATTAACTTGGCTATATTATACATTATTGTCTTTCCAGGATATTTTCACAAGTAAATTTGTTATTTAAACTTTAATGTTTCTTTATATTATTCTATTTTTAATATTTTATTAAAATTAATAGGATATTAAAATTTGTTAATATAATTGTACATTTTAATATTTGGTAAGATGAATGAATGGGGAAAATTAATATGATTTTTATTCCGTTAAATCACTCAAATCATATCAATTTTAATAAAATTATTAAATTTAAGCAGATGAAATATAGAATGATGGGAATTCTTGTAATAATTATAAAGTTTCCCCTTCATTTGGAGTGTTAATTAGAGAAAAAGAAGGTTTTATTTTTTTGAAAAAAGAGATTTTTTTAATACAATATTTTAATTGTGTCTAATTAACCTGTTTAAATTCTCATTAAAAGAAACCTAATTTCTGTCCCAAAAATCAACTTATATGACTGAAAATACAAAATCTTACTTAATAGGAAACTGTGAATTTTGAATTAACATCTATACATCCAAGCACACATCAATTCACCTATTTCTTACCATATTGCAGGAGATATCCTTAGATTTCTCCATGATGAATTGATCTAATAATAATTTCAAGACTTGAAATATAACTTTACTTAAATTTTTAATTAAACTAGATAAGATAATAATATAATAGAATTTAATTAACTTGATTAAAATTTTAATGATATAATTAAACCAGTCTAAAAGAAATAATATTTAAGAGTTTTCTTCAACAAAAAAAAAAAAGTATTTTTATTTTTTAATAAAAATAGTCGAGTCGAAAGCGTTTTGGGGTTAGTACAACTAGACAGCCAACGTTCAACTTCAATAATTCGAAGAATTCCCTCTCAAATCACAAAATTTGAATTCATACTTAAAAAACCATTCAAAGAAATAGCAACAAATTGAATGCCACACAATTAAATCACAACGTTCGAAAACCACAAACTCCCTGCAATCACGCTCTCTGTTTTTTTTCCTTTCTCTTCATGGAACAAGAAGAAACCGATTGCACCCACCAGCCCGGCTCCACCCCCAGCTCGGCTCAAGTACCTCCATCTTCGTCATTTGTGACTCTCTCCCCATTCCCTCCAATCCCATCTCCCTCCTCCCGCCGCCGCCTCTCCAGCCACTTCACGCCGACCCGAGCCATCACGTCGTCTCTGCGGCTGGCCTGGGTGTCTTTGCGAGGGCGGCTTGTGAATGCAGAGGAAGCCAGCTCGGCTAATGCCATTGGGTTGAGACTGGAGGATGGTGTGGCTTGGGAGCTGTTTAGTCCTGCTCAAAGGTTTCTGATTGTTGCTGTTATTGGTGTTGCTGTTTCTGAGTCTAAAAAGAATGGGATCATTAATCAGCTCAAGAAGTCTGTGGAGCTTAGGGTTAGTGATTTTAACTTGATTTTGTGAATGGATTTTGTTTGTTTTTAGATTTTTGGAAATGGGTTTGCTTAAAAAATTAGTCTTTTTTGGTTTTTGAGCGTGAATGGTAGGTTTGTTGCTTGATTTTGTATGAAAGGTAGGAACTTTGGAGGGTGGTTGATGTTATTTTGATGGCTTAATTTGTTTTAATTAATGGTTTGGTTCATTAATTAGCTTTATCTCTAATGATGATTTTTGAATCACCAGGAGTTGAAAGATTCTGCTTTAAGAGCAGTTTCTCATAAATTTTCAGTTTTGATGTTATTTTGATGGCTTAATTTGTTTTAATTAATGGTTTGGTTCATTAATTAGCTTTATCTCTAATGATGATTTTTGAATCACCAGGAGTTGAAAGATTCTGCTTTAAGAGCAGTTTCTCATAAATTTTCAGTTTTGATATGATTCAAGTAATAAAAATATGGTTTAATCCTAGATTTGATCAATTGATTCTTAATGTGTAATCCATTTGCAATGTTGTCTTGTGTTTTGATATTTAAGACAGCAGTTACAAAAATTAGACCCCGGATGTCATGTTGGAAATCTTTTTTTGAATTTTGAATCCACTTGTATGAATGTTCATGTCCAGTACAGTTCTTTTTAACCCCACCCTTGTCCTGTTGCTGCTTATTGGTATTACCTTTTGTTTGAACCTGATCAGGATTCAAATAAATTCAAATTCATGTAAAGAATGAATTGTTCTTGTAGCCATGAGACTTGTCTGATATAATTCTTTTTACCAAATGCTTTTCAGGATCAGGTGCTATCAAGCATGCAGCAGAAGCTTGATAATCTGTGTGATCAGTTGAGTAACATTAACAGCCAGGCAGGAACTAAGGCCAATGCATCATTCAACAACAAGAACGTAGAACCGCCATCTAATGATGTTTTTGGTTGTGATAAAATTAAATTTGTTGACTGTGGTTGTTGGCATTGTGATCAACACCAAGACCTGCTTGCTGGTTTGATGGTGAGAATGAATTTATATAGACACCAAGTTTGTGTCTTTTGGTGTTTTGAGTAATTATAATCTTAGAATCAGAGTTGGTGTCTAAATGCTCAAATATTATAGTTTGTTAATTTTGTACCAGGGAAACTCTGTTGTCAAAGTTTCTAGAGGTGATGAGGTGCTGCAGTACAAAATGCCTTTCATAAATGAGGTGGAGCATGAAGAGCGTCGCATGTCAGATTTGTCAGATTGGGCTTCAAGTGTTACATCTGCAGCAGATATGCAGGTGGTGGAAGATTCGGAAACAGAATATACTTTTTACAGATTTTTCACTGGTATTATAATTTGAAGTGATCAGATTACCACTAAAAACCGAAGTTTAGAAATAGTTCTGTTAAAAGCCCCTTAAATTTTGGTATTTCACAACTGAAATCTTGTGCAATATGATGATTATGGTTTTCCACACTGCAAAGAACAAGTATGATCAGTTCGTCACTGGAATTGGCTAATGGCAAATAATTAATTCTGATTACTTTGTATTAACTTGGGGTCTGGGGTGTGGTTTTGGAGGATGATTTATATCTTTCATGTGTTATCTCTTTGTTCTTTCCTTGGCAAATTATCTACTTACACAAATTTATCAACTTTAAGCAGTAGATGCATTTTGTTTATTGGAAACCGTATGAAGTACCAAAGTTATCAATTCTTGAAGTTGATGTTATTAAATAAATTGGCAATAGCTGATTACGATTTCTCTAATGCTTTCACCATTACATATCCATTGAGGTGGAAAGAGAGCGGATCACTCACTAATCTATCAACTATCTAGTTTGCATTTCAGTGACCTCCTGCCGTGTCTCTATAACAGATGAACGTTTTTGCAATAGACCAAGACATCTGCAATCTCAAGAGAGAGTGTGAAGAGAAGGATGCCACCATAAAGGAGCTGGCTGGTATTCTTCAATCAAATAATATGGCAGGTTCTAAGGTATTTTGACTCATACGAGCAAATTTTTTACTATGTTTCCTTCGCTTCTCTACTCACCATATTTATATCTGACTTGTTCCAACAAATCTTTTTTCCCGTTAATAATAGAGAATTGGAGAGTTGGAAGACATTATATGCAGGAAGAACACAACGATTACAAGACTTAGGAAGGACATGATGGTATTAGAACAAAAGGTAAGAAGTCAGTATTAGCAAAATTATTTAGGAAAGAGTTGGAAACAGTGAAACTTGATATGAGAAGATGTGCATGCTTTGCAACATCACCTTTCTTTCGTTCTCTTTATTATACTGTCTTGGTTATCATGTTTCTCTCTTGTTGTGAAAGTGTGAGATTCTGATGTTCTGCACAGGACAAAGTCAGAATACAAAATGTTCTTGGCACATAAGAAATCTAAGCACACAGGCTACAGTTTTGTGCGTTTAATATGGAAAAAGTTAATGGTGTATCTTCATCTTGTTTATGAATCATGAATAATCCATAGTAATATTTGTGTTTGTTGGAACTGATTTGGGTGCATATTATTTGGATTGGTATGTAATCAATATTGTGTCTAAGATAATGGTCTAATTTCCAGAACTCGTGAGGTTTTACAGGTGGTGAATCTTACAAGACTTCGGAGACCATCCTCCTCCTCATTTTCTATCTCAGACAGTTCAAAACTTCCTCTCATGGTGAATAACGTAGTTTATGACATGGATAGTGCCACTAGTCCTTCCTCCTCTGATTCAGATTCCTCTCCTGTGAACCGACCACAAGCTCCCGCTGCTAAAATTGAGGTAACCCTTATCAGAATAGTACAATTAGTAGTGCTTTTCCAATTCAACTTCTATCCTGTGAACTTAAAAACAAACCCCTCTTGTTAAACTTCAGGAGACTCCTGTTCAGAGTACTGGGCTTGGTTTAACAAAAAACCAGAAATCAGCACCAGCAAAGGCTTCCAGTTCTCTGGTAGGATTAACCGAGTTTCACATACAGTCTAGATCAGAAAATCCTCTTAAAGAAATATCAGCAAATCAAAAGTCCATTGGACTTCCTTCTTCGAGGTCAAAGCAGTTGTCAGCTGAAGGGGACATCAGGAAGATTAGAAGGCGGACTCAAAGTGCAACTAAGAATACATCTTCCAATAAGAGATGGGTCTAGTAAGTAATGCACACCTGTCATAGGTTAATATATATAAGAATGCAGCGTCCATATTTGATTTTCACTTGCTAATGGTACTTGAGAACCTAAGCATTTTCTCTTTTCAAGTTCCCTAACACCTTTAAATTTGCTTTCCAGGAAGTTGGCATGAAGTTTCACATCTCAGAATCTGAAAAATGAGGGTGAAGTAAAAAACGAACCTGTTGGTGTTTGGAATGCAGGGAAAACTTTATAATAATGACTCGAAAGATTGACTTGCTCTCACTTGCAAACTTTGTTTTCTGTGACCATTCAATTCTTTCAGGAATCAACTCTGTAAATCTCCATCCAACCAAAATAGTAATTTTGCAAACTTCAGCTAGATTCTGGGAATGATTACTAAATTTTAATCCAACAAATGTATTAAATATGCCATTATCGCATCTCGCGGTGCCCTTTGAATGAGATTTTCTCTTACTCTGGAAAAGATACATTCGTTGCTTGATGGTTGATATGATTTCTGCACATGCTTTGATTACAGCTTATCTAAAACCATATACCGTTGTATAACGTTATTTTTCGCTGCCACTTCTTTGTAGGTTTATGGGGTAGAAGAAGTCTGTAGAGAATGGATAACTCATGTTGCTGTTGTTATATATTATGTTGTTGTTAACGTAGTAGAATTTCAAAACTAGTGAACCTAGTTTTAGGTAGATGTGCAGACCTAATATTTATGTGTTGGTGTAAAAATATCAGCTTTAGTGACTTCCTCCTGTTGATAATTTCTTCTTCTTCTTATTGACTGTGTGAGTTTTCTTCTTCTTTTCGTTCATCCTGGCAAAATATTTGAAATCTGAATTGGGCGGGCGGTTTAATGGGGGCAGATGTTGAAAGATCATCATCTTCACCTACCCCAATTTTCCTTCTTTGATAACTTTCCTTGCTATGGTTATGGATGTGAATTTCCCTTTGAATATCTCAACTTGTCTTTCAAATAATATGAAAGTATTGTCATGCCTTGGTTTATACTGATTGTTAATCACCACCGCGTACCTTGCATCAGCCCTGCTCATTTATCTATGATTGTTAGACTTGGTCTAAGAAATAATCCGAAAAAAGTACTTGCTATGGCAATGTACATGTGAACTTGCCTCTGAATGTCTCAACTTGTCTTCCCAACTGTTGGATGCAATTCGCAGAAGCGTGTGAAAAAAACCAAGGAGAAAACTGACTACCCTCACCCTGCACTCCAATCCATTTGCGTTTTCCTTTTATTTTCTGGAATATGAAAATACCAAGCTGGCTGCATAGTTTAATTGAGATGATGAGAAAAATATGAAATTATTTTCTTTCATGCTAGTCAGCTATAGGATCAAAGGTTGATACTATTCCTGAACACGAGTCTTTTTGTAGTCTAGTCAAAACTTCTACCATGGGACCATCTGCTCTTGCATGATCGTAGCGGTGCTTTTGCTTTTTCCGCATTTTATAAAACACGGTACCGTGTTTCCATGGTCAAATTACATGGGACTTTTAGAATTTTCATTTTCGTACATTAGATGTTTGTGTTTGTGAAGTAAAAGATGAAAAGAATCCTCATGAATTATCATCCTATGTTTTATTTATTTTTATAATTACCATCCTTGTTTTGAAAATTTAAACAGTAGGTATAAAATAAACTAAGTTATAGGGTAATTTAAGTTATAAATTATTATATGCATAGTAAAGTTTATGATATAAACTATAATTTTTTTAAATTATAAAAGGTAAGTGTAAAAACAATTAAACAATAAAATAGTCAGAGTAGTTGTCTTAGGAACAAAATTAGCTGTTAGGGAACAATCGTAGCTTTAAATATTTTCTTCTTCTCACCATTAATGCACTTATCTTCTTCTTTTTTTTAGATAAATGATATAGACTAACTTGTAAATACCTTAATTAATTTTATAAATTTTAAAATTAATTATCATAAAAATCTCTAATAACTTTAAAATTTATAAAACTCCGACTAATATCCTCTAAAAAACAAATTTATAACATCACGAGTTCAACTACATTTTTATTCCCTTGTCTTCTTCCCCGCCCTATCAGAGGTTGAGTTTCCTTGGCCTTCTCTTTTGAGCGTAATCAAGCGCGAATCAGATTGATCCCGCCGGTCTTCTATTTTGGGA
>Ga0307517_10005803_pt1 | contig 18462 bp, 14 predicted proteins | sample 23_EM_MG_FD_194515 | JGI IMG/M metagenome (GOLD analysis project Ga0307517, IMG submission 194515) | Populus trichocarpa ectomycorrhiza microbial communities from riparian zone in the Pacific Northwest, United States - 23_EM | ecosystem: Host-associated > Plants > Roots > Unclassified | place... | reverse complement strand
AAAAAATATATATTTAATTAAAAAATAACCCAAAGAAAAAAACGGAATCAATTCGGGTTAACCTGTCAAACCTGCGATTCAAGTCATGAGATTATGATAATCTCATAAAACAAATTGGAAAAAAAATTAAAAAAATGAAACCCAATAAAAAAAAAGACCCAAAAAATTAATAATGTCAACTTGGGTAACCTGTCAAACCCGCGACCCGGGTCATGACATTGGGATAACCTTATAAAAAGAAAAACAAATTAAATTAAAAAAAGACCCAAAAAATTAATAAGGTCAACTTAGGCAATCTACCAAACCCACGACTCGAGTTATGATATCATGATAACCTCATAGAAAGAAAAAGAAATATAAAACTAAATTTCCAACTAACTCATTGTTAAAGGATGAAATCAAAAGGAAAATCAATTAGAAAAAATAGTCCAAAAAAATAATCCAAGTCTACCCGAGTTAACTTGTTAAAACTACGACTTGGGTTATGAGATCAAAATAAATTCATAGAAAACAATAAAAAAATATTTTTTTAATAGATCTAATATTGAAAGTTAAAATCAAGAAAAATAAATAAATCTATGAGACTAGTATATAACTCAACAAAAAAAAATCAAAAAATATTATGAAACACAATTCTCAATAAAACCTAATATTAAAGAATAAAATTGAAGGAAAAGAAAAGATTGGGTTGGTCAATGGTAAAATTGAAAAAAAAATTATTCCAATGAATAGTATTTGTGAGTGTGGCTGATTTAATTTAGCCACACTTTTTAGTGTGTTTTTAATAATTTTCTTAAATTTGTAGCTAACAAGCAATTTTAACAAATTTTCTTTTTTGAAAATTGAAATTATAAATATTATATAATGAAACATGGTAGTTTCTTATGTTTTTGAAAAAAAAATATAAGTAATATTATTTTCAATCACATAATAGCATCCAAAAATAAGGATTTTGAGAGCATATGTTGAAATCCCCTACATTTCCATAGAGAAATTAAATCTTAAACCAAAAAAAGGATACATATTATCAACCAGAAACTACAAATAGTCTCTCTATTGTTTCCTACCATGCTTGATCTCCATTTATTTTGCCGTTTCAAATCTGATCCAAGCAAGTAAACAGTGAGCCTTCCTTTCTGGACTTGCGCATGCTAAGCAAGGCCTTAAACAGGCGTTGGCTCTTGGCAGAATATTGTTGATCACTATCCTTTGCCTTGTCTCTTTCCGAATACATGGACAATGAAACAGATCTCCGAGGCTCCGATGGATACTGAGATATAAGGAATTGAGTGATTTACATCAGTTTCAGAATTAATTCAGGTTTAAGCAGCAACCTTTTTAACAAGTTTCAAGTCATGACTATTCATTGTCTGGGATTTTTTGACAGCCTAATCTCAAATGTCATTCCATGTTCTTTGTAATAGTTGCGCTTACCCTTCGTAGTGCATTAGCATAATTAGGAGATATTGGTCTCTTAAGAAGAGATCCAGAACGTATGATCGGAGAGCGTTGCGGAGAGGATGATCTTTTCTCTGATTAAAAGGAGAGACAGAATTATGTTATAGCACACTGATCAATCTGCAGCGTGTACTGCAAATTTTCCTCTAGATAAGACGAATGTGAAGAAGAATTCATTTGCACAAACCAGGTTTGTTGTTGGTTGAAGTCCTTGTGAATGTAAATGTTCCCTGTCCCGAGTAGAATTGTGGAGAACGTAATTCAGAATGCCTCTCTCTGCATTAAAGTTATACATTGAAGTCCTCGGTCATGATGAAACAGGCATGGTAAGATGGTCATAGTAATGGCATACATGGCATAGGGATTACCTGAAGAAAGAGGAAGGGGTTCCTTCGATTGACGCTTGAACAGCTTGGCATAACAGTGACATCAAGAAACAATTAATGAGTTTGAAAGAGGTTTTTTGGATCATAAAAATTTGGTATTTGATTGATTTGCTATAAGCACATTGTGAACCATCAGGAGCGGGAGTATCATACCATTTTTAAACTCAAGCAAGTTGTGTTCAGTGCTAAGATTTCTACTATCATGATCTGGTTTAGCATGGCTAAATGAATCCATGGTCTCCTCGTCGACTGAACAGCGAGTTCCAGTGTCAGAAGAATCTTTGGCATATTGGAAATGTAGAGAAAAATGCTGAAGGAAAATAGGAGAGATCAAAATATTTACCTGGAAAAATGTACCGCTTGTAGTGGTAGGGAGTTTTTATTACCAGTGATTGTTGAGAAAGGCCACCTTGGTTGATATATTTTTGGCATGCTTCCAGTCTCTAGGGCATGGCACAGGAAAAGGTATATAGTATATATTGAAGTCTTGGACAGTCTGGCATGGTTTAAATTCATGTGTAGACAAGTGACATGTTCAAGGAAAGCAAAATAATATCATAATAAATGATTTCACGAGCATGTTGTGATAATGTTTCAGCACTGTCCCATAAAAACCTGAAATTGAATCTCACTTGTATAGAAGAATGTATGATGAAGGTTAAGGGGAGGCCGGAAGGGAACAATACCTGTTCGGAGCAAGAGAATCGAAGCTCCATTCCTGAAACTTCATCAATCTTTTGATCTAAAAATCTGTCAACTTTGTATGCTACAGAACCCAAGTGGTCAACAGTATTGATCAAAGCTTTGATGGCGTAATCTTTCAAGTTCTCCACCACTCTGCGCTTAGACAAAGCCGGTGGCCGGGGACGACCATTAGCATACTATGTCACATTCATGGCATTTATAATGGATTTGAAAATTGACTCACATTTGTTTCTGGTCTTCTTTGTTGTAAGCTAATTCAAAATAATCTGCTGCTGAGTATAGCTGCTTCCTAAGGTTCTTCAAGTCCTAATCAAACAAAACAACTATCTTTACTAAAACTAAAGTAATCATTTCTACAATTATCACTGAATTTCTAGCAACCATTGGAGTCTTCATGCAACCTGGAGACTAATGGAAGAATTTTACAAGAGTGTGTGTACCTTGAGAGCATCAGAAAAGAGCAAGCTCTGCTGCATCAGAAGTTCCTCATGAATGGAAGGTTCTCGAGGACCATTTACTGAAGAGGATGAGGTCTTACTATCCATGACAATGAAACCTGGCTCTTTTTAGCTGCCAATTAATCAAAACCACATCAACATTTAAGACCCACCAACTCTAATTACTTCATGAAAACGCCACCTCCACAGCACCACATGCCCCCGACTCTTAAACAAGTGTGCAAAATATAGTTACGAGGATAGACATTAAAAGTGCATAAAATATTTCCAACTAATGACTCTATGGCACTCAAATGGAAACAGGATGACCAAAGAGAAACCAATAAGAATCTGAGATTAAAGAATATCCTGAAATCTGGGCAACCAAAATTCTTAATCAACTCAACATACAACATGGTACCATATAGCTTGGTTGAGTTGAGGACTGTAATTCTGAAACTAAACCAATATGAGCTAAAGATTCAGAACTTTGTTTTCTACTACTCTCTTTTCCCCCCTTTCGAGCTTGCAAACCTTTCATCAGAGAGCATGTGGACTATAGAGATTATAAGATCAGAAAACTTCAGAGAAAATATATTTCAAAGACGTGAAATTGTATAGAGACCAAAAAACTCTGCATATTGATCTTTCCAGTTAAATATTGATCCCTATGCTCCCCAAAAAGGAAACCAATAACACTATTCCAGGCAACACTCGTACTTCAGCAGGTATAATCACATAGTTAAGTTTGAGAAAAAAAACACAGAACACGAGATTTTTCGAAAGTTTATTGAAGAGTGTACCAGAAATGACATAAAAATGACAGGCTAGGAGAGACGTAAACCATGAGAGAAGGAGACAGAGAGCCAACCTAGTGTTCCTTGTTCTTAATTTAATTTAGAACTGGAAATGCAATCCCAAACCCAAGTTGCATTCGAAGTCACTATTCCTTGTAGATATCCAAATACTGTAAAACACTGAAAACGAAGTAAAGGGTCTTCATTTATCTAACATACAATAAAGTATCTTGACTTGGTTCAACTAAAAACAAAAGATGATAGTGAAGTTATGGTTTAGAAGATAATACATAACCGTACCTTCATGGGAGAGAGAGGAAGAGGAAGAGAAAGAGAGCAATTATTATTGAAAGGAGACAGAAATCTTTGCAAGGAAAGAAAGGAGGCAAGAGAATCTCACGAGTTTGTTATTGTAGTTAAGAGATGAACCTGTTACTTTTACCAACAGTTTGGAAACAGAACTGATTTCTTTTCTCTGCTGTTAGCTAGGAAGGCCTTTTTATTAGCGGGAATTGGCCACATGTCAGTTATATGCTGGTTTCATCGTCTACCGACTTATGTAGCGCTTTAGAAGATTATTTTTTTGAAATGTTTTTTTTTAATATATTAAAAAATTATTTTCATATCTGTATATTAAAATAATTCAAAATAAAAAAATTCAAAATTTTTCAAAACTTCATTTACTTACTTACTGGTGCCAAACATCCTCCTAGAACACACGTCAACCTAAAGTAAATGACAAAAAAAAAAAAAAAATCAATCCATGCTCAAAGATGCAAGTTTAGATCACTTGATGATTTTTATTTTTCTCACGAGTAGATAGGTCAATGACACCTTACCAAGGGGATCATAATCATAGATGGAGTTGGTATCAATGCTCATGACTTTGAGGTATAGAGTTATGTTTCAAGAACAACCCATTTGAGGCTGATAAATGAACCCCAACCATTTAAAAATAAATAAAAATAGGGAAATTAACATGCGCACCGACACACCATGCAAAGACAGGGGAGATTTAGGTAGAAAACATGGAACAAACAAAGCAACAGTAGTACTAGCAATGTCAGCGATTTCTTTTTCCTGAAGCTGTAGTATTTCTTACGTTGCTGTCGTTTTCGTTAAAAGCAACATAATCTTTCTACTTTTTTGTTGCCGGATTACGCATGCATTAAAGATTTAGCTCCACTAACAATGATACACATCCTATTTGGTGAGTGGAGGAGGGACTATTTTTCAATCAATTTAACTTCTTATTTAATTTTATGGCAAGGTTATACCTTGGGCTCCGCTTTTGAGAAATTCCTTCTTGCAATCTTCCCTTAAGATTCGACCCCAAAATGATATTAATATTAGTTGTAAAACCAATTTAGATGAGTTTAGATAATATAGTAGTTGAGGACAAACTATCTGAGGTTTCCCTAACAAAGATGCCTTTATAGTGGGCTCATTTGGAAAAAAAAAAAAGAGGAGCTCTGTAAAGATAATTTTCCAAAGCAGCATGAAACATGTCAAATTGTGAAATTAAAAGTAAAATGCACTGGAGCATTACAAATCAAAGAGAGAAATGCTGATAATGTAGGCCGCCGAGTGACCAAATTGAACCGCAAAAGATGGCAATTGAAATTTGTATCCTCAAATGAAACAGTTCCAAGTTGGAAGTTTTGTGTCTGAAGACAGCTATCTATCTTTTACACAATCCGCTCCAACTCTCTAGCATAACTCAATGTCTGGTTGATGAGATGTAGAGATGGTATCTCTTTGCAGGGAGCAGATTCGTTTGCCTTCTGGAAAACTACAGAGCCATTCTTTATCTCCCACTCAAGATGCCCCTGCATTAAGTAACAGAACATGTCATGTTTATGTTAATCGTGAAACTAAATCTGAAAATGTCCAGAACTTGTCCATGCTTGATCTAAACTCCACCAAAGGAGTTGGGAAACAATCTGAACAACTTACTTCAGTTTGTCAAGTATCCCAAATCATGGGTCAAGCAGCCCCCTCCCCTAGAAACTGTTTCTTAACTGTGGAAGCTTGTAGCGTCACTGGGGGAGCTAAACCCAGGACTGGTTACAAGCTCTGAAGCAGTGCCACAGGCATTTCTTATCCAAGTTTATATAATTTCTAATCAATGGAAAATATGAATTGCTCAAATTCCAAAAACTCAAACGTAAAAGAAAATCAACACAGAACAATGCAAACATATTCCAGTACCTCCTTGATGTATTCCAAAAGTTCATCATCAGAAGAGAAGAGCAACATTTGCCGGGCATCACTTATTGAAAGATAGTCATATGCCTTCTCACTGCATCCAGCTATTTCATCCCTGGGGGTGATGCAGTAGAAATTAACTAATAAGAAGACGAGGAAAATGCAAACTGTGAACTATATCCATTCATATAGGATGATAGGGAGAACTGTAGCTTCCAACCAGGAATTCTAAAGACAGATTTCAAAGTATAGTAGCAAGATGAGTTTTAAGTCTACAACGATGTGGTTAAAATGAAAAAAAAAATCCCCTACATTCAAACTTCCAACTATGTGTCCTAAAAAACCAATGAGCCAGAGTGCAAAACTCTAGCATGGAAATTTACAAAAGATGGATTACATGCTCTATTTAAACACAACACTATTAGATAAATCAAACTGAAAAAAGGACTGTGGCAAAAACTTAACAGCAATGGATCTCATTATTAGAAAAACTACATCAAATGTTTGAGATGTCACTTCAAAAGAGGTACAACAAATCAAAACCATCATTAAAACTTCAAGCAAAGGAACAAGTTTACAAAAGAAACGATGGCTTTCATTTAGAGCAATGGATGGAACACGTATATAAACCTTGAAAACAAAGAGTTTGACAACACCTAAAAAGATATTAATTAAGCCCAAGTGTAGTCTAGACTAGAATGAACCATTTTGACCAAAACAATGATGACCATATGCTCTCTGAACGGACAATTCCATCTATCCTAAATTCCTACCCTTTAGGGTGCGGTGGTGAATATTACCCATAAGAAAATATAACTTCAAGGAATGAATTTTCAATGACTAATCAATGGTCACTTGACTGTTATTATGGAGTATGGAGAAATTACCTTACAGTCTTTGCCAAGAGATCCATAAAATAATCAAAAGTCTTGTATGGCACATTCTGTTTTGCAGATAACACACGATTGTAAGCCCCTTCCATGAAGGACTGCTCCAACTCCACGGCATGCTTGATGCAAGGATTCTCCAAAGCAGCAGGGGAGAGCAATTCCAATTCAGTATGGAATTCAGCAATTCTGTTTTGGACTAAGAGTCTCAAGAGGTTGAGACCCAAGATCATATACTCCTGAGGAGATGGGGCAAGACGGCCACTGCTCCATCAAAAAAGCAATCATGAACATCAAGCTCTAATAATATACAACTCAACACTGGCTAATGAAGAGAATAAAACAGCAAATTCTTCCTCATCCAGAATACATGTGTTCTTCACTTTAATGATTCCTTTAGTTAAGAACTTAGTATTGTCCAATACATAAAAACCAGAAATCAGTTATAGAGAGGCCAGAAATTTAAAAGAACCAAATGCACAACTATAAAACAAGCCATTTTTTATTTTCTATTCTGAAAGGGGAAAGTCACACACACAAAACGGCACTCAATTGAGTTCACAATTACAACAAAGCCTTTGAAACAAAACTCGAGTAGTTTGAAGTTCCATTCCTTGATATGCACTAGGATGTGCAAACCAACAAGTTGAGAACAGAACTAATTATCCATCCTGTCACGGTAAGAATATTTGTAAGTGATGCCCTACATGCAACTTTAGTCCACACTGCCAACAGTCAAATAGATTACTCAAGTTGTTGAAACTATGAAATGGTGAATATATCAGATCAGACTCGGTATGAAATTTAAGTCAGCATTCTAGCGAAGTACGGAAACATAATTGTAGAAGCATGCAGTTTATACTAAAAACACTTACCCAAATACAAAACTAAACATGCATGACTCAAGTTGTTGAAACTATGAAATGACCCAAATACAAAACTAAACATGCATGACTCAAGTTGTTGAAACTATGAAATGGTGAATATATCAGATCAGACTCGGTATGAAATTCAAGTCAGCATTCTAGCGAAGTACGGAAACATAATTGTAGAAGCATGCAGTTTATACTAAAAACACTTACCCAAATACAAAACTAAACATGCATGACTCAAGTTGAAACTATGAAATGGTGAATATATCAGATCAGACTCGGTATGAAATTCAAGTCAGCATTCTAGCGAAGTACGGAAACATAATTGTAGAAGCATGCAGTTTATACTAAAAACACTTATCCAAATACAAAACTAAGCATGCATGATAATTCCTCGAAAACCAAAACCAATCAAAAAATTACCCGGCATCAGTATAATAAGGCTTCAACTGAAAGAAATCCCTTTCAAACGCATCCTGATCCCCAATCTTCACACTCAAAAGAACAGCATGCTCATAAATATCCCCTGAAAAAACATTCTCATACATAAATAAATAAATAAAATACCATGCGTCAGAAACAATCTTATAACCTATAATCTAAAATCATGAAACCCTAAGTCCTACATTATGACCCTAAGATCCTCAAAACATAACAAAAAGAGCCACGATTTTACTTGCTATAATCAATTCTTGAACAGAATGAGGCGTGTTTTCAAACAACGGCGGCAAGCTTCGAAATCCTATCAACAAAACCTGCAAAATAAAATATTAATTGCAATTAACGCTGATTATTAATCAAGTCAACCGTAATTAAATCATTATATAAAAAAAAAACAGAAATGAATTAAGCTGAAAATGAGTTTAAATAGATAGGGTTTTCAAGTGTGAGGATTTGTCTACCTTGAGCTGAGAAAGCAGATTCGTTGAAGTATTGAAATCGTCTCTAGTACATGCCGCTTTGAATCGCTCGAATAGCTGCGATACTTCTGTTAGCTTTGGATCCATCCCTCTCTCTCTCTCTCTCTCTCTCGCTCGCTAGCTCTCCCTGGTTTTAGTTTTTAAGCTCGAGTTCCCTGGCTTTTACCGGAAGAAAAGAATTTTTTCTTTTTTAGTTATTTTACAGGGGTTTAAAAAGCGTTTGGTTCGGGTGATAACTTGTTAACCCGATTCAGTCTAGCCCAGCCCATAACGGGCTGTTATGAGCTGGGCTACAATGATAGAAACAACCGAAATATTCAATCCATCGTCAAATGTATATGAAGGGAAAGAATTTACCTTCTTTCCTTCAAATCCAAGAACGCATCGAAACAGATGCAAAAATAACTATATAAAAAAATAATTAATTAATTAAGTTGAAAAATATAATTTATATTATTTTTTTAATTATTTAATTTATATTATTTTTTTAATATTTAATATATTTATTTAGATTTATTTATAAGAACATAAATTCTATTTTTTATTAAATAATCACGTTTGATTTTTAAATAACTTAATATATTTTTTATAATACTAATTAAAATTATATTTTTTAATATTTTGAATATATGATTATTTTAAACTGGAATTTAAAGTGAAACTTAGGGACATAAATTAAATTATATTTCAAAATCTAATAATTAATAGTTAAGATACATACATATGGATCTTAAAATAAAAACTACTAAAACACAGTTTTACCTAACATTATATTATTTTGAACGTTTTTTTATCTTAAACACTTTTTTAATTATATATGATGTGAATATGAATTAACAATACAAATTTTATAAATATTTTTTTTTGTTATAAATCTTAATTTTTTTAGTATTACCCATGCTTGTTTAAAGAGTAAAAAAAAATAACGTAAAACAATAACATAAAGTATCTTGTAAAATATTAACTAAGGATTCAATTTAATAATTTTATAAATTTTAATATAATTTAATTATTTTTAAACTTAATACTTCATGTTTTATTAGCATATTAAAAAAAATATTTTTAATAAAAATTAAAGTACAATATAATTTAAAATTTATTAGAATGTTTTATTAAATTATAATTTTTATGTTAATGAAATAATAATAAAAAAAAGGACTTATGGCTTTTTTTAGGAATTAATAGTTTTGATTTTAAGAATTTAACCAATTCAAACAATCAGGCCCATAAGTGCTATTCTAAAATGCGCCATGTGCGTACAGCGCACCCTCCTTATCTATTATCCCTTTTTCTGCCTTTCACTGACCCAGAAGCAGTAGCTGAAAAAATGGCATCGTCTTCTACTTCTTCTTCGCTTACATCAAATTTAGTTTCATCCCCATTTTACCCTTCATCATTCTCCAAATCCCCATCATTGCCCCTCCTCTCATTCTCTCAAACCCTCAAGCCTTTCCCTAACACCTCAAAACTGGTCTACAGAGCACACAGCAACCCAACAACAGCAGTCAAGGCCCAAACTGTAGACTTCGCGGGCTCGTTTTATGAAGGCGGGATCGGGTCTGACGATGAACCGGATTCTCCAATTGGGTCGGGTACTATGACTGCTGTCGAGGAGAAGGAGACGCCTCCCTGCCCACCCGGGCTTCGACAGTATGAGACTATGGCTGTTTTGAGACCCGACATGTCGGAGGATGAAAGACTCGCTCTTACACAGAAGTACGAGGAGGTAAAAACAAGCATGTTTAATATTTTTTTTCTTTCTTTTCAATGTAGTCCTTGAAGTATGAAACTTTACAATGTTTTGTTTGTTGTTAATCCTACAGCGTTCTAAAAATGCTGGGGTTCTTTTAGTTTTTTTAATTTTAATAATTAGTTTTCGAGTAATTATGGCAAGTAAATTTTAAATATTGTTAAATAGGTACCTGTGTTGTTAAACGTTGAGTGTGCTCAAGAAACTGAGGAGGACTAATAGGGTAGTGATTGGGGCCAAATGACATTCTTTAACCGTCACTGATGGATAGAAATGCTTTTAGTTGAATTGCGATTCTTGTTGACAAATGACAAAGATTCTAAGCCCAATTGCTTCGAGTTGAAATGTATCTGGCCAGACGATTATGATTTTTCCTTGTATATGTTACTTTGATTTAGTGAACTAGCAGATGCTTCAGCTTGATGGTATTGCATGCCAATTTGTTTCAATGCCCTGCTGATTATGATTTTGTGTTAGAAAGATCTTGCAATAGATGGCCTGAATTTTTCAGTACTTATGCGCAGTTGACATTTACGTCCAGCCCTGATATCTGGATGGTCTGGGCTATGCACCTTATAAGCAAGATCACGTCAATAAAGTCATGCATGTTACGAGATGTGCATTCAATATAAATTGATTATAGCATTGCATTTTGTGTAGATATTTACTTTAGGAGCTCAGCAAGGGAACTATTTAGGCAAGTATGCTAGTTTGTAACTTAAAATTAAAGCAGTGTCAAGTAGCATAATGGTTAATTATACACTTCCTCTGCACATCTTCTTCATCGTTCTTGCTGATGGTGATCATCTTGCAGTTGCTTGTTGCTGGTGGTGGCATGTATGTAGAGGTATTCAACAGAGGGGTCGTTCCACTAGCTTACAGCATCAAGAAAAAAAACAAAGCTGGGGAGTCTAACACTTATTTGGATGGTATTTACCTTCTCTTTACCTACTTCACAAAACCTGAGTCCATTGGAATTCTTGAGCAAACTCTGAACACAGATGATGATGTTATCCGATCATCCAGTTTCAAAGTGAGAAAGAGAAAGTATTAGTGCTGGTCAGTTTCAATCTTTTGTGCAGTACGATGGAGGAACATGGTTAGGAGAGAATGAGTTATAGCGGCAATGTAATCTTGTTTGTTATAATCTTGATTCTAATGATTGAAATTTATTTTGTTTAAGTATATCCACAATGACAAGATTAGAAATCATGCGGGTGCTATGAATGTGGACTGCGGGTGCTAGGAATGTGGACTTGCCTCAACAGTGCAAGTAGTATTGTATTGTATGGGAATTTAACAACTCATGAAGGCCATGTTTATCCTAGCTTTGATTGCGAGCAGAAATATCCAGCCCCTCTTGTCCGACTCTGTTTGGGAATGTGAAACTGTAATTTGTTTTATGTTTTTAAATAGTTTTGATGTGTTGATTTTAAAAATAATTTTAAAAATAAAAAAATATTATTTTGATGACTTTGAAAGCAATTGTTACAGTATTTTTAAACATCTTTTAATGTTCAATGGTGCTGAACTCTATACTTTTTTAGGTGTGTTTGAAAATGTGTTAAATGTTATTTTTTTTAATGTATTTTATTTGAAAATAGTAAAATAATATTTTTTTTAATTTTTAAAATTTATTTTTAATATCAGAACAATAAAAAGATTGTAAAAACATTAAAAAAAAAATCGAAATAAAAAAAATAAAATTTAATAATAAAAAAAGGCTTAACCTCAACGTCATCAACTTCAGGACATTAACCGTCCCCACGTTAGTTCAGTTCTTTATAATGCATTGAAGAGAGCTGGACTCTACCCGCTCAAAACCCAAAACTCAAAACCCAGAGTTTTGATTTGCTTACAAAAAGAAGCAGCCTCGATATGTGATAGACATACTGGTTGACTGTTCTGGGCTCCAGTCTCCTTTTTTGTTCCAAAATTGAAGTACTATAAGATATATCAGCATCGGTGATCCTTCCTTGGAGAGCACTAATGTTAAACTACTCTCATATGGCAGTAGTTGAAGCACAAAAGTTCTCTGGTGGCGGCCTCTCCCAATCATATACAAGTAACTAACAAAGAAAATAGTGCTAGGATAGGATTCAGTCGTCACTTGAATAATTTTTTGGGCGAACTTTTCCACTTCTACAAGAGATTCTGTAGCTGCCATTTGCCTATATAAATGGATTACTAGGAATAATTGTGTCAAATTGTACGATCAGAAATATTTTTATATGTAGAGAATCTGATGTAGTGGTGCAGTTCGAGATCTTATCTGATACCCACTTTGTGTGAGAGAGAACTGTCTTCATGATCCACCAACAACAGTGCGATTTTCTCAATTAAAGTTTGGAGCAGCATGCCCACGTTGAACTGTATACTGGGAAAGGAGGACAACTTCCACTAAGTAGGATCATAAAATAAACGTGAAATACATTAAAATAATAATTCACATATGAGAAAAACATCTAAAGTAAGATATTTATATTTAACCAGCTGGATCAACCACCTGAAAGAAGTATTCATCTTTTACCAAAGGAAATACGTATCTGGACAAAAAAAATCTAAACAGAAAAATCTTTTTCGGAGGGTTTGATGATGTCTTAACAAATAAAAAGCAACTGCAAGGTTAGGTTAACATCTACAACAACAAATCGTCATGTCAAGTGGGAGGCATACAGGCCTGATTATACTAGTGTGCTGGTGGTCTCCTAAATTTAGCCGTATGGGAGGAACGTGAAGCTGAGTCAAACAAACCCACCTCGCAAACCCGATTATGTTTTTTTCTATTTATTTGAAGGTTGTTAGGCCAGTGACCTGCCAACCATGAATCAGGCTCTGCCTTGACATCTTAGGAAACACCCTTCTGAATGTCTTCCTTAAGCAAGATTTGCAATAAAACACCAACTGCCACGGCCATCTTTTGCAAGTACTCTTTCTTGTGGGGTGGTTAGTGATAGCCTTAGCTAACCAAACCAAACAAATTTACTAAACCAATCATTTTTACCTTCTCTTTGTCAATTCAGCAATTGAGGTCGGCATTCTTATAGTCTAGGCATTTTAGAACTCATAATAGTGTTTTGGGTCCATGCCTGAAGAATGAAGACAAACCAGTCTTTAGTGCTAAGTGTGAGGACCCATGTTTTAGTGGGACATGGGGCTTGTCCCATCATTGAAAAAGTGAGAATATAGACTACCATCATCTAAATTTGATCTCAAAAGCTCTAATTTGCTGGCTTCTATTTCTTTTCTCTTTTTTAAAAAAGGTTGCTTTATTAATGTATCCTTTTCCCAATCTCATACCAATCCTTAACTACCTTAGCCTCTCTCCATAAATACATTCGGCAAGGCATTTGTAACTCTTCTATGCAACCTCTTCAACTCTGAGTACTGGTCATTTGTTTCCACATCCAGTCCTTTTTGAATCTTTGGAGACTGATGGGCATCCCTCAAGCTCCAGCCCCTCCCCATCTTTACCCTCAACAACTTCAACTTAAACTTTACCAGGCTTTCATATTTTCAATTCCTATTCTCTTCTCTATCATTCTTTTTCTGTTGTTTTACTTGTTCTACCTCAAGAGAAGGGCTTCCTCAATTTCATCTCCTCCACATATAATTCCAGGAAGTTCCAATCAAGCGACTTTATACCACGCCTCCTCTGTAAGACCTCTCTCCATTTCTCTCTCGCATGCACCAAATGCATGCAAAAGAGCATTTCTTTCTTTTATGTTCTGCTTTCGAGATTGAGTTGTATACTACTATGGTATCATGGTTTGCTGTTCTGCACTTCAGCCATCATCTTAATATTTTTCTAATTCTTTTTCTTGTTTCCAATGATTATATCTTTAGATTTGTCAGATTGGTCTGAAGGAAGAGTTTAAAGACAAGCTACCAATTGTCTTATTTGATGAAGAATTAATGACAAAGGATTCTCAGTAAGTTTGTCACACTACTCAATTTCCATTTAAGATTAAGACAACTTTGATGGAAATGTGCTACATATGGTTGTGTGATGTGGGCTAGTATTTATCCTGCCCTACAACATATGCTCAAGTTAGTGGTATATTGCAGTAATGATCATATGGCTGACAAGGCCAATTCACTGAAAAAATGGAAGATTGAAATTGACCTGCAATAAAGTTTCTCTAAACTGTAAACATGAAGAAAAAAGGCTTTAGATAAGGCCACACTATTTAGTATTTACATCTCCATAAAGTCATGCAGAATTATCTTGTAAAACAGTAATCCCTATGAACCATCCTTTATAGGCTAGGCAGCAGCAGTGTCTCTTAATGTTGTTTAATAAGATTACGGTGAACAAGTAAAATCTGTGTGAAAATAGACATGAATGGAGGTGGAAAAGCATGTATGAAATAATGTTGCAAACAGTACTCCTGCTCGCTTTTGAGATTCTAAAAAGCTAATCACTAAAGCTATTGAAAAAGATAAGAAAATATGTAATGTTATGCCATGTACAAGAGTTTTTAGCTATTGGAGCCTAACGACTTTTCTTTGAGTTCTTATTCGCTTATAGGTCTAGTTTTAGTGCTATCTTTTCAGTCCTTTTTGGGTTCCCTGGCTTCTATTATTTTGATGTAAATTGCACAATTCTATCAAACTTTTACCCGACTCTGAAATTGAAGACTCTGATTAGATATTCTCTTTAGCTAAAGAATGGCTAGCAAATATTTAGACCAGACCCTCTGTAATAATTAATAAGCCTTAACCAAGAAAAATGCCATGGTATCGAGTTCCAAAATTTTATCAAAAATATCAGAATTTCAGCTGATGCTTCTTGTCTATACTTTGTAAGTTGAGACCACTAAAACTGTTAAGTTTCTGTCCTATTTCATATGCACCAAAGAATCTTTAGTTACATCCACTACTTTCTGGAAAGCAAAGTGGCAAACCATGGCTGGAAGTTTGTACAAAGTATAGTTTTGATGGCAACAGAAAAACAGGGAACATGATATTAGGAATGGCATCTATCTAGAATATTTAAAAAGAAAAGGCGAAGGCTTCCTTTCAGCTGACCCTGATGGAATTTTGAAACATTTTGGTTGCAGATGCTGTGTTTGCTTGGGCGAATTCGAGATCGAAGAGGAAGTTCTCCAAATCCCATCATGCAAGCATGTGTTTCACATCGACTGCATACATCATTGGCTACACTCGAACTCAACTTGTCCACTTTGTAGATGTTATGTCATTTTCCCCACCACCAAATTTTGTACCAGTCCGCTACAATCTAGTGGACCTATGATACTGCCGCAATCTAGCGCAAACTCTCACCATCCTCAGAACATGACATCAGAACCGCAGCAACAAGAAGATGTTGGTGCTGGATCAACAGAACAGTTTGTGATACCTATGGAAGGACCAGCAAGTGTGACAACACAATTGAGGGACTCTTCCGGCTTGCCTGAGTTGTCTATTTCCATGGAGAGTGGAAGGGGTTCTACAAATGGAGAATCTGTCATTCTTCATATTCGAACACACAGTCCAAGAAGAGAAAATTTGCCTCCACATGAAGTTGAAATAAGTAGATAGGCAAAAGCTCTCAAGGCGGACACCAAATGGCAAACACACGTGTGAACTCCCGCGTGCCTATAAGCATGCGCTTTCTTTCAGCTAGCTGCGTAATTGTGTTTCGAAAATTTCTTGGAAGGGGTTGGATAGAAGGCCGGTCACTAGCTGGTAGCGTCAGCGAATCACTGATAAGGTAAGGTCAGCCTTGTAGCGAAATCCGAATTTAGCTCCTCTCATGTCAGTAAATGAAGAAATTACAAGAAAAGCATGCTAAGATGAGCATTTTTGCCCCGAAAATATGGTTAAATCTTGTGGTAGCATCATCTTGATCTTCTTCTTTTAAAACCAAGTGTTTATTAGAGCACAATGCATTGCAGATAAAACAAGACCAAAGCACACTTTACCGGAGCATAATTAGTAAAAGTGTAGACTCATTGAGGAATGTTAATACAGAACTCAGAATTTTCGTACTTGAAAATGGAAGAAGCTGCTACACAAAAGGACAATGCCACAATTGTTGAAATAATTTTAGTCTTGGCAGGTAACTTTCCTTTATCATTCCTCAAAATCATTTTAGTCCATATTCTCCAAACGTAATTGCCCACCTCACTAGCCATCCAGACATGTCCTGTTTATGAAGAATCTATCATAAAAATTGATCTATTAACACTATAATTTGATGAGCTTGGAAGTATAGCTTTAGCTTTCTACTAGCATGTACCAGAGCTAAGACCATTTTCTCCACTCTCAAGTACCTTGATCTATATTTTGAAGAGTTTTACTAGAATAGTAGATTGAATGTAGTACACCTTTTTCTTCTCCAATCAACACCGCAATAATTGTCTGATCAGAAACTCTAGATAAATAAACAAACTTTCACTTTCTCATGGTAATGATAAGATTTTAAAAGAAAAAAATACACTTCGAGCTTTTTAAAAGATTTTTAACATTTTGGTGTTCGTTTAAATTTAGTGATATTCTTTGAAGTCTTGAAAAATGGTAAACTTCATTCCTAGTCTTAGGTATGAATTTGTTGAGAACAGCTAGTCTGTAAGATGTTCGACCTCCTTAACCTTCTAATTGAGTAAATGGGATAAAATGCATACATTGAGTAACCGGGGCCTGCAAGAGGCCCCATAGCCCTGGAGCCGAAGGTTAATGGGCTGCATTTTAAGAAGGCCACCTCAAGAACACCAACAGTCCACCGTTTTTGCTGAACCAACAAGGAAACGGGTGCATCCCCCAGGATTGCAAAATATGGACCTCCAACCCTCAGAATGTAACCGCGATCCAGTAAAATAGTCTTCAACCAAGGATCCATATCTATATCCTATCTGAAAGTTTCAGAATGAAACGCAGTTAATGTCAATGGCTATCTGTCTAGCATGGAAAACTTTAAAATTTGGGACGTTTATTATACTTGCCTTGTAACCCCAATTTGTTTGCTTCTCATAATTGCAACCTGATGGATGGTGTGCCAGTGCTAAAATATCCGAGGACCGTATGGACTTGTCTACAACATGGTTTGGGTTTAATTCAGGAATTGCCGGTGACTCAAATTTCGATGGGCCTCCACAGAATACTTGGCGAGAAAAAGAAGCTCCCGGTTCCTAGATAAGAGGGACCTACTAATCCATCAAAAAAACAGATGTCATTTTTGTTGATTCTTTGAAAACGTTGAGGAAATTGAACGAACCCATCTTTGGGCCGGATTTTAGGACCCGAATAGTAAGATAGTGCCCGAAGAGGCGTTGCCGGGACATTGGTCAAGATCATCGGTGCATTGGTCATGGCAGCCGATACTCGAAGCTTCAAAATACAAGCAAAATTACGTGCCAAGGAAAAAACAATCACAATGAACAATGCGTGGTTCAAGTTCAACAACATAATGGGGTAGCTTTCTTACCAGGACGTTTTGGGCACCTGCTTCGAAGTGGTGGTTTGAGGCCTTGCTTTTCTCTCTGGAGACATATGCAAGGCTGGGCATAAAACGGCCGGTGACATCTTTATCCATGCCATTTTCTTACAAAACCTGCTCGTGATTAATGCCACAATATTAGTGTGTAGTACAGCTAGTCTACTTCATGTGCCATTTTTAATTACAAACAAGAGTCTCGAACCCGAGCGCTCTTGCCTCTCTTAATTCATGGCCCCATGATCGGGTCCTTCACCAGTTCACCTAACTTTCTTCTCTTAAAAAATATTGTTGAAGCTGTAATTAAGGTAAACTTTTGAGTCAAGTAAAGAAAGAAGACTGGTAGGAACAAGACTCGACTGATAAGGAAAAAAATTCTTAAAAATTGGAACATAACAATAGAGTTTAAATGTAAGTATAATGTACCTTAACAGTCTCAATCTCAGAGGAGGAGGTGTGATTTGATTGAAAATATGCCTTGAGGCATCTCTCTACTATGCTGTTCCTTCTGCAAAATGGTAGCCAATAAATGACTAGCGAACTTAGCAGCCTCCATGAGAGCAAAAAGAGTCAATGCTGCTGAGCCTCCATCATCCGACACATA
>Ga0307517_10005802_pt1 | contig 18464 bp, 29 predicted proteins | sample 23_EM_MG_FD_194515 | JGI IMG/M metagenome (GOLD analysis project Ga0307517, IMG submission 194515) | Populus trichocarpa ectomycorrhiza microbial communities from riparian zone in the Pacific Northwest, United States - 23_EM | ecosystem: Host-associated > Plants > Roots > Unclassified | place... | reverse complement strand
GCTGTGCTGCTGCTCTTGCTGCTGCTCTTTCCTCAAGCCGCCGGGCTTCTCTTTGAATGAGTTCCTCAGCTGTGAGGTTGTGGTCTTCGTCTGAATCTGTATCTAGATCTCCTGGGAGGAGGTGAGTTGTTCTTGCTGGTGTATCTGTTGAGCCTGGCGTGGGCCCAGGGGTTGGTTCCTGTGTGGTTGGCTCTGGAGTATCGTTTGTGGGTTCTGCTGAAGGACGATTGTAGGCCCTGCCGGACCTGGTAACGCTTCTGCTCCTGCGTTCTGCTATTGTGAATGTAGCACCTGAGCCGGGAGTTCCTTTCCCTGCCGCTCCTGCTTCTAACTAGTTATCAAGATACTGGAAGGGTGATCAATCCTACCAGGCTGTTCCCAATCCTGAGAACAAAGAGGTTTCACCTGCTGTAGGCAAAAAAATGTAACAGGTTTATTCCTGTCTAACGAAAATACAATAGGACCGGCGGTAGACCTGCTAGCGCTGGTGCTAAGGGCGGCTTCAAGGGACCGGAGGTAAGAGATAATAGTTGGAGGACAAATAGAACTCAGGGATTGCCGTTCAACCAAGTGTATTCTTAGACTGAAGGTCTGTCGAAGTCTGCTGTCTCCTGCTAGCCAGGAGACTGGTTTAAATACAAAACCCAAGAGCGATAGCCTTCCTGCAATCACGATCATTACCAGTAGCTGCGCACATACCGGAATCCTGTAATCCTGCAAGACCAAAGAAAGAAACAAACAAACAGTGCTCAGCCTTCGCCAGTGCTACATGCCCATTCCATACCCGGAATCCTAAATATAAACTTCCAGCAAAGCAAACTAAACATAGCAATACGGTAGCATAGCCTATCTGACTCAGAGACAGTGGCGGAGCTGAAATCACATCAAATAAACCAAATATAAATCAACTAAACATAGGAGATCTTGCACTGCCCGCTCCTGTGTACCATTACCGGAACATGTACACATGTTACAGGAGCTATATACCGTACGAAGGTGAGAGAGGGCCGTGAACCACAATGGCTTTCAGCAGTGGGTAACTCTTTTGAGGGGGATGTGGAGTGCCAGGGTAGTATACACACGCTTAAGGAGTGCATCGAACCAGGTCCTCATGTACCTGGAGGTCGCGAGGGTCGGAGGGGATGGGATGATGAGAGCTTTCAGGTCGCTTTCCAGGGCAGGCCAGTCAGTCAGGGCCCAGTTGGGCGAGAGTGGGGCATTACTAAAAAGGGGAGCATCATGACGGATAAGGACAAAGATGTGATCGAACCCCATCGAGGGGAGAGGATCAGACCATTCCGAGAAATAGTGTACTAACAAGAGGCAGGCTAAGGCTAGGTCATGGACTCCCAGCCTGCCCACATGGGACATGGAGAAGTGTGTGTATACACCAGGGGGGTAAAGGCGGGACAAGCCGAGTTCCGTTGCCCTGTCAAAGTAGGGGGCAGAGGTCGTCAATTCGTCTTCTTTAAAACTCCTAAGAGGGTCTGAGGTAGGGTGGTGGAGGTTGAGCTCGCCCAACGTGAGGGTAGGGTGAGAAAAGACAGGGAAGATTAGGTCTCAGGGGACAGTTCTCATGTTGTTCGAGGCACCCTTGGTGCAGTAGGAGTTTATAATTGAAAACTTGGTGAGGGAGGGGTGGAAAAAGCCATCCCGGGTGAAGAGATCAAGGGTCACAATGTGGCCTCTATCAAAAAACTGAGGCAAGAGGGTGATAGACTTAAGGAAATCACTAAAAGCATAACACGCAACTCGAGGTTTAGAGCTGCCAGAACTGGGGGGGGGGAAACCCCTATATAAGTGGAAAGAATGAAGTTTCCCTCTGTAGACCGGGGGGTCCTGGAGGGCAACAACCGAGGGGGGGCGGCTCAGTTGGGAAAAGGAACCAAATAAGGAGAGAAACCCATCCCAGCTCCGGAGGCAGTTGTGTTGAACCAGTGTGAAGGGTTGTGGGAGGAAGGGAGAAGGCTGCTCTCCACCCCGGCAAGACTGGTCATGCTGCATTAACGGGCTAGGCCCCGGTCATTACACGGGACTAGTGAGGGACTAGCAGGAGCCACGGGAGGATGGCCACTAGTACTCTGGGCAGGCCTTGGGGGTTCCAGAATCATCGTTGTTTTCCTGGCCTATGGCATTGCTGCGATGAATGCGTGTTGCAGTGAGCGGGGGGGTAAAGTAGGGGGCAGTGGGAACTCGTGGTCAGTGGCCGTGTCCATCTTGTGGTCAGCAGGCGCCGAACGTATGATCTCGGGGGCAGGAGTGGAACGGCTGAGAGCGGCAGGAGCCGGGCGGCTAGTGCATTCTTTGTCGAGGGCAGAGTGCTCGCCTCCGCAGTTAGTACAGCGGGCAGGTGAGAAAGAGCAACAGCTAGGAGTAGCCTTAAGGTTGCTACCGCTAGGGCAGGTTGTGTTAGGGCATCTATAGTTCAAGCGGCTGTGGTTGAGGAAGCAGAGTGGGTAGACCGGACAGGCTGCAGGACAACCTGGTATGACGTAGCCAAAACCCCAGCAGTTCCTGCATTGTGTGTATCGATTAGAGGAGTATGCTCGTTCAATTGTTCCTGACCGGGAGAAGTGTCTGATTGAGGATCCCATGACGGGGACATCACCTGGGTTGACCGAGACAATAACCGAGGTTGCCGACTTGCCGGCCAGAGATTCTGAGAGTGGGTTGAGGTATCTATAAGAGAGAATCTGGATGTTCTTCACGTTCAGAATCGAGATGGCGAGAATGGGGAAGAGTTCCTCAGGGTCGTCAGGGAAGCAGGCGAGTGGCAAGGAGTGGATCGCTAGCTGGACCTCGTTGATTGCGAGGCGGAAGGGCAACCAGGGAGCGTATCCCACTGGAAACGAGCGGTTGAGGTGGGTGGTATGGGCGTGCAAGTATGGTGCAAAGGTGGCTGCGGGGTGGTAGTGTCGGAGACAAGAGGCATGATCGACCTCGTATCATTGACTTTGGCAGTGACGCCAAGGGCGAGAGTGCAGTTGGAATCTCTTAGGACTCGGGCAGCAATGTTGGGGAATGTGACGGCAATTAGAAGAGACTCAGTGTGTTTAGTGGGGAAGGAGCGAGTATCATAGAACCTTCTTTCAACAGTGGGGAGTGACTTAGGTGCTTGCGGATAGGGGCGATGTTGCCGGCGGCCGCGACTTTGGAGACTGTAGTCATGTTCTTATTCTTCTTATTCTTCTTGGAGGGCACTGGACGAGGCAACCTGGGCATACAAGTGTTGAGACTTGGGGCAGTCGGGATCAAGGTGGACCGAGATGAAGCTGGAGTGGTCAGGGTACTTGCCCTCGCGGAACGCGTTAGCTTTCCACTAAGCGGGAAACTTTGTAGCGTAGGCACGCGGCTCTCTGTAGAAAACACGCGCCACTGGGTCGTAACGGGGGATGGTGGGGTCAAACCATATGATAGGTGCCTTGAGGGGAGGAGCCCGGGTGGTGGGAGTGCCTTGAGGGGAGGAGCAGGGGTGGTGGCAGAGGGGAGTGGAGGTGCGGCGCGTGAGGTTGGGCTAGCCAGAGGAACAACAGGCCGAGCCGGGATAGGTGCAGGGGGGGGAGCAGGGGTCACCATATGTGCCCTGTCGCAAAGGGTCACGTGGATCAGAGAAAGAGTGTTTTCCATCCCAGGACAAGTAGGAAGGGTTGCGACTGTGGACTGAACATTGTCCATCTGGGTGGTTAGGGTGTCTAGTTGCCTCGTCATCGACTTAAGCGCATTGAGGGCAGAGCAGAGGAAGGGGATGAGGATAGTTACACCTTCAGCAAGGTCGCAGAGCTGCCGGTCATCCAGGATGGGATCTGTAGTAGGAAGAAGTAAAGCCTGTCGCGAGTTTCCTGAAAAAACTGATGGAGGAGAAGGAGGGTCTGGCATGGGTCTACCTGTTAAGAGAACACGGAGGGTGCCCTAGAGGTGGAGCCGGAGGAAGGCAAATGAGGGAACACTATAGGGATGGCGGGAAGGTTGTGCATCGTAGAGACGGAGGATCAGGGACACGAAGCGTGAGAAAGGGGCAGAAATATGGTGTGAGGGGGGATTGTGACCTGAACGACGTGGTGTTGTAATTTCAATGACTGAAGGTGTAGAGGGCGCGGAGCATGAAGGATATAGCGGGCTCTTGTTTTCCTTTTTTTTCCTTTTTTTTTATATTATTTATTCATTCTTAATGTACAAGAAATCACATGAAGCCCTAGCTATGGCGAAAACAAAACCCAAAATCCAAAACAAATAAACAAAGCAAATTTCCATCACCAGTCATCTTCATAAGGGTCAATACCAGTCTCAGGCCCACATGCGAGCGTGAAAGTCAAATAAGTAAAGTAAAGAAACTCTCTTATGAACCAGCGGAAACTACTGGCAACCTAAAAGAAAGTAACATAACAACCTAGCCTTCCTGAGATGGCATGAAATAAGCGAAGGAGACTACGTTCAAGGAGCGGGAAGAAGCAGAGCTGGCTGAAGAAGATGGGGGGGAAAACATGCCCGGAGGGAAGGAGGCCCTAGTCAACCTGACGAAGCGGGAGAGGGCGCCAAGCATGGGGGTGGAGGACCAGACTAGAGCATCGGGGCCGATGTCAGAGACTGCCGGAAGGTGGTGGGCTCTGACGGGAGAGGATAGGATGGTGTGCTCGAAGGTCTCGGGGGACTGGTTGCACATTAGGCAGGTGGTGGGACCGTGGTTGTCCCAAGTCGGGATTCCGTGGAGGTAGGTCTTCCCTGATCTCATCTGGTAGAGTCGACCCGCGTCGAACTTGTTGAGGCCCATAATGGGGTGGGGCTTGAAAGAGGGGGGGTATGGGTACCTCGATGGGTCAGGAGCAAGGGCTTCCCATTCTTCCATGAGGAGGTCGCGGCAGTGCCGCTTGAGTTGTGGATATGAGCGACCCTCGTGAGGATCCAGGTACGATTCAGCGAGGAGGTGTTAGGACATGACAGGGAAGGAGGCCAGACCTTCAGGGTCGAACAGAAAAAGAAGTTAGAGGGGGACGGCGTCCAAGCGGAGGTACACTTTATTTTCTGAGGGGGGCCTCTGCTGTGGCCATGGTAAGGGGAGGCGGCTGCCCGCGTTATTATCCAGGAGGACCCTGTGGTCTATGGCGTAAGAGTGAAGAAAGGGGGTTTGAACTGAGAGAGCGAGGCGGGCAGTGGCGTGATTCATCTCTCAGTGGGAACACAGTAGGCGGAGATTCGCCAGGCTTCTTTTGTAGGAGAGGAGGAGGTCTAGGGAGTGCAGGCAGGACTGAATTGCCAGGACATTGGACAGGGTCCAGGTGAAGGAGTTAGTGCACTACCTCTGGACCTTATGCCAGAAGGCAGAAAACCTCCTTACCCTGTGGAATGTGGGGGTGAAGACGTTACCTCCATAGCTGAGTATGGGGAAGAGTAGTGATGACGCCAACCGAAGGCATAGGAAAGGGGGGAGGCCCGTACCTGGGGAAGATAGCCTTTTGACAGCCATGAAAGCTGCCTGGGCCTTGGCCAGGCGTTTGGGGAAGTGCGGGGTAGTGGACTGCCACGGTGTAAACCAATAACCGAGTCCTCTGAGTTCATCTTTGTCGTGGAAGACTTCCCCATTCAGATGGATTGGGGCATGCAAAGGCGGGTCACTGTCCCTATTCGTATCCCAGTGGATCAGTTCGGTTTTGGGGATCGAGAACCCCACACCTAGGCGGGAGCCACTAGCTTTTATCATTGCATACTGTACCAATCCTATTGTTGAGCGGTAGTGCAACAGGCAACGACAGTTGTCTCCTGCGTAGGTGAGTTTTGTTTTGCTGTGCCAAGGAGTAGGAGAGTACTATCGCTTCAGATAGTACAGAACTGGCTTGCTTGTCGTCAGTGATCCGTCGCAGGATAATATCTTGTCAGATAGTAAGATGGGTGGATTGGCTTGCTTGATAGAACTATCGCAGGAGTCCGATGTGCGGGCAGCCCGTTGCTGTGACTGTCACAATAGGCTCCGGGTCCTCTCTTAGAGCCTAGGCTCTCATAGATGAGAAGTGTATATAAAGAGAGTAATTCGTAATCGTATTGCAATATCTTAAGTATAGAAAAGTACTTAGATGGTTGCGTGAAGATCCTGTCTCTGGGTTCTTTTTTTCTTTTTTCTTTTGATATCATGCGTTCATTGTTTCTAGGTACAAAAAGCCTCATGCAGCGCTAGCTATGGAGAAAACAAAACCTATTAGAGCAAAACCACTGGCCGCTTCACCTGTTCATTGGAAAAATCAAACACCCCGAATCCCTAGGAAAAATCCCCCCGCTCAGCACCTAAGAGGCTAACACCCCAGACACATATGGAGACAACTCATAGCGACATACAGGAGAGAGACCCAAACCCTTCACCAGGCCGCCAGGTAACACTAAGAAAATAATCAAAGAAACCCCTAGATACAACTAGTATTGCCAATATGCCTAATCCAAGAACCCATACGGTGAAACTCGGGGCGGGGCGGCGGCTCAACGGTTGGGAGTGACCGGAAGGTGGTGGCGCGTCGGCGTTGAGAATGTGGCAGGGCGGTAGTGCAATACCATGACCCATCTTAACCTAGGCGCGGTTGGCGACCGTAGAGTAAATCGCAGGCGGGAGAGAGAAAGATGGGCCAGCGGAGCGATGGGGCAGAGGGGATGCCAGCCGAGAACGAGGAGCCGTAGGGTGCCAGCGGGTGGATATCAGCAGGGTGCCAGCCAACGGGTAGCTGCCGGGTGCCAGCCAGAGAGGGTTTAAGCAGTCAGGTGCCAGCCAAAAGGGCAGTATGGTGCCAGCGGACAGAACCGGGAGGGCGGGGGAGGAAGGATCGTGAACTGGCTAGCCACAACTGACTAACGCGCCATAGCAAGGGCTTTTGGGACGACGGGAAAATCAAGCGGGACTGTAATGTTACTAACCGAAGCTTTCCCCATTAGAGTGACAAGCCTAGCAAAGCTGAGACCTACTTCAACCAAGAGTCCAGACACCATATCGCCGACCGTGAACGAAGGAGGACGCTTTCCCCCCATGCAATATGCTAAGCGACGTGCAAAGCGAGTATGGGGTAAAGGGGTTGTAACATGAGTATATGTTCCAGTAACGGTACACAGGAGCGGGCAGTGCAGGATCTCCTATGTTTAGTGGATTTATATTTGGTTTATGTGATTTGATTTCAGCTCCGCCACTGTCCCTGAGTCAGATAGGCTATGCTATTGTATTGTTATGTTTAGTTTGCTTTGCTGGAAGTGTATATTTAGGATTCCAGGTATGGAATGGTCATGTAACACTAGTGAAGGCTAAGTTTTTGTTTCTTTTCTGTGGTCTTGCAGGATTACAGGAGTCTGGTATGTGCGCAGCTACAGGTAATGATCGTGATTGCAGGAAGGCTATCACTCTTGGGTTTTGTATTTAAACCAGTCTCCTGGCTAGCAGGAGACAGCAGACCACGACAGACCTTCAGTCTAAGAATACACTTGGTTGAACGGCAATCCCTGAGTTCTATTTGTCCTTCAACTATTATGCTTCTAAGCTACCGGTCCCCTGAAGCCTCCATTAGCACCAGCGCTAGCAGGCCTACAACCGGTCCTATTGTATTTTCGTTAGACAGGAATAAACCTGTTACACTTTTTTTGCCTACAGCAGGTGAAAACGCTTTGTCCTCAGGATTGGGAACAGCCTGGTAGGATTGATCACCCTTCCAGTATCTTGATAACTAGTTAGAAGCACGAGCCGCAGGGAAAGGAACTCCCAGCTCAGGTGCTACATTCCCAATAGCACAACGCAGGAGCAGAAGCGTTACCAGGTCCCGTAGGGCCTACAATCATCGTTCAGTAGAACCCACATACGATACCCTAGAACTAACTACACAGGAACCAACCCCTGGGCCCACACCAGGCTCAGCAGATACACCAGCCAGAACCAGTCACCTCCTTCCAGGAGACTTAGATCCAGATTGAGACGAAGACCACGACCAAACAGCTAAGGAACTCATTTAAAGAGAAGCCCGGCAGCTTGCGGAACGACCAGCAGCAAGAGCAGCAGCACAGCAAACCTCGGAAACTAAACGCCCACCAGAACGCTCCACCACAAGCAGGTGGCGAGCACCCAGCATGCTAGGAGTCTTTGGAAGTCAGAAACCAACTAGAGAACCCTCGCGCGAGCATAGAGAGCAACAACTAGCCGGTACATTCATCCCACACACACCAGAAAGACCCACAAGATCCACAAGCGCCAGAGAGCACCCTGAACGACCAGATCCACCACCTCCAGCCCCAGACCCACCTACAGGCACCATGGCAGAACCAGGTCCGACCAGGTTGCCCCCTCCTAAGGTCCCTAAACCGCCCATGTTTAGCGGTGAAGGAGAAGACCTCAAACCAGACAAACTCAAGCGATGGCTTAGAACAGTAACGATGTACCTAGCCAGATCAGGACTGAACCATAACTCCCCTTGAGTGGAGGACTACTATGGCTTTTACACAGAAGAGCAAGCAAGCAACGCATTCCAGACGCTAGATCAAGAGGAAGAGAACCTCACCCTACAGCAGCTAATACACCGCTTTCAGCAGTGATTTGAAGCCTCTACAAACACTGATGACACCTATTACAAGTGGCAGAATGTCTGCTAAACAGCAGGTGGACAGCAAGCACGCATCACAAAGATAGCGGGAGAGCTAGCGGACCTCAAAAGATCCCTTCCGGCTGGATCCATCTGAGACTATGCACAGAAGCAGTTATTACCCTAGCGGCAATAGCTTGCATAATTATGCGCGAGGTATATGCCACCATAGGGGAGAGCATATATCCGAACCCAAGCTTTCTGAGAAGTGAGTTCCCGGAGGCATCTGGGAGACTCCTCAGGAATCACAAAGAGTTCACGTTTCAAGATATGACTAACTGATTGGAACGATGATTAGAGAATCAGTTCTCTACTCTTACCAATGCATACGCATTATGCATTCATAGATGAATATCGGACTTGATCACTCCATATTCATGATACTCTTGGTATGTAGGCATTTAGACTGCATATGCCATTATAGTCTATCAGGATGAAGAGATCGTAGACTGACTACTGGTGGAGTGGGGACACCCTCAGAAGAAATAGCAGTCGGGAGATTCTCAGAGTCGAGCTGGGCAAGATTCAGGGTCAAACAATGTTCGCACTTTGTTCTGATGAACTGAATTTCTAGAAAGATACTTCTTTACTAGAGAAGTCAAAGTAGCGTGAACATTAGTATAAATAGTAGGGCTCTCCCTGATGGTTGAGAACATTATCAAGCAATGGAGAGGAGACCCGAACAATATTATAGGTTATTACGATATTCTTCTATTACTTTACGAAACCATTCTTCTGGAGCCTTCCTGACCTATAATCCATTATCTCGAATATCTTCGGCCTAGTTAGCTCGGAATCCTACCATGTTGGCTACCCCGTAACACTATATTGTGATTCTTCAGTCACCAAGGCTCCTATGTTGGCAGACATCCTCGTCAGTTTTATCCTTTACTACATTTTTTTCATCCTTCAAGATACACTACAGGCTGGCATTGTCGCACCTGAACTGACGATCACTGAAGATTCAGATTCCACAGACGCTTGGGAACCTGAGTCAGAAGGAGAGACAATTATTCTTTCAACCCAAGTCATCGAACAAGTGGAATGAAATCAAAAAGTTCTTCAGAACCTTATTGACGCTGAAGAACAAAATTGGTGCATAATACCACAGGGGTCCCTTTGTCACCCTTTCCCTACTCTAGCAAAGGGTCGAAAAAAGGCTCGACGATATTGGAGAGTTAGAAATCCCCTTCCTAATTAAAGGATCACTAACCTCTACCATGGCCCTTGTGAGCCCCAACTCTTCTCACCCGGACATAATCTGAGACCCCGATCAACCCATGCAAGATAACGACACTTCCACTCCTCAAGCATTCTCATTCGACTCATCCTCTCGTGCTATAACCGTTACCTCAAACCCAGGTTCGGTCGTACATTCCCCCATGAGTCGCTCCCTTAGTGCGCAATATCTTGTCGAACAAAACCCGTCATGATCAAACTCCCGTCAATGCGCAAGAAATACTACAGACCAAATGGAACTCCTTAAGCAACAAATCGGACTAGCCTTCCAACATATTTCTTCATCCATCAACCAAAGTCAAGACGAGAACTTGATAGCTTTGGATGCATTATCGGAAGATGCTAGAGCCCAATACAGTAACCTACAGTTATTAACAAGGTTAGCAAGGAGCAAATTAATGGTTGACAAGGAACTCCAAGATGCTAGAAAAGCGCTAGCAACTCTCGAAGGAGCAACGCATGACGAACAGGAACGGCTAAAAATAGCTATTGCACAAGAATTTAGCCGCCAAGAAGCTCAGCAAAAGGAATACGCAAAATCTTCGGAAGTCCGAGATAAAATATTAGAAGCCGAAGTACTATCTCTAAAAGCGCAATTTGCTGAACAACTTTAAAAACAGGACACAGAATGGCCACGTGTCCTAAGACACCAGGAACACCATGCGGCTGAACTATTAAAGCAACAAAAAGCCAATGCAGCCGATCAATATCAAAAAGACCGTCAAGTACCAAAGGAGCTTCTGGACAAACAAAATCAGGAATTCCAAAACGCCATACAGGCTTTGACAGACGGAATGGATCATCACGAAAAGCCCAGCTTTACCATCCCGCCTATGGAGGCAGGTGATGGTGATCCAGGACCCTCGAACCACGGTCAATTCGATCCCTGGATTCCTGCGAATAATCCCAATCCCGATAAACGGTAACAATCCTATGGTTGAACAGATATGCAACAGGCAACGATAGTCGTCTCCTCTGTAAGCGAGTCTCGTTCTTTCTGCACCAAGGTGTATGGAAGTACTATCTTCTCAGATAGTAGGAAATTGTCTTGCTTGTCTTGTGTGATCCGTCGAAGGATACTATCTCGTCAGATAGTAAGATGGGTGGATTGCTGTTCTTGATAGAACTATCACAATAGTCCTATGTTCGTATCGCCCGTCGAGACTATCACAATAGTCTCCGGGTTTCTTAGGTTGTAGGTTCTCCTATTGGAGTGGTGTGGGTAAAGAGAACAACAGGTAATGAGATTGCAATATCTTAAGTATAGAAAAGTACTTAGATGGTTGCGTGAAGATCCTATCCCTTGGTCGGTTTTTTTCTTTTTCTTTTTTTTCTTTTTTTTTTAATCATGCGTTCATTGTTTTTAGGTACAAAAAGCCTCATGCAGCGCTAGCTATGGAGAGAACAAAACCTATAAATCAAAAACAACTAACAAAAGAAAGTCACGGCACCAGTAAATATCCACTATCGCGCAGGTTTCTCCTCCGCCGGGCCAGCGGCCACATATAACAAGGAAAGTACAAACTAACAATCTAGTCGTCTGGAAAGGAAAGCTTATATAAACCAAAGGAAAGAAACCCAATGACCCTATACCTCAGCCAACAAAAAAACACGAAAAACCGGTAGGGGCACCCTGGGGGGTGAGAGAGAGAGCGGGGGGGAAGAGGGGGGGGTGGTGGGTGGCAACATCGCGGGGGAAATCCCGTGGAGGTGACGCCTATGAAGGCGGCGAGCCTTTTCAGCAGAGGGAGGGAGGACCAAAGTGGGGCTCCGGGACCGACATCAGTAACGCCGTGGAGGAGGCGCGATCTGCTGTGATGTCTCGAGGGGCAGGAGAGGATGGCGTGTTCGAAGGTTTCGGGCTCCAAGCCACAGCGGGGGCAGAAGGTGTCAGCATCGGGGACCTCCAGGTGGGGTGGGCGGCCAGATAACCCTTTCTGCTCTCATCCGGTGGATTCTCCCGGCAACAAACTTGCCCAATCCCATAAAGGGTCTTGGCTGCAGTGCAGGAGGGTGTAGGTAGTACCCTGGGGTCGGGAAAAGGGAGACCCACTCCGCGAGGAGTGTCTCTCTTACCCGTTTCTTCAGGGCGGAATACGTGTTGTCCATCAGGGACTGGGGCGGGAGGTTGGGGGCCGGGCACACGAGGTGGAAGTTGATCATGGGCATCTTGGACAGCCCGAGGGTGAAGGGTATTGTTCGGTGAGCTACCGCGTCCACCGGGAGGTGGTGCCTTATCGGCGGGACACGGCGGGGCGTTTTCCAGTGTAGGGGGAGGTAGACGGACCACCGGCCTCTGGTTAATGCTCGCGAGGAGTCAGGCGCCCAATACACCGAGAGTGAAGGGAACCAGGGGTGAAGGCGGGCCGTTGCCGGGTTCACGCTAGGAGGGGAGCAGACCACCCTGAGCGCCGCTAGTCTTTGCCGGTGGGTTATCAGGAGGGAGACGGGTGGGAGGCAGGACTCCACCGAAAGTATCCCGGTGGGTGTGGCTGAGAAGCAGTTTGTGGTCCACCTCTGGACCTTTCGCCAAAATGTATCGAGGCGGGTCGTTGTACCCACGCTGAGGGTGAACAGATCCGAGCCGTAGAGTAGGATGGGGGCAATCAATGATGTTGCCAATCTGTGGCACAGGTAGGGGCGGAGGCCCGCTCCGGGCGGACTGAGGCGACGAATTAGGGCGAACGCACCCAGGGCCAGGGCCAAGCGACGTGAAAAGTGTGCAGCGGGGTCAAGGGCCGGAGTGAACCAGTACCCGAGCCATCAAACAGAGTTGCCGGGGTGGAACACCTCCCCTTTGATTTCGATACGTGAGACGCACTTCGGGGAGTGCCTCTGGCCGGGGGTCCTCCAATGTATCAGTTCAGTTTTCACGACCGAAAAGGAGACGCCTAGGCGGGACGCCTTTGTTTCCAGCCTGTCGAAGAGATCTTGGAGCCGTCGGATGTTGCCACGATAGGAGAGGGAAGCTACTGTGAGGGCGAAGTCGTCCACATACGAGATCATCAGACCCCGAGGGATCCCGCAATGCAGTAGCGCAACGTAGAGAAGAAAGAGGAGTGGGGAGATCGGAGAACCTTGGGGGGCTCCGACATTGACTGGGGCTGGGGTCCCTGGTACCCCTTGGAAAATCAGGGTGCAGCTTCGTTCACCTAGAAAGGACGAAACCCAGGAAACCAGATAAGGGGGTATCCCGCCTTCCCTCAGGATTGGGGCCAAAGTTTTGTTGTCGACGTTGTCGAACCCTGCTTTTATATCCAAAAACAGGGAGGAGACCTTGAGTCGGGGCCTCTGCAGGGTTCTGACGTCGTTGGTCAGGGTGAGGTACGCGTCGTAGGTGCTAAGCCCAGGGAGCGAACCGCATTGGTTGGGGTGCAAAAGCCCCTTGAGCCGGGCTGCCGCTAGTAGGCAGGCTGCTATAATCCTTTCCAGGATTTTTGAGACTGTGCGGATCAGGACGATTATCCTGAAGGAGGAGGGTGATTCGTAGAAGGGCTTTCCTAGTTTATCGAGTACTACACGGTTCGAGCTTTTCACTGATGTGGGGTGATACCCCAGGAGGACCAGCGGGGCAAGTATATGGCGGAGGATTGTGGGGTTGATCTTGTTGACCTGTTTCCAGATAGAGTAGGGTATCCCGTCCGGGCCTGGGGCCGAGGTCGGGGAGCACTTGGAGAGTGCCGCAGCTATCTCGTTCGTCGTCCAGGGGGTTGCCGACCTGTGTGGCCTGAGTCTGGATAGCGGGGAGAAAGGTTCCTTTGGGGGAAAAAAGTGTTCGAAAAGGACATTGTTCATCTGTAGTGGGGTCTCGGCCCCTGGGAGGGAGGGGAAGCGTGGCTGGGCGCGCCCGTAGGCGAACCTCTTAGCCGTCCACAGGCTCTGGGGGGTGGCGGTCAGTAGAAAGGAGGACCAGTGTTTGTTTTTAGCGGCCTTTATTGCCTTGAAATACCCCGCCTTGGAGGTGCCGGCGATTTCCCGCATGTGTGGGGTGTCGTGTTTTCTGGCCGCTCTGGCGGCCTTGTGCTATTCACGATGGAGGATAGACAGGTGAGGGGTCCACCAAGGTTTGGAGTGGTGGGAAGGCCTGGATACCGGCGTGGGCTCTTTGAGGAGAGCTACCAAACGGTTCAGAGATTCTGACATCGATGCGTCCAGCTGTAGAGGGGTGGGGCATGGCGGCGTAGCTGGGACCTTGAAACCCTTGACGATGGGGTCGAGGGTCTGCCAGTCTGTGTCTGCCCAACGCGGGCTCGGGGGTTGTTGGTTCGGAAATGGCGTGGTGAGGGTGATCGTTATTGGTATGTGGTCGGAACCCGTGGAGGGGAGGGAGGCTTCCCATCTCTTGACCAGGGGAAGGAGGGAGAGGTTTGCGAAAGCTAGGTCTCTAACCGAAGAGCGAGCTTTGTCTGCCAAGGGAAACCTAGTGTATTCTCCTGGGGGATTTATGAGGGCGAAACCGGATTGTGCCGCTTTCTCAAAGGAGGGGGTGGAGGAAGAGACCTCCCTGGTGTGAGAGGTGACGTAGAGGGTCGGAGAGGGGGTTGTGGATGTTGAGGTCTCCTAAAACCAGGAGGGGAAACCCAAGGTCGCGGAAAAGAACTTCTGGTGAGACGGAGTGGACCCTGTGGTCAACGGTGTTGGTGGAGTAAGCATTAATTATCTTGAATGAGTGGAAGGCGGTGCCAAAAAGAGGCTCGTTGGAGGAGATGTCGAGAGAGAGAACATCCTCCACCCCCTTGAACCTGGGGAGCACCGTGTAGTTGGAAAGAAAAGACATATGAAGGTAGGCTGCCACTCGTGGCTTCCTGACTGGGGGAAAGAAGGACTTGAAACCATTAAAGGAAGGAAGGTGAGCCTTGTTGACAGGTGGATCCTGCAGAAGGACTATCGAAGGGTAGGTGGTCATTCCCTTAAACGACTCAAACCAAGAGAGAAGAACATTGCAGCTCCCAAGGCAGTTATGTTCAATGATGGAAAGAAACGCAGGGGCAGGGGCCGGCCCTTGACCCCGGGGAGGGGGCATGGGTCGATTATTCATTCCAGGGACGAACCTGACAAGTCGAAGAGGCAGGGGAAGGGCTAGGCTCCTCCAGGGGGAGAAGACCACCGAAGCTGTGAGTAGTGCCAGGACGAGTGGAAGGCCCGGCTGGGGGAGGTTGCCTGGGGGTTACGAGGTCCACCTCAAGGGGACCCGTCCCGGACGGGGGAGTAGTGGGTGCTGGACAGCCATCGACCGCCAGATCTATGGGGTCTTGACCGGTTGGGGTGGGGGCTGGCGAGTTGGTTCTGGTTGGGACAGGCGGGGGAGGTCGAGCCGCACACTCCCTGACCGTGGCAGTGTGGTCAGCACCGCAGTTACAGCAATGGGGGGGCGAGGTCGGACAACTGGATGGGACTAGCTTATTGTTCCCGCTCCTGGGGCAGGTTGGATTCTGGCATCGGTGAGCCGCGCGAGTATGGTGAAGCGCACAAATGGGGCACGTGGTATGGGAGGCGGGGCATGGTTGATGAGCGTGTCTGTATCTCCAGCAGCTCTTACACTGAGAGGTTCTGGAGGAGGAGAAGGCAAGTTCGACCTTGCGTTTCTGAGAGAGGATGACGACCCCTGAGGTGAGGGCCGAAACATTGTGGGGGTCGACGGTGATAACCACCGAAGTGGCCTGCTTGGTATCCCTGGAATCTCTGCTAGGGTTAAGGTACCTGGCTGAGAGAATCTGGGTCGCTTTGTCGTTAAGGATTGCTTGCCGGATATATGGGAAGAGTTCCTCTTCATCTTGGGGGAGGAAACTTAGGGGGAGGCCGTGAATAGCTAGTTGAACGGCAGTAGGGGCGAGGACGAGGGTGCACCAGGGGTTTTCACCTACCGGAAAGGACTGATTGAGGGCCCGGTGAGGAAGTCGAAATAGGGGGCGTATGAGGCGGCAGGGGTTGCTTTGTCAGTGACGGTAAGGGAGACGGAGCCATAAGGGTTGACAGTAGCAGTGAAGCCAAGGGGGAGGAGGCAGTTTGATTCGCGGAGGACGCGAGCGGCGATGTCAGGAAAAGTAGCGGCACTGGTGAGAGCGTCTGGGTGAGGGGACGGGGACTGGCGAGGGGCAAAGAAGCGTCGTTGGGCACCTGGAAGGGAGGGAGGCCCCTTTTTAATAGGAGGGGCGACCGCACTCGGCACTTGTTGGGGGGAAGGAGGCTTCCCAGCTTTGCTTTTGCCCTTGCCGCCCGAACCTGAGCCGGAGGCAGCTTGCGCATAGGAGGGGGAGGGGTGGACGTCACGGTGGAGGTGGCCTGGTGTGAAGGAGTCGAGGTCATACCTCCCCTTCCTGAATTCAGCGGCTTCATAGGAGTTGGGATACAGCCTGGCGTACTTCTCGGGGTCTCCGAACGCCTTGCCAAGCCTCGTATCGTAGAAAGGTATGAGGTATTTAGGGTACTCAGCCGCGGCTGAGGGAGGTGTGGGTGGTGCACGGGCCCTTTCTTTTCCTTTCCTTGAAGGGGGGGGGCCGGCAGTTGGGGGGTGTTGGGCTTCCCTCGGTGGGGGGGGGGGCTGAGCCAGGGGGGCAGGGATGGGGGCTGACACACGATGTGACAGGTCACGTACGGATGCTTGGAGATCGGCGATCCCCGGAGCGGTAGGTTGTTCTTATGTGTGGGGGAGGTTTGCGAGTTGAGAGGAGATGTCATGAAGCTCCACCCTGAGGTTCTCGTTTTCCTCGGAGATGGTTGCAACTGCCTGGGTTACACCGCTCAGCTCGTGTGAGACGGTCACCAGGCCCAGGACGAGCTGGGAGAGGAGAACGATCGTGATGGATTCAAGGGGGAGGGGGCCGGCCTGCGCGTCTGGGCTGAGGTCCGGGAAATCTTGGTTGCTGAGCCTGAGGGCGCTGCTCGCCTGAGCGAGTTGCCTTATCATGAACTCGATGGGGTGATCGGTAAAGGGTGTTCCTGAACGCGACGGGAGGGGGGAGTTGAGGGCAGAGAGCCTACCAAAGGCTGCGTTCCCTGGGGGAAGGTTGTGGGGGTTCGGCATAGCGACGAGTGGGTGAGGAAAAGTGGGCGAGGGGTTTGTTCCGGACACAAAGCGGGCTAGAGTTGCGTTTGTATGTGAATGTAGGGGGGGGGAAGAAGTTTGCGAGAAGCGTGTCCTATCCCTTGGTCTTTTCTTTTTTTTTTCTTTTTTTGTAATCATGTATTCATTGTTTTAAGGTACAAAAGACTGCATGCAGCGCTAGCTATGGCAAAAACAAAACCTATAAACAATAACCACGACCCGCTTCACCTCTTCGTGGGAAAAATCAAGCACCCCGAATCCATAGGAAAAGTCCCCCTCGCCTAGCGCCTAAGATAAAAACCCCAGACACGTAAGGAAACAATACATTGAAACGTACAGGTAGAGAGACCCAAACCCTTCCGCAGGCTCACCAAAACAAAAGAAAAGACTCTAACAGCCAGAAACACTGCCCGCGGGGAGAGAATTGTTGATGGGCGACATAGGAAAACTCCAGTAGAGGGCCCACCGAAACCATGATATACGGTCAGGCAGGTAATTACATCGATCCAAGGCGTTGGACAATAGCCACAGAGGCAGTGCTATACCACGACCAGGCGTAACCGAGGAGGGGGCAACCGATTGGAGGGGTAGATGGCGAGCGGAGCCACAGGGCAGAGGGGATGCCAGCCAACGACGATGAGCAGTAGGGTGCCAGCCCGTGAGTAGCAGTAGGGTGCCAGCCAGAGGGTAGCAGTAGGGTGCCAGCCGGGGGAGGATTATTAGCACTAAGGTGCCAGCTTATGGGGCAGTACGGTGCCAGCGGACGGAACCGGGAGGGGGGTAGAGGCAGGATCGCGAACAGGCTAGCCACAACCGACTAATGGGCCATAGCAAGGGCTTTTGGGACGACAGCGAAACCGAGCGAGACCGTGATGTTACTAACCAAAGCTTTCCCCATCAGAGGTACAAGCCCAGCAGAACCGAAGCCTTACTTCGACCGAGAGTCCGGACGCCATATCGCCGACCGTGAACGAAGCGAGAAGCTTTCCGACCGGGCAAAATGCTAGGCCAGGTGTGAAGCAAGTGCGGGGTAAGGGGGAGAACCGAACTTCATGAGTGGGTGTCAACGATGAACGGGAACAAGAACCCCAAGGAGGGGAGGCATGCGTGCCCCAGGAGAGGGGGGAAGATGGCTTAACGTCAACCCCTAGGCAGTAGCCATGATGGGGGAAGAGAGGTGGGTGGGGGAAAGTGACGATGATTTCCCGTGGTGTTGAGATTTCAATCGCCGGAGGTAGAGGAGAGATGGTTCGTGTCCTATCCCTTGGCCCTTTTTTTTTTTTTTTTCTTTTTTCTTTTTTTTGTAATCAAATCGTTATTATGTTTAAAGGTACAAAAGACTCATGCAGCGCTAGCTATGGAGATAAAAAACATATAAGCATACGTCATCCCGCCCGCTTCACCTCGTCATTGGAAAAATCAAACCCCCCAAAACCATACAAGAAACTTCCCCCGCCTAGCGCCTAAGACTCGCACCTCAGACACGTAGGGAAACAACTCATAGAAACGTACAGGAGAGAGACCCAAACCCTTCAGCAGGCCCCCAGGTAACACTAAGAAAAGAATCAACGAAACGCCTAGATACAACT
>Ga0307517_10005801_pt1 | contig 18464 bp, 22 predicted proteins | sample 23_EM_MG_FD_194515 | JGI IMG/M metagenome (GOLD analysis project Ga0307517, IMG submission 194515) | Populus trichocarpa ectomycorrhiza microbial communities from riparian zone in the Pacific Northwest, United States - 23_EM | ecosystem: Host-associated > Plants > Roots > Unclassified | place... | reverse complement strand
TTCTGGCAACTCCAATATGTCCGCGCCCCGCAGCCCACCAGAGTGGTGTTTGACCATATTGGGTGTCTGCAGTGTTGGGATTGACACCCTCTCGTTCCAATAGCATTCTTACTATTCCCTCATGCCCGCGCTCCGCAGCCCGCCAGAGTGGTGTTCGACCATATTCGGTGTCTGCAGTGTTGGGATCAATATCCGCTCGCTCCAATAACATTCTGGCAACTCCAATATGTCCGCGCCCCGCAGCCCACCAGAGTGGTGTTCGACCATATTCAGTGTCTTTGGCGTTAGGATCGATATCCTTCAGTTGTAATAGTAGCTTTACAACACCCTCATGGCCTCTTATAGCTGCCCACGAAAGGGCCGTTCGACCGATGTTGTCTCTTTCATTAATACTCCACTCTTTAGTCGCCAACAAAGCAGCAACTATCTCCCCGATCCCGTGAAATGCCGCTCCATGGAGCCCGGTAAAGCCCTTAGGCGTAAACCTCTCCTCATCCGGGTCATCCCAATCATCATCATACTCATGATAATGTAGCAAGAGAAGCCGAGACGCTACATGCTCTTCGTATCCAACCAGAAGCGGGAGCGCAAGCTGGGTAGCTCTCTCCGTCTTCTCTTTCCCCGTATGCTTTCCCCAATAACAAGAAGCGTATTCAACAAAGGGGACTATCGGTGGGGCAGAAAGAAGAGTTTGCGAAAGTTCCCGGACGCAACGAAAATTAAGGTATGTCAAGCAAACCTCCGCTATCATCGAGTGCGGGCTTTGGAACAGGCCCGGATTTCCGGACAAATACTCTTGCAAAGTGAAGTGGACAAGTCGGACGATGGAGGAGGATGCCTCAACAGTGATAAGTCCAAGAGAACATCCTATCAGTGTTCGAATTGTAGGAACGTTTTCAACATCCAGATCTGTGGATCCTATATTTACTCCTAAGGCATGGCCTAGCTCGCTAGCTTTTAATGGTCGCTCCGAATTCGATACCCACATCAGGGCGTCCATCCCGAGTCTGGATCTGCTACCCTTCTGAGCCTTTATTCGTTCAAGAGTTGTCCCATACACATCCCCCAAATGATTGCCCTTGGTCATCTCGTTCAACTTTCGCTTCCTCTCTGAGATGGTAACCCCTCCCAGTATAGTGTCGATTGCTAGCGAGACAAGGAGGAATCTAAATTCCATAGTTAGTCAATCTAAGATTATGCACGAAATGAGAACTAGGGATTCCACTACGCACATTCCAGAGATCCTTTGTGGAATAACTCTCAGGATGTCCGCTCGCAAAGCATCGGACATTGCGTCACTCTCGGTGTCCATCTCCAACTTCTTCTCCAAGTATCTCTCTATGTCGTGCACCTTCGGACTAATCGGTACTATAACACTGCCCGTGAAGCGCTTCTCAATTTCAGCCTGAACCTGAGGCCTCCCAGTGAAAAAGATTCGCGCCCCCGGTGACTCATGAAGGGTGTCCCGTAGTGACACGAGAAGCCCTGATAGATGCTGAGGGGGGCACTCATCCAGAGCATCAATACAGATAAACACCCTGGGTAATGTAGTAACAGCCTGCTTTAGCATCTGCACCATATCCGGAAGTCGCAGACCCCGACCGCCGACCTCATTTTTCGCCTTTTGAAACGCTTTTTGCACGTGCTCCAACACTTCCCCTTTACCTACGAGTTGCTTAAGGATAGCTCCCACGATGTTGGTGGTTGTCTGCTCCCTCTGGTCGCGGAAGTCGCAGTAGAACATCGCGATTGCAATTTCTTCCTCACAAGATCCGTCGCACAGGTCATCGATCACTAAGGAACTAATATTGCTGACCGTCGGTGATAATTCCTTCTTCTTCTTCCAGATGGATCAGGAACTTACCTTAGATATGTTTTCCCCACTCCCGGATTCCCGCTGCAAAATAAGACCGCCCTATCTGCCCCGCCTTCATTACTCCTCCACTCCCGAAACTCGTTTGTTTCTAAAAGCCAGTTCCCCACACCATCGACCCTATCGGTACGCACATCGTGATGCCTTCCCCTAGGGTCCAGTGGCGAGAGCCACTTCATTATTTCTGGGTTCTCATCGGCTATGGTATTGTTCACGTTGAAGGTGTTGTCACGAAAATTCGCTACGTTATTGCAGCTGACATTGTCGTTACCAATCGAGACCGAGTGTCGATATGTTGTGCTCATGGTGTCCGATGTGTTTGTTGAGCGTAGCAATGCTATAGCGATAACTCTTGTAGCGATGCCGGAGCTTTTAGGGAATTTGGACAAGCCAGGCTGAAAAAAAGGGGAACTCCAGCGAGGAAACTATCCAATCATCTCCTGCTGAGTCAACACCATCACATTGATGACTGTGAGACACGAGTTCCGCACCACACATCCCCAACAGTGGCTATTCGGATAGAGGGGCAATCCATGGTTCTACAAGACTTACAACTCCCGGAAACACACCCCAAACGTAAAGGTAAGGTTGTTGTTTGGTACCGACCGCGACAACAACGAGCATACTTAATAAAAAACCCCACAAGGTAAAAATAAAATAAAATAAAATTTTTACTATCACTACACAATAAATCCCATGCCCAGACAAAGTTCGCTGCCGCACCACAAAGTTAAAAAAAGCTAATCCAAAACCTCAACCCATTATAACCCCTTCCAACCCCTCTCCAATAAACATCTTTTCAACAGATTCCACCTAATCCAAATACAACTACCACAACTCTCCTTTCTACATGCCACCCCTCATATCATGTCACACACAACCAGATTTCACAATGCTTCTTCCCCAGAGGCCAAACAACCCATACCTCCTATAAAAGATTCCAGCTCTCAGTACTAGACTCCAACTCTCCAAGTTAAATAAAATCTCTCCTTCCGAGTAAAACAAGTCCAAATTCCTCTTATATTTGTAGGGCTACGTGCGATACAGTCAACACTTTTTATATAAATTTCCAATGGACAGCTGACACCAATATCTCATTCCCCATTAAAATAGATACCCACCCACCCTTGAGGTCCCGGGAGTTCCTGTGCTTTTTCTATACTCACACTCTCGAGCTCTTGTACCCGAGTTCCCCAACTTTCCCCGTCATCGGTGATGTTTGGAAAATCAGGGGCTGCTCCCCACGAACTTGAACCGAGCTTTACCGGGGTGGTAAAGGCCCGCCGGTGGACACGGCGTTCGTTCGGTGCGGTCGGAAATGCGCATTGTCGCTATGCCTAGCGTAGCGTGGCGAGGCACGATTGGGGTTGGAAGCTTCGCGAGTGATGGGGTATGATTCTCGAGAACACTAGCTTGCAGAACAGCACATGCAGATGACCTACGATATGAGTGTGGATCCAATTTGGAGTATTGTATCCGACTTTCATGTCGAGCGTCACGAGTCGGGACATAATGTTAGTTTTGAATATTCCGCCTCACGGCAAATCCTGCTACCACACTGTGAGCAAAGTCCACTAGATTAATGAAGTTGCCAAGCACAGAATAATAGTACCGAATAATTAGACTATGTACGAGTACCATGCAGTGGAGAATTCCGAACCTCAGAAAAGTGGGGGAGATCGCCGCAAAAAAAGAACTGCTCAGCCCCTCTGAGACCTGAAAAAAAACAAAAAAACACCAGACCTTACCAGAGGAGGCAACTCTAACGACATAGCACATAATAGTTCAATTATTTGAGAGTACACGGCAACTCATTGCATCGAATTGAATTCAGCATTCACATAGCCCGTCATCACCCGTCACGTCATATCAATCATACCATATACATGTGTACAAAGCCCCTTCTCAGAAATCCAATCCATAAAACTCCACCCATATTCACAAGAACATAAGCTAAACAAAGCCTACTCACTTAGCGGCCGTCGTCAAGCCCAAATCCAAATACACAACGCTCCATGATCGCACATCCATGCTGTTAGACGAAAAAAGAAAAGAAAAAATGGGTATAAAAAATGAAGTAAAGAATAGAAATTAGAATTATGATTCAATTAAAATTAATACCCCCTTCTCTCAGCTCCCCAACGTCTAGGGACTTCGCCGGTTGCCATGGCTCTGCGGAACATCGGGTGAGCATGAGCCGGATGCTGATTCCAAGGGTCGTTGAGACCGAGACGGCCAGTGTTGAGCCCTCTCGGACGCCACTCAGGGACAGGATCCCTCGGTACAGGCGCAGGTGCGGGTGCATGCCTGAAGCTCATGTCGACAAGATCTCTCCTATCAATATCGAGGTCGTATTCTGCTGCAAAATTGTGGTTTCTTCTGCGGCGGGCCAACTGCATGCGTGGTTCCTCGTATATGGGGCTAACGGGCTCAGGCGCAGGGATTTCGAGATTGCGGAGATATTCTTCTATGTGTGCTTGGCGGGCTTCGCTGAGATAGCGGCTTGGCGGCGGTGCTGGTGCTGGTGCCGGTGCTGGTGCCGGCTCTGGTGCAACTTCCGGTGCTGGTGGGGCGGGAAGGAGGAGTTGTGGGGTTTTCGGGCGGAGTGGTTCCGTCCGCGCACGCACGGGGGAAGGGCGGGTTTCGAGGTCTTGCGCCTCTTGAAGGAGGTTGACGAGGTTCTCTCGAATCTCCTCGCGGCTACGATTCTGTCTGACGCGTGGGGGTTCTGTTCTCCTACGCTCGACACGGGGTGGTTGTTGGAGCCGGGGGACACGGGGGGCGGGAGCAAGAGCTGGAGCACGCGTCGCCTGTGTTGCCTCGACGTAGTCCGCTGCTAGTCTTCTAATGCCGTTTCGTAGCCCCGTGCCGATCGTGCCTAGGGTAGCGAGTGCGTCGATCTGCAGCGGGCTAGGGAGGTAATATTCATCACTGAAACCCGGGGTAACCGGTGCGCGGGCTCCTTCTTCCTGTGCCAGTCTACGGGCAAGCTCTTCGTCGGCACGGAGCTGCTCTTCCCGAGCGCGAGCGCGCTGTTCTCTACGCTCGGCGAATTCTACGGGGAGGGGCGGGGGAGGCCGGTCGGGGTTCCAGATGGGAATGACATAGTCGTCTTCTTCAGGCTCGTAGTTGAACCAGGGGCAGTTACACGTCTTCCACTTCTCACCACAAATGTAGCAGAATTCCGCTGTGCATCGGCAACTAATACAACCGTCAGTACAAAGCATACAATACTTCAAAGGACAGGGCAAGCTCACGTCATGTGGTTGCAGCCCCTCTCTAGCTCAACTACCGCCCTACAGCTATAACATCTCTGGAACTTATTCTTCTTGGCCGTCTCGATAAACTTCATCAAGTCCTCATCCTTAGGGCACTCCCCATCACCATGAGCCTTTCCATTGCACAAAACACAGACTTTAGTCTTGCATCGCGAACACTTCCCAACACCAGCCTCAATATCCTTAGGTTGAATCCATTCGCCACAGTTCACCTCGGGGCAGTAGATACGATTAGACGTAGTGTACTCGATGTACTTCTTGTTCCACAATTTCTTCGTCTGATAACTGAGGAGTTTGTCGACATGCTTTAGGGGAACATACTCGTCACTGCAGCACTTTGGCGGCATATGAGCTGGGTCGGTCAAGGACAGTGTAAATATTCGCTTAAGACACTCATGACACCAGGAATGATCGCATGCGAGATGCGCTGCTTCCTTATGTGGGATGTCATCGGCCAGACAGGTGATACATTGAACACTGGGCAACTTAGCGGGTATCAACATCACCAACAAGGAGATACCTACAGCTTTTCCGTCTTCTTCTCAACAGCCAGGCCCAATACTTGCTTTGACCTCTTCAAAGTTGGTTTGACCGGTTCGCTAACCTTAACTTTGGCCTTGTCCTCGCGTTTTCTCTCCACCCTCGGCTCCTGAATCCTCACTTCCACCTTCTTTGGAGCGGTAGCTGGGATTGCCATTGGCTCGGGCGCAATCTCGATATTCAGTTCAGCCTGCTTCTTCTCCTTCCTTTCCCTCTTCTGGATACATCGCTGGCAAAGAGCTTTAAGTTCCGGAGTTGAGTGATCATCGTGGTGTTTGCGATGTCGCTGCCGAGACGGTGGCCGTTGGCCCGCGTTCATTACAGTAGCAAGCTTTGACGACTCTTTGGTTCGTTTAGTGCTATCTGTACGGGTTCCATCAGGGGAGACCTTTAATCGCGAATCTGGTCGTAGCCGCGCGTCCGATCTAGTCGCTCGTAGGGAATGATTTGACCGAACCCTTATCGGTCGTCTTACGCTAATAGATCTTGATCGTGAACTAAAAAAAAAAAAGATAAAGATGAGCAAGGATGAAACCTCGTCTAAGCGCACTAGCACAAACCTAGACAGCCCCAGAACATCCTCAATAGAATAACGGTTCTTTTTATTATCCTTCCAAGTACCTTCAACTACTTTCTTGGGTGCTAGTTGTGGTCGCAGTGGTGGTGGTGATGGTTCTTTCTTTTGCCGATACCTCTCCTTTTTCTCCCTTCCTTCTCGTCGTCCCACCTCGTCTACAGACTCTCTCGCATCTCGAGTTCTTTTTCCCTCCCTTTCCGCCCTTCGCTTCCTCCGCTCCTGTCGCCTTCGCTCTCTCTCAGCCGGATCTTCCTCCTCATGTGACGATGATCTCCTCCTCGAAGATTTTGACTTCTTCCTCTCCCTAGCGACCAGCGATGGAGATGAAGTGCGGGCAATGGGGCCAGCCATTCTCTTCAGTGACCTTCCTCGAACCTCGCAGTTCTCAAAGTATTCCTCACGGTGGTTTTCGTGTAAAGGTTCGCCCCCTCCGTCCTCGTTATATTCGTCCTGGATGAAATACGCGACCACGTCAATCTCAGGCGATGGATTCCCAGTGGCTTGCAGGCGCTTTCGTGGATATAATTCGCCGGGGTAAGGTCGATGTGTGTTTTCAACTCTTCGATGAGTATAACCGGAGTTGTGCCCAAGGTTGGTGGAAACAGAAACGTCCGAGAGATAACCCCCGCTGTCGCTGTCACCCACACCACCCTCTTGAAAATCTTCTGCCTCCTCTTGGCCAACACCCCCCAGGGCAATGTCGTACGGAGATAAATAAACCTGAGTGGAAGATGCAGCAGAGGGGGGACAAAAATACACTTTATCCTCCTCCTCCTCCTCTTCCTCTTCCTCCAATTGTAATTTGCTTCCAATCTTGCGAATCACGTTTTTCGCAGAGTCACAAAAAGCATCAAGTTCGGTACTCCACTTTGGCCATGGCCATCGAGTGCTTTCCACGTCGCCATACTCGGTGGCCGACGAGTGGGATGGATTCATCATAATCGAGCGATGCAATCCTTGTCACTTACCCGCCAGGGGTGGTCTGGAAAAAAAAGGAAAGAAGAAAAAAAAGAGAAAAAAAGGGTCGAATTAGCGTGATGTGGAATGTCTAGGACACAGAAAAATATGACTGATCCCCCCAGCATAGCCACCCACTCCAGGTCAGTCTGAACCCGAAGGAAAGAAAAAAAATCGGGATTTTGGGGAGGGGGAAGGGGAAAGAAAAAAAAAGACCAAATAAAAGGAACTAACCTTCCGCAAACTTCTACCGGGATCAAGCAGAATAAGTGAAATGGAGAATATAAACTCAATTATATCTCAGCCCCAAGCCGAACAAAATGAAACCACTTTGCTTAACCGTGCTCCGTCCGCACAGATACAGATAGTAGCCTCAGGTCCGTAGAGACAAGAGAAGAAGGACGGACACATCGTGATTCTTATTACTATGGCCGGGAGAGCACTTCCAAGGAGTGAAGGGGGGGAAAAAAAAGTAAAAAATTACCCCAGCAAAACAGCAGTTGGTGTGAGTTGGCACACTCACGCACGGGCGAACCAGCTATCGCTGTGACGCCGTGAGCAGGAAACTTGAAAAGAGGCGAAGGGTTTAACTAAAACCCTCGTGAATACATCACCAGCCAACAGTTGGTCCCGCTTCCTTGATCACGCGAGAGATATAAACCATTCGAATACAAGCAACAACCCAAAGCCACTGTTTCACCAGGAAGAGGAAAACCCTCAGTTTCTGTCCATTCCTATTGCTAATGGTACGTGGAGGGAGTTCCTGGGGGGGCCCCCACGGGCGGATGATCTACAGTACACCGTTGAAAAAAGGCATAGTATCATACAAGTAGCGGTATGATACCGTGATACTATTTTCTCACAAAGGTCGTCATTTGTTAATCCTTCAGCCTTCTCAACCCTTTTTTCTCGACGCCACTGCAGGAGGGGTTCGGATTAGGTCCCTAAAACTGAGAGAGGTATGATATACCGGTAATACCGGTAAGCCTCATAACCGGAAGAAAGAAAGTAGGCTGTGGGAAATCAGGCTCTGAAGAAAAAAAAGGGAAAAAAAACTTTGGGAAATTCCAGCACAGACGGACGACCTTTTCGAAATTGATAAGAAAGTTCCGTTCCCAGCAAGGCCAACGACTGGAGCCACGGGGGGGGGGGAGGGAACCACGGATAAACTAACATTAAATGGATTTCCGCAGGTCTAGATGATGTATCCCCTCCTCCTCCTCCTCCCCATCTTTGTTGCTTTAGCGACGCAATAGGATATGCGGGGCGGGGTCAAAGTGTGGGAACTTGTGCTTTTAGAAAAACCGCAGCCCTGCGAGTGGGAAATGTAGCGGGGAAAAAGAGGAACATGTGCCGGTAGGGCAAGGGCAGGGCAGGAGCAGCAAGGCAAGGCAGAGGAGCTTTCCTCGCTAGAAGTGAAAAGAAGAAAGAAAAAAAACACATCCCGTAAAACGATGAGAATCCCGATTTCTCGATTACCTTTGAGTTCCCCCCCCCCTCCACCCACCTTCCGCCATCTCTGCTGCTGCTAAACAACCACCAGTAATAAAGGACTCGAGTCGCAAAACGTGCTCACGAGATATGATACCAGTACGAGTAGGAATAGTCCACAAAATGGCACGAGGTGTTGCTCATCGTCGAACTGTGATGGATGGATGGATGAATCACCCAATGTTAAATGCATTTCTGTGAGATAAACTATGATGGATTTACCGATTTGACGATGATGGCGCGAATGGAGGGAACTAGCCACAAGCGCCCAACAACAAACCCGCAAGCCACGACAGCCCCCCCCCAACGGTGTGTGATCCGCACTGGGTTAGTTTCAGGTACGAGTACGAGTACCGTAGGACGGACGGTGGTGAGCTTAATTAATAAATTAATAGTTGAGACAGGTGCGGCGGCGTATGGGTGCCCTGCGCTGGTGGTACTTTTGTTGTTGCTGGAATAAGAGTGGTATAATATAATTCGGGGCTCTGAGTATGTCGTAGGAATTTGAATAATTGGACTTTGTGTGCTGGGACGGTGGAGTTTCCTCTCCTACGGTGGTGAGGTCTGGTCCCGAGAGCAGGTTTTTTGGTGCCCTTTTCTAGAAGAGGAGAAGGAGGAGGGAATTTTGGACTATGGTGCCTAAATTGCTGGCATGATGGAATGAGAATTGGGTTTCTGGGGTATGGTTTGTTTATTCGAGCTCTTGCAGTGTGCACTGTCGGTGTTGCGTTCAATAGCTAGGGGTCAGGCACAAACAATATCCGGGCTCAACGAAACACTGCGCTTTTACGTCCCTTGGCGAATAAGTTACCCCCTACAAGTAAACGAACCGTAATGGCTTCAAAGGCTCCTTAAGCTTAAACTCTATGCTTACTGCCCGATCTACTCATACCAGATACCCGAATAATGTATTCAGTACAACATCCACCCATTAGATCAAGCCCATCACAGAATTGAGACAGAAGCTTAACCTCCATCCAGCTTCCCATATTCCCATATTCCTCCTCACCCAATCGTCCAACCATCCAACCAATAAACCAGCAGACCAGAACCCACAGTCGCCATCTCCCCTCCAAGAGCGCAGCAAGCAGCGAAAAACTTCCAAAGAAAACCCACCCAAACCCTCCATCTCCCCGCGAAATTCCAGCATCATACTGTGTATAGACATCTCTCCATCCTTCCTCAGGGGGCGTTTTTACAAGCCGGCCCCTAACGAAGTCTTAAATACATTCCGGAATCTAGATAGTCGAGTCACAGACAGCCCGCCGCGGGTAATCTCCTCTCAGTCATGTCAGGTCGTGTGCATACCGTATCGGACTAGCTCGAGAAGAGGCATTTAGTCGGGGTACGGTAGGTTCCAACCAGCAATGGGAATGTTGCGTTGTGCACGTCAGGTCGAGTGAAATGATATAGAGTGTGGATGTATTGATAAACTATCAAAGTCTTTATCTAACAGATGCTAGCTGAGGAACAGCAGAATCATTCCCCCTCCCTACCAAGCCGTTAGCGAACACCCACCGCCCAATCCCCCCGCCAGGAGAAAGCAGAAGCAGACCAGTTATGATAATTTACAGACTTCCACCTGGCAGCCTTTTCTCGCCGTGACGTCATCAGAGCCCCAGAACCGTCCAGCCTCGCCCAGTTGCCACAAAGAGAAAACTAGTCTCGAGTGACACTGCATGACCCACAAGCAGCATTGACACCGGAATTACCGGTAGACTACACTGCCGCCGGACACCAAAGCATCGCAATCACGACAAAGAAGGGCGCCGAAGAATACATCATAAAGCTATGTAAATACCCCCAACCAAACCAACCAACCTAAAGCTTAACCACAAGCGCACGAGAGAGAGAAAGAAAGAAGAAGAAAAAGACCCAGGTCTGTTCTATACGAGCGTGAGCGTACTACGGTAACTAACTAGGCTACGGGTACGAGAGTGAGGGGCTATGAAACGGCGAGAGAGAGAGAGAGAGAGAGAGAGGGGGGGTAAAAGAGATGAGCCTGCAGAACACCACCGAAGGGAAGCTGAGAAGGAAGTAAAGAGTTTGTGGGTGTGATGGGTGGGACATGCAAGTAATTCCTTCTGGGGCGGGGGGAGCTCGCACATTGAGGCTGAAGGGAAAAAGGAAAGAAAGAAAGAAAGAAGGGAATTCGTATAATAATAGATTTGGAGGAAAGTGGAGGGAAGAAAAAAGGGAACACGGTGGTGGTGGTGGTGGTGGGAGATAAAGGGGCAAAGAGGTAAAAGAAAGGGAGGTAAGGTTTTGGTAAAGAGAATTACTTTTACACCTCTCGCCGCGAAGGGCCCCCCCACCTATTCGCCAACCAGCAGAACAAAGAAAGAGGGGGGAAGAGCAAAAAAGAAAGAGACCATCAAGTAACCCTCCCCACCTAAGTGATGCTCTCCCTGAAAGCACTCCTCCTCTCAGAATCCACACTGGCCCGGCCACCTTTAACCCCAACCCCACCAAACCCCTCATCCCGATCTCTAACCCCCTGCAACCTAACATCCACCGCGAAGGGATTCAACTCCTCCGGATACGGGGCAGTCCTAGTCCCCAAATCCCTGGGTGGCTCCCGGCTCCTACTCCTCCCCCTCTCCTCGAACCCGTTCCCCCCTGCACCTCCTCCTCCCGGTCCAAGTCCGACATCCCTACCCCTCTGATTCCCATACCCGGCACCGTACGCGCCCTCATCCTCCTCTTCGATCCTGTCATCCCATTCCCCGTCCATCTCGCGAGTACGCTGGGAACGCACGTTGGAGCCGGAGTAGCCTGAGTTGTTGCTGCCGAAGACGCCGGTGATTTTCCCGACGAAGCCACTGCGCGAGGGTTCGTATGAGGCTGGGGCGTGCGCGGTGCGGGAGTTGTTTGGCAGGAAGGGGACGTAGGTGCGCCAGGTTGGTGCCGGAAGGCCGAGGCGGCGGGCGCGGAGTTGGGTGAAGATCTGTCAGTATGTTAGCGCTGGGAGAGAGCAAGGAGAAGAGGGGGGGAGGGGATAGGGGGGGCATACGATCCAGCCGGCACCGGCGAATAGCAAGAGCAGGAAGATTACTAGCACGGCGACCCCTCCGCCGGACATTCCGCCCGAATCGTCCGATGGGGACTTTGTCGGTGAGGGGGTTGCGGTCGAGGTTGGTGTCGGATCCGCGGGCGTTGGTGCCATTGTTTTTTTTGTATTTTTAACGCTTTTATTTTATTTTGGGGTTTGCCTGTGTTCCACCAAGATAGTGGCGGGGAGGGTGGCAGTAGCGGTTAATAGTAGATGCTTGTGGTGGTTGACGATGAAAAGTAAATGAGTGAATGGGAGTGCTGGATACAGTGAAGTTAGATGGTGATAGGCAGTCGAACAAGGGGGATTAATGGGAGTCCAAAGAAGGGTAAGCCTAGTGCTAGGTTTAACTAAAGCCGCCTTGGCGTGTGGAGAGATTAGTCAGCTTACCTTGGGAGATGTGCTTGTGCTTTTCTTCTGATTTGGTTTGGACAGGACTCTATTGTTCCGTTTACTCTCGGTGTTTCGAGATGGTGGAAGAAGGGGTCGCTTCCATGCGTGCGTTGTGCTTTCTATTTTCGCTGGGAAGATTAAAGTCTGTGCATTGCTTGCTTTTTGGCTGAATGCTGGAGAGCCCCCGACAGAAGCTCTCAGACTCGCACAAGTTATTTTTTGCAAAGTTTTACTGTGTTGTCTTAGCTAGCACGTATGATGCGTTCTCTGAGCATTTAAGGCATTCTATTTTAACTTTTGGTGGTAAATGCAAACTATTAGATTACATGGGCTCGCCAACATCTGAATGCGTAGCGGAAGATGATGTAGACTTCTAAAGAATTCCAAACTGCGCTACTGTAGGACCACGCTCTTTGTTGTGACTCTTGTTCCCCTCGACCACGAGCCTCACCCATCTGCTGACGGCAGAAGTGTTTTGATCAAACATTTGTGTCGTGGTATTTCCTGTCCTCATCCTCACAATCAGGGCATCATCCTCAATCCATGGGTCGGTAATCTCTACTTCATCGCTGTGGTATACCCGGCGCCATGTTGCGGGCGCAGTTCCGTTCCCACCAACAAGGAGAGTCCAGGATTCTGGTGGCTGCGATGCCCAATTGAAGCTTACACCGTTAATTACCGTGGGGGTTTCTAAATCAACAGTTAGGGCTGACGGCCCAGAAGTCGCCGATTGCCAGACTGTGTGATTGCTTCCGTCCACAGCCGCAAGAGGGAATTGGCCTGGATACCAAGGGGTGTCCGCCTCCGCACGTTTACATTGTGCCTTATTCCCGGGAAGGTCTGTGCCGTTCAGGTCTGGGCGGCGGGTGGGAATGACGAGTGATTGGCCGACAGATAATTTCCAGTCTCCAGCCATTTTATTCCGGGAACCGACCCTGATGGTGACAGGTCCTGGACTATCGTTTGAGCGCCCATGTGCTTTCGGATGGAGTCTGGTGATTGTAGTATTGGTGGAATTGACAAGAACATTAAAGACGGAACCTTGGTGTTTCATCCCTTTTACCTCTATTCCTTCGAGTTGGGGAGGAAGAGAAGGATCGAGATAGAATGCGTCAAGGCGTGGGCGGTATCCGGTGAACCCGTGCGTGGGGACTTGAAGGAAACCTCCGTGTCCGGTCAAAAATGTGAATGCGGGATTGGTGTTACCGTTCTCGTAGATATTGTCGTTAATTTGCTCACTGAACTGATAGTAAGGTTCGCGAAGATAGGGTTGGGAGGCGTAGAGTAAGTATGTATAGCTCGCACAACCAGCAGGCGAAAGATCAGCTGCGTTGATAGCGAACATTGCCCACGTCATGGCAGGGCCATCGGGGGACTGAGCTCTAGCATACTGGAGAAAACGTTAGCGCGAGAAAGAAGAACGGAAGTGGCTAAGAAACCTACAAAATCTAAATCATTCAAAGCTTGACTCTCGTTAAGACGAAATTCGAGTGGGTAATTGACCAACACCACATCTGCTTGCTTGATTTTAACACTCCCGTTCATGGTCCCATATTCGGGGATAATGCTTGCATTGGTATTGAAAGGTATGAAGATATTCTCTTCAACGGCTTCCCATCCGCTAGGCGCAGTTTCGCCAACGAGCTTTGCCGCCACCTGAGCAATACCCATGATAACCTTGATGCCGGCATTTGTAAAAGCACCGTTATCGACGTGATTTGCATATTCATCCTGCCCTGCCAATCAGTAATCGATACCCCAAGGCAGAGCTATCTGGAAATACAAACTGGATCTGTCATGTTTCTAACAACATACATGCCTGGACGAAGGCCATCATCCCCAGTCTCATTGGCGATTTGCACTTTGCTAACCCACATGTCGGCAACTCCCTTGATAATCGGCCAGGCTTGTCGCTTGAGCCAACCCTGATCGCCAGTAGTCAAAAACTGATGCCAATTCATAAGTGCAATATCCGTATTTAGATGGTACTGATAATCAACACATGGACCGGTTGCCGTGCAGTTTCCGAATCTCGCGGAAGTCCACGGATACAGGACACCATCGGACTTGTACTGCTTGGCGTTTTCTCGTGCCTGCGGAAGCATTCGAGAACGGTAGTTATTGATTGTAGATGCGTGGTCGGGGTGGAGGACGAGTAGTCCAGGAAGCATCCACACTTGGAACCTTGTGTCAGCACGAGCCACTAAGTGAAGTTGGAGGGTAAAACATGCAGTCAGCGTCCCAGAAGACAAAACCTGCGTAAGAATCACTGGCTAAACCACCGACAGACATGCTGTTGTCTCCAAGCCCCCTTCCTTCAGAGCCGCCACGAATATTGGCCAGCAAATGGAACAAACTAGCTCTAACCGCGATCTGCATCTGTTCGTCTCCGTGAACAATAATATCGCCGTCATCCCATAGTTCATCCCAAGCTTCATTATGCTCTTTGACCAAATCATCCCACCCACAGGCCCTAGCGTCCAATGCCGCTTGCTGAGCGGTCCGTTTAGCGTGCGGGAATGCATCAGTGCTAGCAATACCGACATATTTGACGATTGCAATAGTCTGCTGCTTAGATGTCTCCACTTGCCATTCCTGGGAGATGGTAGAACGATTAGTTGAAACATAAGGTCTATGGTTCGCGTTCTTTCTAGATTCTTCCATCACAAGCCCCTGCCGGGATCCAAAAGGGAAATCCACGGTTGAAAATTCATAGGCAGTGACGTTCGGGACGCCAATTGGGCTAACAGCCGTCCAGATCATGTTGTTTTTGTCCTCAAAGGACTTCTCGGAGAAATCTGTTCTTTGAGCGCCGGCGCCATCCAATATGTCTGTCACAATCACATTCCCGTCCTCAGAAGGGGTAATCTCGAGCTTTAGCATCCCAAGGTTGATTCGAGATCGATGAGCCAAGATTGTGAACTTGAGATCGTAGGAAATACCACCCTCAGCAGGGGTCCATTTTACTCTCGTGGTCAAGATCCCGTTTCGGATACTCAGCGATTGGTTGAAACTTTTAACCTGCTCGTGGGGCACACCGGGTGCGTAGGTGTACTTTCCATCAGGAGTTGTGACGTATATCGTGCTCCAGGTTGGGATCCCAGAGATAACGCTCTCTCCACCGTTCTTGAGCAATTCCGGGAAGTTCGTTCGAGTGGTGTTACGTTGAGAATCCCAAAATCCGGAGATTGTGGCAACGGTCTGTCGGGGGTTATCCAATGGCCAGCCGTTGATGGGCCAGACGCCATTGGGATTCGAGTTGTTTTTCAAGACCTATACTGCGTCAGCTACGTAGGTTCTGGAACTCGATTGCCCGGGAGCTTTACCCAGTATCCAATTCCTTCGGCGGGGACTCGGCTTCCGTGGTAACCATTCGCGACATATGGCTGCGTCTGATAGTGATTCGTGATCAACGTCTCAGTGCTCAAAGTCCAAGACACCGGATCATAATCAGTGATGTTATGCGGCAGCTCATCATCCTGAAAATCGGGAGCTGGAGAGGTGAATTGTCGCTCAACCAAAGAATCCGTAAGCCCACCTCCAAGCCGCGGGAGCGCAGATGAAAGGGTTAAGAAGGCTAAAGCAAATAGCAAGGCAGTCATTGCTCTCCGACCCACTGTATTGACAATTAACGGAGGTGACAGTGCTGAGGGTGAAAGAGGAGGGTGTCCCGGGAAGGTGCTGTAATTATATGCCTTCTCGGGATCACTCCCGAGATTTAGATTTTGGCATTTAATGTCGTAACCACGTCCCTGAACGGGCTCCAACAATAACGGCCGCTGTTCCCCATTCTGAACTTTCCGGGCAGAAAATTTCGTGGCCACTTTTGCTAGTTCTACCGGTATTAAAGTTTGCCGTGCTAATTATGCTGGAACGAAGGGGGCAGGGGGGTCAAATCCTGTTTTTGCTTCGTCTGCTGCTAAGTTTGCGTGAGTGATGTCGGTATATATCTATCTGAGGTACGGGGAGACTACTCGTACTCGTATGCAAAGCAAAAAAAGAAGCCTTTGTCGTGTGCCGAGCCTGGGGTAGCAGGATGTTGCGAGGTATTTAGATTAGTTCCGGTGGGATTGGGGAAAGAGTGACAAACGAGTTGCTAAAGGAAGGGATGAGATTGAAAAACACTCTAAGGAAAGAATTGCTGTAGGAGGAAATTGGTGCAACCTTATTGTGCGGTAAGACTGGTGAATCGGCGTTGAGTGGGTGGACGCGATCAAGTGTTTCCTTCAGTCTACTCAAAAGATGAGGCTGCAGTATAGTCTACCGGTACCCGAGCATATATCTCCCCTTCGGGATGAACGACCGAATGGTAGATCTGTAGACGGGAATTGAGCAATGGGTGCGGTGCTGGCTTCAGGAGGCAAAAGACGGGGAAGGAAGGCAGAGTGACAAGGTAACAGGGTGACAGTGACAGGAGAGGCTGGAGAAACACGAGAGAGATGTCGTCACATGGTTGGCGTAAACAAAGCGTGTGACAGGGGAAGCAGAGCTGGGGAAGTGGCCGACACAGGGATCCTTTCTGAAGGACGGCACTGGTGATTGGTTTCACCTGCTTACTCTTGCCAAGGAACCATCCTGGTACAAGTAGATCTACCGGCGCTCGTGAGCGTCCCAGGAGTTTCACATCACGCGTGCCATGCAGAACTAAAAAGCGCCAGTGTCGATCGAGAGCGAAGGTGGTTTCGGCCAAAATCATCCCGCGAGGTTCAACGTCATTGGTGCACTCGAGTACAAGGGAGGAAATACCAACCGCAACCGACAGGGATATATTTGGCTTATTAACCTTGAATAACTGTTCCATAACTTCCTGCCCGATCTTGTACTTCTGGGCTGCCACTTAAGCATGTTGTGTGTGATTTTTCGGCAGCATTGAGAATTCCCCGAATGCGTGTTGCCGCTTTCCTTCCCATTATACCGAGGTCGGTATCCATGTGCCCGTGGTCAAACATGATAATGTCGTGACTATCATACTAAGGCTGGTCGACAGACGGAGAAAGAGTCGGATATGCCGCTGCTGGGGGGTTGGGTGACTGGAACCACCATCGTAGTATCCCTCAAGATGCTAGCTGTGAACGGAGATGAGGGGGGGAAGGTACCTTTTGAATCTATTTTAATGCTTGAAAACCCTGGGAGAGGTTTGTGCTGATGGGATGGGGTGTTTTTTTTAGGATGGTTATCTATTATTAATACGCTACTATGCTCCTGCTAGCCATAGAGGACATGTTAGTAATATTTTTCGGCGGTACTAGGGTCCGGCAAGAAGTAAAGAAACAGTTATTTAAGGTTAACCTGCCAAACAGATCGCTACCTGGTCCGGTTAATTGTTCCCCACCCTTGTAATACGAGAGCGTAGGGATGCGGCTACCCAAGATTAGATAGTTTCTGATTATCCGGGGGAAGTCATCTATTGTAATCCCCTTGGGATTTATCAATGCATACTCGATCACATGCTGCTGATGTTGGACTTAGTTTTATCCGCCGTACAGGAGTAGTTCTTCTTTTACTCTTGTTCGCTTCCTTTGTCTTCCTTTTGCTTTTTCAATTGCTAAGCTGCGCATTATTGAACTTATACTTTCGGATATGTACTCCCTATCTTCTTCAGTATGACAGTACTTCCTAGTTCATCCTAGTTTCACTTCAATGCTGTCAGAGTTTAGGCTCAATCAGTCAATCATAGATGTAACTCTATGCGCATTAGATTTTTCTTTTGTTTTCTTTTGTTTTCTTGAAGTTCTTGTTGCGAAGCATAAATAGCACGCTCTCCGCTTCCTTAGAAAATCAAGCTTCTTTTCTGGTCCCGGCGAAGACACACCTCAACAGGTTATGAGCCCTTAAAGCTTCCTGATTTTATTATCAGTGCTCTGCATACTATACTGTCTCTTCTTCGCCTCTTCTTCACTTCTTGCGTCATGTCTTCATCTTCAGCTACTACGGGTAGCATTACTGAGGGCACCCGTGTTCTCAAGTGTCCACTTCTTACGGCCCACAATTGGACCTTGTGGAAGCATCGCATGACCAACCACCTTCGGGCGCAACAGCTATGGGATGTTGTTGACCCTACTACTGCGACAGAAAAGTCTGCTTCAACTCAAAAGTCTGCCTCAGACACTACGAGAGAAACTCGGGCAGCGGAAAAGGCTGCTGCTGCTGCTGTTGCTGCATCTACAGATGATGTACTCCGAGCAGCGAAGGCTTTGGATCTTATCGAATCACATATTAGTGAAGATCTTCTCTCGATGCTCCTGTCTATGAATGATCCACGGGAGGTTTGGATCTTTCTTACCCAACGGTTCGAAGCCAACT
>Ga0307517_10005800_pt1 | contig 18465 bp, 25 predicted proteins | sample 23_EM_MG_FD_194515 | JGI IMG/M metagenome (GOLD analysis project Ga0307517, IMG submission 194515) | Populus trichocarpa ectomycorrhiza microbial communities from riparian zone in the Pacific Northwest, United States - 23_EM | ecosystem: Host-associated > Plants > Roots > Unclassified | place... | reverse complement strand
TCAGCCAATGGGGGAGGGCGGACGTCGATATTTTCGTCACTCAGGGGGAGAGCTTCCGCCGGTCTCCTCGAGGGCGCGGACCAATCATGAGTAAGATCGATGCTCATCTGTCTCTTTTATAGTAGATCGTTGGCCCACCTACTCAACAATCTGATGTCTCCTCATGTCGCCATTCACGGAGTCTCTCCCTACTTCCAGTAACCTGTATATGTTTGCCCAATGGTGTACTATCCCTGACCCGTGGCGTCGACCGACTCTGTCCGCATGACAGATCACCCCTGCTCAGCTGGGAAGAAACGGCAAACACGTGGCATGTTTTGGATTCTGCAGTTCTCCGCGGACGCACTGGCGAGGCCAAGTGAGTGGGAGAGATCGTGCTCGTGGTCATTTTTGAGATCCAAAATAGCGGCAGCTACTACTGCTAGGGTCTCTGTGAGGGGGCTGGGGATAATCGAACTCTGCGGTTCTGGGAACATGGCGAACGAGAATTGAGTCGGGGCGGACGGTCAGGTCACTCAACACCGAATAATGACATATCCTGACAGCTTTAGAGTGCCTAGCACTGCCGAGCCGTCACCACCGTTCCACAAGCCACGCCTGGGTGCCCACAACCCCTCTCGGTGGGTAACATGGATCCGGAAACGGGTTGGGTTTCCAACCGCCCTCGCCCTTGTGTTGCAATGGGGCCGTAGTGATCGTTCATCACCTCGTCTTGTGATCTCATCCATGTTGTACGGCGTTGTAGGAATAACGCCATCTCGGATATTGCTTTCGTGTTCTTGTTTGTCCGGCAATCTGCTGTGGTTGGTAATGCGACGGTGAGTTTCCGGTGCCAAAGTGGAACAAGTCTCAGACATTAGATTCCTCGCGAAAATGATGATGCAACACTACAGGAGATAATGAAAAAATACAAGTGGACCCAACCTATCTATCATCCATCACGCCTGAAAATCCTCGTCAGACCGACTCTTGCCAACTCATGACAAATACTCACCAGATAATTGTACGACTTCCGATCCTCGATCCCCACGAATGTGCCTGTCTCCCTGGGTCCGTAAGCTCACCGTAAGCAATTCCCAGCTCTTATCTCGTGACAGGCATATCTTCCGGTGAGTGATGTCACAGGTCAAAACGGGCAGAGCCTTGCAGGCCAACGAGTATGCCTTGAGTGATTCCAAATCGTTCCCAAGCATGAACATGCGGTGGATGAGTCTTTAGGAGGGTCCTTTTCACGTTTCGGTGATTGAAATGACCCCGAAGTCCTAGAACGGCTCAACGTCGAGTACCTGGGGTTCCTTGGCTAAACCATTTTCGGGCTCTGGTGCCCGGTGTCGTGGAGCTACCCCGTCTTCCTCCCTGCCGAGGACCGTGTCATGGTGGCGCCGAGGGTGTAGCCTGTTGAATGCCAGTTAGCAAGGATACCCGGAACTTGCGCGTTCTTCCCGATTTTCAGTAGGCTTACTGAGATGCCAGGTCCAATATCTTGGCGTCCACTGACTCGCTGAGGCGGTGGTTGGTCCGCATATACACGTTTGTGACCCCTATTGAAGCGTTGACTGTGACAGATACGGGAGGGTCGAGGTACGGAGATGATGGAGCCCCATGCCCCGTATTATCCTTTTTGGCTGCTCAAGGTAGCGCCGGGCGGGATCTGCAACGTCAAGGAGAACGGTGTCCGTGTTGGAGCCCCGGCAACCCACGAAGGAATAAAGAGACGGCAGACGATGTTGGTCGGATAGTTGCCTGTCGTTGAAACCATGGGGGTCGACGGAGGGCGGATGGTTTTGGAGAGGCGGTGAGTAGAGGATACGCGACGAACGGGTGTTTTAAAGACGCGCTCCCGACGGAACAGCCAGAAAGGCCGGGTCAAAAGTAGGGCGAAGTCGAAGACATGGGATTGCACCAGTGGTCGGTGGATAAAGCTTAGAGCATTTCTTCAGGACGTTTTGAACGAGAGAGAACAAGGAATTCGGGCAATCAGCCCATCGCATTGCCTCTTCAAGCGGTTCGACCGCGAATATCGTATCCCCACGAAATTGGTCTGCCCACACGAGGCGTGCCGTAACAAGATGACTGCCCATCTCCATTAGGGCTTGGGTTCCTCATCACAGTCCACTTCCTTCTCGCAACCACCTCGAGTTTCGACCATGGCTACAAACTCCAAGCGACCGAAACGTCGGGATGTTGCGCTCTCCTCCCTGAACGCGGCCGTTGCGGCTGTGAATCTTGCGAAGGAAATCTCAAGTATCACGCCCGCCAAGGCCGTTTTTGGTACCGTCGGCGTTATCCTCGTGATGATCAGAGTGAGTTTCCTCCTCGTCTGCGTTGAGCGATTGCAGGATGAAATGGGCCCAGGACACGATGATCAATGATGTGGATTACGTTGAGCTTGGGTTGGCCTGCGCTGAAGTTTGTACCACCCTCGACCGGGGACTGAAGGAGAAGAGCTTGGACGATCTCAACGATTCTGTGGTTGAGGCAATCAACCAGCTGATGACGTGAGTTACACTAGTAATACTCATTTTGAGTACCGTGTTGACGAAACATTCGGCCTGGCTTCAGGGCGGTCACGGAGATCCAAAGGAATGTCATCAAGCAGGGTAAACGGAAAGTACTCTCTCGACTCTTCCACGCAAGTAGTGGCAAAGAAGCAATCTCCGCCTGGAGGTCAGATCTTAACAGAATCCTTCTCGTGTTCAACGTGCGTTCCGTCGTTCTTGCGTGGCCATTATTAATTGTAAATTCACAGACTGAGCTTGCGATAAATACACACGTTACTGTCTTGGGCACCCACACCATCGTTTCTGATGTCCACCACGGTGTTTTAAATACCCACGCCATTGTTTCTGATATTCACCGGAACATGCTGAAAAGTCAGGAAGGGACTGATGGCCAACATCGGATGGTGAGTAATACTCGCCCTCTTTACCGTCGCCCAATAAACGCTTACCACCGTCTGCCAGACTCAAAATAGGTCAGTAGTCTCGACTATCAAGGGATCTATTGTCTCATGCTTGTATCTAGCATATCTGGAGAATCACCACCTCCACCACCGAGAGCATGCTTTGGACGCAGCGAGCTGATCGAGACGATCGTTCGCCTCGCAGAAAACCTCGTTCCGATTGCCCTGGTTGGTGCCGGTGGAATTGGCAAGACGTCTATTGCTTTGACTGTCCTCCACGACAAGCGCATCAAACAACGGTTTGGCGACAACCGTCGGTTCATCCGTTGCGACCAATTCCCCGCCTCGCGCACTCATCTCCTTCGCCGTCTCTCCGAGGTCATCGGTGCGGGCATTGAAAACCTCGGTGATCTGACCCCCCTACGACCCTTCTTATCCTCAAAGGAGATGCTGATAGTCCTCGATAATGCGGAATCCATTCTCGGCCTGGAGGGAGCGAGTGCGCAGGAGATCTATGCCACGGTGGAGGAGCTAAGTCATTTTGGCAACATCTGCCTTTGTATCACATCCCGTATCTCCATCATCCCTCCCGACTGCACGACTCTCGACATGCCGACATTATCGATGGAGGCTGCGCACGACACATTCTCCCGCATCTATACGCGCGGTGAACGGTCCAATCCGATCAACAAGATCCTGGAACAACTCGACTTCCATCCCCTCTCCATCACATTACTCGCTACTGTGGCCCAGCACAGCGGGTGGGACACCGGCCGACTGGCCAGAGAGTGGGAGAGACAACGAACGGGGATGCTTCGCGTACAGCACTCCGGGAGCCTCGCCGCCACGATCGAGCTTTCACTCGCCTCACCCATGTTCCAAGGACTTGGGCCTGATGCCCGAGCGCTTCTCGGAGTCATTGCCTTCCTGCCTCAAGGTGTCGACGAGAACAACCTTGACTGGCTATTCCCCACCATCCCCAACAGAACAGATGTCTTTGACAAATTCTGCATTCTTTCCCTAACATACCGAAACAGCGGGTTCATCACGATGCTCGCACCACTACGAGACCATTTCCATCCCCAGGATCCAATGTCATCTCCACTCCTCCACACGACCAAGGATTCTTACTTCTCTCGATTGTCGGTTGATGTTTATCCCGGCAATCCTGGGTATGAAGAAACACGATGGATTACGTCGGAAGATATAAATGTCGAGCACCTACTCGATATCTTCACATCCGTTGACACAGGGTCTGGCGATATCTGGGATACCTGCGCTCATTTCATGGAGCATCTCTATCGGCACAAACCACGGCCGGTCATACTGGGGCCAAAGGTCAAAGGGCTCTCGGACGACCATCCCTCGAAGCCGGAATGCATGTTTCAGCTCTCGCGGTTGTACGGTTCAGCCGGAAATCTTCTGGGGTACAAAGAACTCCTTATTCACGCCTTGAAGCTCTGGAGAGAGCGGGGAAATGACCGTCGGGCTGCTCAAGCCTTGGAGCATCTATCTGATGCAAATTGGCAGCTAGACCTCCACGAGGAGGGGATACAGCAGGCAAAGGAGGGGTTGGGAATTTTCGAACAGCTCGGTGATGTAGTGGGGCAGGCAGGGTGTTTGATCACTCTTTCTTGGGTGTTGTCGAGCGAGGGCCAGCTCGACGCCGCAGAAGAAACTGTATCCCGTGCAATCAAACTTCTCCCGGAGGAAGGCAACCAATTTCTGCTCTGCCGATGTCAGCGTAACCTTGGCGCAATACATCAATTCAAGGGCGAGACAGAGAAAGCCGTTCACTATTTCGAGACAGCCCTCGGAATCGCATCCGCTTTCGACTGGCACGACGAGTTGTTTGGGAATAGTCTTGCCCTGGCTATACTGTCTCTCCTTCATGGCAAGCTTGACGACGCACACACCCACATTGAACAAGCCAAACCGTTCATGGCCAACTCATACCAATTGGCTGAAGTGATGTATCTGCAAGCTCGCGTTTTGCGTGAGCAGCGTATGCTTGAAGAGTCGGAATCTGAGGCTTTGCGCGCTGCTGAAATTTTTGAGAAACTCGGGGATGTGCTGGATCTGGAAGGGTGCAACCAACTCCTCCAGGATATCCGAAAGGAACTGGGCGACCCGGCGAATCGGGTTAAATAGTGGGCTCCTGGGGAAACTGCTACTTCCTGCGCGTATTTAAATGTCTCTCTCAGATCGGGGAACCGAGCGACAGTGTTGGTGGTTGCCTCAATTTCTTCAGACGTGTTCCCCCGGAACTTCGAGCTTCACCTGTCTACCCTGATACTCCTTCAACACCACTGTTATACCCTCCCCTGATGGATCTTTATTCCCACACATTGTTCCATATATGTCGTTCCACCCTTCATCCTTGGTCTACGTCCCATGGTATATGCCCTCCCATAACTCGTGTTATATTTGTTTTATGTGTGCGTACCCTGTGATTATCAACCTTCGTTAGGCTGAGGAGCCGAGGAAACGAATGTACTTACCTTTGATGGATCGTCGGCTCACCTGCTCAACAATCTCATCTCTCCCTATGTCGTCACCCATGGAGTCGGGTGATGTATTGTTGTTGTATCTCCCTACTTCTAGCAACGTTTGCCCAATGATGTATTATCCCTGACCCGCGGCGTCGAACGGTCTGTCCGTGTGACAGATCACCCCTACTCGACTGGAAAGAAACGGTGAACACGCATATTTTGGATTCCGCAGTTCTCCGCGGACGCACTGGCGTGGTCAAATAAGCGGAGAATTCGTGCTTGTGGACTTTGGGAATGCCCAGTACAGGTGGCCGTTACCGTCATTCCACGAGCCCCACCTAGATGCCCACAACTCCTCCCGGTGGGTAACAGGGATCTGGAAACGGATTGCTCTTACCACCGCCCTCGCTCTTGTGTCGCGATGGGGCTGTAGTGATCGTCCATTAACTCATCTCACGATTTCATCCCTTCTGCACGGCGTGGGAGGAACAATCCTATCTTGGATATCTTCCTCATGTTCTTGTATATTTGATAATTTGTTGTGGGTGGTAGTGCGGTGGAGAACCGCCGGTGTCAAGGTGGAACAAGCCTCAGATATTGGATTCCTGGCGAAAATGATGATACAACAGTACGTGCAAAAAACACAAACGAACCCAACCCATCCTCTATCATGCCTGAAAGTCCTCGTCAGACGAACACTTGCGACCCCATGACAAATACTTACCAGATAATTGTACGACTTCCGATCCTCACATCTCTCAAGATACTCTCGCTATGAAGGCATAGGGTGAGCATCCTCAAGGGCAAAGTCGGAGAGAAGGACCCCTTTACCTCGATAAGTCCCTCGATCCGCTTCTTAATGTCTATGGGATCCGGATGGAACCGGGGGACGAGCAGTCGCGTAACCTCGTTGATAAGATCGTTGTGGACCATATGCTTCCTATTCTTCATAATCCTGACGATACATGCCTACCGGCCACAATGTCAGATCCTTCCTAATGTGAGGGGGAAACGCCGTTACCTCCGTTTGGTGTCTTCGTTCCTCGTCAATCCTGTCGTGCGCCTCCTTCCGCTCTTCGGTGCTCTCGACCTTCGACGAGACCGTGCTGATCTTAATCTTCTGAAGGTTCGATGTGAAGTCATTGTTGAATGAGAAGGAGGCCTCGCGGTTTACGTCTCGACCTGCTGGATGTTTCTTCAGGATCTTATACTTCCCACAGGCGAGTGATTGGAGGTTCCGTGAGAGCTCGTTGTCCGGGATGCTGGTCGTCGTTTTAATTTCCTTTGATAGCGTGCAAATCGTGTCATACTTTGGGAGCACTCTGAATTTGCAGGGTACGACTCACACCGTACGTGAGGAAATCATCCTCCTTGAGATCCTCGAATAACAAGAGAATGACGAGTGCAACGGTAGAAACCGTCAAATCGTGCTTCCTTGACTTGAACTGGACCCGGACCTCCGCGGTCCCCATCGACGGTTGCCAAGTGAGCCTTCGACCGGTATGCTTCGCGAGGTAATAGACCTCGAATGACTTGACTGCTCCCATGAGCACCTCTGGGAGAGTACACGCGACATTTGCTACTGGCGGCCAATAGGTCGAAGTCATGACGGTGACGGTGATGGCGACGGGAGGCGCCTACAATGGTGTTAGGGCTCAATCTTCACGAAAATCCGCCTTTCGCGTACCGTTGTCCTCGCCAGATGTCCTCGATAGCCCTCCATGATTTCCGTTGATAGCTTCATGTCATTGAACATACCCTCCAGTTTGTGCGTGAACTGATAACCGCACTCGACCTTCAGCTTGACCAGCATTTGTCGTTCCGCGTCATCGGAGACCGACCGTCCAAACAGTAATCGTTTGGCGAAGTGTCCCTTGTAATAGCACTCAAACGCGTCCTTGTCGGCGAGATGCCGGAACAAAGTGATGGTCTTGCCCAACGCGATGTCAACCTCGAGATCGGTTTTCTGCGACAGCGTTAGAGGTGAACGTGTTCATGAACGACACCGTTGCTCACATCCTTGACTCCCTTCTTGAGATTCTCGTCAATAAACAGAGATATAAACTCGGGAGCCTTCGGATTGGCATTAATGAAGCCTTCAAAGCCCTGTAATTGTCCCGTCAGACGACGCCTTCAAACACTGCACGTAACATTACCTCGACCATTGCAGTCCCAAGTTCTCGGTCAGAATTAAATGCCTCTGACAAGACACGGTAGAATTTGTCCTTCAGGTCGATCACGCCCTGTACCCACTTCAGGGCTTGTTGAAGCGTTTGAGCACCGGTCGCTCGCGGTCTGGCCTTGCCTTTCCCCTTGGAACCGCCTTCACCCCCCACAGGATCCTCCACGACGTCAAATTCTCCGTTCAGATTTATCTCGCTCCCTCGACGAATGATCGATTCTTTGTACGCTTTTCGCATGGAAGGAATTCCCATGGTCGCTCGTTTGAACAACTTGTACATCAGGGTGAGGGATTCAATTTTGTCGGTGTCGATCATCCCGTCCATCCCAGAATTCGGCATATAAATGACAGTCACAAGGTGCGGCGCGAGCAGCGTATCCTCCAGAACCTTCTTCAGCAGCGGGGAGATCTTCCAGCCGAGGGAGCCTTGGGCACGGAGAGTTTCCTCGGTAAGCCGTTTATCCAACTATAAACAGGCCGCGGGTGAACGACGTGTTAACGTGAGTCCAGGACGAGCACCTACGTGAGTGAGGTACTCAGACGCACTCGAGAACTCCAGCTTCTGCTTTCCCTCGGCCTCGTAGAATTTCCGGCTTTCGTCGAGTAGGGGCGGTTCCAACTTCTCCTGATAGGCCGTCAGAGACCGCGGATTCTCTTGCAATAGGCGTAGAACATCGACGCATCCGCAGACGGCGGACTGATCGATTGCGAACCCATCACGCTCCACGCGTACTTCGTCGAGGACGGCGTCGATGAGGTGGTTCTCTATCGGGGACACGATTATGTGCTTGTAGAATAACAAGACACCGGCATCGTATATGACGGGGAGGCGTTGGGCCGGCGCATACACTCGGTCCTAGGGTAGATAAGCGCCTCAGCCACACTTGTATTTGGGAAGGGAGTGGCGAGGAAGGACGTACCAGGTACTTGAGGATGTCTCGTAGTTTGCACAGGCCTGATTCGTGGTCATCCCAAACATGTCTGAAGGCCTTGAGCAGCTCCTCCCCTTCCTTGGCCCGTGATACCATATCGCTCCGGACGCCGGTGGGGAACGCTGGCACCAGCCTCTCCTCGACCATATTTTGTAAATTCTCGACGATTAGAGCCTTGACGCCTTCGTAGAGCATTTTCGACTGCTTCCCGAGGACGAGGTTGTAGCCGAATCGGTGATTCTCTTTGAAGGAGAGGTTCGCTGCATTCTGTGCAAGGATCTCTCGAATGTTGTTCGAGAGCCTCCTCCACGTTTCATCCAACGACATATCCAAGGAATGCTGAACATCCAACGGTCAGATTTGCGTTCTGGGTGATATGGAGAAGTTATATCTACCGTTGGAGGCTTCTGAGGAAGGGATGTAAATGAGGGCGCGATTGCCAGCCACAGTTTATGGGTCGTAACTCACTATTCCCGTCTTTTTCTCCTGGGTCGCTGCGGTTCCGATTTGGCCATTCAGCTTAGTTCCGACGTCGACTATGAATTGGGAGACTGACCGATGGCGGACATGATTGAGGGTGAATGTCAGCGCTCGGAGGGTGGTCGCCCACGGGATCTGTGCGGCTACCTCGTTTGTACCAGTGGGCGCCTGCTCAAGAGATCAGTACTCCCAGTGAGAAATCGGGCGAGCAGGAACGAACCTGAGCGAACCCGATCAGGCGGTTGCTCAGGATAGACCGGAATTGATCTAGTTCGTGAAATCTGGACTTTGGTCGCTCAGGTCTATCGGGTACGAACCGTAGCGATAGTTAGCGCGCTCGCGCGTACCGGTAGTTCAGAATAGATTGCAGTAGATCTCAGTAGGTTTCATGCCTATACCAGGGTCGAGCGAAAACGAATGCAATCTATTTGCATCGAAGCAGGTCAATATCACATCGAATCGTATCTACCGCCGCCCACCCGCTTCGTCCCTCCCCTCGACACCACCCATACCACCCCCCTTCATATACCCTGGGACCTCTCCTGGCGGGTCCGTGGTCCACCCACCTACAATGCACGAAGGTGGTCCCACTCAGTATTCTGTATAAGGACAATATTAGGTAGACGCCACAGCGAGCAGCGAGAACGAGAAGACGTACAAGTTCATTCGTGTGGGTCCGATACGGTTGTTTCTCGTCCGGGGGAGTTTCCTCCAGCAGTCGTCGAACCCTTTTTCACCCTTTCCAGGGTTACCCTTCTTCCAATCTTCCGAGAACAGGGACCTAGAGGCGTACGGTAATAGCACGAATGTAAACACGTTCAGAAACTTACCTTACAGTAATCTTCTTCGCCAGTTGCGCTTTCGCAGGCTTTGCCAATTGCATTTTCGTAGACTTTGCTGGTCGCAATTGGGTGTACTCGGAGGATGGGGATTGCATGACGTTGGAGAGCTCGTCCACAACGTAGAGACGCGGTACAGACCCGTCGTACGACTTGGGAGGGGTAGAATGAGTAGCCGGTGGTGAGGGTGTCAGACTTGTCTCTGGAGGTTCTTGCTCGAGTCAATGCCTGCCCCGGACCAAGAGTGTTCAGGGTGCTAGACGATGGGGGCGTGTGGCCATAGTCATCTTCCAGCCTGGGGGGGGTTGCGGCGGTTGGGGGTACACGACACCGCTGACACACTGTAACCTTCGTCGTTATCGTCACGGTGGAGGGGCAAGTCTGGGACGTTGATGAGCCAATGACTCTATGGCGCCTTTGTTCACCTCCATTCGCTAGATGGCCGTGGTAGACAGAGCAGGCTTGGAATTCAATTTCTTCTCATCCGCAGTGGTGCTCGATTTGAGGGTCTCGTCGGGACGAACATCCTCGCGTGAAAAAGCACTCCCACCCACCGGAGCAGGTGAACCGAGACCCTGCCTTGGTCAGCTCGATGTCGTGCTTGAAGCTGTCGTTCTCGGTCATGAGTGAATCGAGGATATTAAACTCACCGTACATAGCGACGCTGATGTGTCATAACCATCGTTGTCATTGTTGTCATCGTGGTGGAGGGGCGGGTCCAGGATATTGATGAGCAGAGAGCAAGTGGGAGAGGGAGGTCTCAACGGGACGGAGGGATGGGGGCCAAGTATCCTCGGTACCATCCATGGCAGTGGTTCGGACAGAGTTCTCACCAGGGTTCGCAGCAACCTTGAGGATGAGACGGCCACCACAGAAGTCCTGGACTTCGAGGGCGTTGAGAATAAGTGGCGGGTTCTCTGTCTCGGATTGGGCATCCACGACGGCATCAATGACCGTTCTCGGCCTGACTGATGGCTCCGGGAGCCTCCATAGCATACGAGTGCTCTGCGAAACACAAATGAATGTGTCAGAATGCATTATAAATGTGTTCCGAAGAGTAGACCGTGGACGAAAAGAACGCGTTCGTCCTCTTGGCCGAGCTGAGAGCCTTTTTAGTAGAGCGAGGGATTCTAAAGAGGCCCCTGGACGTTAACATGGTTGAAGGGGGAGGAACAGGTTTAGACTATGGCCCGGGAGATGAGTCGGCTCAGTGACAGGCCGGATGTGGACAGAAGTCCCACCAAAGCAATCCCCAAAAATTTCGTGGGCCCACACACACACCTCTCCGTCGCTGGATAGGGCACTCGTGCATTCTAGACACTCGCAAGATATGGGTGGACGTGCTACAGCGACGTGGCGTGTTAGGAGATTTAAAGTGAAATGCCCGAGGAAAAGCGTACGCGTTGTTTCTTCCCTCCGCTGAGCACATCTCTCCACTCCTTCCTCGCTGACCAACCAACCTTGCGGACAGGGAGGTAAGCCAAGCGGACGGTCAAGGGTATTTCTATGGGTCTGCCTCAGACTTTCCGCTCTCCTTAAACTCAATGTAAGAATGGGGGTAGATAATCTGGTCCAACAGGATACCCTCGATTGTGTACACCCATTGGGGAATGGTGGAAACACCGCTTTGTAGATTGTGATATAGTCGACTTTCTCGACTACGGTGACGAACTTATCGAGTCTATCGACTTCCTATGCATGCTGTCAGTCAAGAAGTGGTGCACGGATGTGTCTGCTTACCTAAAACCCTGTCTCACCGGACAGCGGGGGTCTCGCGGCACACAGGTGGTGGGGAGACAAGCTGGGGGAAAGAAAAAAGAAAGACCGGGGAGGAGAGATGTGTGGACCGATCGCAGTTATCTTATCTAGCCGGAACGAATCATGTCGACTCTGATCAAAAACGTGTCAATCCACTCTGCGACCAAACCTTCCGTGTGAGGAAATGTTCTGTCGAGTCATTCACATACTGTCTGGTTATGGATCGCATTATGATCCCCTTCATAACATTGTAAACAAGATTGTAATTGAAACTATTGGTTTATAATACTGGATATAACTACGAGGACATGTACAGCAAACCGCGTGCGAGAGTATGTTCAACAACGAGCAGCCTAATGTTCATTTCATTCGCTACGCGACTGCAACACCCTATAAAATACAGTTGAACACCGTGCTACGTACTCTGGACCCAATTCAGTACCCGAGTACAAACGTGCAGCAACGTCCGACTTACAGCGCCTTTCGTGAGTCCGCCGGAACCAGCCGTGACAATTCCGTACTGTCCGCATGGGTCCCTGAGCCACTCAACCCACCCTAGTGGCAAATTTCTCTGTTGAGCCTCTGGAGGTCCTCTCTCTCGGGTCCCACGCAGAGCCGGACACGAAGAACCAATCCCAGAGCTACCCCAATCACGCTCAGGTACTCTAACTTTCCAGGAATAACTTGCTCGTACGATGTGCATCCAGCGTTGGCAAGAACACGGGGTGAGAGGGCACTTGCAATCTCGGGGTACCAAATTGCGTCCGCAACGAACCGGGTCCTGTAGAAGATTACGTCGCTATCAGTGGTGAAATTGAGCATCTAAAACATGCATCTGCCTTACAGGCCTCCCAGTCAACGGCGGTATTCCCGAAGTACCGGGGTTGTCCCACTGTGGTGAGTGGCGTCCGCCCCGTTCCCCCAGTGGATTTGGAATGTGACAAAAGTTCCGTAGTGCACCTCAAACTCTAGAACGAAACCGTCGGCGGATTTGTCCGGGCTTCCTCATGGAGCGGGAGCAGACCCCGGCAAGGATATCAGACGACACCACACCGGGTGAGTGAAGGTAGAGTCACCGTGTTTCAGGTATCTTGTGCGGGTTCGGATGACGACGGAAAATGGGGTCTGGTAGGGACAGCTGTAGTAGGGCATCGCAGCAAGGGTGAAGAAAGGGTATACGATGGCAACAGCGAGGGTGAAGAAGCCAGTGGTGACCCAGGCGATAGTGCGGCCGATGGTCCGGAGATATAGCGACAAGGCGCACCTGAACAAGAGCAATGTGAATTTCAGTGGCGAGGGGAAGTGCCACTTCTCGCATCCATCCAGTTCTTGCTGCCTGTTCTGACTCTTGTCAACAGCAGAGCCTCCATGGTTCCTGGGAATAGCAGTTGACCCACTCCTTTCCGAGCATCGCGAGAAACGCGGCGAAGAGTGAGGTTGCGAGACTTGCTGCAATCGCGACAGAAGTATTCAGTCAGTCGATCGCCTATCGTCCATAGGCTGCATTACTCACTACTGGTGAGAAACCTAGTTTGGAGAGACTTGTGGTGGTTGGGGGTATGCAACAGCACTGACGTGTTGTAACCCTCGTTGTCATTGTCACGGCGGGGGGGGGCAAGTCTGGGATGTCAATGAGCCAATGATTTTATGGTGTCTTTGTTCACCTCCGTTAGCTAGAACAACTGCAAGCAATGGAAATTGAATGTACGCGAAGGAGGCTATACCCCACGGTTGTTGAGAATGGAGCAGAGAGACTTCGCGACGGACTTGAGCAGACTGAAGCCACCTGCGGAGTCTCTCACCATGGAGCAGTTTGGTCATGGCAGACGCAGTAGGCGTGTAGTTTGATTTCGTCTCATTCACAGCAGCTGTCTCGTGAGACAAATGACTGTCTGTGGTCAAGAAGGGCAGAGTTGTTGACATTTTCAGAAGGAACAATCAGAGCCAGCAACCAACACAACCGTGTTCACGTACTGTCGAGTCCCACACCATGCGAGATCGAAGGAGCGGATGGAGAATAATAGACTCCCGCAGGTTCTCCACTGTGTCCGCTTCCCACCGCAACCTCGGCATCCAGGTGTGGGTGTGAATATCTCTGGCTGGCTTCCGAGTGCTGTCCGTCGAGAAACGGGGGTAATGTGAGTGGAAGATTCGAAGTCGACGCTTTGAAGGCAAATGACTGGGATAAGGTGGACGACGGCGAAGCACGACGCGGTGATGAATTGGATTGCGGCGATGGTAGAAGGAGGGAAAATTATTTAAAGCAGGATTGGATGTGGTTAGAGTCGCAGCCGTTGTGGGAAGTGGAGGATGGGGCGAGAAGAGACCTCCAAGCCCCCGCCTCGATGGGACAACCCTCGCCCATTCGGCCGACCGCAAGACTGGTATCCCGCAACGGCGTACGTTGTGCATCGCGCGACAGCATTGGAGTAAAAGGTAGAACCGGAGCGGCGGCTGTGTTCTTCGTTGGCTCCGGCTCATTGGTGACAATTTTTTTGGAGGTACTGGCTGGTGGTAGTGAAATCGATTCCACTAATCCTGGTGTTGGCGACTTGTACAGTGTGGGGCAATAATGAGTTCCGCATACGTTCGAGCGATACGAGGGTAGGGTGTGCCGTAGTGGGGGAATTGGGGAGCGCATGCTGTGGAGACAACCCGTTGAAACCCTGCCTCACCGGAAAGCGGGGGTGAGCATAGCGACGGGTTGGCAGGGTTTTGCGGGGCCCTACAGCACACGAGTAAAGGAGATGGCCGCGTTTTGAGTCGCGAGGCCACTATATGCATTAAGTTATCCGCACGATCGCGTGTACCGTGGGACGCCGAGTACCAGTGCGGCCGCCCCAGGTCTCTCAATATACCCCCGGAAGCACCTGTGTTGTCATTTTACTCTAAAACAACACCTGTACCTACTACGTCCAATGCAATTTTTTCTCCCAAACAAAACCGAGCGTAATTTTGGGGGACACAAGGGATTTAGCACAGGGGAGGGACCCGGGAAAAAAAAACCGGCTTAATTCACACCCGATATTGCGGTTACACGAGAGGACATGTATTCTCAAGCATACAAAACGAAGCTGAACTTGTGCTTTCACGACTCCAATTAGATCCGAGTCGTTGGGCATAGATCTGGACTACGCGGTTTGGATAGAATTTGTTCCAGTTCGTCAGCGATCAACCGGGTTCGCTCCCGCTCGACCGGTTTTTCACTGGGAGCTTCAACGTTCAACTTCAAGTGATTTGACCACGAATACCGTTCTCTTCACGAAATGGCCTGTCTGTTTACACGAGGCGTGCCACGACAAGACGGCCATCCATCCCTATTAGGGCTCGGGTTCTTCCTCACAGCCTACACGCCGCACTTCTTTCTCACAACCACCTCAAGTTTCGACCATGGCTACAAACTTCTCCCAACAACCGAAACATCGGGATGCTCTCTCCTTACTGAACGCGGCTGTCGCGGCCTTGAATCTTGCGAAGGAACTCTCAAGTGTCACGCCCGCCAAGGCCGTTTTTGGTACCGTCGGTGTTATCCTCACGATGATCAGAGTGAGTTTTCTCCTTGCCTGCGTTGAGAGATTGCAGGATGAAACGGGCCTAGGACACGATGGTCAATGATGTGGACTACGTTGAGCTTGGGTTGGCCTGCGCTAATGTTTGTACCACCCTCGACCGGGGACTGAAGGGGAAGAGCTTGGACGATCTCAACGACTCTATGGTTGAGGCGATCAGCCAGCTGACGACGTGGGTCACACCAGTAATGCTCATTTTGAGTACCTCATTGACGACACATTCGGCCTGAATTCAGGGCGGTCGCGGGGATCCAAACGAACGTCATCAAGCAGGGCAAACGGAATGTATTCTCAAGATTTTTCCACGCAAGTAGCGACAAAGAGACAATCCCCGCCTGGAGGTCGGAGCTTGCCAGGATTCTCCTCGTGTTTAATGTGCGTTCGATCGCTTTTGCGTGGCCATTATTAACCATGAATCTCCAGACTGAGCTTGGGATAAATACATACGTTACTGTCTTGGACACCCACACCATGGTTTCCAATCTTCACCGAAACTTGCTGAAAGGCCAGGAAGGAACTGACGACCAACATCGGGTGGTGAGTGATCCTCGTGCTCTTTAGCATCGCTCAATAAACGCTTACACCATCTGGCAGACTCAAAATAGGTCGGCGATCTCGACTATCAGGGGATCTAGCATACCCGGAGAATCGCCACCTCCGCCACCGAGAGCATACTTTGGACATAGCGAGCTGATCGAGACGATCGTTCGTCTTGCAGAAAATCTCGTTCCGATCGCCTTGGTTGGCACTGGTGGAATTGGCAAGACGTCCACCGTTCTGAAGATCCTCGACGACGAGCGCATCAAGAAACGGTTTGGCGGAAACCGTCGGTTCATCCAATGCGACCAATTCCCCGCCTCGCGCACTCACCTCCTTCGCCGGCTCTCCGAGGTCATCGGCGCGGGCATTGAAAACCCCGGGGATCTGGCCCCCCTACGACCCTTCCTATCCTCAGAGGAGATGCTCATAGTCCTCGATAATGCGGAATCCATTCTCGATCTGCAGGGAACGAGCGCACAGGAGATCTATGCCGCAGTGGAGGAACTAAGCCATTTCAGCAAAATCTGCCTTTGTATCACATCCCGCATATCCACCATCCCTCCAGACTGCACGACTTTCAACATGCCGACATTATCAATGGAGGCTGCACACTGCGCGTTCTACCGCATCTACACCCATGGCAAACAGTGCGATCTGGTCAACAAGATCCTGGAACAACTCGACTTCCATCCCCTCTCTATCACGTTACTTGCCACTGCCGCCCAGCACAGTGGGTGGGATACCAACCGACTGGCCAGGGAGTGGGAGAGACAACGAACGGGGATGCTTCACGTACAGCACTCCAAGAGCCTCGCCGCCACGATCGAGCTTTCACTCGCCTCACCCATGTTCCAAAAACTGGGGTCTGACGCCCGAGAGCTTCTTGGAGTTGTTGCCTTCCTGCCTCAAGGTGTTGACGAGAACAACCTTGACTGGCTATTCCCCACCATCCCCAACAGGACAGACATCTTCGACAAGTTCTGCATTCTCTCCCTCACATATCGAAGCAACGGGGTCATCACAATGCTCGCACCGCTCCAGGATTATTTTTATCCCCAGGATCCAGTGTCATCTCCACTCCTCCACACGACCAAAGATTCTTACTTCTCCCGATTGTCAGTTGATCTATTTCCTGGCAAGCCCGGGTATGAAGAAGCACGATGGATTACGTCGGAAGATGCGAATGTCGAACACCTACTCAATGTCTTCACATCCATCGATACAGGGTCGGGCGATATCTGGGATACCTGTGCCCATTTCATGGAGCATCTCTATTGGCACAAATCGCGACCAGTCATGCTGGGGCCAAAGCTCCAAGGGCTCTCGGATGACCACCCCTCCAAGCCACAGTGCTTGTTCCATCTCTCACAGTTGTTTGAATCAGTTGGAAACCACACAGAGTACAAACAACTCCTTTTCCACACCCTGAAATTCTGGCGAGAACGGGGAGACGACCGTCAGGTTGCTCGAACGTTCGAGCGCCTATCCAATGCAAACATGCTACTAGGCCTCTACGAAGAAGGGATGGAGTGGGCAAAGGAGGGGTTGGGAGCTTACGAACAGCTGGGTGATGCAGTGGGGCAGGCAATGTGTTTGAACATTCTTGCTGTGTCATTGGAGATGGACCACCAGCTTGACACCGCAGAAGAAGCTGTATCCCGCGCAATCGACCTCCTCCCGGAGGAAGGCGAGCAATTTATGGTCTGTCAATGTCAGCGTACACTTGGCGATATATATGATTCCAGGGGCGAGACAGAGAAGGCCGTTCACCATTTCGAGACGGCCCTCGGAATCGCATCCTCCTCCGGCTGGCAAAGTCAGGTGTTTCATATTCGCTACAGCCTGGCGTTGCTGTCTCTCTCCCAAAATAAGCTTGACGACGCACACACCCACATTGAACAAGCCAGGCCGTTCGCGGCCAACTCATACCAATTGGCCGAGGGGATGCATCTGCAAGCTCGCATTTTGTACCAGCAGCTTAAGCTTGAAGAGGCGGAGCCTGAGGCTTTACGCGCTGCTGACGTTTTTGAGAAGCTCGGGGCTGCGCAGGATTTGGATGAGTGCAACCGGCTCCTCCGAGACATTCGAGAGGACCTGAATGGCCTGGTTATCTCTGGTAAATCGGGTTTAAATGGTGGGCTCCTGGAAACACTGCTACCTCCTGCGCGTATTTACCTTCCTCTCTCAGCTCAGGGAACCGAACGACGGCATTGGTGGTTGCCTCGATTTCTCCAGACGCGTTCCGCCAGAACTTCGCGCTTCACTCATCTACCCTGATACTCCTTCAACACCACTGCTATAACCTCCCCGGATGGACCTCTACTCCGACGCATCGTTCTGCATATGTTGTCCCACCCCTCATCCTTGGCCCACATCCCGTGATATATTTCTTCCCATATCTCGTATTTTACGTGTGCGTACCCCGTAAATTATCAACCCCGGTTGTATTTGGAAGCCGAGGAAAAGAATGCTCTTGGGTTCGACGAATCGTCTACTCGCCTACTCAATAATCCCATGTCTCCTTACGCCGCGATTCACGAGGTTGGGTGAGGCGATGTCGTTGTATCTCCCTACTTCCAGTAACCTGTATGTTTTCCCAATGATGTATTATCCCTGACCCGCGGCGTCGAACGATCCGTCTGTGTGACAGATCCCCCCTACTCAACTGGAAAGAAATGGTAAACACGTCCATTTTTGATTCTGCAACTCTACGCAGACGCACTGGTGAGGTCAAATAAACGGGGGAGATCATGCTCGTAGACATTTTTGAG
>Ga0307517_10005799_pt1 | contig 18465 bp, 21 predicted proteins | sample 23_EM_MG_FD_194515 | JGI IMG/M metagenome (GOLD analysis project Ga0307517, IMG submission 194515) | Populus trichocarpa ectomycorrhiza microbial communities from riparian zone in the Pacific Northwest, United States - 23_EM | ecosystem: Host-associated > Plants > Roots > Unclassified | place... | reverse complement strand
AATCTCCTGGAGAAAGGCGAACGATTTCTGGTCTGCAAGTGTCATCGTGTTCTTGGCAACATATACCGTTCCAAGGGCAATCCAGGGAAGGCCATTAGTCATTTCCAGACAGCCCTCGAAATCGCATCTTCTTCCAGCTGGCACCATCAGCTGTTTTGGATCCATTACTACCTGGCGGGGCTGTTTCACGCCGATGGAAGATTTGATGATGCGCGCATTCACATTGAACGCGCCAAGTCCCAGACGGTCGACCGTCCGTACCTGTTGGCTTTTGCGATGCATCAACAGGCTCTCTTTTGGTACGGAGAGCGGAGGTTTGAGGAAGCAAAGTCCGAGGATTTGCGCGCCGCCGAGATCTTTGAGATGCTCGGGGCTGAGGGGGATCTGGTACATTGCGAACATCTCCTCAGGAAGATCGATTCAGAGCGAGATGAATAGCCTGGCTGCCTCTGGTAAATCGGACACCAACGGTGAGCTTCTCGAAGCAGTACCATCTCCTGCACATATTAACTTTCCGTTACAAACCCAAGGAACCGAACGAAGGCGTCGATGGTGGCCTCAATTCCTTCAGACGTAACCTTGCGCGAGTCACCGTGACTTTGTCTCCTCACCATCTCCTCACCAAATCTATCCGATACCGCGGCATTGGACAGCCTATCAATGTCCTGCACAAGCTGAGCCGTCGTGGTCTTTATGATTTCTCTTTGTACCGATCCGGTTGTATATACGACATATGCGGAGACCCAGCATAACTATTGATTGTGCATCTCACGTTTCAACCGTTCTTCGCTCCTGCCCGATGCCAGCAACAGTGAAGCGACTTGAGAATTTGGTTCCCCATTCACCTTATGGGAAATCCCTACGAAGATGTTAGAGTAACGTCCTGCCCCCCGGGCGTCCTGTCAGATTCACGGAGCAGGCGGTCCAACCTCCAAACGTGCGCGCTGTGTTTTAAGATACTGAGTAGGGTTTTGGTGAGGCAGAATAGTAGACGAGCAGAGGGGTGAACATCACTTCAACTTCAGTGTGGGGGGTACGGTAGAGATGTGCGGAACAGACGAATCTCCAGCGCCGGCACGTTCTGGCTCGATGGCGTGGATCAGATCGTACCAATGCCCCGGAGTATCCTTGATAGCTGCTGCCACCTCGGAAGAAGGGCGGGCGTACAGTAAGTTTGATCACCAGGTCCGACGGGGCTGGTAGTGACTAGAGATGGCGGTTTGCCCCTGCCCTCTTCCATCGCCCACTGCAGATTTGCGGGGCATTACAACGATATAACGAGTGTCACAGTCCTGTACTGGAAGAAACCAAAGAAACCCTCAAGTTCCTCAAATATCGTCCGAGTCGATCTCCAAACGGCAAAGGAACTGACCATGGGCCTTCCATCATTCTCGTTTTCAAGTGGAGGCAATCGGATCTTTGTCGAAAAAAATCCGCGCCAACTCTCCGACAGTTGAACAGGTCAAAAACCTAAACAGCGCCAACACATCGCTCGTGAATGGGGTGTGTTTGGTAATGCACTCCAACGGGAATCGAATGATTGATGGTATCGACGATTGTCTCAATTTCTTGGAACATTACGTGGCTAATTACAAGTATACTTCACTACGATTTTCGACGTTAGAATAACCGGTCTACGGAGGCAATACACGAGAGAAATCAGAGGTGAATGAAAATGAAGGTAGCAGACAGTATGGCGGTCTTGGTTCTTTTGGGGTCCGGGTCGCCGCATTTATTCCTGCATCGCGTCGTTGTCACGGTCATTCGCAACCTGCACTTCTCCCAAACCTCCACCCGCATGAGGCCGATGACGCTTAGAAACGTGTTTTGCGAGGCTATCCATAGAAGCGACCTTGTAGTTACACCGCTTGCAGTATACCCAAAACCGAGTTGTGCTGTGTGACCTCGTGTGGTTCATCCAACCCAGCTTGGTAATCCTAGAGCCACACCTATCCCACATGCAGGTCACGCGGTTGTCATCCTTTTTCTCGAGGGGCTTAGCCAAGTCGTAGTGGTGGTACATATGCGGTGTCCATGAGAACTTTTTAAGGGGTTCCTCGGCCCAAACACAACCCGGCCATCCACATGAGACCTTGTCAGGTAGTGGTGCGTTGCCTTCGACGACTGCTTCCACACTCCGGGGGGCTTTCTCCCCGATTCCGTGATCCTTCACCCTATTGACACGGTCAACTATTGGAAATCCGGGCGCGCAATGTTTGTGGTTCTCAGAAGGGGAGGTATCACCTCTATGATGAACGGTCCCCCAACCATCCCCAAAGAGCGACGTGACCGGGGGGAGAAAGGGCCGAGGGAACTCATGGTACGAGGTGGGAGAGACGGGAGAGACAGGGAAACGTGTGGATAGGGACGAGGGTGTGTGAGTGGTGGAAGGTGGGGTCCCCACCCGGAAGGGGGAACTGTAGGTTGCGGGGGTGGAGGGCGGGGAAGGCGTCCTCGTGTAAGCAGGGAGGGAGGAGAACGGTGGGAGTTGCACGGGTACAGGTCTCCTGCTGATCAGTGGAAAAGTCAGGGTATATTCGAAGTGATTTCATCTTAGCGGTATGGGCTTACAATGAGACTGCCTGGGGTTGCGCGGGTGGTGGCCTGTGGTAGATTTCCTTGCGAGGAGAGATAGGGATATATCTTTCGGCGGGCATATGTCTATCCGGGTCGAAGTAATCTGCGGGGTGGCGCTTGAAAGGTACTTGGATGCTGAGCGGGAGGAAAATGGGATGGGAGTACCTGAGGGAAACTCGCACTTTTAAATGAGGGGTGGCATCCGCTCTCTGGATACCATGGCGTACAAGTGGCCATCCTGGGGGAGCAACCCGAGGGACAGATGGGGTAGATCAGTGGCTCAAACAAAGGACCGAGGGGTTTGGTTTGGTCAATGCTATACTGCAGGGTACGAGATAGGGTTGTAGCCGTGGCGGCCAAAGCACCCACCTTCGATCCACGGCCGGACTCGATCGTCTTGGCCGCATTCCGTGGATGTTTCCATGGTGACATTTAAAGTCAGGATACAACCGCAAGCTACGCATGGTCGACTAGGGCGTGTGCAAGGTCCTAGTGTGGCAAGTGTACGAAGCAGTGGTAACGGCCCAGCGAGGAACGTTTCAGATCGGCTGGTTGAGGGAGTTGGTTAACCTGCCACGGTGACAGAACCGTCAGAATATTGGGAAAGTGCTGCACCATGGAACGTGCGTCGATACTCATTGGAATAGAGAGTGGCCGTGTACTCCGGAAAGGTTGATAAACGTGTTTGTTACCCAGGAAATATGTCCGATCTTCATGGAAACAGTTTGGGTGAGGTCAAAAATCTTTGCGAGAAGTAACTAGCAGGTTCACATCCTGAGGCCTGAAGACTTAATTGCGTGGAGTCTGTGCGGTCGTCGGGCGTTGGACGTTGAACGAGAAACTCGCGCGGGATCGGCAGCGTCGAGGTGAACGGAGGCTGTGCCCGGTGGCTCGCGAGCGACAAGAGACGTCAACTGGGTCTTTGCCAGTCGTTGAAGCCTGGAGGATCGATAGGGGGCCGACGATTAGGGAGAGGGTGTGAGTGGGGGATGCGTGACGAATTGGTGTTTTGAAAATGTGCTTTTAACGGAGCAACCAAAAAGGTTAAGTTCAAGTCAAAAGTAAAACAGGAGCAGCGTTGCACCAGCGGCCAGCGAATAAACCATTTCCCAGGGGATTTTGAAGGGGAGACGGGGAACAAAGATCCTCGCTGACTAGCCGATCGTACCCGCCCCCACCACAAATACAGTGGACCCCTTCGCACGAGGCATGTCCCGAGAAATCAGCCGCCCATCTGTATTAGGGTACAGGTTCTTCCTTGTAACCTGCCAACTCCAACGTGACCTCGCACTACGTCGACCCTGAACACATGGACAGTCATTCTCAACGACAGAAACGCCAAGATAACGTCCTCTCCTCGCTGGATGCGGTCATCGAGGCCTTGAATCTCGCGGAAAAGATCTCGAGTATCACGCCAGCCAAGGCCGCTTTCGGCTCCGTTGGCGCTCTTCTCACAATGATTAGGGTACGTCTCCCACTCTGCTATGACGGGATGAAGTTCCGAGTTCGCGGGTCGTCAGGACTCGGTGGCCAACGGACTGGAATATGTCGAGCTCGGCTTATCTTGTGCCGATATCTGTAAAGCTCTTGAGCGGGGAATGAATGGAAAGGAACTCGACGACCTCAGCCAGTCCGTGTGTGATGCGATAGATCAATTGATGGCGTAAGTTGGGCGAGTGATACGCATTTTGAGTACTTCCACTTATCATGCTCTCGATCGCAGGACCGTCGCGGAAATACAAGGGAAGGTCATCAAGCAGAGCGGCCGGCACGCACTCTCACGACTTTTTCATGCGAAGAGTGATAAGGAGAAGATCGCCGCCTGGAAGTCAGACCTCAACAGGATCCTTGTTGTCTTCAACGTATGTTCAGTGCGCTCCTGCTTGGTCATTGCTGACTGCCCCCTCCAGACTGAACTCGCTATTAATACTCATACCATAGTTGCCGGTATCCTTCAGAGCATGTCGAGATCTCGCGAGGATACTGACGGCCAAAATCTGGTGGTATGTGACCTCATGACCTCTACATTACCAAATGAACGCTTACTACAGCCCAGACTCGAAATAGGTCAGTGGTCTCGACTACCGAGGGGTCCAGCATCTTATGTTGCATCTAGCATGATCGGAGAACCGCCACCCCCGCCACCGAGGGCCTGTTACGGACGTGAAGAATTGATCGAGAAGATCGTGCACCTAGCAGAAAATCTCACCCCAATCGCTCTCATTGGTGCCGGGGGGATTGGCAAGACGTCCGCCGCTTTAACCGTCCTTCACGACGATCGGATCAAACAGCGCTTTGGCGATAACCGCCGATTCATCCGCTGTGATCAATTCCCTGCCTCGCGAACTCATTTCCTCCACCGGCTCTCCACGGTCACCGGTGCAAGCATCGAGAACCCTGAGGATTTGACCTCCCTGCGTTCGTTCCTATCATCGAAGAAGACGATAATAGTCCTTGATAATGCAGAATCCATTCTCGACGTGCAGGGGACGAACGCACAGGAAATATTTGCCATGATGGAGGAACTAAGTCAATTCAACAACATTTGCCTTTGCATTACCTCCCGAACCTCCACTGTCCCCCCTGACTGCAAGACCATGGACGTCCCGACGTTGTCGATGGAGGCTGCGCATAACACGTTCTATCGAATTTACGAACATGACAAGTTTTCCGATCCAGTCAACAAGATCCTAGAACAGCTCGACTTCCATCCCCTCTCCATCACTCTACTTGCCACCGTTGCCCAGCGCAATAAATGGGATGTCCACCGACTGAGCAGAGAATGGGAGAGACGACGCACAGGCATTCTAGACACACCGTATTCCAGGAGCCTGGCCGCCACGATCGAACTGTCACTCGCCTCCCCTGTATTCCAACAACTTGGCCCTGACGCTCGAGGGCTTCTTGGGGTCGTCGCATTCTTTCCTCAAGGCGTCAGCGAGAACAACATTGATTGGTTATTTCCCACCATCTCTAATATCACGAACATCTTTGACACATTCTGCGTCCTTTCCCTGACGTATCGAAACAATGGGTTCGTTACGATGCTGGCGCCGCTCCGAGATCACCTTCGACCTGAGGATCCAAAGTCGTCCCAATTCCTCTCTATGACCAAGGAATCATACTTCACCCGGTTGTCAGTTGACCTCTATCCTGATAGGCCCGGATTCGAAGAAGCGCGATGGATCACGTCGGAGGATGTGAATGTCGAGCACCTGCTTGATATCTTCACATCCGTCGATGCGAACTCGGACGACGTCTGGGACGCCTGCGCCAATTTCGTGGGGCATCTCCATTGGCACAAACCTCGGCTCATTGTGCTGGGACCCAAGATCAAAGGGCTCCCAGACGACCATCGTTCCAAGCCCGAATGCTTGTTCGAACTCTCACGAGTGCTTGACTGTGTTGGAAACTGTGTGGAGCGCAAACAGCTCCTTACTTGTGCCTTGAAACTCTACCGAGAGCGAGGGGATGACCGTAGGGTTGCCAAAACATTGACGTACCTGGCTGATGCACATCGGCGGCTGGGCTTCTACGAGGAAGGGGTGGAACTGGCAAAGGAGGGACTGCAGATTTGTGAACGGGTTGGTGACATAGCGGGACAAATACGGTGTTTAGATGACCTCGCTTGGCTGCTGCACGCGAACGAACAGCTCGACGCCGCAGAGGAAGCCGCTTCCCGCGCAATCGATCTCCTCCCAGAAGAAGGCGAACGATTTATGGCCTGCCAATGTCGCCGTATCCTTAGCAAGATATATCGTCTCAAGCGCAATCCAGAAAAGGCCACCAACCATCTTGAGGTAGCCCTCAGAATTGCATCCTCTTTCGGTTGGCACGATCGGTTATTTTGGATCCATCACGACCTGGCGGTGCTGTTCTTCGACAAAGGGACATTCGATGACGCGTACGCCAGCATTGAACGGGCCAAGTCACACACGGTCAATAACCCATACCGTTTGGCTCGTGCGATGGATCTACAGGCTAGGTTTTTGTGTAGCCAAGGGAGGTTTGAAGAGGCGAGATCCGAGATTCTGCGCGCTGCCGAGATTTTTGGGAAATTCGGGGCTGCGGGGGATCTGGAAAATTGCGAACATCTCCTTAGGAAGATCGACCTAGAACAAGCCGGACGACTTGATCACATCTAATGAACCCGGACGCTGGCGGTGAGCCTCTTGAAGCGATAGCACCTTCTGCCCATATTAACTTTCCAATCTAAGCCTAGGGAACCGAACGAAGGTATCGATGGTTGCCCCATCCCCGCATTAGGTCTATCCGTTACTGTGGCACTGGACAACCTACGAGTGCCTCTTGTACGAACTGAGACGCTGCGGTCTTAATTATTTCTCTCTGTATCGATCCGATTGTATTACGACATGTACAAAGACCCAGTATGATTATCGATTATACACCCTCAACTCCAACCGTTCTTGATCCAACCGCCAACCCCTGTTGAGGAGCAGGTAGCCTCAAATAGCACTAGCCGGTATCCTGTCATCGCTTATCCATAGTTGCAGGAGATTCATGGCTTCCGCTGGCAGTCTGAAGCCTCAGCACGAGACGCGTGCGAAGCAGTGTTGGTGCTCAATCAAGGGAACCACAGGTCGAGGTATGGGCCAGAGCCGGACGGCTGGTCATTATTGTACCACCGTGTGGCCTAACATCGCTCTGCACTTAATCGAGGTGAAGAGGGTAAACCATTAAGGAGGAAGTAATACACGTTTCCGACTCGAGAAATAAGTACAGTCGTGTTAAGCACACGTTGTGGTGGGACATTCGCTCGACGAAGTAAACAACGTGACGCACATATAACAGGAACATTTACAAAAAGAACCAACCCTTGATCCTACCCCCCAGCACGTTTTATGAAGTCGTCCTCGATCCAACCGTAACGGTCCCTGAGCCTCCTGCCAAACTCTCTGACCTTCCATGGCGACAAGGTGGGATCGGGGTGTGCTATAAAAATAAAGACCACGCGTCAAACCAACCAACGAGAACGAGGAGGGTCCCGACTTACGTTTGTGGAAAGTAATTGATCTGTCCTTCGGATTTGGTGGGTCAAACCTTACGCTGGACCCGGCTGTACTAGGGTCCATCTCAAAGCCCATCTCCCTCATGATCTAGGTCCAATGAGTTGCATGGATACGAACGCGTGCCACGATAGGGACCGACCTTTAAGAAATTATCCCACTTCATGGGTTGCAGACCGTCCTTCGTTCCGATCATCTGCCGCACGTATATCTTTGTCTGTTCCCTCATTCTCACAGCCCAGTTCTCCCTCGGAACGGCATCATCCTCTTCTTCCTTTTTCTCCTCCCTTTTCTCTTTTGTCGTAAATTTCGACCAGAATCCCTTCTTCTCCTTGATAGGTTCCAGAACAGGTCCGTTAGGGCGAGATTTGACCTTAGTCTTCTCCGTTAGACCTTCGGAGCGAACATAAGACCTCGCGGACTGGGCTCGCTGGGATTCGGGTAGTGGAAGGGAGGTAGTTGAGGCATAAGGAGGAAGTTGGGATGTGAAGGTTGCTGTGGATGAATTCAGAGAGCTGTCGAGGTTCAAACCGGTCGTAGTTTCTGGGTCTGGTCGATTCGATGAAGGTTTCTTCTTCTTTTTCTTCTTACTCGGCGAGGCTACGCTATCCGGAGACCGAGGTGGTTCCGGAACTGGAGACCGTGGAGGCGTAGCAGGAACCTCCGGACCCGGAGGAGGCTCAAACTCAATGGCGTCCTGCCCTTCGTTGTCTGCGGAAGTAGTGGTTGACTTCTTCTTCTTCGGCTTCTTTTTCTTCTTTTTCTTGGGTGCGGTCGACCGCCCCTCATCCTCTTCGTCTTCTACATCTTCGACGGTGACCTTGGTTGACCGTTGCGCTGGCACTAGTAGATGCGCCAGGTCAGTACCAGGGCACATTGGCTCATCGACCCAGGGAATGCCTTACCAGAAGTTTGTTTCCTCGGTGCTGTCCTGTCCGTAGTTCTCAGGGCTGCACTCGAGGAAAACATACGACCTGCCACCAGGCGTAAGTACATCAGGTTTCATAGCACGGGGGAATACTGATCACCTCTCAGCGATCCCAGGAGTTTGAGGAAGGGGTTATCCTTCCTCTCTTCTGCGTATTTGTCGAACTGGGGAATGGGAGCCCTTGGATCCAGGAAATCAGGGTGCTCCATTCCAACATTCATCATCTCACGAACATACTCATTCACCCCTTCCTCGTCTTCGGTGTCCCAATCATCCTCGTCCCAATGTTCGTCTCCGCTCCCCCATTCACTATCCGAATCACGGTCGTCATCCGAAGAGGAATGGGAGACTGATTGAAGATCGGGCATCTCGTCGTCTGACTCATCCCCCACTGCGCTTTCCAGGGGTACCTGCCTTGAGGACCGGGAAGGGAAAGCACCAGGGACCTTATCGGGCTCTTCATCCGCCCCAGGAATGTAGTAACCGTGGAACTGGGGCGTTTGTTCTTTGAACCGCGCTTTGAGATCCCAGAGTGTGTCAATATCAAGACCAGACACAGCTTTGTAGTTCTACACAGATGATTGGTCAGTGACGGTTCGCGTGGAAAGATTATTTCTCTCACGAGGTTCACGTATCTCCACATGGTATCCAGAGTTTGTTTGGTCTTCGTTCTCTCAAGAGGGAAGATGACATCTTTGTAGTTCGCATACCGTTGAGATGCTTTGGCAGAGAAGAGTTGAGCATCGACCCAAGTTTCGTATTCATCAGGCATGTCGCGAGGTCGTCGCTTCAAAATCTCTCCTTCCGCTCCAAGGAGGGGCGCCTCTACAATCGCGAGCAATTGTACAGTTACCTGTCCAGGAGACGTGTGGTCAAGCTAATGTGCGCAACGAGTGTTATTGGGGAGGTACCCACGGAGAAATCACCGACAGCATCCCAAAGAGCTTGGGGGAACCACTTTGTCTCCTTGCGAGACTCGGTGGTAGCTTCTTCCAGCAGTTGTAGCATGATCTGTTTCGAATAGGGCGAATTTGGTAGGCAAAGTTCGACGACTATCGAGTCCAAGAAGGATTTGTGCATTGCCTTGAGACTGGCCCAGTCGAACAACCATTCCGGATCCTCGGCCTCATCATCTGTTAGCTTAAAGTAACGGGAAAAATGTTCTGGCGATAACACAGGGAGGCTTGAATTGGTTATTCGTGACGTCACACGAGGGACCCACCAGCAGAGGTCGCGAGCACGGCGAATTTTTTCTGTTCAGCCTCGGCGATTACCTGCACGAGGTGATAGAGAACAAGGTAGATGGACCGAAAGGTCTCGTCTCTCCGCAATCGAGCCTTAACGGCTGTATCCTCCAAGCCATATTGGGCAAGCTTCTCCAACGAGTCCCATACGAGGCTCCAGGCGGAAGCGAGCATGTACATGTTGTGAATCCTTTGAACTCAATGTGAGACCATCGCGAATGAGGATATGAGAAGGCGCCTCACGTTGAGCCAACGACGGAAGCAACGAAACTGGGGTTGCGTTCCGAACTTGACCTCCTGGCACGAACCTCATCTCGGATCTTGCTAGCAAATAGTTCGGGATCCATCAAGGTGTTGATCCCATCCAAGTACACTGAGGAAACCTGAGGATTAATTTACTCTGAACGAAGAACGCGATTCTGTGGGAGACAGAGATGAGGCACCGTTTAGCTGAGACTCGGCGATCTTGACGCATTGCTCCAGTTTGAAGGGAGCCGCAACCGCTCCCGCCGCCTTTGCGGTGTAATCCTCTGAACACCAATGGAGACCGAGCGTCAAGACTGGGGTTACGATTGTATTGGCGTTGGCGCAGGCGCGTACCAGCGAGCAGGTCGAGTTTCTCTCTCCCGCCAATCTTTGATGACAAGACGACTTCCCCTGTTCCCATCGCACCGTGTCTTCCGTTCCGCAAGATCAAGGCTTTAGTAGTCGTCGGTCTCTCCTTGAAGGTGTCTGGCCGCCCAGCACCCGAATTCTTGAAGACATCCCTCCGACCGAGTGGGACGACGTCCTTCGAGCCTGAGGGAGGTTTCCTGGGCTTCGGCGTTGGTTTTGGGTGCGGCATTGATGGTGATGATCGCTGTCCCGTCTCAAGCGTATGAAGTGGAAGAGGCTATGCAACCAAGTTGGGCGGCTCCCCTGCCCCCGGCTCTTCGCCCACGGCCTCCACGACCTCCCCACCCCTCTCTCTTCTCTCTGGTAGAGCTGGCTGAGAGTTTTATTTTTATTCTTTCTTCTAATCCACTGTTTCCGTTCGAACGCCTTGATGGCTCATTACGACGTCTTTGGTGAGTCCCAGAATAAATCATGGATTTTTGACGGAAACTAAGAGCGGGCGATCTAGTTGAGGACAGCAGTCCTCTTCTTATTTATTCCCCGCCTGGTGCTTGGATCGACACTCCCTTGGAATTCAACGACTCTCGGCCCTTGGTGCGTCATCCGCTGAACCCCTTGTGGCTGAGCAGACCGTGCTGACGACCAAATCTCAGTCATTTCACGCCACTCATGTCCAAGGCGCAACGGTTAACCTTAACTTCACCGGAACTGGAGTCCGTGTCTTCTCTGCGACCGTCCCCAACCCTGGTTCCTATGAAGTTTATGTCGACGGTATGAAGCTTTCGGAGAGGGTGGACTCAAGCTCGCAACTGGATCCACAGCTGCTCCTCGGATCTATCACAGGGCTCGAAATGGCACCTCATACTGTCACCCTCGTCAACTCTGGAGTGACTGGGAATATCTTGGACCTTGATCGCGTAGAGGTGGAGAGTATGACCACCAGTGGGAGGTGCGGTATACTCTCGCTTCGTCGCGTTATCACTTACCGAACAGACTGTCCAGTACATCCTTGTCTACCGCAACCCTCGACGACACTGTTGACGGAATTCAATGGGGGCCTGGATGGGTTTCCGCTCTTGGACAGTCCACTTTCCATAACGGCACCATCCAGTACGTCTATACTGTGCACCCGAGCGCTCACCTCGACTGATGGACGCACAGCTACACGAAACAACCAGATGCCAAGATGAACGTTTCATTCCAAGGTGACGCCATTGCGATTTACGGGACTGCAGGAAACGAGGTGGGAAATTATATAGTCACATTGGACGGACAGTCCCGCACGTTCAATGGTGGGAGTAATGGATCAGTTCGAATCCCTCATGACAAAGTAAGTGCAGAATTGATCGGTAAGCAACTTAGCGCTGACCACCTGTTTCAGACGATTTTGGTCAGCAAATTCCATGGGTCATCTTAGGGCCGAATTTCTCACGTATTCTACAGTACCTGGCCAACGGTCTCAGTGCCGGACGACATGAATTGACGATCACTGCCAATCCGTCTTCACTTGGAGAACCCCAAGTATTCAATGTTGATTGGATCAAGGTGCTTTCCGGTAGTTCATCCAATGGGCCAGTTCTCCTACCCCCTGACTCCGGGACATCTTCAACCCTTCCGCTACCAGTAGCTACCGGGTCAAGTTATACGTCCGTGATAAGCAACACAGTGTTCTCGACGCCGGTGCCTCTCCTCCCCTCAACTTCGTATACTCTATCCCCCTCTTTAATGTCTCTCCGATCTACTCCACCTACCCAACCACCCGTAGCCAACTTTGACAGGTGAGCTTGTACGATAGTGAAGCTGGCGTGGAGGTACTGAAATTTGGCAGCTCCCCATCCAATCACGTTCCACAAGCGGCGTCAGCTAACTTCAAGGTGTTAACCAGCAAGGGGGTCATTACCGGCGCCATTGTCTCCGCGATCATTGCAGGAGTTGGCCTCATTTTCTTTGCGCTGTTCATATGGAAACGCAAAACCCTGGATCCTCCATCTTACGTTAATCTCGAAAGGGGCGACGGGCCGGACATGGGATCGACGACAGAACTTGGAGAAAAATCCCCAAATTTGCCGATCCAACCTACAGACGAGACTCCTATCAGCCCCGACGAGAAGAATGACCCCTTCGCAGACTTTGCACCGTACCGCGGGCCCTTGGCTGAGCGAACGCGAGGACACTCCCGGAACGGATCGTACGCATCATCAATGACTGCAAACGAGACTGCGTACTGCTCGTATAAAGAGACGTTGTTGAAGAGAGCGTTGTTGACCAACAGTATTTTGTCGACCGACAACACCTATCGGGATTCCGTTTCCGATTACGGTTCTCAAGATTCTCGGTACAGCGGTACGAGGAAAAGTCGTGGAAATTCTGTCGAGAGTATGCCATCGGTGTACAGTCGTGACAGCCAGTACAGTCAGACGTCGGAGAGGATTTACATCAACGATGTTCGGATGCCACCCCAGTTCTCAATCCCAGCCCCTCCACCGTCTGTTGTGAGTGAAGATATTCGCCCTAATGCGAATTCGATTTGCTGACTAACTTGCATTTTGCTCCTTGCGTCACAGGCAATGTCCTCCCGTCCCGGGCGTATATCCCCTCCACGACCCCCACGGGTGCGCGACAGCCTCGCCCTGCCATTCTGAGCGTGGATGTTTTTGTATTATGACGAGCCTTATGCTCCTTGATCTATTAGCTGTCGCTTAGGAGTAATTTATGAATGCCACTGGCCTGTATCTTATCCACTGTTTTGGACCTATGGGAGCGTGGGCGCGGGGACAACTCGCGTCAAAACCGGTTGGAGACAGCCCGATCGACATCGTTGCACAGTGACGGTTACCTGGCGGCTGGACCGCCCTTTACATGCGATAGCGCTCTATATATCCTTCCTCCTTTACTTCCACCTCTCCTTTCCCCCAGGGCTTTCTTTCCTTTCAGCAGAGTCGAGCTCTGTCTTTATCCACTTTCTTTTTCACCCCCTTCTTTTCTTAACACAGGCTGTTGGTGTCACCATCCTCCCGAGCAGCGCTCTCCATCGTTCACTTCTACCGCGCGTTACAGCTTCTCTTCCATATCGATTTTCCACTTGGGCAGACATGGGAAACCTCATTTGGCACGAGTACTCCCGTCTTGTCGCTATCACTGCGAGTGTTTGTGAGTCCTTCGTTCTCCCTCTCTCGGGCATTACCGGTTGACCCGGCTAACTCATCGGTTGTCTCACCGCAAATAGATACGTTCTGGGCCGGCTTCTGGGGTCTGATCTGGCGCAAGTTTTTCTGGGACTTCGTTGGGGGAACGATGCGAGACCCCGGGGGACTGCAGTAAGTTCATCGTCCACGCATATACCCACCTTCGGAGCTTTCCCGCCTGACCGCATGATCGTTAGGGCCCCGCCCTCTGCTGCCCTTTTTGTTACAGTCATTATCAAGGCGCCCATCATACAAATTATCTCCGTTATATTAGCCGGGTTCATCATCGCCTTAGAGTTCCCCGCTCCGTTCTTGAAAGGCACTCGGTTTCATCGGAGTATTGTTGTGAGGGTACCGTTGTTATTGGTTCAGGCATTCTTTGCCGCGTTGTTCTATCAGGTGAGTCCCTGCTGCCTTGTGCCCTCTTATAGTATCCTTTGATCTCTAATGCGAACATCGCCTTTGTGATCGTCAGGGAACAAATGGGGCGATATGGTCTTTCATAGCTGCGGGTGGTTACGCCCGTGCCGTAATGCTGGGCGAGGAGATGAAAGAGGCTAAACAGAACAGAGGCAAGGAGGGAAAGGTCTGACGCAAGTACCTCTTCAACCCGCTCTCCCTGCCTCGAAGTTGTTCTCGGGTTGAGCCAATCAAAGACTTTCTTTCTTCCTTTGTTTCTTCTCGCTCCAATTCTGTACCTCAACTTTATTGAATCCCAGCCGATTGGGAATGTAGAATGTTCGATCTTCTGGAGAGTCGGGGAGCCAACGATCCCTCTTGAGACTGGCTCCCACTTTTTTCTTTTCCGTTTTGCTGTTCTGACCCTTCACTTGGCCTGTGTGAGCCCTTTGTTCGCTTTCTCTGAATTTACTTACCTTCGCTGTGTAACAATCCTTGCAAACAATAACAGAGGAAGCCCAAAACATTGCATCGAGAGTGATAGTCGGCTGCGTTTGTTTGCGTTTTAACCCATGCTCGGCCTTCGACGCGCCACCACCGATCTCCGGATTATAACATCCTGTCCCAGGCCCGTCCGGCCCATCCCAGTCACTCTCCATCGCGATACCCGACGACGATTCGGACAAAGGGTCATGTCCACCACCGAACCCGTCAACCGATTCACCCCACAGGAGATCATAGCCAAACTAGATTCTCAATTCGAGAAGGCCCGCCAATCCGGAGATCTTTTGTTCTTTCCATCAACGGTCCACAAGCACACAGATGTAGGCGTAGACGTACGTTTCTCCCTCTCGTCGTCCCTTTCCGCAACTCGAAATCACAGTCTCCATCGTTCTGTCGAGGAGTTGCCGAATGTTCAATATTTGATGATCGTCTCCTGATTGGTGTAGTTCGAGATCACCTTGTGTCCTGCGCTGCAGAAAAAGCCGGTACTACCGGGCATCGTGGTGGCCCAGGAAGAATCTCACCCGCAGATTCCGAATGCCGTCGCGTCTCATGGTGGTATGCCGAAGAAGGATCCTTTTTCGCCTCCATACATCGACGGATTGTTCTTGGGACATCTCACGCAAGAGGAAGATACCGAAGAAGAGTTCGTTGCCTTGGTGAGTTCCGAGGTGCCCTTTAAGTAATCTCGGTCTCCAGAATTGATTCCCCATTGTGCAGCTAAACAAATATTCCGTTGTTCCGAACCACTTCCTCCTTGTCACAAAGGGTAAGGACGGATAGCGTGGGTGGGGGGCTGGAGACTTATTCTATTGTCCAACGAACAGAATTCGCGCCTCAGACCACCCCGCTGACCCCCGACCAACTTTCGAAATCCTATCAACTCCTCCAAGCAGCCAGCAGAGCCGGAAAGAAACTACTATCATTCTTCAACTGTAACTGTGATCTATGGTTTCGTCCCTCCTTGTTCTAAACTAAATCCCTAGGCGGAGTACTAAGTGGTGCGAGCCAGCCGCACAAACACGTCCAGTTCCTTCCACTTGATGGTGACGCCCCGATCGAGAGGCTCGCGAAGCGGGCAAAACTAGAACAACCAGGTATCCCAATACCTCTACGGCACCCAACGCGAATCCTCACACTGTACATTTCATATCATAGAGAAGCCCTTCGCTCTTAATGTCCCCTACGCAAACTTTGTACTCCGTCTACCGTCATCAACGAGGGACTCCTCCCCCTCGGAAGTATCTCAAATCCTCGGATTCTCCTTCATGACACTCCTAGACCTCGTAATCAACAATATCCGTCGTCAAACAGATTACCCTCCCGGCAAGCCCTCATTCAACGTCCTACTCACACTCGAACACCTACACCTCATTCCACGCGCAAAAGAGGCGCACAGACTAGGAGTCACCGGCGAAGAGTTACCTGTGAACGCGCTCGGGTTCGCTGGTATGCTGCTGGTGAAAAGCGAGGTGGAGCTGGAGGCGGTTAAGAGCGAAGGAGTGGGGAAGATCCTACGCGCTGTGGCATGTGAGGAAGTGGAGGAAATCCAATGTAGCAGGATCGAATCTAGCCTCTGAGCGCCTATTCAGTGCTAGCTCGGATATGGGGTCGGTGGTGGAATATCAACGCTAGATTCATATCATTCCCTGCGTGGGTGGCACACATGTGTATACTTTGTTACATGGCATAATATTACAGGAGTATCGGGTCGTGGATGGGTCAGGGAGCAGAGCTATGGTTCAACGGTACGAGATCGTTACCTCTATCGGCGATTCCATGAGGATTTCCAGACTGTAACAGTCTGCCCAAATCCGTTCCGATTGTCGACAGCATTGATGACCGGTGTGCAGCCAATGCTGAGGGGATGAGTAGCACCCACGGTGGCCAAACTGTAGATGCTAACGCTAGACTCTTCGTCAACATTCAATACTTCCTCCTGACAGTTGATATTGTCGGGGCGGTTGCAGACCGTGCCGTCGTAATTGGTGAAGAAGCTGTACAGGCCCGCTCCGAACACGAGGACGTTACGAGACTTTGTAACGTACAATCCCCATGCAGCCTTCTCACGACCGGTGAAGATGGGATCCTTCCATTCCGAAAGGGAAGTGTATAGAGGACCTGGAGGTGGAGGGTTGGGTTGGAAATAGGGCGACTCGGTTTGTGGGAGGCCAAGGTAATGATTTGCCGCTCCGGCGAGGTTGTAATTGACAAGAATGTGATGTTCGGACCCCGTTCCTATGAGCCAGACTGGACCTTGGGATTCAGACAACAGACCTCTAGCGGAATAGATCGTGGTCTGATCTCCATTTAACGTCTCGAAATCGTGGTCTGCGAGCCAGATCCACGTGCCCTCGAAGTAACCGTTTGATTGGGGAGTCAGATGAACAGCCAGGAAGGCTGCAAAACAGTTACGGTTTCCCACCGCGTGTTTTGGACATTGGGCGACTTGTAGTTCGGATCCGGCGGTCCCACCGAGGCGAACGTACGAATCCCACAATCCCGCACCGCCTTTGGTGTCAGAGTGAACGTTCCATTGCAACACAATTGCCCCCGCGGCTATCGTTAGAAATGGTATGTCAGCACGAGTCCTCGCTCTTCCGCAGCTGGAATACAAACTTGGTCCACGGGTCGAAAAAATCACACCGCCGATCTCAGCGACACCCTCGCTCCCTGGATCACCAACCTGGACGACCGGGTAGGGGTTATCGACATCGTCGAACCTTCTTCCTGTACCAGCGATGACTGCCCAAGCCTCTCCAAAGACTCGAACTCCGGCAGGGATTTTGAGGGTTTTCGTGACCAGGTAAGTACCAGAATCAAAGAAGATAATTTTGCAGCCTGCAAACTTTCGTCCGTTCAATCACTGATCAACGGCGAAATCCAAGTCCGGGAACTGACCTTGTCAAACACTGCCTGAAGAGCGAGAGTGTCGTCCGCGTGACCGTCTCCTTTAGCTCCCTCATCCTTAACGCTCACTATCTGGGTGATGTCGTAGTCGGCGTAAGTGGGCCTGCCTTTTCCAAACATCCGTCCATTCTCGAGGAGGCTCGGGTCCTTCGGGATCGACCGGGTATTGCCCTTGTGATATCCCCGGGACTCCCTTCCTACGTAGACGTTTCCTTGGACCCAGGTATCGATGGTCGTTTCACCTTCGGATCCCCGGAGAACAGTTTCGCCGTTCAGGATAGCGACGACGGATTGCACATTCGTCAGCTTGATGTTGTTCAAAACGATGGAGCCCTGAAGGCTGGTGCTCGACCGAGAACTACGGTAGAAGATAGGTGTATCGCTGATGATACCGTCCATGATGGCTACGCCGCCGACCCCCTGGTCTTGGTCGTTCAAGATGGAGCCAGTCTTGACATCGAACCCGACCTTGGCATTACGAATGGTGATTCCTTGAAAGTTCCATCCCCAATTCCAAATCATCTTCACGCCGGTGTTGGATCCATCGATCGTAACATTCCGCACGGTGAATTGCTGGTTTCCGACGTCCAAACCAATATTTCCTCCGTTGATGACGAGGTCACCCATGAATCCGCCGCTTGAAATGCGGGTTAGGACTGTTCAGACTCTTAATGGAGTTTTATCTATACCTCCCGTTCTCCATCTGTATGCCCCGGTGCTGTGTTCCAGGGGCAGATGATAGCCTGAAGACGATGTTGTACAGTGAAGTTGCTTGTGAAACTTGCCAATGTATGCATGTCGCACTACGTGGATGAGCATAACTCACAGCCATCTATATATTGTGATCGTCACTCACACTACATGAGGTGGAACGCGAGTGGTATCAATCACCAGGTTCTTGATAGCCCGAAAGCTAGGTGGTCGCTCAGTCAAGGTGACAAGGAGGTCACATTGTTGGGCAGCCTACAAATTGTTCTGGTTGACGTAGTATTGAGCGCCCCACCCATCAGGGATGTAAGGGTCAGCATCTGAAGGTGCGCGTTACGAATCGCTGGAAGTCGAAAGTAGGTATTGTC
>Ga0307517_10005798_pt1 | contig 18466 bp, 24 predicted proteins | sample 23_EM_MG_FD_194515 | JGI IMG/M metagenome (GOLD analysis project Ga0307517, IMG submission 194515) | Populus trichocarpa ectomycorrhiza microbial communities from riparian zone in the Pacific Northwest, United States - 23_EM | ecosystem: Host-associated > Plants > Roots > Unclassified | place... | reverse complement strand
AGCAACCTACACTTGGTTAAAAACCAACCAGATCCCGTTGAAAATCAACCAGAGTTGCACTGATTAACATCCTTCAGTAGGTTGAGGGATAGGTTGAAATTCAACTAAGGCAGTTACCATAGTGATCTCAGGTTCCTCCCACCATAACTTTATCGGCAGTCTGAGAAGAGGCCTTAGATTTTAAATTGCTCAGTCGCGATCACCTCGCCTGACGAAAGGAAGACATCAGCATGTCATAGTATCACCATCGTCCAAAAGGTTCAAATTATCAAACAGCGTTGGCGTTTAAATCTACTACCCATAACAGCATTCAATGAAATTGTGAATATACAGCTCCACCACCCCTCTAGAAATAGTGCAAACATGGAAGGTGTATATATACATACCTACAACAGCAACGGCTACAAAAAGAGTGGCGGAAAGATATACATTCAAGCGGGAATATTGTCAAGGACAAAAAAAAAAAGTCTTTAGAATTACTTATCGTGATCGTCGTAAATGCTCATGAGAATGAAATGGTTGTGAGAAGTCGTGACAGTGGTCCTTGTGCAAAAAATGATTTGGAGTGTTAGTCATTCGGGATCAGTGGAGATAAACCTCCGTCCCCGCCTTCCATTTAGCTTTAGGCGTGTATTTCAGTGCCGAGTTCATGCGAGTCTTGACCGTAACATGGAAATTGGGTTGTGGGTCCACGATATCCCTTCCCCGCCCCAAATGGAAACTAACGTGCGACATTCGGATCAGATTTCATCGGTATGCAGCGCTGAAACGACTTACTTCCAATCACGGTGCCAGACGCCATCGGCGTCTTGCCAGGAAAACTGCAGGGGGATGATTTCAAGTAGCCACCACAATCGGTCAATCTTCAGCTCGTCGTGGATCGGCTGCAGAGCGTCGATATTGTCCATATCAAGTTCCGCTGTGGTAGGTTCGAGGCCCAGCACGATATTGGCGCGCACGAGAGCGTCATCATCGAATTGAATACCGCTTTCAGAAGCGAGTGCTTCGCGGGCCATCCACCTCAAGGTGATGTTCGCAAGGCTCTCCTTCGTGTCGTTGGTCACTGCCCCTCCACCTACATCTGGAAAATAAAAATGAATTAGCATTCACCTGTAGGCCACAGGTAAATCATTTATAGCTTACCACTGTGACACCCTGAGAACCAGATCTCGAGGACGTCATCTGATTCTCCGAGCGCCAGCAACTCAGGAACAACGGTCTTTCCAGCCTTCTTACCCGCCCTTCCCTTGCCCAAAAATCCCCATCGTTTCTTCTTCTCCGCAGCAGTGCCTTCACCAGAAATCGATTCAGAATCATCTTTAGAATGCAAAACTGAACTTCCATTCTCTGGGTCAAGCCGGGCAGCTTGAATCGAAGGCGAGGGGCGGTGATAATTGTTGGGCCTAAATTTGGCACGGTGCTGGAATACGTGTGAATTAACGGAATCGTTTAATCGATAACCACGCACTTCGTCAAGGGAAAGGGCATGCCGAAAAGTTTTGATTGAGCTATTGGAGTTTGTGAATGGGAGAGTTCGTCCCATGATGACGCCGACGCTCGCAACTGTATCCCTACCCATAAAAAAATAGTTCCATAAAAATGTGATATTTGCATGGGCAGGAGACCCACCAAACCCCCATAAAATCGATGGTAACAGCTCGGCAATAGGTCTGCTTGAATCCGGCACATAACGCGAGTCCTTCCGCGTCGGTGCGCTTGTACATCTTGTATGCGAAAGGAGCTTGTGATTCATTATCCTTGGGTAAGAGTCCAACCTTGTACAAGAGCCCAGCCAAAGCTCTGCCGCACGATATGAGCATCGGCCAACTGAAAACAGCTGAACGACCGCTGACCTTGCAGTATAAGCACCACGAGAAAAACCTGAAAGCAATTTCAACACCGAAAATAGTTCGGGTGATACGATCGACGCACCAAACATGCATATCTTATCGCCAGCACAGTAGTTCTCCATCAAGAACTTGTATCCATCCAGGACATGGGCATCAAGATACCTGATCGCACGCATCGCGTCGATGAACCAGGCCACGGTCGAAAATGAAGAAGGCCTACCATGCAAATGCCAGGTCAAGGACCTTGGCACCCCACTCGAAAATGGGGGCAACCACGCCAGGTTGAAACCAAGTTCCCACTCCAGCCTAAGAGAATCAGAGATATTTAGTATACGGTTTCAGCGCCCAAGGAAACTTGACAAATACCTGATAGTAAACCATCTGGTCCTCACTATCCTTTTTCAAAAGACCAAAAAGTTTAACAACATTTGTGTTCTAATCCATCACGCGGTGAGAATCGATGACATCAAAGAATGTGGGTGAATACGCTTACATCTGCGTCATATTCATTGGAAGTGCCGTCAAAGCACAAGACAAGGGTACGGGGTGTTCGTCGTTCACCTGAACTAGCCATAAGAAAAATGAATGGACTGACTGGGACAGCGAAGGAGGGAAGCAAGGAAATCCCAGGGCAATCCAGCGATATTTATATCTCTCAACGTTGCACGGAACCGAATAGTGGATGTCAGAAAACATGCCCGCAGTATGAACGTCTCATGGACTACAAGTCACACCCGTCGCTTTTATACCGCCTATTGAAGGACCAAGGAGTTATTTTTGTTGCAGATGGTATGTATGAAGTCGCGTTGTTCAACCTGTTGAACCGAGAACAACCATTATGGTTGGGAGTCAGGTGACCAGGAGTCCTCGACAATTCAATTTGGAGTTGTTGGTGCGATTGACCAGCACCAACACCGCATGGCAAATGTATATGGGGGGTTGCCGGCTAGTGACATGGTGGTGATGGATGTTCTCGAGTCCAGCACCCCCAAAAACGGAGTCCCTAAGAAAGGCAAACTCCAATCGGCACTGGGTAGACAGCATAGAAGTCATCGGTTCGATCTTTTTCAGACGGTGCTGCATGTAAACGTGCATCGTGAGAGAAGCTCCATTGGTAATTCGGGCTTCTGGGGAAGCGACCATCAAGGCGGTGATCGGCCGTGGTGTGAGAAACAGAGCAGCTATATGAAGTTCGGCCCATGAGCGATCGACGGTTAACAAAGCAATTGAGATTCATGACATGTTATATGGGTTGAAGTTGATATTCAATTCGAATACATGAACGTCGAGCAAGCACAAATGATCAAGAAATCATGCGGACATCGCCTTCGCCGCCACAATCTCGGCAGAAGGTAGAATTGTCTCACGACCTGCAGCGCTTAACGATGTCGACTCGGATGAGGGCTTTCCACAAATCATGTCAAGTTCTTCAACCAGAGTCTGCTGTCGATAGGCAAGCCGAATATCGGGAACGTTGGTCTATTTCTGCGATCAGCGACATTTATAAACCTCAGTGCCATTAAAATAATGCACCTTATTGATGTCATTTCCAGCCGCGCCGGGCAGGTACCATTCCTTTCCAAGCCAGTGTCGTTTAACCTCCATTTCGAAACCGCTTTGTTTCACTGAATTGCGAGCGAGTTCCCCAAGCGAGCTTTGGGGTAGTTTGTAAATCTGAAATAACGATGATGAGATGCGGTCATAGAAAACATGATCCAATATACATGGGCAGCAACGCTGTACTCTTCTAACAGAGGTTCCTGTATTTCCCGTTGTTAGCCAGCCTGCTTCTCGAGTTTGTAAGAACCCGACCTTGGTGAAGTGGAACTGGAGTGGGTCGTCGGTGCTTAAACTGACATTCAACCCAGTCTTGAAGAAGTCAGGCAACGGGTTTCTTTCGTATGTCAAAAACAACGCGTTGTTGCTCAGGGGGCTCATCGCAATTCCGATTTGCTTGAGGTAGAACAGATATTGAAGGGCAGGGACCTTGCGCAGCAAGATTCCGTGAGATATGGAGTGCGAGGTGAGGAAGGCCGACGTCAGGTGGTCGGTATCTCCAGCTTCTCCGCAATGAGGGCGGAAAACGAATGTATCTTTGATACCCTGTCAGATGGAAGTTTATGACCTCGAGAGTTGAATGGGCTCACTAAAGCCACGCATCCGCCTCCAATTATTCAAGCTCGCCATATTCGCGAACATGTAGTAGATCCTGATCCACAATCTCAGCACTCCACCTCGTGAAAGTCCACGCAACGTACCAGTACGAATAGGGAGGAGATTGTTGGAAGTCCCACAGTCTCGGATACGGGAATTTCTTATGGATCCTCCTCTCGATCTTGGATTCATCATCGACAGTGTCAAAACCAACAACGCGCTGAAGAAATACGTGAAGTTCTGGGTGACTCCGTGGATCCTTCGTTACTTCGAACAAAGGTCGGAACACATCTGTATTGCACGATTCATGAGTTATCCACATTCCTCGGTAGACAAGAAGAATTACTAATAACGATGTCCTCGAACGTTCGAATCGATCCATTGGCCTTATACACCTCGTAAAGTCGCGGGACCTGGATAAGCCAACGAACGTTGTGAGAGTACAGCTTGCTGTTGACGATCCATTTCGCTAGTTTGTCCCATTCATGTGCGCTTCGCCCGTAGATACTGATGCGCCATTCAACGTTCTGGATTCATGCCTAATCAATGTGATGCTGAATGGAGAACAAAAACCAATTGCATGCCTGGTACTTGCTTTGTTCCAGATCGGTCATCAGTTCTTACCAGGTTGTGAGTCCAAAACAGTCTTCAAGGGAGATCATGGAAATGCACCTTTGGTAAGTTCGGCCAGATATCGGCCTTGGATATAGTTATCCGATTTCAAGAATATTTCTCTTAAACGCGACTCTCCAATTGGATTGTATTTGAGATTGAACTTGTCGAAGCGATGGAAGGAGTCCTGGTGCGCGTGCATATCGAGGGTATCGATAGAAAGATCGTATGCTGTCAGCTTGAGTGATTCAAACACCTGAGAGAGGGTTAATTCCTGTCCGTCGCGGAAAATAACGACATCCTAAGAGAAGGATTAGCCCCGATCCCGAATGTGCAGCTGTGGACTAACATTTGGGCTGCGCTTCATCTTCGACTTGATGAATCGTAGCAAATGTTTTTGGTTCATACTGCTTGAATGATGAACGTGGGTATCCACCTTTCGGACATTATAAAAGTCTCTACGAGTACCCTTGAGCGCAACGATGGAGAGCTCATGTTGAGCACAAACCGATGCGGAACTTTCTGTGTCTGGTGAGAATGAACCGAAGTATAAAAGAAAAGAAGGCCACGTACCTTCATGTCCGCCAATTCCTGGAATTCGTTCAAAAGACTATACATGGTGAATTTGCTTGAGAGATATTTCAGCCGACGGTATGCAAAACTTTTGGCCGGACCATCCGAGATAACGCTGAGGACATATTCGAGGTCGACGAAGTATTCGCGGATGTCGGGGATGTCGAATACAGGTTGTTTTTCCTCCGAGTCTCTCTCTGATGAATTATGAGAACAATACTTCCCGGAAGTGAAATAAATGGACCTTTTGTCTCGTCGTACACTTGGAATACTCCCTTAACATCGATCGCATACGACCACCCATCATGAAGACCAGGAATTACACAGTCCTCCATCTTGAACTCACCGTCACCAGGCTTGGTCGTACCGTCTGCGCTCACAACTTCTTTGTCTTTCCAGTGCCAATGCGGAGGCGGTGGTTTGGGGTATATCTTCCATGGACTGAACGTATTTTGTTGAGACTGGGGTTCACGATGCTTCCCATGAAGAGGAAAATCTGGCCGGACACCCGAAACATCCGCGTAATCGTCGCCCAATGGTTGAAAATCGCCGTCGTAATCGCGTGGATCGTCGCCAAGTCGTTGACGGGACTTGAGCATGTATTTGTCCCGTAGTTCCAGGCACTTTTGCAAAGAATAAAGGAGATTGGCCTGTTCAGCATTGATGATGTACTCTGGAAATCCGATGAATGACTCGGAAACTTGGAACACGACTGAACGGACCTGCTGCTCGTGTTTCTCCTGCGAGCTCCTTGTGGTGATCTTCCTCTGCTTCCTCATGAAACGCGTCCCCGCCAGCCAGAGACCCCTGCAACGAGATTGGAGGCTTGTAGCTACCGGCTTCGGAAAGGGACTCTGACCCTCGACGATGTGCCCAATATTTCTCCTCGATCTGGAGGCAGATAAATCAGTAAGAAAGCTCACCCGATGGTTGACTCGATTACCTGTTGGAGACTTTTCTCTTCTGAGTAACCAAAAAAACCGTCCTTGGATTCTGGAATAAGCAGACCTCCCGAGTGCGATGAAGTATCTGCAGCGACCGGGATTCCACTATCCATGACGGTTCTTGGCAGAGTTGCTTGCCAAACAAGGACATCTGATGACTCGCGAATCACAAATCTCACAACCTCAATGTCCGTCAGTTGTTATGTCTTGATGGAATACCCCCGTTGGATGCCCTTGGAAGTTGTGGTGTCTCTCTCTGATGGTCATGCACCTCCCAAACTGTCAACGCTTTGCAAATAACCTGCCGACCTCCAGGGGAAATTATACTAGCCACGTCGCGCACTAGTACGACATTGTCTCTCAACATTTTCAGGCAAGTTTTCAGGGACTTCATGGGGCTCGACAATCTTTCGCTTGAGCATCGGATGTTCTTGCTATCGTCGCACTCTATTCGTGGTCGCAAACAGAGCGACTTATGAACCTCTTGAATTCATCGTAGCTCTCAAGTTCGCCAACGGTATGCCACCCACGGTTTATGGCCATTAGGTTTAGTCACTGTCAGAACACAGACAACATGTCCTTCTCTCAAAAGAGGAGCAATTAGTCTTTAGAAAGACATGTCAAGAGACATGTCACTCTTCATCGTTCCAGCTCAAGCTTCAATCCCATATATGTACTAGGCATTCTAGCGCAATTGCTTTCTGCTGGTATCACTGATATGTCATGGTCTGGCTCGCTTCCTGGAAAGTTGGAATGGAAGGACATAGCTTCTCAAGCTGCACGAGGCCACTTATTTGGACAATAATTGGTATTCCATAATTCGGAAGGAAAGTATCATGACATGGTTTTTGGAAACAAACAAAAAATTAGCTGTGTTAATGTAAATGCTTTCTTGAGCAGCTGTTACTACGAGTTGTGATATATCGGGCCGATGTGACCCAAAAATGTAGCGCGATCGAGTCTTCAATATTCAATGACGACCTCAACTGGAATAATGCCGGGTTGAAACCAGGCCGGAGCACGACCTTTGGGTCTTGTGGCGGTTAGCAAAACCGACAAAAAAATTTACTTGGCTACCCCGCACCCCCACTGGCACTGCCCAATTGGCGCCCCCACCCAACCACCGAATTCGCCGCAGACAGATCAATGGCCACGAATTTTTCAAATGCTCGGATATAGGCCCATACGCTAAGGGCTTTCAGTGGCCAGCTAGTCATGCCACCTCTGACTGAGGTAAAGGAAGCACCTCCAATGCGAAAGAATGCTCAAATGTTCCCCTGGCCATTTTGCTTTCCCGATTGTATCTGGATCTCTCCTAAAGCCAGGTCCCGTCCTTGGACTTTGTGTGGATATTCCCTTTTGTTCTGTCTGTCATCTGTTTTTTGCTCAAGGGGTCTTGGTTCTAGCTGATAATAGTATTTCCATTGCCTGTCTCCTCCCTTATATCACGCTAGAATATTAACCTGGTCCAACTCGCTGACTTCCGTATGGGACAGACACTCTGCCAAACGCCAACCGAATGATGCCCCATCGTGCCAACCCTGCTCGATTCAAATGCGTTCTTTTTGTTCTTTGGTTTATCGATGCCTCCTAATAGTGGAACATCCCCGCTTGTCATTTCCTAAGAATATCCAAGCAGGACAAACAGCGGGTCAACCGCCCAATGGCACACGCAAAAATCCCAATCGCCTCGATATATAATCCTTCCTAAGTCGAATGGTGACTCGAAGCTTCCCCCGCCTTTCAAAGATGCTGGAGAACCTAGCGCTCTTCGTTTGGTTTATAGGAAGCTTCTTTACTGCAGGCCCAACTGTTCAGCTTAACAATGCAACTATCACCGGAGTCGACGTTGGTGGTGTTTCCAAGTTTTTGGGCATCCCTTATGCCTCACCGCCGTAAGAATATCCCTCTTGCCCAGCTTTACAGCCGACTCATCCTTGATTTCCCCCCAATAGGGTTAGAAATCTTCGTTTCCGCAAACCAGTACCATATGAGATATTTTCGGATCGAAATGCGCAGGACTATGGGCCAAGTTGTCCACAACAAAAGCTCAGTTTCGTACCAGTCACTCTCAATGGATCTGCAGATATAACAGCGCCAGCGAACGAGCTCCCTTTATTTCATTATGCCCCTGGTGAAGAGAGCGAGGACTGTATGTGTCCCTTCAGTCAAATCCTTGTCTCGATACGTGTACTGACAATCCACCCTAGGCCTCACCATAAACATTATCCGACCCTTGGATACTGACTGGCAGGACAGGTACCCAGTTGTTGTTGTAAGTGTTTTCGTTGCTCTGATTTGTTAATCCGGACTCAACACACTCTGCTTGCAGTGGATTTATGGTGGTAAATATCCTTCGATTGGTTGTGAAAAGTTCCTTCGGTTCAAATAAATATCCTTTAGGTGCCTTTCAATTCGGTAACGCAGAAACGTAAGCCTTCGAACATCGGTTTGCACAACCTTCTGAGTTTAGCTAGCCACGACGCAATGGGTGTTCGACTCGTCAAACGATCTATTGCCCTCGGAACACCTGTGATCTAAGACTACGTGGCGATGAACTACAAGTGAGGTTCTGCAAACACTGGGAAATCTCTGATGCTCATGTTGGTATTTATCATGACAGGTCCTCTGGTAAAAAAAAATCTGACCATGTTTAACTTCTCCGTATATATAAAAGCATTTGGATTCCTCGGCGGTCAGGAAGTTTTCGAAGAGAAGGTCGGAAATCTGGGACTTTGGGATGGTAAGCATTCAGCCCTGCCAATAGGACTTCGCTGATTTATGACATCTGCACAGAACGCCTTGCTTTGAGCTGGGTTAAAAGGCATATTGAGTCATTTGGTGGGAACAGCTCGCAGATTATGATGTAGCCCCGAATGCCTCCCTTGGAGACCTCCCATTGCTAACACATATAATTCATCACAGCTATGGGATATCGTCCGGCGCCATCTCTGTCGCTTTGCAGATGATCGGTCCCGATAACGGCGAAAATAAGGAAGATCTGTTCCACTGAGCATTCGCAGTCAGGAGCCGTCATTCTAATTGGCCATATAGGGCCAGGTATCTGCTTTTGTGTCAACCGTACATGGAAACACGCTAACTCGGTTCTTCCAGAAACATTACGATTTTCTCCTGCAGGAAGCTGGTTGTGGAGAGCCAGGGATCAACACTCTGAATTGCCTTCGAATCCTTGATTACCCAATTCTCAAGGCTGCAGTTGACAAGAGTCCCAGTGTCGCCGACTATCAGGTCCGTTAGGAATATTTTTCGACGGACGTGAATTGACGCAAATTATTTCTTAAGTCATTAAATCTTGCCTGGGTACCACACGCAGATGGTGAATTTCTCAAGGATGATCCTCAAAAACTTGCGCAACGTGGTTTGGTCGCAAAAGTACCCTTTGTGTCTGGTGTGTTCTTGTTTCCTGTAATGAGTTTGTTTAGTTTAACAAACTATCTGTGTCTCCAGGTTGTGTGGATGACGAAGGCACTATATTCGCTCTCTCTTCTAGAAACCAACGTGAGGTTCATTCGACGAAAAGTTTAGTGCCTGTAACCCACCCTACGATAGGACTGAAGACGAGTTCCGAGGTTACGTCCACGAGGTCTTCGCCTCGAAAGCTCCGATCGGAGAGCTCGAAGAACTTTGGACGCTTTTCCCTTCCACTCCATCGGAAGGCTCTCCATTCGATACCGGAGATAATAACACGTTCCTCTCCCTTCAGTTTAAGAGAATGGCCGCTTTCCAAGGAGATGTTGTTTTTCAAGCTCCAACAAGGTTCTTCTTGCAAAGTCTGTCTGGGAGGCAGAAAATGCGGTCTTTCTGTAAGTCTTTCGAACACAAACATGATGGGCGGTGGGACCGTGACTAAAAAAATCTGTATATTAGTATCCAAAGAATTGAAAATATTACCCGCTCTCGGCTCGGTAGGATTCATTACATTTATCATGAAGCTGCGTCACTCACTTGATGTTGTAGTTTCATCCCTCGGACTTTTTGTTGAATCTTTTGGGTGACTATATCATTAGGTTCGCAGTGAAGCACGATCCAAATAACGGTACCGATCCGGAATGGCCTGAGTACACCAAGGGGTTACCCCAGAGGTACACACTCCCACCCTAGTTTGGAAGACCTATCGTTGAGTTGGACACCCAGAGGGTTGATCAAATGGCATTCGTCACCAATCTCTCTTTGACCTACCCTCTCTGAGAAACTTTCGATACCTTCCCTGTTCATGCTTTCTTTCTTTTTCTTTCTGCCTTTCCAAAGAGTTACCAGGCATGCCCTCCTGGGTCTTAACCAAGATTTCAATGTATACAATCGAATTATATTCATTAGTGTCATTGTTAGTTATAGATAAGGACGGAGTATTCGGACCGTCGCAAACTTATGTAACCCTCTGAGCCTTGAAACCACATCGTAACTTTCAAGTTCGACACTACTGGTATGCTGACCCCACGTGTTAATCTTCGGATTGGGGTGGTTCAGCTGTCACCCAAGGTCAAATCCACATTTCTTTGATGTCCAACCCTACTTATGTATGGAAAAAATAGATAGGACAAGTCCAAGTGAATCTGGCGAGAGCACGAGAGCTTTGCAGAAAGTCTGGGGTTTTAAACTTGTTGGAACTACAGACGGCTTGGCTGATGTCGTAGCTGGCAGAATTCAGCCACAGTCCCTTGATCTACTATGCTTTCCTGAGATGGCATTTACGGGTGAGAACTCAAACGAATATCCATTTCGGTGTTGTTTGACCTGAATCGCGATTTATAGGCTACGTATTCGAAAATTCTTCTGCGATCTTGCCACACCTTGAGCAACCTCGCACCGGCGCCACTTCTTTGTTTTGCGCCGAACTAGCAAAGAATTTGGGCTGTTATGTCATAGCTGGTTATCCAGAACGCCTCAACTCGCAAGAATTGGACGAAATCTCGAAGTCGGAGGCAGGTTCGCGGCCACAGGTGACAGAGAACGGAACGGAAATCCATCAAATTGGTGCAAATAGCGCAGCGCTCTATGGTCCAGATGGTATTTGGGTTAGTGGCTATCGCAAGTCGCATCTGTTCAAAATAGACATATCGTGGGCAAAGGCTGGTAAGCGGGCCTTCCTCTCATAGCATTCGACGAGGCTGAGCAGATGGCGTTACTCGAGGCAACGGATTCCAGACTTTCACCCTTCCCTCACCTATTCGTACTATGAGCTTGGGGATTTGCATGGACCTCAATCCTCAGATACCGGAATGGACATCAGCCGAAGGTCCCTATGAGCTTGCCGATTACGCCATCTCCAATAAAGCCAAGGTACTCCTGTTATTGAACTCTTGGTTAGACTCCGGAGAAGAGCCCGATGAACCTAACGACTGGCACACCCTGAATTATTGGGCTGCACGTACCAGGCCACTTTGGACAGACGGAAAAGGCGATTCTAGTTCTGATGAGGAAGATCGCAAACCCGTTTCAGAAACAACGGAGAGTGGGGACGAAACCATTGTAGTGATTTGCAATAGGAGTGGAGAAGAAAATGGTACCATCGTCCTAAACTATCCTTGTCCATCTTCCTAGTCCTAATACATTTTCTTAGGCCAAACGTTTGCCGGAACATCCGCCATATTCAGCATGCGACGAGGTTCAGGACGCCCCAAACTGTTGGACATGATGGAAAGGAAGGAGGAGGGTGTAAGAATATGGAATATCCAGGTGTAATGATGTGTTTTCATCGTGCCATCAGTGTATTGTAAAGTGATGTGTATTGTAAAGTGATGAAACATTAGGGACACCATATAATCAATCATCTTGCCTACTTCTTGTCCCTTCGTCTGGATGAAATCTTGGAGGATTCCCGAAGACAATGAACAATATCCTGGGAATCTTCAAAATTATCATCATCTTTGTCCCAACGCTTGAGGTCGGAGAGTGCTTTGATGTCGCCTCGGATAGCATCAACACGGCTATTGTAACCCTCAAGCGTACTGGACAGAGATATCGCGGATTGTTCCAGCTCAGAGGCTACTTTGAAAAGAATCTCGTTCCTGCGGTTAACATTCAGCTTTGGCTAAAATATTCTAAAGATTATGGTAACTGACTTCTCGTCTTCACCAAGTTCCCTTTCGGAAATCTTTTCCCAGTAATTGTCGTTCAAGAGTGGTAATGTGAACACACTGTGGAGGCGCCTTCGGAGTGATGCAAATGCCTCTCTGCGATAATCAACCTATAAGAATAACAGGCCAGATATAAGATTTTCCATCTTCCAATAAAAATGCAAAAGCTTATTCACCGAGACTTTCGTGGAGTGCTCAGGTTCCCAAGGCAGATATAGGTCAGGGAGCTCTAATTCTGGGGAGACTGGTTGGAAGAAGAAATTATAAGCGATCAAGGTGAATAGAGCATGGAAAAACAATAATACGTACGTTCCTCATCCTCCGTCTTGACATGAGTGAATATTTCTTCTTCGACGCGTACACGCATCTCGGGAACCCTTGTATTAGGAACTCCAACGGGACTTTTTACCTTTGGCTTTGTGATAGGCAGTGGTCGCACCACTGGCGGTGGCGGCGGTGGATTTGAACGACTAGAACTACCTGCCTTGTTCACAAAACTTGGTGGCTTGAACGGTTTGGAAAGCCCAGAGGTTGACCCGAAAGGTTTTGTGGCTGTATTCACGAATTGAGTTCTTCTCAAGATGCAACCAAGACATAAGTTACCGAAGATTGGGGCAGAGGTTACTTTAGGTTTCTTAGAGGAACCTTCCATAAAATCCGTTCCGGGTCGCTTTTGCGCACCATACACGCCCCCAAAGGGAAGGTTATTGTTCTCTTGCCCCGAAAGCCTACTGGAGAAAGCACTCTTTGCATCGTTGGTGTTGCCGGTGAGCATTGGGCGTTGAGGAATGTTGACTCGAGCCTCATCCTGGGAAGATAACTTTAAGATCCTCGCCTTTGTCTTCTCGGGATACTTGCAAATCTGGAAAGAGATGTTAGTGACAAGGGATTGGTTTTTGACTTTGAGACACGTACATCACACATTCGGTTACAATACGTCTTTACAAGTTCTTCGTTCGTGTCGTCGATAGGCTCATCGAAATAGCGACAGATAGACTGTGAAAGCGTTTGAGGATTTGTTGTAGTGGGTTGAAACCCGTAGAACCCACCACATGACGACATAACGTCGCACTCTCCGCGAATTCAATAAGCTAAATATATACATTCTCAGCAAATGGCAATGTATGCACGCTGAAGAGTCAAAGAACGTACTGCCTGGAGGCTTCCAGTCGCCCTTTGCGTTGGGGATGGCCCGTCTTCCTCTTCCTCTCGAATACGATTTGGATTTGAGCTACGGACGAAGTTCTTCACTCTAATTGCGTCTTCGCGAGCTGAGGTTGCGTATTAGCGTGATTGCATGAACAAGGTCGCCGAAGTGTGACTCACAATAGTACAGGATACATTTCGAGGGCTAAGTATAAATATTATTATTATTAACCTTGACCATTTAAATCTTACGAAGCCGAAACCTTACAAGACCATCTCGACCTGCGCGACCTGAAGATTCATTTCGATGTCAGCGTCGATCGAACAATGGAATTGAATAGACGCACCAGTTTCTTGATAATATCCTAATCCGGTGATTAAACGTCAGCTCTTTGAAATACAAGTGGTTGATGGAAAGCCTGCCTTCAAAGCTCTTAGGCATGTCATAATGGATTATGTACCTAGAAGCCTATGAGATAGATAAAAGAATGATAGAGGGAATATTTACCTAACATCACCCTTGTCAATCCCCAACCCAAAGGCAATTGTGGCAACAACCTTGGAGGCGTAAAATGAGCAGAGAGATCATGACGAGAAGGAGGGCACACACTAGATCGACTCCACCACCAGGTTGACCAGAAGTACCGGCAGTCCAACCTTGCAACGTCTTCTCAAGCGTCGCAGAGCTATCTGTATGTAAGCTCGCGAAGAATTCCATAAGAAAGGACGAACGGGACGCCACGATGGTATGGCTTTGCATTTAGGCCTTTTCCGCGAAGATATGAAGCTAAATCGTCGCATGTCTTTCGAGCTCGGCAGTAAACGATTCCCGAGGAGGCTTGTCCCCGTCGCCTGTACAATGTTGTGATATACTCAAATATGTCCGCCATCTGGTTTAGTGGTTCAGGATTGGACAGATACTTGACCTTTAAGGGCTCAGTGCCATGTTCGGACTTGGTAAGTGATTCGGAGACCATACCTCATAAAATAAATTTTCACGGTTGAATGGATGCAAGGCCACAAAAAGATGAGTTTGGTCGAACTTCAAACTCTTGATGATGTCCTTCTGCACACTAGGGGCTGGTTCAGTAAGAATGAATTTAAAAACCAACAACTTACGCCGCTGTGGCAGTCGCAGTGAGAGCCATGATTGGAACATCGGGATAGCGCTCTCGGAATCTCCCAATACGTCGATATTCTGCGCGAAAATCGTGACCCCATTCCTAAAAATAGGTGAATACTTGCGAGTACAAAAAAAAAGTTCTCATCTCGACTAACTGAAATACAGTGGGCCTGATAGAACTCATGAGGAAGGGTATGTTTGAAAGATCACGAAAAGCCTACCTCATCGACTACCAGGCGATTGAGATTATGATTCTCATACACGGCATCTAAAAGCTCCAGAAATTCTGAAGTGCATAACCTTTCTGGTGTAACTAAGCCAGAATAACGTCAACAAAGGGGACGATTGAAAGACATATCGTGTTACCGTATAAAAGTTTGAGACGGATGTCATAAAGTTGTAGATGTCTAGATATCTTTATGAATTCAATAGGGAAAGAAAAACGGACTTGTGGGAGAAGTACCTCTTCTTGTTCTTCTCGAGGTACCTGAGAAGATAACGATACTACGTCAATGCCCCTCTTTCGAAGATATTCAATTTCTAAACCCAGTTAGTCCACATCCTAAGCGTCCGACAATGCACTTACGGTTCTGCATTAACGCTTCAAGAGGAGGGTCAGCAGAATTAGAGGCCAGAGGGAACAAGATAGTACCAAGCAAAGGCGAGACGACCACAGACAAGCCCCTCTGTTCGAATCTCATGGTTAGAGGCTGCTGTTTTGTCAAATTATTCTCCCCTCACATTATCTGCAACAGCAGGTATCTGAAAACATAGGCTCTGGTCACGCAAGCATTGAGCAGCCATACTCATATGAACAATCCACACTCATACCTTCCCCATTCCAGTCGGTGCCACGACCAGAACATCGGCGCCTTAGTCGGCAAATTTAACGCATATAATGAGCAGGATGACTGGTTAACTCACCGCAGTATGCAGCCTCGACTATCTGCTTCTGTTTGCCTTTGAATTTGGAATATCCGAAGACTAAAGAATCGTCAGGTTCGGATTGCTCCACCATGTAGTGATACAACGCACCCTGTATTAAGACCCTGCAAGCATCCTCATGATTAGTATTCATACAAAAACGGCAGAATATCACACCTGTAACATTCCTCGGAGTCCTTCTTGCTGAGCACCCTTCTGGTCTTGCTAGCCACTTTTGAGGTGCTTGGAAACGTTTGGGGGAGGTTGGGGTAGACAGGCGGATCTCCTGGTGTCGAGTCGTTTCCGTACCCTTCTAAATAATGGGCCATTTCTCTCTAATCATGTAGAGTTAGAACTGTGATATTTGCTATCAGGCGGGCGGTGACTGGTCGTGAAGGTTCAATGCGTAACGCTCCCAGAAACTGATGGACGCGTCAACACGTGATGTGACCACGCGCGTACTCTTAATTCCTTCGTTTGATTTCCTGTTTTCAACTAATAGCTAACGAGGTCGCTACGGTTACCTGAGTTACTTATGTAACGTAGTCAGCTAATACATCATTCCATTCCATTCCGGACATTCAAAACGGAAGAATTGTTATATACAATAATTATACATCTAAATTTCAAGATTCAGCTTCACATCCGAAATGAAATTACCATATGTCCTGTAAATCTTCAGTTCAGGGTGGTAGGCAAACCGGCAAGCTTCATTTTGACTCCAATTTCGAACAGGTAATCAAGACACTGGAAAAACTGTCAGAGATTGAATAAATCAAAGTAAGGATTTCGAACTTCAGTCTGTGTCTTGGCCTTTTCCCAGTCAGTCCCTAATAGATAGAAGGTGGTTACGATAAATAAGACAACCGCAGAAAGAAAACGGACCCCAGACGTAAACACCGTGCCTTCTAACCAGTATGCCAGCGGCGTTTGGATACCTTATCATCGCCTCCCCCATGCTATCTTTGAGGTCCTCTTCGTTAGGTGTATTCTCGATAATAGGAAGCTCGAGCGTGTCGAGATATGACAAGGCAGGTCCGGTACCTCCCACTCGAACGCCTTTGATCATCTAGAGATAACGATTTAGAGAAAAGGTCGCGCATAAGCCTAAATTTCTGCTACCTCCTTTACATAAATGTTGTGAATACCCCGAGAAAATCACGAGAAGAATTGATACTCACTTGGTGCGAGATCGTGAACACAGGCCCTGTCCATAAAAGAGTTGCCATGACCGCGTGCTGCGAATGAGTATGAATACAGCTCCCTGCGTCACGAATCTCGAAGGAATTCCAAAACAGAGGTGTACAGGCAGATTCTTTGAGGTTCAGAGCGGGACGCCGGAGAAATACTCGATCGGTATGAGGAGAAGGTGCTACTTGCGGATATGGAAGAACAAATATGTGCGTGGGTTCAATTCGCTCCTTCTGGACGCCTGATGGAGCGATATAGACCTTGTCGCTGCGCAGGTAAGTCGAACACGTTGTAGACTGGAAAACTAGGATGGCTCACCCAGCACGGATGCAAATCCCGCCGCCCGTACCTGTCACCCAACCGAGCTGAATTCGAAATTAACACCACGACAGACCCCGAAACAATCACTCAGATACATGATAAAATGAACGACAGAGTTCTGGTATCAGATTTGCGGGCTACGTCACGGAATCAGCAATCGATATCATCAGAATTTGGCCGATCTCACATGTAATGGATCAGACGACAGAACCAAAGCCTCAGAGTTTTCCGAGGAGCTCATTTCTAGTTTGCGAACTGAATATAAACGACTGCAGAGGCAATGAAGCAGAAGGTTGAAATGGACGCTGGACAGTGGACAAGTCTCTTGATAACGACGCACAGGCCCGGGACACCCGATCGAATTGATCGAGTTTAAAGCGGAGATTTACTCAAGTCCAATTTACGGCAACCGGCGGATTTCAAGCGAGCGTTTAAAGTGTTTCGTCGAGGCCCCGGCGCCTAGACAGTTTTACTATTAATGAATCCTTTTGAATCCTCCCGCAGCGGTGATTTACAAAAGTCTTACACACTCTCAGTGAGTGAGTTGCGTTGATCTTATTATGTCAGCGTGTCGACATCGAAAACAACAGTCTCACACACGTTTCTTTTTGACTTAACGACAATATGAATCCTCTGTCCCGTATCCTCCAATGCCTTAAGCCACCCCAAAAGCCATCGTGGCACATTTTTATCAACCCAAATCCACGCGAGCTTTCCTGGTATCTGGTTTGCTTCTGGGAGTTTAACATGAGTTCAACAACATTCTGATTGTTAGATAGTGCTTAGCAGGGCCGGAGCAAGATTATCAAATGAAACTTGCGAGAAATCCAGATATGGAGCGCATCTTTTCTCAACATTCCGTGATTAGGTGGGAAATGTCCCCACCTTCATAAACCTCAAACCCTAATGGTTGGTGCATAGTTTCTCCTCAAATCACAACTCCCGCACAATAAGACTTCATCAAAAGCTGGTACCGCCGAGTCAACCTGAGGGTGAGTGGGTCCCTATCCTTTTGTGTAACGCCTGGACTTCTGATGCCACAGACACCGAATGGGTGAGAATTGTTGATACCGGCCAAAAGAATGTAGATGGTAAAACCCTGCGAGAGATTCTGATTGACATTCTGGAAAAGTTCCCGAGCTATGATTTGCTGTCCGAGGAGGGCGTTACACAGGCAAGCCAGGATATCGAAGCAAGCCTCAGCCCTGTCGCATCATTCAGAGAGATGAGGCGAGATGTGGGGGCTTGGTCAGAACACAAAGATGCAAATTTTGGCCGGTAGAATTGAGTATAATATTTGCGCACACGGTTGTGGTGCCACTGGTGCGTATCATGCGTACCAGTGACAATCTGCTGCTTGTCGACGAGGATGAACGGCATAAGGTACATTTTGATATGGAATGTACTATCATTGTCCACGAGTTTGTAATGTTACAGGAGTTTGTAATACTCGATTTCCTCCCTCCCTCAATGCGCTAGCGCCTTCAAATTTTGCACAGTCATTAGTAAGCCCCAGAGAAACATGATTAT
>Ga0307517_10005797_pt1 | contig 18466 bp, 24 predicted proteins | sample 23_EM_MG_FD_194515 | JGI IMG/M metagenome (GOLD analysis project Ga0307517, IMG submission 194515) | Populus trichocarpa ectomycorrhiza microbial communities from riparian zone in the Pacific Northwest, United States - 23_EM | ecosystem: Host-associated > Plants > Roots > Unclassified | place... | reverse complement strand
TAAGTACATCGACGAGGATCAACAAAACCTCTTGGGCCTCACCCTCAAAGGAGGACCGTTTGAAAGTGTCCCCCATGTACATACTACATACTTCCTACACATACTGTCAGGCCGGCATTGATCATCATCGCTACGGAAATTCGGTGGTGCTTGTGTCTAATGGTGGGGGCACAGAGTGGCCACGAATGACTCGTTCACACTGATACTTGGGCGGAAGTCCATGGCAGGTCACAATAACCCCCAAACCAAGTTCATCCGCAACATCTCTCAACCTCAGCGCCCGACGCCTCCCATACGCTCCAGAACGCACCGTCAGGGTTTTCATCTCAGGAAGTGGATCCCCCTGCACCATCATTTGACACAAGCGCCGCAACACAAAACCGCATTGACCCTCAAGTTCCAGGTGTTCCAACGAGTCCAGATCGCGCAACAGGCTAATCAGCCACACATCCTCCACACCCTCTGTAAAATCAGCCACCCCTACAACCAACCTTCGTACGGAATGTAGAGGGAGGCTACCCCAGACTGTACGGTCCCGATAATAGGATAATTTCCCCAAAGGCCTTGCGTGAGCGTGATACTCCAACGATGCTTGAGAAGGACCTCGGAAGGTGACCTGGCCGTATCCAGCACATGTGTAAACTCCCATTTCTGGGAGCTCGGCAAGGGTTGGGAGGTGCTTGCCAAAGGAAATGTTGGGAAGGATGGAGAACCACGGAAGTGTCGGCGGCGTATCGATGACAAGCGACGTGAGATTGGGGAGCTCGAGGAAGTCGAGGATGTAAGGAATCCCCGCATTCTCGCCCTCGGAGCAGGACAAGGACATCTGATACACGTGCGGGAGTGTAGCAATGGGAGGTGCCTGATCAGCCATGATGTATCGATTTGTCTGGAAGTTCAAGTAAACCTTCTCCAATGTAGGTAGTCGTCCCAACGTATCCAATAACTCTGCGAGTTGTATCGGAGAACAATTGTGAGAGCCCACATGCCAGGTTAGCTCGGTGATGTGAGGGAAGGAATTGGGTGCTAGGAACGATGATATGCCTTCCAAACGTAGCGTCTTCACATATGGAAAGCGTTTGAAGGGGAGGTTCAGAGTGGTCAGGCTCGAAACTGCAATGATGCTGAGTTTGGGTGTTGTGGGGACAATGTCCCGGACATAATTTGCGATCTGACGAAGGTCAGATGAGGCCACCACCTGTACGGCGAGAGAGACGAGTCGAAAGGCATGCGGAGTAAGACTTTTCAACAGGTGGAAGTATGGGGGGCGTAATTGGACTTCGAGAGGAGCACACTTGGACCGTTCGAGGTACGTTTCGAATTGTATCTGACTTGATAAGAAAGGGATTCTGCTCCATAACCGCGGGAAGGAGAGTAGAGCCGCACGCCAGCGCTGGCAGACCGCGGTAGCGTAGATCAAATAACGTCCCGGTCCGAGAAACGTGACGACCAGAGCGAGGATTTCAGGAGGAAGTTTGTTAATGGGCACGAGGGAATTCTTGATATCCTTCGCCTTCTTCTGGATATCCGAGATCCTTGGAATCGCATCATCGATCTGCGGTAAGCCAAAGTCAAAGATTTGGATTTCGTCTTCTTGACGTCGTTCAAACCTGTTTGGGTATTGCAGCGTCCATCCGGCTACTGAGCGAGAGCTTCGTGATAAGCTGATCGTAGCCAATCATTGGAAGGTGCTCCACAGTACCTGCTGGTCTCAGCCATGTTATCTAACCTCTTCTTGAGGGCGTCCAGGAGCTGAGAAAACGATGGTTCTAGTTCGAGGTGTTCTCTTCCCATTGCAGAGGTTGTGGCCTACGAACGAAGGTTTAACACAACAAGAAGACAGAGATTGGTGGAGTATGCTTCTACGTACAGTCAAAGCGGCCGTTCCTTGTTTATTCGAGATGCGGGGGTTGGTGGCGAGGATGAAATGAGGGTGACACGCCGCATGTGTACGTGAACGTCTAAGGCGAGGTTGCGGGGGGCGAAACCTCGAGGTCTCACATCATGAGCTGAGATAATCAGTAATCGATGCTTGGTGGATGACGGCGACGGCTGCTCATCAAGCTCGCCCAATACAGCCGTCTGCAAATTGATGTTTTGCTCGTCTTGAGAAAAACAGGATCTTCAATCGTTCGCCGGCACCTCGGCAAATGCAAATTTGAACCCCGTTCGGGGATCTCCGACACCATGATCCCGAGGCAGTTTCCGTCGCAAGTTGTTCTGAAATGCAGTCGACATTGTGTTTGTTGAAAATACGCTCTTCGACAAGGGTTCAGGGTTTGTGGGTATGCATCCATAATTTTATTGGGGTGGGCAGTCGTCAAACACACATCGGAAAGCACCAAACACTGGGGTTCGAACAAAATCCCTACAACAAAATCCTCAAAAAAGAAAAGAAAGCCCATTTTGCTTAACTTACACAAGGGCAATATTGAGAAAGGGAGACACGGAAATAAACAGTATGATGGACAGACGAGGACAAACAAACAGCAGGGTTGGATGCAGAGACGGAGAGGTTGCCAAGAATCCCACCCCTCTATCTAGAAAGCAAATGACAAGAGATCGGTGGAAAAACGAAAGATCAGATGCAAGAGAGAGAAAACTCGATATTGGATACTCATATGGACATGAGCCCGTTCAACCCCACTCTGGAACGAACGGGGTGACCAGGTCCGCATAATTGTCGTCATTCCGTCGTGGGTCCCTCCTCCCCCTCCCAAACACGTTCTTGAATATATTCCTCATACCACCGGCGGGCTTATCCGGTTCATCGTCCTCCATACCCAACTCAACTTCAGCTGGGTAGAGCATGTCCAAGGTCTTGGCCAACCGTTTCATACCGCTCGAGTTATCGTGTGCCATCCTTCGAGAATCCTCGACGGCGGAAGCGAGGTACATTGCCATGTTTGGGAAACTTATGGGTAATGTCGGATAAGGGGTGTTCGTAGTGGCCGGGATGGTATAGTATTTCGACATCGGTGCATCTGGGCCGTCACGGAGGAGTGCAGGAAGGGGAGAGGCGGTGTAGGAGTACGGTAGGGTGTTAACATCACCATTCGTAAACTTGTGTGGGGCGGTCGAGGGCGGCGGGTTGTCCATAGTCAGATAAATGACGGTTCTCCAATCTTGCGACGAAGTGTTTACCTTCAATCAACGATTAGCGGTGCGAGGGTCATAAGAGGATTCGGATAAGTACCCTAACAAACTGGACGACGGTACGGAGCTTTAACTCCTGCTTGGTGTCCGCCATTGCCTCGATGGATGCTTCGATCCTGGACCCGCTCAGCCGGGCCATCATCTTTAAAAGCTGACGCCAATCCGGCGCCTGGATGTGGAAGGGGGCAAACCTCCCAGTAGGCAGAGAGATGGCATTCGGGACCCCGCCCTTGAGCGTAGTCTTGATACTGGAAATCTGAGGAGCATTGAACCCGAATGCTACAAAGTAAAAGAGTCAGAGTCGTCACCAATACGGTTCTGTTATTGGAAAACTTACTAATGCCGTTCAGTAATTGTTGGTCAATGAACGAATTTGGAGCGGGACCCAATGTGAGGGGCCCAGAGGACGAGCTCGGAGATAGGGGCGAGTCGAATGATTCTTCCACGGTTGGAAGTGAACCCGCTTTTGCCGGCGCCAAGGGGTTTGACCCCGTGCTACTAGAACTAGTAGGCATTGCATCCAAAGACTGGGACCGGCAGCCGTTTGGCTTCTCGTCTTTGCCAGGAACTGGCGAAAGACGGCTACTTGGAGACACAACAGCGGAAGCGGATGAACTCCTGCCAAGAGATGGGCCGTCGGTCGGCAATGTCGGGGAGGTCTTGGTGGGGGCGGAGGTCTGTGCAGAGACCACATGATGATACATGGGAGGAGGGGGTTCAGAATCGACCACGGAAAGCCTTTGTCGGTGGACGTCGTGGCGTTTCCGCGGGTTTGGAGAGGGTGCTGGTGCGGGCAGGGGGGCGGGCGCCGGGGTTGTGGTGGCCTCTGGTTTAGTGGAGGGAAGTACAGGAGGAGGGGCAGGTCGTGGATTAGATGGTCCAGCAGCTCTCTCCTCTTCCTCAGCAAGTTGATGGGCGAGAGCCTCATCATCATTAGTGTTTGGTTGTGCTGGATACATTAACGGAGATGAGACTTTACTGGCAGGGCGAGATGCCGAGAGATGGGGTGTATGTGGGGAAGCAAGGGGCATGTGGGAGGAGATTGGGGACTCTGACACGGGTAATGGAGCAGGGGACGAGAACGGTGAAGTGGTAGTGGGAAATGTTGAAGGACCAGCCTCGGTGCTGGGAACGGGGATACCAACATATGTATATGAGGCATGTCTCATCGACTCTTCGATCGCCTTTGCCAACTCCTCCTCTTCCTGTGAAACCTTTCCTGAACGTTCCTTTGATTCCTTCTCAGAGAGGGCGATTGCAAGCGCAAGTGCCTCCTCATCTTCATCAACAGGTGCCTGCTTAATTTCCTCCTGGAATTTGGGAGGTGAGCTAGCAGGATATCGGGGCGGGGATGGGATGGGTGGGGGAGGAGGGGGGACAAATAAGGGCGGTGCATTGGTCTCATACGGGGAGACGTAAAGAGGAGATGAATCTGACCGATAGGGATGGTTTAGTGATGGAATTGGGATGGGTGGAGGTGGCGGTGGAGGAGCCGGAGAAACGCGTTGAGGGGGATGGCCATGGTAGCTTTGGCGGTGATTTGGAGGAAGAGGCGGAACTGGCGGTGGTTGTTCCTGGGTTGGGATACGACTGATGGCAGGCGAGGAGCTGGATCTGCGGGCAGACATAGGGCCCGGGCGAATGGACAAGTCATTGTGGGTCGGGGTTGCGACAGGAAAGGGATATGCTGATAACTGGGACTGCAAAGCCGGCGGCTTAAGAGGAATCTGTGGAAACGAAGGAGCCCGAGGGGGGCGAGCGGGAGAGGGAGTTGGGAAAGGGGGAAACTGGGGGACTGGAGGCGGAGGGTCGATGAAGAGATTGTTGTCGCCGATGGTGGACCTTGCGCGAGGTCGAACAGCTCCAGGAATGAGTGTATTCGGCAGAGGGGGCGGCTGGGAGTATCTATGTGGCAATTGTTGGCTGACTACAGTGGGATACAGCGTCGGAGCGTTGTATGGACTGTGTGGATCGTGGGGGGGGTGCGGTGAACCATACGGGTGGGGGTGAGTCGGGGGAGGGGGAGGGTAGGGCTGGGACCATGACGGAGGCACAGAGAATCTATGGATCATGGGGCGATCCATGAGTCAACCTGCTGCAGAGGCGGGTGCACGCTGGGAGAAAAAATAGCCCTAGTTGGTTTTATTCCAGGCAAGCAGCGCCCTGTCCGCAAAGCCTGCGATCGACGGGTCAGGAGGCCCACGTGACCCTCGGGTCCCACTCCGAGCTCGCCTCGGTTTGCAGATCGGTGGCTCGGTCGCCCTGGCTGCTGCTCCTAAATATGCATCAGCGACTGGCACCGCTCTGCACAGCACTCAAATTGATTCGCTAAAGCGTCGTCAAACAAGCGGCTGATCCCACCAAGTGTCCATTACCACTGGTCGCTCCTCATCCCCGTCGACAGCACCCTGGGACGCGTTGTTCAGCCGCCCCCATCCGCGGCTCGCTTCCCGAGTTCCGTGTCGGTCTTAATACGCTACCTATGTGCGATCCAAGCTCTGGCTCGAGTCCAATCTATCCAACTTCGGCGCGCTCCCGCGGTGATGGTGCCTGAGTTGTGTATCAAAGTCACGAATGCACGCTATCAGCTCACCCACGGGCTGGCCAAGCTACTAGGTGCATCCCCTGGGGTGCTGTCACCCTAAATACAGCGCTCTCGGTACGGGTGAGACGTCCCACCTCCCACGCTTTATCCTCGCATCCTGGCACGCCAAGGCGAGATATGCTCCGTCACGCGCAAGGTCTGGATCAGCCCAGTGTCTCCACCTCCGAGGGCGACCGTTCCCCATGTCAGCGGGTGGCTGGGTCTTAACTCAATAACGTTCTCCTCTCTACGCCCTTGTGGCTAACCTTTCAACATAACTTTGCTCCCACAGGACTATAAGGTGGCGTTTACCACAGAATCAGCCAACAGCCCAGATCCTGGACTCGGCGCGCCTAGTGGGACTGGCTTACTGATACTATCGCCGCCTTAATCACAGGCTATAGGTGTTTACTCATAAGTCCCACGAAACATGTATCCCGTGTATTTTCTTTTCAGATCCGACATATCTCTGCCCACTCATAAGTGTCACTTCACCCATTCACCTCAGCACCCTCCTGATCCCCGATCACCGTCCTCCGGGGCTTCCAAAACGCTGCGTACGCAAAAGTTCTCACTGCGGTACGTTAATGAATGACCCTCCCGACTTCGCACCTCCATAATAATAGTGTCAAGCGGGACGCTGCGGTATGTGATGTTTGACGCTTTGGCTATGTACCATTTCCGGAAATCTGATACAATGCTGCGCTTATCTCCTCGGGAAAGGATATTAGGGATTCCCGGCTTCAAGGAAAACCTCTTACTACTTCTGCAATCCACGAGGCGGCCACCTGAATTGAGAATTCATTGTGGAGACCCAGCCACAAACTGACACAAACGTGATTGGGGACCGCAGCAGGTGTGCTCCTCAAGAAGTCGGCGATTTGGGTGCGCGTCCATCTCCTTCCGGACGCATGGCGAGCTTCGTGGCTGATAAGTGTCACGGCGGATATATTCACGATTTCATTTCGTCAGCGTCCGTGGAGCTCGCAATGAAGGAATGCCCCAATGTATACATGTCAACAACACGCTTGGTACAAATCAGTGACCCCCTCAAGGTCAGCGGCCCCGTTACTACTTACCCCATGAGGCGTCAAGTTGTGAAGATTGGTGAGCTGTCTAATCACTGGAACTTGGGGTTTCGTCCCAGGTCATACCCGCTGGCAAAGCTCGCCAGCCTGGCGTCTATCATATAATTCTCCTGTGAGATAACCCTGAAGTGAGCTCACGTCACATCTCTCGACACGGCAGGAACGCGTGAACCTTTGAGCCATATTCTACCGTCCATTTCGCGTTAGATTGTCAGCATCCCTGAAAGGCACCGGCGACTACTTACCTTTAAGAACCCGATTCAACCTCGCGAGTTCCACGATGTGAAGCTTGATTGACTCTCCGTCGTCTAACTTCTGCTTGGGCGTCTCGAGCTGGTCCTTACAATTTACAGCAACGGAAATGAACTTCATCGTCGCATTCGTCATTCCTGGAGAAACCAGAATCAGGATTTGCCGCCACAACATGCACCGTTCGAAGAGTAACCTGGGTCGGCTGCGAGGATCGATGACACATCGATGATCTCCTCGCCGATGTACCCTGTTTCTTCTTCTAATTCTCGTAACGCCGTTTGTTCTGCAGTCTCGCTCTCATCCACGAGACCTGAATAGTTGTCAATGCCCCTTGGTAGGGCCGGAGTAGACACACAGCCGCACCTGCTGGGAATTCTGCATAACCACGAAACGGGATTCAACACCAGGTAGACGACGATAATGCTGCATGCTTGGTGATCGGCCAGGTACTCACCGATGGTGAACTTGCCAATGGGTGGTCGGTACTGTTCGACTATGATGGTCGACAGGGGAAATGCGTTGGTCTTCGAGCGGATCAGTGCGAAGATCGCCACGGCTGTGGTTAATGGGTCAGTTTCTCGGCCACAAAGGAGTAGGAGAGGAGGTGGAGAAGTCCACAGTACCATCGACCCCGGTTGCCTTCCTAGTCTTACGCTCTGCAGATTCCCAAATGCGCTAGAGGGAACTCGGAGTGGGTCAACCCGCCGCATGCATTCAATTTTCTCGAACCTGCACTCCTTTATCGTCCTGCCATTTGATCTTCTTCAGTGTCACCCATCTAGACGAAAGGCAGATCAGCGCACGTTCACACCACATTGGACAGCCGGGGATAGTAGCAAACTCCGGCGGTCGAGATCTCACTTTGCCTCCGATGCAGGGAGTATCTCCTCGGAAATGATTTTTGGTTGTTGGGACATCGGACTCGCTCTGGAAAACCTGGATTGTGGTGGGAATCGGTGTGTGGCTGACCCAGGAACGTGAGACAAGATTGGCCAGAGTTGGATTCGATGACGTCGAGAGGTCTGAAGAAAGGACATCATATGACCGTTTCCCACGGACGCTCATCCACAGAACTGCTCAAACAGAGTCGTTGTTCCCTGTTGAGTATACGAGGGACTAACAGGTCACCTCGACTCCCGATTATTACCCAGCCGGATCTTCGTCCTCCTGAGCGTGAGCAAAAAGGCAACGGGTTGCCTAACATCTTTGTACCAGGACAATGTTGACAGGGTTTCTGGGATTTGGCCGTCGTCTGTCAAGTTGAACATCCTTAGCGGTGTTGCGACAGATAAAATTACATCGTCCCGAGTGTCGGTGTCTGCCAACGGACGCGGATCGGTATTAGGGTAGCGAGGTCGATTCATAGAACGTGATATTACACGTTAATATATATACGGTACACGCACAACCTACGTTCCAAGGGTATATCATGATGCCGAGTTACTTCTCGTTCCGTAGAGGTACTCAAACAACTGCCTCAACCCTGTCGAGATAGTGTTCCTCGTCGCATGCCCGAAGTCTGGTGGCCGCTTGTTCTGGCGTCAAGTCCCTCTGCGGTTCGGCGAGCATTTCATATCTAAGTCTTGTAGTAAGTTTCCTGACATCACTGAGGGGATGCCAGGACGTACCCGACGAGAAATTTGCGTACGGTGGCGCTACGCAGTAATGGAGGATAAAAGTGCAGGTGTAAGTGGATATCGGCATACTCTCCGTCTGCACCGGGTGTAGGGAGTTGGTGAATGCCCATCGAGTAAGCAAACGAGCAGGAAAAGAGATTGTCGTATCGCTTCGCCAGCTGGGAAAGAATCGTTGCGAAAGTAGCTTTCTCCTCCTGATTCAGGTGTAGGATGGAGGGGACATGCCTGCGATATGGAGTGACTGTTGCTGGAATTAATGGCGAGATGGACTCTCTCGTGAACGACACGTACGAAGTATTTCGTACGGCCAAACAGCCCACCACGGGACTACAGCCACCCAGTGTTCGTTCTTCAAGACGACTCGTCCCTCATCATGAGGTACCCCAGCTTCAAAGTGCGCATACTCCAGGATCAAATTGGGTCGTCCGTTTGGACCTTTTGGAGCGTCGGACTTGGGCAGGTCTGTTCGCGAAGCGTACTGTCTCTGGGACTCGATCTCTTTCGCAGGCTCAGAGGGGATCTCTGATACCGACCAAACTTGACCGTGCGGATGAGGGTTTGAGCAACCCATAAGCGAACCCTTGTTCTACGTGCGGATTCGCAAAGAAATCTTTGAGCGTACTACAGTTGGAAGCACACGCACTTCGAAGATTTGGACGTAATTTATTCCGTCTTCCGCACCCCGCCTAGCATACACTGTGCACCATTCTTCTACAACGCGCTCTATATCGGGAATGGGGAGTCTGGCGAGCGTCAAGTCGTGTCTGGGGTGGAAAACGATGACGTCGCATCCGCCTTGAACGGGTTCCGTCATTAACAGGTGGTGAGGTTCCGGTGGCGCGGCTGACCCGGGAGGAGGTAGTACTGCGGCGAAATCGTTTACAAAGACCATTGTGTGTTCGTAGGCTTCATTCCGGTGGCCGCCAACCCTGGTGTTGCCCGGACAGAGATAACAATCTGGATCATGTTGCGGAAGATTTGTGGACTGCGGCTGTTCCGTCTGGCCTTGCCACGGTCTCTTGGTGCGGTGCGGTGAGACGAGGACGTGTTCCCCGGTCAGGGGGTTATATCTCCTGTGTGGGTGGGCGGTGGGGTCGAAATCCATGATGATAGTTGTGAGATTAACAGTCGAAGTCCTCGGCCGTAAGCTCGGCTAACGAGCGCGTACCCCTTGATGACCTCCACCCACTAGTAATTCCACCCACTGGTAATCATACACCCCCTCCCATCCGCCCAAACTGTCTTCGCTCTGTTACCCGTTCTGCTCGTCCATGCCACTCCCTTTCACTCCTAACCACGTCCGGTTGATATCCGAGTGCTACCCATCCCAACCATCAATCCCAAATCCGGCCCCAAACACTCAGGAGCTCTCCCGCCTGCTTTACTATGCCTCCAACAAGCCCGGGAAGGTCTCGAAGCTCGCCGCAGAGCTTGACAGGCGAGTGAAGCTCGAAGCACGAAAGGCGCAAACGGGGAATGTTCGTGCCAGAGCGTACGTCCCGTTACCCCTGACGCATTCCGCGCGCCGGCTCATTCATCTGGGGATCCATTAGGACCCTCTTGATCACCCTCTCAATCTACAAGTCCTTGGTCAACGAATGTCGGAGAGACATTTCCCAGCTCTCCGCTGCACTCATCTCCTCTGTGAACGCCGCCTTAAATGCAATGCCATCTGATCTCGAGTTAGCGGCTAAGGCTGCGAGCGTGGTGGGTTAGGCGCGTGCATCCCGGAATGGCAATTGCTGAGTTAACCTTGGTTTTAAGTTGACGGCTTGGCTTGTATACACAGATGGCCATGTTATCAATGTCGAGCAGGCCGTGTCGAAAGACTACATGTCTATTCTGGACGTCTTTTCTACCATGAGCACCATAGAATCAAAATCAGATGACCACGAAGTACGAAACAGGCACGTCGGTTTACCTGGTTATTTTTGGAACCCTTGCCGTAACTGTCACACATGCAGAACGCGCCTAGTTGGGCTGGCCGTTCTCGACAGCGTTGCCTCCTCAGAGGCTCTCTTCAACTGCAGAAACCACTTCAAAGACCAAGTCACGTCCATCGTCACGGCTCTCATGGTGACCGTTTTCCAGGTCGATATCCCAGAGCTGGAGCATGCGTAAGAACCGTCAGGAATGATTCATCCGCGAATAAACTGACGAATTGTCTAGTGCCGCGTCGTTGAAGGAGCCTCCAGCTTCTATGCCGTATATATCCCGATCGCAGCCGGTCAATGAGCGGCGCGCGGTGTCAGTACACCTGCACACAGATGGCGAAAAGGGCCCCTCTCTATCCGATGTTGCTGCTTCTGCGCTTTCGGTCTTCAAAGCCATGATAAATCAGTCAAATGGAGCCCAGCTCGGGTTAATTATGCAAGCCGCGTTCAATAGCCTCGACAGCACAAACAACTGGGAAAAAACCGATCACTGTCGGTGGCTGGCTCAGGCCGGGGCAGAATGGGCACAGTATCAGCATCGTTATGCCGTTCCTTCGCGGCTTGTTGAGCGATTACTGGAGACCCCAGATTCTACCTCACAGCCAATGCATACTGCTCTGACTTACATGGTCATCACCGTGTTCACTTCTCCCACACCCCTCGTCAACATCTCAACATCCGACGTCGTTTCCAATCTCATCAGCCTCGTCCTGCGGCGAACCGCGGTCAATCCGGACGATCCATTGCTTCCACCCCTCGTTGAGAGCATCAGCTCACTGGGGACGCACGTATATTACGCAGACCAGATTCAAGACCTCGCTGGGGAACTCATCAGTCGACTTGTCACTATCGAGACTCGAAGCAAATCCGGATTTTCCAACAAAGGCCACACTCAGGCGATTCGGAGTCTGCTCGCAGGGTTAGTCGGGCTTGTCCAAGCTGCGGACGTACAGTCCGCGAAGCACACTGGCGATATTGACGGCCCGAAAGCACAGACAATCTCGGCTGTCCTGTTGAACCAGAAGGACGAGGTCGAACATGGTCATAAGCGGGTACATCCCTCCCGGCGAACCAAGATCAGCCCGGAGGTCTGGCAGGATACCCTCACGCTGCTGTGTGACGGGGATTACGCTGTTCGGGCAGATTACGCACATGCTTTGGTGTCGTACGTCGACTTCGAGATCCCGAGGAAGGGCGATCACATCGGACCAGATGGAATCAGGCGCGGCTCAAGTACCACCGAAGGACCGGCAAAACAGGCCAAGACAACAGTAGCGATCATGTACGGTGATTCGCTGACGAGGTTCTTGAATGCGCTACACGCGTACGTGTATGCTCTAGCGACGACTGCATCTCTTGGTATTGGGACAGGTACGCAGAATAGCGTCTCACCTTCGCCGACCCCGTCGCAGAACGACATTCCTGCAGACCACAATATACGTGTTGTGCCGCCCGAGGACGCGGAGATCAATGTAATACCTCCGACGCCGATGGAATCGTCCCATAAGCTGGTTCCCACGGATGACGTGGAGAAAAACGGAGAGGAGGGTGAGGAGGGTGAGAAGGAGGAAAAGCAGAAGCCGGAGACGAATGGGAATGGGAATGGAAACGGGAACGGGAACGGGAAAATGGAAGACGGTAACAAAGACTCCCCATCTCACTCTGAACCCCAGAGTAGGCGATCGACGATCGCAGGAACCCGAGGATCTCGACACATCTCCGGGATGCAGCGTCTCTTAGACTGGTTCCCTGCTGGATCGCGGTCCGAAAAATCATCCTCGGCAAATCTCTCCGATTATGGACACATTCTGAACATCCTGGTGGCGGTGCACGAGCACCTACCCGTCAGGGCATTGTTGACGGGGGTCCCAATGTTGTTGGCACTCGACAATGCATCGAAGGAATATCGGGAAAGGGAGCCGCAGAGATATAATGCTCTTCAGGAGGTGCTAGCGAGGGTGTGGCTGACGCTTGGGAGGGTATGGGATTGTGCTCCAGTCCTCGAAGAAGCTGAGAAGGTTTGCTGCCCTTTTACCTTAATGAGTGGGTGACTGAGTGACGGTCGTACCTTAGGCTTTAGCGGATTTCCCATCCCCATCCAAACTGTTGACACGGGGTACTCCAAAACCTGGGGTTCTGCTCCCCCCGCAGACAGCGCAGGAACTTGAGGAGGACGTCGAGTGTACGCCTTGCAAAGGCGTAGACTCCGCAGGGTGGTTGGCTACGCTCGTTGTCTCGTCGAACATCCAGGAGGTGACAGGGTTGGATTCTTCGGGCCTCCAGGAAAGGTTATCCAAGAAGTGGACTGCAGAGTCTGCCCTTAAAGATTGTAAGATCCTTGAACACCGCGTGGCATCTCTCGGGACTCACGGATGCCCCGAACAGCCCTAGAGGTGCAAGCCAGTCCAGACGCTTTCCGGAATCACTCCTTCCTCCGAGTCACCCCCACTCTGATGAACATCGACAACCTATCCCTCCAGAGTCTCGGAAAGTTCAATCGAGGGGTAGGGGTTACTGACCTCCGAGACGCACTCGAAGGACGAAGTAGCATGTCGAACCCAGCCTTGGTCACTCCGCGGCCGTCGTCGGTAAACACTTTCGACCGTTCAACTTCGATGAACCGTGGGTCTGTCCATAATGCTCTGAGCGTGCGGAGTGCTGGGACGAGGAGAGTGGTTTCTGCGACGGCGAAACAAAAAATGAAGGTCCCAGGTGCTCCCGGGGAAGTCAAGGACGCGTTAGATAGATTGGGTATCGGGAGTCCGAAGATGAACGGGAGCACACTGAAGACCTCGTTAAAGTCACATTCGAACAAATCTGAGTCCCCGTACGGCTTTGACGCGTTGCCTACCCGTCTTCGCGTGGTATGCTGATCAGGGCTTTTCTCTTATAGGATACCGGTTTCGCCGCCGCAACTCTAGTAGGTGAAACGTGGGATGGGGTCATTCAGTTACCCTCCGGATGAAGGCCACTGCTCTATGGTATAACTCGTAGTAATTTTCCCGCTTATTTGAGCGGCCTCTTTGCCGTTATGGAAGACCATAATGGTATCTATTATAGCAATGGGGAATATTGTCACCATGAATTCGCACGGAAATGCGGCGTCGTTTATCTTCCACCACGTTTGGTGGAGGTCATCCGCCTTCTGAGCTCTTCCTCCCTCTCCCGCCAGTAAGCAATCTCGGTCTGTGCTTTGGGGTGGGCACTTGGCCGCGAGCCGTTCTACGCATGGGTGGCCGGTCAGATGTATAGAGAAATACCAGTCCGGACAACTCACGCTTAAGCCGTTGAGGAGCAATTCGTAAAACCTTCCTTGCGTTGTGCTCCGCGCACCTGGATCATCAGTTTTTTCTGTGTGCTTCAGGATCAGCTTAGATAACTCCTGTCTCAGTCGGAGCAAGCTGGAGATAAGCGGACGCATCAATCGCTATGCTCTTATACATCCCATACAGCGTACTTGGAAAATATCATCGTTTCCTCTTCTTGAGCGGTCAATGTAATGAAAGCTTCAAATATTGTGACGTATCGATTGCAGATCTAATAAATTCGTCGATTAAGGATCAAATTTGTGGAGCGGTGACAACTGATTGCTTACGGTAGCCACGGAAGCATCGGTCGTGATTACCCCTCGGCCGAAGAATCCGCCGACGGACCCGGAATTAGATATTCCATCTGCGTATTTCTTGAGTTGTTCCACGTGGTCCGACACGGCTCTCTGAAATGCAGGCCACAGCTGTAACCTCATGGTGAAGAGTATGGTCTCCAGTGGAGCGCACGCCCGCCGCTGAGTCTCATTCACCACATCCTCCGTCAGGCGAATCATGATGAGCAGCGGGATGATTGGGGGGATCGGCTCCATGCACGACTTGACGAAGGCCTGATGTATAATTCATTCGGGCGGGGAGGGATATAGCGGCGCAGTGGGAGTTATTTCCATGAGAAAACTCGCATTCAGATCCGAACAAAAGTCACGTAAAAGCACACCCACCTGAGTGTACTCCACTGCAGGATCTGTAATTTGTTTCCACACTGTATTGAGCGCCACTCGACCCTCTTTAGACAACTGCACTGGTAGGTCCGGTTGCGGTGTTGCGCCTCTAGCCAAGGAATAAATCGGTGCAGAGTTTGAGTTTGTATCCACGGTCAAATGGGTAATAAGCGAAGTCGAGGTTGTCGCCGAGAGCATTCCTGGGGGAGTTCCCGTCTCATCATCTAAGGCCGTAAGTGATAGGCTGCCGTGTCCGATCGGGGGCGACATTGAAGCCTCCTTCCTAACCGGAACTGGGTTCGGGTCAGGTGAGAAGAATGTGGTGACGAATGTGTATTCTGCAGTCGCATTGTCCATCAGAACGAGGAGCGCCGACCGAAGCAGTGATTCCATTGGTGCTTTCTGTTGGACGGCGCGAATCATTGGGGTACGAAACGAGGGTTCGGCCAGAAGAACGTACGTAGCTCTTGTCATCACCCATGTATGCCAAAGCGACCCCAGGCCCATCAATTCGAGCATACTCCAACCTTGACAAGTCGAAAGGCGGTACTGCCTCAGAACTGACGAGACTCTCAGCTTTCTCGACCGTCCGTGCCTGACAAGAATTGAATTGTGATTAGGTCAGGAACACAAGTTGTTCTGATGAATTCACCTTTATCCAAGATAAACTCCGGGTATACCTCCTGAACCCTGTTTCATAATAGACTCTCGCGGCTGCAATGTAGGATCTTTGAAACTCCAAGGCCACGTTCGGCGCGCGCCGTTGGAGGAAGGTGTATAGCGGTCGGTATTTCAGAAGCACTGAGGTCTGAATCACTTGCATATTTGTTGTCATGCTCGATTTTATCGGTTTTAGAATGGCCATGAAGAATGCGCGTATTTTGCCAGTAGCCTTGTTGGAAGGAGGGTAAGGAGGGTGTGGTTACAAGAATGCTTGTGGGAGAACATACGACGAGTTGCACTTGAGCCATCAATTCTACCATGTCTTTTGCAGCTTTGACCCGGCCTCTCGCCTGAAGGGTATCCAAGTGTTGCTCTAGCATTCCGATTGAAGAAATCCATGCGTCGGAAATATCGGTGTCCAGAATTGTCGTAATTAGCGATGGAGGAAGGCAAATGTCTGTGATCAAGCTTGACAAAGGCCGCTCAATTCTCTATACAAGAACGTGATAAATTGCCCAATGCCGTGTGGTTTCGAGGATGGACTAACCCGACGACTCTTGAGTTTACTGTCCAGTTGCTTACTCCGATCCTGCAGGTCTGATATTTGTCCAGACACAGCGCCCAGGTCCTTTTGAAACGTAGACAAGAATGATTCGAGTGAATCCAGTAGATTCAGGCCTGTCTAATAGGACCCAATGTCAGCCGTGGATTCGGAGCGGACGAAGCGGGCGGACGGGAACGTTCCTGCACTTGGTCATGGAGATTGACAAAATCTTTGGCTTTGCTTGAATGTGATTCTAAGTACGCGTTCAGGAACCCTCATTGCACCTCAAGTCAACGAACAAGACCTACGCCGCGGTGACGAATTCCCTTCTGGCTGTTCGTGAGACATGACGATGGTGATGATGGCGGTGACTTGGAGGCAGCTGAGCGCCAGCGCGTCTCTTTCCACAGACACGATCAGCGTTTTTCATGTCTTGTCTTCAATGCCCACTAGCGAACTCTCGGATGCGCTGAATCCGAACGTTGTCCGACAGAGAAACTACGACGATATACTAGTTTACCAGGACCAGCAACCTCACTCCAACCTCCATCATCCGGACTTCAATCATGAGCAGCCGACACAGCAGCCGCAGTACCACTACGTCCCTCACAGGAGCGAGTTGGAGCTTGCAGTAGTCGAGCCCACCCCGGCTCTGAGGTATGCTCCGGTGTTGTTGCCATGTTTGCGCCGTGTTGACGAGTTTGCAGGCCACGACCTACCCACGTTAACCCAGCGCAGGAGTTCTTACGGCTATTGTTCAGCATGAAAGAGTCCGAGGATGCGGAAAAGCGCCGGAGGTTCGCCTGGGAGAGGGAACAAGAGGACAAGCTGGCTCAGGTCAGGGAGGAGAATGAACGAAAGTTTCGGACCATGCAAGGAGAGATCGATTCGCTCCGGGAATACATTCGGCATTTTGAATCTGGGACGACAACCACATCTATTACACCCCAACGCTCGGCACCTGACCCCCCTCGCGACTCGACCCCGTTCCAGGATCTCCCTCAAGACCAGCGCCCCAATCATGACGCATCTTATCCTATGTTTGTCCAAGGATCGTCCACGGGCCCCACTCCTTATCAGGACGATGGGAGATTGGGCAGTCTCGCCGATATGGACGATAGCTTGTCATACACGCGCAAGAGAACCACCTCTCCGTCTTCTGGCGATGACGAGAGCTCAGAAGACGGCGAACTGCTCAATACCCCGAGACCAAGCAAACGCATCAATGGCCACGACACTCGTTGTTTAACGATACAGGTACACAGAGTGGTACCCCGTCGTTGGATTTTGTCGCTAATTGTCGGCTTGTTTGAACAGCATGCGATGCGATCCCACCTCAACCGTCTCATGTCCGTAACTGAGGATGACCCACTTCCGACAAATCACATCGAGGGCGCTCCCTTAGCTGACGACGAACCTGTCCGCTTTATTTGGGCAAAGACGATCAAAAAATCCCAACACAATACGCGGATGAAGAAACGTGTTATAAACGACCTCACGCAGAACAGAGAGCTTTACGAGCATGTTCCTCAGAATGACTTCACGCCGGAGAATCTGGATGTGGTGTTCGATCAGACGTTCTCGACGTTAAGAAACAGATACAAGGCCCAAACTGATGCCAATGTCGCACAAAGGAGGAAGGAGAAGGAGATCAATAAGATGATCAAGACTCGAAGGGCTAATCGTAAACGTGCAGTGAGTGTTTTGGATGTTCCCATGATCTCGGGGCGGATCAACTCACCAGGTAATCAGAAGCTGGAACTGCGCACCGCTTGTCGTGAAAGGAACGAATCTTATTCTCATCCGACTTTCGATGGGGCTTTCCAGTTGGAGTGTATGTCTTCGGAAGAATCTGAGGACGGTTCTGTTTCCGGAGACCAACCACAGCCGAGATCAAGCGGGCGAGCACCGAAGTCAGCGATCATCCGTGTGCGAGGTCTCGGTTGGCGAAGCTCTCGACTGGTCAAATTTTTCCATATTCTGGACGAAGCCGGACAAAACGACCCCGCCCTAAGTTCAACTCTCCCCCGCGGAGACAAAGGTAAACAGAAGATGACAGGAGAGACAAAGGACAGGAACCGTGCCGGGGCCTTCGTTCTCCCTCCAAAAGGGATCTCCTCTTGGATGATCAGCAGGAGGTGGGTAAGACGTGCGAATCTAGTGCACGGTGATTTGGGAAGTACCCTGAGAGGGCTGATCATTGAGCATCCTGGGTTTGATTGGCGGGTAGGGACGGTAATCCCTGGACCCGAAAGCGACGCTGAGGAAGAGTCAAGGTATCACATGCAACAGTATAATTCGTCTAGTAGCCTACAGTACGCTTTAGCACACCCATAGTGGGTAGAGTGTGAGCCACCATCACGGTAGGAAGCACTTCATAATGGGACCCTACTTTTCACTTCGTCGAGCGATAAAAGAGTGACTCCGTCAATGCTGTTGGACTAATAAGCTACGGAGGGTTTGACAACCAACCGAGAGAAATCACCTTCCCGAAAGCGGAGGGATCAGTGTGACCGCTTCCTCAGGAGAGATGTACCGAAGTTCGTTCTTGTACTGTTCTTCTGCTAACGGGGTCACCGCTGAGATCCTATCGAGAGAGGGCCATCGCCCATGGCGGTCG
>Ga0307517_10005796_pt1 | contig 18471 bp, 25 predicted proteins | sample 23_EM_MG_FD_194515 | JGI IMG/M metagenome (GOLD analysis project Ga0307517, IMG submission 194515) | Populus trichocarpa ectomycorrhiza microbial communities from riparian zone in the Pacific Northwest, United States - 23_EM | ecosystem: Host-associated > Plants > Roots > Unclassified | place... | reverse complement strand
GACATTATTGTTTTATCGATCTTGAGTGCTCTGACGAGTGGCCCCCTAGTCATCCAGCGACAAGTGAAGGCTCTTCGTCGTCTCCGCCCATCCAGGCCTCCTGACTTCTATGGGGCCGGCGACAATAGGCTGCTAGTGTGTTACATCGTGTTCATCATGGGTAGCTGCACTTTTTTTTTCTTCGTTCTCGAAGGAATATTAAACCACGAAGTAGATCTAGTTCTAGTAGTGATACTTTACATAATCGTTCTGTGCTTGGGAGTGTATGTGTTCAGCCTTGTGGCGTTGGGCACATGGTTGCTTTCAAGTTAAACTTAAGTACTTTCGTTGTACTTCACTATGGTTTTCAGGACTTTACAGAGAGCTTCCGTGATTCAATTGAAATGTATAACTATCGGTATCTACGAGGAAGCTAATCAACTAGAAAACGGAGATGAGAAATCCGGAAAGGAGTGTTGAATCCCGAGTGTAATTGATCAGTGGATCGAGTCGCTGAGGCACCGTCTTATCATCATGGTCAAACAATTATCATGGCATAGTCACGGTGCGTACGTACGTACATATGTACACGGCCAATAAAATCTGTATAAAGGCAGGGGAGGAATCACCATTGATTCTTATCCCCTCTTCTCTCATTTCCTCCTCTCTCTATGACGAGCTCGTCAACGAGTTCATCCACGCCTGGTAAGCCTCCCATAACGATCCGACCCGAGGTCGTCGACACCAACCCCGCCGTCGAGTAGCTCGTCGTGGCCGTCTTCAAGTGGCCAGCGCCCAGTCTTCTAGTAAGTAAACATGCGATCTTTTTGCCTTGCGGCCCATGGCCACACTGTTGGCTGACACGGCGATCCCATTGCAGGATCGATTCCACGGCAGTGTTTCAGGCGGGATGTCAATGGCTCTGGCTGTCGGCGGCCAACCCTCGTCTGTCCCTGTTCCTTTCTTCTCGTTAAAACTACAGCAGGTATAAAAAAACAGCTTAGCCAACGACGCGGTTATCTGACCACGTAGTACCTTGCAAGGTAAGCTTCTCGATTCGCGATTCGGATCTGTGCTCCTCATCTTGCTGATAAGCTGGTCAAGACTTGGATCTTTGACATTCGAAATGAAAAGGTGTGCACCTCTAATCATCCTCGAAAGCCCTGCTCATCGTGGCTGCTAAGGCCACCTTTAGGCTCTCGCTGTAATCGCCGCCGCGATCCACCAAACCTGTCGACCGTTCGTGAACAGAGTATCACAGCGCAGATCACTGCGTTCCAACATACCTCGTACACGAAGAACGCCGCTGACATTCGATATCCTAGGCATTCTGCAGCCACAACTTGCCGATTCCCAATGTTGATCCCGGGAAGAGCCACACCCACCAATACCTTCTCCCCAATCCGACCATGCGTTCATGAATTCTCCATACGTCTGCTACTCAGACAATTGTCGCCACCATGACCGATCGATGAAATATTTGGAGTACTCGCACCCGACATCCAGGAAGGTTGAAAATGCTAGGATACGGAAATTACTTGGGGGCGGTCTTAGCAAGGGTTACGAAACGAGAGCTAAACACGAACGTACCGACGATCCACCCACGTCCGCTCATCACACCCAAAATCACTACCTCCTATTCACGTGCGCTACCCGCTACTCGTCCATCTCCCTCTCAGGGTTCGTTGGGCCATAAGCGACGTCTGGAATTGCACGAGGGACATGAGGCACTAGCAGAGGAAACGGGTAGGCCGGGTAGGCTACGAACCTGGAGATTATCCATAGATAACCGCTCATTACGCCCACTGATGTGTTATTTCTATTCTCACACCCCAGAGCCCTCGCCCATTCGATCAACCATTGTCGCTCGTATCGATCGTCGATCCCGTATTCGAAATGGCCACGTCAGCGATATACGTTGAACGGCGAATCGTGGGGGCTATTCACAAGAAACGTTAGCCAAATAACCAGAAAGGGGGGGCAGGTAAGTATGTACCCGTCCATACACACTGCATGCTCGCTGAACCAGACCTGAAGTCGATCTAGCATCGAACCCCTCGCCGATGGCCATTCTCCTTGAGCGCTTATCGTCGTCTGGATCATCAATCCGCAGGTAGAATGATATATCAAGGAGGCTACATGAATGGTCAGCGAATGAAACAGTAAATATCAGTGACCTACATATCTGTTTATACTCGCGCCCAACCAACCCTATATCTTCGTCGAGACGGGTTGAAATTTCGCCAGGGCGAGTCAATAGAGTGACCTTGGATAGGTATAACTTGAATGGCCATCGACACAGTATGATGGCTGTGCTCATAAGTGAGCCTTCGATGGGTGCATTCTCGATTAGACTGCATATAGGTGGTGCCGGTGAGCGTCTACTCTAAAAAGTTAGATAACCAACTTACTATTTCACTCTCTAACGCATCCCAGGACTCAGTGGGTATGTGCATGTCTTGCATAGTCCAAGTGTTTGGGTATGGGCATTTGTTGGTGTTTATGGCCGAAGAGTAGGTGCAAGAGGGGTTGGTGTCCGAGCGAGAGACTTGAATTTTTAGGGACGAGTTGAGGGACGCGGATGAGAGGAGGGACGTGGTGGAAACGGCAGAACTGCTGGGACAGAGGCAAGGATATCTACAGATCACGTGTACTGATCTAATCTAATCGGCTCATGCCACGGGACGCGACGGTTGTGGTTCAAGATGGGGACGTGGGAATTTGCGGCATGTTGACAACCGTGACGATGACGACAAGGGGAAATCGAATAAGTAGTGGATCCTCCTTCTTCTACAGAATCAAGTGACGCGGACGAAAGCAATACAGCAGTCGGGGACAGTGTGTCTGAGAGGAGCGCCGAAAACATTGAGCGAAATGGAGAATTAGATTCCCACCTGACGAGTTGACGGTGGCTACTAGTACTGGACCCACGGCATCTGGCAAACAGCCCTTCGGGTATGTTATCTTCATATTATGCTTTGTCCCTCGTTTTCACATTTCGTCTAGATGGCAGGCCACTGTGAGGCGAGTTAACGGTGCTTAACGGACGAATTATCATGTCTAAAGCCCCCTCGAGTGGATGAGAATTGTTTGATGCAATGCATCTCGTATGTCCTGCTTGACGATCCTCTGAGTACTGTGCTAGGCTGTTTTTTCCATCGAACCTCGCATTGCTCTTCTGACATTTGCACTATAGGATAGCCATACCTCTCGATTTCCTGTATGAAAAGTTACTCCGCGGGCCCCTCTTGGCCAACCGCACTTTTGTATGTCGTTCTTGCATGTTCCTGCTTCTATCCATTTCTTCATTTAATTGTGTGGCGATAGGTTGTCACGCACCATGTTGAGTTTGTCTTTCCAGGTACATACTACCTCATTCGTATGCTCGACGGCCGAATCGATACCCAGAGTACCGTAAAGGACCTCAGGGAACAAGGGGTATAGAACATGACACCGCTGTTGACGCACACAAAGAGAAGCTCGCTGCGGCCGAAGCTGCGAGTGCGGAGGAAGTAATCGACGTGAACGTGATGAATATGGCACCAACGAAGAAACCTAGGAAACTCGTCAAGGACGAACATCGAGAGGCCGGAGGAGTGAAGTAGTCGATTTATAAGGGCTACCGCGAGGCTTTATATGTGATTTTCTTGCGATGTCAGTCCCACCTGTTTTTAAATTTTGATTTATTTCAGTTCGTATTGCACTTGGGTCTTCCTCGCCTTCCTTGCGGTGCTTATGCAAATCCTGGGTGTCTCGGAAGACGAAGTCCCGATCACAAGGCACCAGATGTATCACCATCAACATTCAAAGAACGTCTTTCAGAACCTGCCTCGTGCTACCAGCGTTTTTGGGAGTTGGCCGCCACCATCTGAGCACCCACTCTTTTATACCAGTATTTATGCAGTGATTGGACTGGCGAGTGCTCTCTCCAGTGTTCTTTCGGCGAGGACTCAGTATGCGGGAGCTTTGAGGGCGTCGCGTATTCTCTTCAGGTATGTTGTTGCGTTCTTCACCTGTAATACCTTGCCAACACGCTTTTTTCATTTTATTTCTCTTTCAAGCAATTCCTTGTGACGGTTTTTCGAGCTACGTTCCAATTCCACACTGCAAGGTACGGTTGCTGCAAATTACCACTAATCAATCTCTCACTCTATTCAATTTCAGGTCGTATGCTGAACCGCTTTGGAAAGGATGTCGAGACGATCGATTCTCCTTTAGCCGGTTCACTTCAAGCATTCAATACCTCGCTTGCAGATTTATTTGCCGCAATCATCACTGTCGCGTAAGTTTTCCCCCAATGAATACCGCCGCTTCAGTTGAGATCTGTAAACAGGATTTTTTCTCATACTTCCTGATCCCTTGCCATTTTGATCGGGTTTGCATAACGCCAGTTGGCCATAGGCTACCTCAACACAGGACACGATCTTCGTCGAATGGAGTCTAACACGAGGTCGCCCATCTTTTCGGACTTCGGAGAACTTTTGGACGGAATTTTTACCGTCAGAGCGTTCTCGGCGGAGAGGAAATTCTTGAATAATTTGCATTTAAGGATTGATATCACTACAAAAGTAATTTCTTTCTTTGCTCGTAAATTCACCGAGACTCACGATGCCGAAGATATGGTACTCATTTTGGATGACGAATCGCTGGCTTCTCTTGAACTTTGATCGCTAGGAGCCTTATTGGTTCTAGTCACGACGCTCTTCTCCGTTGCGACCCTAACGAACGGTGCCGGTTTTGTAAGTTTATTTATCACCAGCGCCATGGCATTTACGAGTCCTGGTAAGGTTTTCTCGTGATGAGTGTTGTTCGTCACAGTTGATGGGATGAATCTCGAGTGTACTGGGCATGTCGATTCTGGACTGGTAAGCAGGCTGATCATTTCACATTTCCATGTTATCTGACACTTTTCTATAGCTCTCGAATTGGACCTCAAGTTGGTTTCCTTGACGAATTTCATTTTGTGGACCTAAAACTAATTCTGACGCAATACAGCTCGGTCGAACGTGTCGTCCTCTTGGAAAAAGGAGATAGCAATTAACCAAACGAACAGCCTCAAGCTTCCGCGAGAGCCTCCTGCCATCATAGAATCCAACCGTGTCCCTGCGTACTGGCCATTCACTTCTAACAACGATTCCTTGATCACCGTTGAGGACTTGGAAATCAAATATGTTCCTGATTTGCTGGCCGTTTTGCGCACTGTTTCCTTTTACCTTGAAGGCTGGTGGACGCGTAGGTTTGTTGGGTCGGAGTCCCTTTGGAATATTGACTTTACGATGTTTCTTCATAGGAAGCGGCAAGTCCACCCTTGCGATGAGTATCCTTGGGTTTGCAAGCTCAATCTCCTAGTTGGTTGCTTACTCGATAACTGAAAATCATCTAGGTTGACCCTACGAGTGGATGAATATTGATCGATGGTTCGACTTCTCTCTTCGTAGACCTTTATTCCTCAAGTAAGTCGGAACGTAATATCAGACCAACATTTATCTAATGAATCTAGGATGCTACATTATTCTCGGGAACTTTGAGAGATAACCTTGACCCTTTTGGTGTGTACGATATTCTTGCTCACAATTCCAATATTTCATATTTGTTCCAGTCGAACACGACGACGCTGAATGCTTGGATGTCCTACATAGGGTGTACTTATTTCGGAGAGTGCGCAAGCGTCACATCGAACATCAAGAGAACACAGTGCCTCTTCCTCTCGAAACCCCTCCAGGCCCCCTTCAAGACTCGTCCAGGATGACACATTCGATGCCTTATCTGTTGCTACGACCGATGTAGATTCAAAGAGTTCCATCACGCTGGATACGAAAGTGTCGCCTGGCGGAACAAACTTTTCACAAGGTCAAAGGCAGCTGATCGCGATGGCACGAGCTCTTCTTCGTCGAAGCTCGATAATTGTGTTGGATGAAGCGACAAGCAGCTTCGACTTTGCTATTGATTCTAAGATCCAGGCTACAATTTATTGATTCGCTTTTGTTAACTGGTAATCATCGCCCCTTTCTTGTGTGAACCTGTAGGATGACAGCTCATTCCAACAGTGGCGCATCGTCTCCGCACGGTAATCGACTACGATCGTACATCATGGAATCCTCTTTTTTCCTTTATTTTATATGAACAAAACGTTGTGTCAGATTGTGGAATTCGACACCCCACTGCATCCGATTCCCATTCCAGCTGGTACGAGCCACCCACCACCGCGATCGCACCGTACTTGTCCGACTCGAATAGTCACTGCCGCTACGACGACCGACCAACGTTGTATTCGATCCATGAGTAATCGTCGAGGATTTACGATGGAGGAGCTATTGAGAGTGGTGTTAAAATGAGCTGGGAAGAAGGGAGGTGAGTACGAACCTATAGACCATCCACATGTCTGCTCATCACGCCCACCGATCGCTAGATCCTATTCACATGCGCTAGCCGCCTACTCGACTCAGTTCCTCCCCTCTCGAGGACCAATGGCCATGTTCGGCATACTTGCATATAGCACGAGAGGGTAGCGACCGATTGACCACATTTCCAAAATGCCCGGGCAAGTGACATACGTTGAACACCGGAACGTAGGGGCTATTCATGTGAAAGGTTAGCTGAAGGCCCGTAGAGGGAACAGGTAAGTACATACCCGTCCACACGCACTGCACGCCCGCAGAATGAGACCCAAATCGACCCTAGCACCCAGTACCGCAGCGTCGATCGTCATCGAACCCGTTGCCACAATAACGAATCCGCGACAATAACGAATCCGCGAGTGATGTGTTAGGAGGTTACTTGAAAAGTTAGCGAACGAACGGGTAGTTTGTGCATGTCTAACCGCAAGGGGATCCTTGATCCTCGCGCTGGGTCTTTGTCGAGAAGGGTTGGTTCGTTGGGCCTGCGAGTCTATGATGCGGCGTCTGTAGATGGGACCGCGCATACCACGGTTCCCTTCCGGGTTGTTTGTACATGATTGCATTGGAAGCTTCCCTGCCAACGTGCAGATTCAAAACGCCGGTACACTTTTTGATGCCAACTTGCCCGATATCAACAACTTTAGTGCACAAAATAAATTTTGACCCCAATGCCTTGAATTTGTTCATGGCCAATTTGAAATTAAGGGCACGTGAGAAAAGATACTCTCCATATTCTATCCCCAAAAAGCGAAATTAAAAAATCTGTCATGAACAATTTGTAGAGTTACAATAGATACACGGAACTCAGAAAGAATCTCGGGCATTGCGCGTCTTGTCGTCTCAAAAAATGTTCCTTACTTTTGACACTGCCAAATCCCATTTACACGTCAGTCACATGTGTGACAACGCGCTCTCCGACGTCACAGGCGCGATGGACAGCGACGAAAAGAGAAGCATTGAGCTCACCATCGTTCTCCATCCAACATAAAATAGTAGAGGAGGTTGTAGGTAAGTCTAGTATGCCATTTAAGAAGGAAAACAATTTTTTTACCGCCCGAAAACAGATTCCTCATCATATAATATCTCGACACTCTGACAACCAGTGCGCGATGCCTCGGCGACCTAAAAATGGACGGTCCCAGTTGCAAAAAGCACAGCTTGCATCTGTGCACATTGGTCTTATGAATCAACATTCCATGGAGAAGGAGAACGCAAAAACAGTGACCCACCAAGCGAGCCATGGCAAAGTAATTGACCCACTTCAAGCTGCTACCAAGTGCAAGGGCATGCTCGCAAATACGCAGCGAAAGAATAGACATCTCCGGAAGCAGAGGGACAAGCTCAAGGAGATAAATGTGGGGGCGAGGAACGAGGCAGAGAGGCAGACGAAGAAGGTCCAGGTCCTCGAAAAGGAGGCAGGGAATGCGAAGAAAATAGTGCTTGATCTTCGCACACAGCTCAACCTCGAGAAAGAGGATCACAAGAAGGGATTGAGAGAGTCTGCAGAAGGTGTCAGTAAATTGCGAGGGGAGATTAGACGACTGAAAAAGAAGGTTTCCCGGAGGACAGCAGTAAAGGACTGGTTGATGGCGAAGGCGAAAGCAACACCAGTCATGTTCAAGCTATTGCATGGCCGCACCTACTCGCCAGAAGCACGGAAGCTATCCAGGCAGCTCGTCCTGAGTGGATGCGCTCGTTCAAAGGTTGGGCCATTGATTAAATGCATCGGTAACCTCATTGGCGCGAAAATGAAGCGGACCATGGGGGCTCGGACGGTCGGCCGCACCATGATGGAAGGATATGTCGCGGCTAAAGGTCAGATGGGATATGAAATCAGTCGTGCCAAAGGTACATATTTCAGTTAATGCACACACTCATATGTTAACAAATTATTAGGACTCACCATAAGTGCGGATGGTACAGGCAACAAGGGCGAAAATTTTGAATCTATTCACATCGCAACTCGGGTGCCTGACTACAAAAAAGGGCTTGAGATTGACTCAAACTCAGTCCCGAAACTTCGTCTCCTTGCTGTTGATTCAATGGTGGAGCACACGGCAGACGCATCTGTTGAGAATATAACGAACCGCGTTACTGAGTCCTTGGATACCTTCAACCGAAGTCCTCACGCTACACGTCTCAAGGCCAAAGTCACTATCCGGGACTTTTTCCGTGTCACGAAGGGCATGAACGGTGACCATGCATCCAAGGAGAAAAGCGCAGCCAAAGGGATCTCCGAAAAGAAGAAAAAGGCTGCACTCGAGGAACTTGGAGAGGATACTCTGATATCCTGGACACCGTTCGAGTTGATGACATACCTCTCAGCATGGAACCACAAGAAGATCGCTGACGCAGGAGGCCTTGATGAGTGGAACAAGCTGACCATCCTGGAGCAAGCGGAGCGTGATGCGAAGCTCATGGCAGAAATTATTGATACCTTGGGCAGAGACGCGTATGACAAGCTCTGCGCAGAGGACCGCCGGGAGATTGATCTATTCATTTGGGCGGGATGCTGCATGCACAAGAATTCGAATAGCTTCGAAGGGGGAAACAAGGAGATGACCTTGGAGTGGGCGAAACTCGGCCTTGATGGTCCGATGTTACTAGCGAACAAGTTCAATGCCGCTACACTTCGACGGGTGCTGAGTCCTGGTGGAACTGGAGGTGCCGAGTGGACAGAGGAGGAAAGACAGGCATTTGAGCAATCCACCCGTGGTGGTGTGAAGACGACCGCACTTGCTGGCACTGTTCTAAACAACAAACTCGACAAAAAAGGGGAAGGAACCAAGCACAGCAATTACTTTAAGGAGCAAGTTGATGAAAATTACACGCACTTTCCGGACACGAGTAACAATCGTTTCGGCAGCCACGGCGATGGAGCATCGGACCTGATTCAATATCTTCCACACTACGTCGAATATTTCGAGACCATTCGCCTAGCAAAGCACTCAGGAGCTTTCAATCACCTGGAAGGAAATGTTTATAAGGCGCTTCAGGATGAAGCCACCATCACCGAGCTCTGTGCGATGGTATTATACCAGCAAGCAGTCAGTAAGCCTTATATGCGGGCAGTACGCCGACCGGGAGAAAAGGCCGAAAACATTCTCGATCTCGGTCCCCTGCATCGGCTCGTGATGGAATTTGTTGCCAAGGTCATTGAAACGCCCGAAATCTTGATCACACCAGACGCGACAGCTGTAGAGGGCTCCATGGATGGGAAAGATTGGGACAACCCACAGGCGATGGAAGCCGTTTTCAGGTTGATTCCTGAACTTCCTCACATCAAAGAAATTACGGTCGCATTTTTCAGAGGGTCACTTCCAACGTGGACTCGTTTCTCTGCAGAATTTGCACCTGGCGGACTGATTGATGAGGCGTCTGCCGAGGAAAAACATTGGGCCTGGATGCCGTCAACAAATGATGCTAACGAAGGTGCTCTCGGTGCTTACCGCGTCATTATTCGCAACAAACCTTCCATGACATTGCATCAGTACAATGCTCTCGCAATGTTCCGGCACAATGACACTCAGGATTACATGGACGCCGTGTTCGTGGCGGCCGACCACAAATTCATCATGCGTGAGGCCCGTCGGATCGACGCCAGTGGCCTCGAGAAAAAGCGTCGACAGAACCTGGTGGATTATCGACTGGAAGTGGCCCATATTCGCAAGGACAAGGAGGATGCAAAGAAGCAGAAAGCGATAGATGATGCACTTCGGCTTTCCAAAGTGGTGCTCATATCAACTGTGGAAGCGATTATGCAGCTCACCGTACTCAAGATGGGAGACCAGATTGATGATTTTAGATTTCGTGGACTTCCGGATGTTCCTGCCAAGAGCCGTTTCCCCAAAAAGGCTGATCGGCAGATAGCCCTGACACAGATATTCCAACATTACCAACAATACGTGGCAGAGAAAGGGCCACTTCCCACTCCAGTTGTTGACCTCCGAGGCACCGAAGCTCTAATCGTGGATGATTGGGAAGCCGACGAGGAAGCTGAGATGGAGGAATGAAAACTCGAGCCCTATCATAGAAATGGCTCACTAATATTGACTTACTTGCCCAGTAATAATATCTAGAACTTTATAAACTTAACCTTGGTTTGTCCTTTGATAATAAAAACATTTTGGTCATTCAAGAAATGGCCCCAGCCGCCGTAATTAAAACAGATACAACAAGAGGCGACGCTGTGAGTAAGGCGGCGCGTTTTCTTGGTGGCTGTGTCCTTATTGATGGGCCATCAATTGAACCGTATATGCGCGGTCCAGCCTCACTATCAATCCTACCCATCGACCTCACCATGTCGCGCCCACCTTTGAATCCCGAGAAGTCTGTCGCTGGAATTGCACTCGACCCTCAGACCCTCGAGCGCGTGATCCCAGAATCAAAGCGCCCAGATGGAACGTATGTATAACCTCTTCTTGCCTATGTCCTCTCCTCCAAACCGCGCGTATCGCCTCTCTCATCACGCACCTGCCACACCGTTCCAGGTTCAGGAAGCAGATCAAGATTCGGCCAGGATTCACACCCCAGGAGGATGTACGTCGATTCCGGGGCACGAAGCAGGCACAGATGGACTCGAATGCGCTCCCGAAAGGACATATAATCGGATGGGCCCCACCTCCTACGAGTACTGCCGCCTCAGGATCGGACGGAATCAAGCCTTTATCTAAAAGTGCTAAAAAGAATGCCAAACGGAAAGAGAAGAGGGAGAAGGAAAAGTCTGATACGGTTCCCGATAATTGGGACGATGAAGAGGAAGAGAAACCATCATCCAACGCCTCGGCCATGAAGGGGACGGGAGCATCAGAAAACGCGTCTTCTACTCCTGCCACCGATGCAAGCAAGACAGCAACATCAGACGCTACAAATGCTCTGGCGACCGAACTGGAGAAGCTTGACGTCAAGTAGAGTGCATCGAGTGCTGTTTCCAAGTGATGGTATATGTAATACAGGTGTAATATATTAGAGGGACTGGGTATCGTTGCGTCTAATGCCCAGTCATGTCACCCATTCTGTCCTTTCTATTCCTTCTGTTGGTATATTTCCATCTGGCCGTGGCGGCAGAGGTGGAGCTTGGTGTACTTTGCTCGCATGAGGTTGGATCTCCATCATTATGATGATGACCAACACAAACGCGGAAAGCGTTACTGGTACAACTATATCATGAAACACACTTGAAAGATGAGGATCATCACTCACAAACGGCTTTTCGCATGTTATCCCATTTGATTTCCTCCACATCTGTTCTCAGATCGCTTACACTAACAATGGCTTTGTTCAACAATTCCTGTAGTTTACATAAGACAACACGGTGAGTAAAGGACTTGCTTCAAGGTTAAAGCTAACCTCAATGCTAATGTCTTGCTGCTTCAAATCTGCCTTGGCTTCGTTCTTTCTGCTATCCAGCTCCATTTGAATCCTGGTCGTGTAATTAGGCATATGACATCGGGGAGGAAGACCGACACCCACTCATGCTTGAGATTTCCTATGTCTTCTTTCATCTTCACGTCTAGTCGATCGACTTCTCTCCGAAGTGCAGCGGTAGCAGCTCGGATGGCCGCAGAGTCGTTCTTGGTGCTCATCGTCATTTCAGCTCGGAGTTCCGAGAGGGCAGCGCGGAACAAGTAGGCTTGCTGGAATAGCGCAGTAGGGTTAGCACACGAGTGCCATCCATAACAGCAATGAAGACCCACATTGTCCAAATCCTTTACCGTCAATCCCTCGCGCCGCACTCTGCCAATCCTATCCACGAGAAGAGCTCTCGTCGCGCGCATCAAACTTCGCGCAGTTTGTGCTGGGAAGGTTTTCTCAAGTGCTGCGAAGAATGTATGTGTGTGAAAGGGAGGGCTGGTGTATGTAGGGCTCTTAGATGATGGGTCGCTCATGTATGTCGTTGGGACTCCAGAAGAAATGACTGGTGGGGTGTTAGTGGATGTCGGAAGAGAAGTATCCAGAGAGTTCGGTGTCGATGGGTCGAGTGGGTGTGACATAGAGTTGGCATTTGTATAAACTTGGCTTCGAGAAAATGAGATTGAAGGAGGTTTGAGAGGCGTCGATAGAACACGACCAAGACGAGCGCAGGAGAGCATTGAAATCACGGCGGTTGTTAGCCTTTGTTTATTTAGGTAATCTCAAACTACGCTGGCATAATAGGAAACCACTTGTTAAAAATGGTATCAGGATCGTAGCGCTTCTTGATGCCCTGAAGCCTTGGGTAGTTCTCTCCAAATGTACGTTTCGCATTTTCAATAGCTCTCGCTGAAACCTTGCCATTCTCCAAAAAGGTCCCGCCGGAGTCTGAGAAAGTAGCTAAGCGTCGGTGAATGGTCCTTCGCGGGGAGTAAATGTACTGACCGTAGTTACTGTACCCCAATGCTTCAGATGGCGTTATACCGGATTGAACCCCAAGAATAATGTTGGCTAATTCACTCCCCAATTGACGGGCCTCTTCCAAACGATCTCCTGTTTTGTGATCCCAGGCAAGAATAATCAAAGCATTCGGGACGAGCTCTCGTCGGAAAGCAGTCGCATCCCTAGGTACTGAGTTTACTTTTTGACGTGGGAAGTATTCGTAGATGATAGTCCCGTGGTAGTTTCCAGTCGTCTTGAAAAGCTCCTGGAGCTTCTGATGTGCCTTTGCCATGGAAGGGTAATGAAAGTGTTTGTGCCCGACGCCCTTATGATAAACGCCTCTCCCATGGACAGCCATAGCGTTCTAGACTTCATTGAGTTGGAATCGTGATGACGACGGACATCGAAATCACCTGAAGACTGTTGACCTCTTCAAAAGGAATTTCCTTCGACATGTCGGCAAGAGGTCCTAGAATAGGGTGCGCAAATACATCATACTTAGGTTTGGAATCAGACTGAAGAGAAGCTTTACCTATGTCGAGGAAAGGTTTGAATTTCTCCCTTCCCTCCGATTCTGTCCCGTTGAAAAAAGGGATTAGTGCAACAATTGGCTAAAGATCGGATTGGAACGCTGTGAGTCAAGGTACTAGTCGAAAACCTTGAGAGAAACATACATTTCCATCGGGATCAACAGTGGTAATCTGCGTCATACTCTCTTTATTACTGGCAGTGCTCCACCATTCATTGGTAACCTCAACCAATTTTTCCAATGCCGATGCAGGAAACATGACGATTCCAGAGTAGACAGTTGGACGTTGGGGATGCAATTGGAAAACAAACTCAGTGACGACGCCGAAATTACCACCCCCGCCTCGGATAGCAAAAAATAAGTCGGTATTCTCGCCGTTACTGGCAGAGAGAATTGACCCATTGGCCGTGATGATGGTCGCCTGTCTGAGTCAAAATAATGCATTCTTGAACTCATTGGGCATGGGAACGAACCTGGACCAGGTTGTCAATTACCAACCCATGAGAGGCACTCAGCCACCCGTAGCCTCCGCCCAGAGCCAAACTGGGGAGTGGATGAGTGAGGTCATCTGCAATGAGAGATTCCTAATACAGACCCCCCCACACCGGTCTACACGTTGTACAATGAGTTTGGAGATGAAAATTAGAACTCAAGACTGACATGATTCACGGTTCCTGCGACAGCGGCCAAGCCATGCCTTATCGCCTCCTTGTCTACAGCTTCCCATATTGCGCCTCCACCAACATAGGCCAGTTTCTTGGACGGATCAACCTTTACCTTGTTCAGGTGGCGCGAAAGGTCTATCACGAGGCCGTCCTCGATGGACGAAGCACCACCAGCGTGGTGCCCTCCACCTCGAACGGCGATAGATAAACCATTCGCTTTCGCAAAATTCAATGCTGCGGCGATGTCCGTGCTGTCTTTTACAAATGCGACAGCCTTGGCCCTCCGTTCCGCATTGGCAGCCCAACGAGATATAGCTTTTGCATATTCTGGGTGTTCAGGAGTGACAACTTCTCCCTTGAGCTCTTGCTGCAGTTTGGCGATGTCGAGAGCCATGAGTGATGAATCGCCCTGCCGTACTTCTGCGACTCCAGGTCACCCGGTGCGACAACTGTGGGCAAATCAGATTATTATGGCAGATAAACATCATGATTGGGAGACATTACTCCAGCCATCCAATTGCTTAACTCGCCAAACGTCACAGGTGAAAATGTCAATTTATTAACACATAAGGTACAATTTCTTCGGGAGCCTTGTTACATAGTAAACCGGAAGTTGATTGGCTTCACCAATCATGGGCGAAATACACTTGCTAGATCCCGACTTGGAGACCAAGCTTAGTAGCGGGTCTGGCCTCGTTGCGCTCAACCCAAGCCTAAAAGAATCCATAAATGAGATTGCCTGACATTTTCCAAGTGACGTTTGTTGGCAATACCTTGACAGCTGGCCATTCATCCAGATTTTCAATTCCCGTATACTTGTGGATTCTTACCCTGTGTGGGCCTCAGTCAAATTCAAAGTCAAAAGAAGCTCAAAAATAAGTCATACCAAGGGAATGTCTTTGTATCAGCGATGCTGTATTTTCCTCTACCAGGGCCAACAAGCCAGTCGCGATTGTTGAGGCGTATTTCGAGAACCCCATATAGGCGTTTAGTTTCATCAAGGTAACCTGTATAACGTGTCTGGGGTTAATTCAAAGCTTTCGTTCAAGCTGGCTTAGTGTATGCGCACGCTTTTTGCCGTATGGGACATCCTCGGATGCAGCAACATTGAAATGATTGGCTAGGGAATAAATGTGAGTAACAGCGAATCGTAAAATAATAACGATAGGAACGTCATACCTTGACCTTGCATAGGACCTACACCACCATGCTATGGGGAGGGTTAATCGTGGACATGCTGGTATCGATATACTGCGCGTTCTTACTGCAAAGAAAATCCACTGCAACATTTCACTGTAGGTGTTTGGATCCTTCTCGGGGTCAAACCAGAATGAGTGGGTCTTGTCATAGTGCTGGACGAGGTAGAGAAGGATTGCTGCCGTTTCAAACACGACGAAGTCATTGCGCGAATGGTCGACGAGGACAGGAATTCGACCATTTGGATTCAATTTAATGAACCATGGCTCCTAATTACACCGATAGTAATGCATGTTTCGGGATATTCGCAGAAATACAAACCTTTTGCTCATTCGTGGAGATGACGATTTTACGTACACTGTTGTTAAATGTCAGACGCAGAAATAGGGGCTGAGTGTAAGCGCGTACTCGTAGTCAATTGCTGGGTTGATGGCCTTCAGCTCCTCCAGAAGGACGGAGACCTGGAAACCATTGGGGGTGCGTCCGGTATAGAGGAGGAACGGTTTTGTGGGGGTAGACATCATGTGCTGAATGTATGGTTGTGGGATATGATAGATATACTTTTAGAAGAGTGATGCCATAAGCAACAAATGAGATGTGTAATCTTCATAGTCATCCTCTACATATTTGTAATGTCTATGGTGGTGCCGTCGGCGGGGCCTTTGGCGTGTACTCGAACTGGGACCCCACGACGTTCCCTCTAAATCGCTTTCGCATATCCAGCTATCGCACCCCCTCACTCAGTAAGATGTAACTATAGGTAGACAATTTGGATACACTCACCATGCCCCGTTTGCACTCGAAGGTGGCCTTGCGTAGAGATTGGCATTCCTCCGGAAGTTCATTGTAGTGGTGTTTCAGGCAATCAGAGGGGCGATGACCATCTTTCATTACACAATCAGAGTACTTTAGACAGTCCTTGAGTGCAGCAATTAGATTGTGACATGAAGACGCCATGTCGTGGAGGATGAACAATGACACTGACAAAGATTATTCACATTGCGTCCCACGTGATATCTCTTGCTCCCATGGCTCCTCCAATATTACAGAATTTCATAAGGAAAACACCCTCCGTTGCACCCATCCTTCATAGAGGCGTTCTAGCGGTTACTGGGTCACATTCAACCGAGTTTCTCAATGGTCTCCTCAGTTCTTCCATTCGGGAACCACCTCGAAATAAATTCTCTAGCTTTTTGCACGCCCAGGCAAGGACTCTTCGTTCCCTCTCCCTCAGGCCTGTTGAATTTAAACGGCCATTTATCCAATAGGGCAGAGTCATGTATGATGTCTTCCTGTATGCGACAGCCGATGGGTACTTTCTGGAGTATGACTCAAGAACATCTGAAGCCCCACCATTATTGTCTTACTTAAAACGCCACATCCTGCGATCCAAGGTTAAAGTTAGAAACGTGATCGAGGAATACGATATCTGGGCGGCTTGGGGCTCTTCAGAGGATAAGCAATGGGAAACCAGAAGGCAATGGAATTGGGCTCGAAGCGGAGCAATCGAACCTATGTGGAATGTAACACACGACTGGCCTTGGGGGACGCGAGAAGGCATCATCCATGATAGAAGAGCTGTTGGAATGGGGAGTAGATTACTTGTGAAGAAGGGAACCCATCGTACGCAATCTTCCACAATTTTGCCCATCCCTAACCCTGAATATCTATTGTTTGCAAATTCAGCACAGGCCGTTGCTACACACGACATTGTATCTTCTGACGAATACATTCTCCATCGAATAATGAACGGAGTTTGTGAAGGAATTCATGATATACCCCCAATGCAGAGTTTCCCTATGGATTCGAATTTAGACATCATGGGAGCAGGTCAGTATCTTTCGGCCTCGTTCTTCAAGTGGCCTAATTTTATTCCAGTGGATTTCAGGAAAGGGTGCTACGTGGGTCAAGAGTTAACCGTGCGCACATATCACACAGGAGTTATCCGAAAGCGAATCTTACCTGTAACAATACACAAGCCTGAGCAAGAGTTTGTTTCTCCACCCTTGCATATTTTACTTTTTCACTGATTATTTTCGCACAGGATATGCGAGGATACCCCGCTTCAATTCCCGCATAACCTCGATCTTAAACCTGTACCGGTCAATCCTGATAGACAAGGACCCCGTCCAAGAGGGACAGGAAAGCTTCTAAGCACGCAGCAGGGTGTGGGTCTTGCCCTACTGCGCATGGAGCACATCTCTGGTGTACATAAAGGCGACTTAAGACTCGAATTCGAAGTCTCTAATGCTGGTGACAAAATCTCGACATGGGTCGCTTCACCATGGTGGCCTGAGTGGTGGCCGCAAGAGCCTCAGAAACCTCTTGAATCTGAGGTTCCTGGCTCTGTGTTGTAGCACTGAAACCAGCCCATTTCATGCCTCCGACTTTGCTTGGTGCTGATTTTGGCGGCTTTCAATGGTCTATATTTGGTTCTGTATTCTAAAAGGACGTGTCCAAGAAAGAAAAAAGACCCTCCAGGCGAAGATGTCCCCAAGAGCATAAAGGCTAGCACTGCTCGCAAATTTCTGTGTTGATTAGACATTTTGTTCTTATCCAAAATACAACAAACTCGTAAGTCCAGGGAGATTTGTTTCGTTCTCGGATGCCGCAGCTCAGGAGGAGAATAAGATCAGGTTAAGTGGCAATTAAGTAAGTAATATGAAAAGAATATTTGTATCCTCCTCCCTTTCGTTGGACCGAATCCTTCACCATGACGACAAAATCTTCTGCCTCCTCTGCAAAATCAGGCCTGGCGAAGGCAAATGCTCTCTTCTTACTCAGCCAAAACCCGGAAGCCGCCACGGAGCGTGCATGGGAGTTGTATACGGCAAACCGACAGGGGGCAGAACGATTTCCCGGGATGAAGATTCAAGATAAAAAAATGAGCAACAATGAAGAGGACGAGGACGAGGACGAGGACGATGAAATGGAAGAGGACGAAGACGAAGATTCTGATGAGGACGACATGCCCCTGTGGGGAGGGGCTGATGATATGTATGTGCTGAGGAAAATACGATCAACCTTGACCAAGATCGAGAGAGAAATGGGCCTCAAGGACCCAATTCTTCAGCAAAGTTTCCGTATGCTTTCATGCGACGCGCTATTTGAAGAACGGGACGAGGTAAATTTTTTTTATCAGACTTCAGCAACTGAGACTCACGTCTATGGCAGCCTCGTACTGTCTCCACGTTGACGCGTGTATATTCGCCTACGAAACCGACATATATCGATGTCCATTTCACATACCATTGCCGATCTCGCTACTATGAAATCGAATGGTATTACAAGCTAGGTTTTAAAATTTATACCCGTCCAGCAGCTGGGGACTACCATCCTGACCTCAAAA
>Ga0307517_10005795_pt1 | contig 18473 bp, 26 predicted proteins | sample 23_EM_MG_FD_194515 | JGI IMG/M metagenome (GOLD analysis project Ga0307517, IMG submission 194515) | Populus trichocarpa ectomycorrhiza microbial communities from riparian zone in the Pacific Northwest, United States - 23_EM | ecosystem: Host-associated > Plants > Roots > Unclassified | place... | reverse complement strand
TACATACTCGTGTGACACCAGGAACAGTGTGAATGTACTATTAGATACAAATTCGAAGGGTTCCGTGAAGCGTTTGCGCTACGTAGGGTCTGCGCCACGATAATGACCCAAAACCAAAACCACATCATAAAAGAGGAAATCCGTCCATCTCTACCTGAATGATGCTGCTCACGCTCCCATCATCATCCGTAAAATCGTCCTCGTCCGAAACCTCAAAATACTCAACCCCCTCGACGTTCTCCCGCAACCATAAATCATCAACCTCATTGAGCTCAGTCCCAAAATCGATAAACAGCTTCTTCAACGGCAACCCGGCCTTAATCCTCGCGTCCACGATTTGACGAAGGATATTGCCACAAGAACCCTTCACCTTCATCGTGTGCAGCGCAGGGAGGAGCTGATGTACTGGTGTGGTGACTGTATGAACCATCATCGGAATGAAGACCTGCCAGAACGGTTCATCCAGGCTGTTGAAGTCGAGGTCAATTGTTTCCAAGTTCACTAATGTGGTGTAGAGCTCTGCGATGGCCTTCGGAGTACAGGGCAACTGTATGATCTTGAACTCCTTCAGGTTCACGAGCCTTGACTCCCTTGATGAGCCTCCCTGCCACTTCGGTGGAGCGATGAGATAGTTTTGAACGAAATCGGTGTACTCGAAATCGTCGAGGTCGATTTCTAGGTTGTGGAGGGCAGGCATGGAGACGCGATTGAAGAAGGCAGCGAGGTCCTCTGGGCTTTGGTACGAGAGCTTCAACCCATAAAGTCTCGGAAGGATCATGAACTCGTCCAACGCATGGGGCTGAGTGGTGAAGGTTGGGACGTGGGGGTCATGGTAATGATCATCCTGAGGTGGTGGGGGCAGGAATGCTGGCCAGTCTTGAGGAAGCCCAGACGGCCCCGACATGCACAAGTCAAGGGCCCGAAGTCCCGGCGATGAGCGCAGGATGGTGAAAAAATCGTTAAATGATGGTCGAACGTCCTGAGAGAGGTACGCCAACTCGAGGCCGTGAAGGTTCTTGAGGAAAGTCGTGTTATGCCAGTCGATGTGCACACCGCAGAGCGACACGTATTGGAGTTTTGGGGCACAATTGTCGAAGAGGACGAAAGGTGTTTTATGACTGGGATAAGGGAAGATGAGAGGCTCAGGTTCGAGTTCCTCTTCGAAGTGGTGCAACTCCAGATATTCGAGTAACGAAGCAGGAGGGGCGTCACAGAGTCGGGTCAAGGCGGTGTGGAAGTAGAGATAACTCTCCGCGACTAGTTTGAACTTTCGCCATCGACCAGTGTGGGGGAGTAGAAGATCCATGATGTCTTGGAGTTGGACACTCGTCGTCGGTGACTGGTAATCTGATTGCCCGGAGTAAGCAGATTCATCATCCGCGTCCCACTCGTTGACGTCGATGGATATTGACAATGGATACCCCTTGGATCGTAACAAGAATGTTGAAGCTCTGCGACGGGACGGGGCAGCGTGTATGCCAGTCTCCAAGTCGATATCGCTCCACAAAGCGGGTGTCTCGAGCGCGACCTCTCGCCAGTGCTTGCAAACATGCGAAACAGTTACTTGGAAGCTCTCGTCGACGAAGACGGAGTCTACCGAGAGGGCATCGCCATCTGAGGCTTCGTCGCGTTCGGAGTCCTCATCTTCCCAGTCGCTATTGTCTTGATCGCCCTCGACCACAGGAATTGGTTCTGGTGGGGGCGCCTTGTCAAGGCTGCGATCGCTTGGCGCAGAAGGTGTGAAGGGGTAATCGTGCACATGTGCCGATTCGTCGTCCTCGTGATCGGTATCAGATTCTGGGTCTGCGGCATACGGAGAGGGTTCGGGGTCGAGGTCCATTTGCTGTCCAAGAACAAAGATGGACGAGAGGATCTCGGGAGGCAGGGAGTTGATCGGACACCCTTCCGCGGGGGGTTTTGGGACATACGGGGATGGCTTCTTCTTGGGGTACTTCCAGCCATCGCTCGTGGCTTCGAGATCCGGTATGCCCCTCCGATAAAGTTGGTTTAAGCCCGTTTGGATGAACCTTGTAATTGATGAAAGCGGTGAGATCATGAGCCCTAGTTCCTGATCTGTGATTTTTGTTGGTTTAAACCCGTAGAGTGGCAGAAAAGACGCGTAAGGAAGACGTACCTATGTCGGTACGGTGGTAGCGAATGTGAGACGGTTGTTGGCGAGCGGCCGGGAGAGACAGGATGGTTTGAAGCACGTGATCATTGGTCACATCCGTTTTGAACTCGAGGTTACCGCACCGACGGGCCGCAACCGGGGCGCCGTTTGCCTTCCGCTCTCTCGCTTTCCTCGCTTCAAGTCCACATGCTGGATGCGATACGATGGACTCATCTCCACCGGTTAACTCTCAACATTGCCGCTAGCATCGCCGCCCTTTGTTTGCGTCTTATCGGGATCCAAACCATCCTGACTTACGACATCCCGCGTGCTGCCGTTGTGTTGGATGTTGGTGACCCTGTACATATCATTATCACCGCCGGCGGGCACGGATCTTCCCTTGTCCTGCACTGTGGAAACCCATACAACCACAGCTTTGGCTTTGGGCTTGACGTCAGGTAGAAACTGACCAAAGCGGCTTGGATCTTTGCCATCGACGGTAAGCTTTCTCACCCACTCGATCATTGCATGTTCCGTGTGCTTATCATCGTGCGTCATCGACCGCAGCCAATGCTTTGGATGAAACCTGAAGTCTTCTGAATGGCTTATGTTACGCATTGGACTTTGCAGTGAAGCGAGTATCCTCAAGGCAACAAGGTTTGTTTGGTTCACTGTTTGTTCCAATTGTCCACAAAAGGAAAACGCTTTGGGAACGCGTAAGCCACTCAAACACTCCTGTCCATTCTCCATCTCCCATAAAATATCGATGCCCCGCATTACTTTCTCTCCTCCCTCCCCATCATCACCGACAGAAATGGACCAAGACCTCGAAGTCGAAGTTGTCCCGAAGGTTATAAAACATTCCAACCTCTGGCCCTCGGACGGGAACATCATCCTCCAGACCACCAGCCCATCCGAAGACGAAATCCACTTATTCCGATGCCACAAATCCACCCTTTCCAAACACTCGATCGTTTTTGCGAATATGTTCGAGCTGGAGAGCTTCGTTTGTGTCAGGAGGAGCGAAGAGTATGAGGGCGTGCCTGTGATATCGATTCCTGATGCCTCTGCAGATGTCGATGCATTGCTTAGCATGTTGTACGACCCTCTGTAAGTTACTCTTCCTCGTCGTGGACCATCGAGCCGTGTGGTGAACGAAGATTTTCTAACTCGATATGGTTCTTTTCACAGGAAAATGCCATATAAGAAGCATCACCCTGAAACCATCTCCACGATCCAAGGGCCACTTAAGCTCGCTACAAAGTACAAAATGGGCCAGCTCAGGCAGCGGTTCGTCACCATGCTTCGAGTGGACTGGCCCTCCGAACTCTCGAAATACGACCAACGGCGCGCAGACATGAGCAATCCCTCGTGGTATCAGTCAGGCGATCGTGATGGGGCCTGGCCCCAACTGTGCTCCGATCCAGGTATGTCTTCGTGCTTCCTCGTACATCATGCTTCGACCAACCCCCCTCCCATAGCTCGCGTGATATGTCTCGCGAAGGACTGCGACGTGCAATCGGTTCTCCCAGTTGCCTACTACGAACTGGGGACCGCATACAATCCCATCAGCCTCGATCCTGAATATGGGGTCTTCGACCGCCCTATAGCCAGAAATATGCTCACTGCTGGAGACTGGGAGGTCCTGATGCGTGGCCGTGACTTCATTCAATTCCGATTATCCAAATTTATCAAGGACGTGCTCTCGGCCCAACCGCCCATACGCTCTGATGGCAAATTCAACTGTCACCATAGCGTCAACAAAAAGTTGGAAGTTTGGGGATGTGAGCACACCGCTAGGGACTGGTGGTTCGCCCACTCGTATGAGGCCCTCACGGACATCAGTACCTTCCGCGACCCGTTGGCTTTCCTCAAGAGTCTGTCAGATCAGATCGCCAAATTAGAGCTATGCCCGAGCTGTAAGGTATGGATGCAGAAGCTGATGTTGCTGGAGAGGCAGAGGATTTGGGATAGCCTTGGCGAGTTTTACGGGATCAAAGGTGATGAAGGGCCTGGCTCCTCTGCAACCACTCATGCATGAAGGTGATGACGACTTTTCTTCTCTCGGTCAAAATACGGTAATCTAATTATGGCTACCCATGACTTCTTAATCACACACACGACTCTCCTTACCCGCTATACCTGCTTACATCCCTGTCACTTTCCTATGCGTGTCGGTGTTTTTTTGTCCGCTTTGCACATGGTAGTCGCATTGTTGTCTTGACTCCGTCGACTTGCTGCTGTGCGTTGCCACAGGGAACGAATCGACACCAAGGTACGATCAGCCGGGACGTATGATACAGCGGTGCAAAGGATACATCTATTGGTGCAGTTTAATCGACAATTTCCGCGTCGACATCATCGTCCTCAGCTCTCATCGCCGCACGCCTAGCATGCTCCTTCACCTTCCTCTCCAGGGCTTTATCTTCCCTCAGATCCGCCAGAGTGACCCTTTTGTTGCACCCTGCCGCGGGGCACTTTTTCACGCCGCGAGATAGGTATTCGCGGATTGCAGCGCCGGAGAAGGAATGTTTGCATACTTTCCTGGAATTCGTACAATGATTAAGATCGGAGCTGCAGAAGATGAAGGAGGATGCGTACGATGTCAATGGGTCTTGAAGAGGGGTGAGGGTTAGTGGGCACTTATAGTCTTGAGTGACACCTCCGACTTCAATGTCATCATCGTCGTCGCTCGCATCCCCGGGTTCTGAAAAGTGTCCGGATTCAGCACCAACAGCCAGTGCTAAAGGAGAGGCACCTACCTTTCTCGATGAATGTGGTCATCGGAGGCATAGCCTCGTCTTTGTGGTCAGCTTGCTGTGAAAGGGGTTTGGTTGAATTTGTTTGAAGGCGTAGAGGAACGCAGACTCACGAAGATCGCTTCTTTGAAATCTTTATAGTCGTCATTCTTGAGGTACTTCTGTCGACTCGTCTTGGTTTTGTACTCTTGTTTCTTTTCCTTAACACCCTCATCGAACCGAGCGACCACATTTTCCTAATGTGATCATTACTCAAATCCGGAGATCGGAAACCATGCAAGCACCACATACAATTTCCTCCCCTTTAGTAAGCTTCTCGTGTAACGACGAGAGGACATCCTTCTGCAGGAAGTGGTATTGTTCGACATCCATGAGAGTCCTCATTATCGAGTCCAGTTCTCCGAGAGCCTAAACGCGGGGTCAACTCCAATCTCAAAGGGTTGCGGGGCGGGCCGCCTGTACCTTATCCTGATTATTCCTCATAAACTCTGCGATGTTCCCCGCCAGCCTCTTGGTCATCTCCATTACGTCCGGTTTATACACATCCAACGTAACAGTAGTGTCCATTGCAAGCGAGTGGAGTTTTGCCAGCTGTTTCTGGGATAACGGCTGGTTCAGCAAAGCCTCCCTATCGAACGGTTCGTCCGAGACGTCCCCAGTGTCCAAATCCGCATCAATCACGATCTCGTCCCCATCTACAGGCGCAACAGGTTTCTTCTTATTCCGCTTTTGTTTTCGAGGGCCTTGGCGTCGCACGACTTCGTCCCCGGAATCCATCTCCACGTCCTCAACTTTGTTTCTTTGCGTCACTGGATCCTCGGAAATGTCCTCCGTAGGTTGGCGACGAGTCCGGCGTGAAGATGAGGCAACGGGAGCCATGGCGAGTCGTCAGGGAACGAAGCAAGTAGAAAAATGGATACAGATGTGGACTCGGTGAATGAGACGCGGTGATCATTACTGATCAGGCGCGTCGCGAATGCTTTAGGGTAGGTCTACACGTGATATGATTTCCCCAAAAAATTAACCTAACGACAACTCGAGCGAGGTGTAAAAGCACAAAGAACGACGTAACTGCCGACAAGAAGAAAAAAAAAACAATACGAAAGCCAGTTACGAGTTTCGTATCTGATCTACACCTTGCTTAACCTTCCCAAACAACGTCTTCATCCCATCCCTTATGCCATCCGCTTGCACCCCCACACCCATATCACCGCTCGTTCGGTAAACACCAGTGGTGTTACCCCCCAGGCTGACGTTTACGCCCCCAAGGTTGATGTTGAGCGCCGGGAGATTGTTAGCCGGTACGACCGGAGGGTCGTATACCGAGGATGGGAAGGAAGCCGCGGCACATTTAATCATTTCAACAAAGCTGGAAAAAGCTCCCATTAGAATCGCGATCATAAGCTTTTTGGTGGGAAGCCGACCTCGAGGAGTTGTGTATGCAAGTGCCACCCAATAGGAGTCTGAGTCCCGTATGAGTGTTCGTAGACCCTGTAGCACCGCTGGCGCCTAACGATGCCTCATTCAGGAGCGCCACAGTCCTGGCTTCCTCAAAGGTTGCCCCACCGATGATAAAGACGATGACGTCCTGCGGCCGCTGTAGCCCCGCGTTGATTCCGGCGCCCTCAATAAATGGGTAGCTCGCCTCTCGTAATTTTCCTTTGTAGAGATTTTCCAGAGTCTGCGATAGGTGGGGAGTGTGCTGCATGTACACGTTCTCGATGCCCTTGAGCCCTTTCAGCGCTGACCTCCCCATTGCGAGAAGGCTGTCGGTCGAGAAGAGATCGTCCTGGCGTTGGTCGGACCCAGCAATGTTCATCAGTACGTATACGAGCTATGCGGTGCAATGAGCAAAGTGATCCGGGACCAGGGCGTGGTGGACAGACCTTGGCATCCTCTCGATCGACACCGTTCTTGAGTACCAATTCGATCAGGGAGGCAATGTTGTTGGCCGCTTGTGTCTTCTGGTGCCGCAGTGCGTAAAGGCAGACAAGTCTTAACTTGTTGAAAGGAGGGATTGTGGGGTCCATGATCAGGTCCTGGACCGTCTTCAAATCCACTCCCTGGCCACCACTTGCAAGACCTTGTTCAACCTCTCCAGCTGTCAGGAGCTTATCCCGCCCCACCAGTCGGCTAAGTTCTCCGACAATCGCAACGTGTTTACTGACGTTGCCACCAAGTTTTCTGAACTCTGGGTACTCTTCGACGAACCGTTTCATATCCTCAATGGATTGGATGTTTGATGGAGCGTGGGCTTGGGATTTGGATTGGTACATCTGAACGTATGTCTTGAGGTGTGTTCCTAGGTCGCCAAACGTGGCGAGGTGGTGTGCCTGGAAGAAAGAGTCCGTACTGGTCGACAGCGTGACCTCCTATGAGAGTCTTGAGGATATCTATCACGTCTAATCCATTGCCAGGCACTCACTTCGAGTTCCGATCGGATGTCTGGAATGAGACTGAGATTGACTCGACCGTTATTTATTCCAATAAGCTCGTGTACCATCGCTTGGTAGGTCCATTGCGAGAGCAACGGGGTTACGGGGTCGTTTCTTCGGTCGAGAATCAGAAGCAGAGGTGCAACCTGTGTCAGACGGAAGTCGAATAGAGAGGCTTCGGATTGTATCCTGTGCTAGGAGGCGCTCAGAGTGTGATTCGGGCACGCAAGGCTCAGACAGACCTGAATCTCTACTCCCAGTTTCTTGGCCATGGGGCTCATGGATTCATACCGAATCACAGGTTTTTTCTTAAGACTAAGTAGCACCGCAGTAATACCCTGCACGGCACCCTCCAGAGCTTTCGGGTCCCAAGCTGTTGCCGAGGAGCCATACAAAGGTCGATCTGCGGTGGGTGAGTGCCCGACTGAGAAGAGGGACGGAAGGATTGGGATATAATCCGCGAAGTGTTCCTAATGACATGTCAGACATGAGTCGGGATATGAGTTGTTGCGCCGCACCTGTACTTCTCTCACGACCTCGTACTCGTCGACATCTGCCAGTCGTTCAATCGCAGATTTGGTCAGTATATTGCTAAAGTCTGCGTGGCAAGCGGTTTAACACTGGTACAGAGAACGCAGGGAGACAACGTACTGACAGAGATAATATTCTCCGTAATTTGGCTCTCTCAACTCGGCTGCCAACGCTTCCAAACTGTCTTCACTTGGCTGGAGGAAGCAGACGCACTTCATGTGCGCCATCCGATCGCGTTTCTTGTTGTCAATTCGGTCTGTCAGGTAGACCTGGTGTGATAACAGAGTTGACTGAGTGGATGCCGAGGAGACAATTGGTGTCTACAAAGCCCGCACGAAGTTAGCTCTTGCGCAGCGAAATGGGCGGCACGTCTCTACGTACCGTATGCGCATCCAGGAGCAAGACCTTCATAGCCGAGGGCTCTGAGACCATCTTTGTGATGTACGTTTCGACAGCCTTGAACACGTCCATCGTGGCTGTCGTGTTCGCATAAGATCTGGGAGAAGTAAACACTCGAACCCCCGAAGTTGTTCGGAAACGAGGCGCACTTGGAGATCGACGTTTGCAGTCGGTTCACACGCCCGTTGGTGGTCACCCTTGCGCGGCCTGTCTTTCTTCCCTCCCACCGTTCATTATCCCAATGTCCAAGTCCTCCATCCCAGAGCATGCCACTGCAGCTGGAGACGTCGGCGGCGGCGACACCCAGCACTCTCACACCCAACCAGCCGCCCAACACACATCAACGCACCCATCTACCTCTGAACCCTCCAGTTCCATCGTGATGGATACTGCCCAGTCTCTTCGGGATGCTGCTTTGCGTACTCTCAAAGCGAAACGGAAAAGGTCTCCGGGTCATACACAGAGCTTACCTACTGCTCCTAGTCGTATGAGACCAACAGCTAACATCGTTCCGCCGAGCATTCAACTGGACTATGGCAACAATGAGACGACTACCACCCCTCCTAAACCACCTATGCACCCTACTAAGACGACACCCACGCCTCAGCCACCACCTGTCGTCGACCTCACTTCCAGAGAAGAAGGCGAAATAAGTGACTCCGAAAGTACCCCAACCGTGCCCGCGAAACCACTAGATCCTCTCAACCCGACAGCCAGGCCATTCCAACCCTCGCGCCCCATTACTCCCGCGAAACCTCTAATCCCGGCGACGACGAGGGCCGTGAATATCGTGACCGGGGTGGCTGATGTAAAACCAGAACCCACACCCCCTACCACCGCCATGGACGTCTCAGAACCCCGACCACCCGCTACTACTCGAAGCACTCCTGAAATCCCGGGTTTGTCTATGCCTCACTACGTGGTCGACGAAAATCATGTCAGACCTGGCCTCTCGCGTTCGTCAACTTTTTACCACACCCGCACCCTTCGCTTACATAAGCCAAAGTTACACAGGAGCAATACGACATTTCGAAGAGAATTCTTCTCGAGTTGCTCGGTTTGGGTGTACCGCCAGAGTATCTTATCCAATGTGGCTTGAGCAGGGAGTTTATCTATTTTGCCTTCATTGAGCTCAGGTTGAGACTACCAGCGGACTTTGATACTGCCGGGATCCCACAGTATTCTCCAGAGTTCCTCGAGTCGCTCTTTGAGTCTCGGAAGCCCGCAGAAAGGCTGGATCCAGTCAGCTCTACGCCGCGCATGCAAGAACAGCCTGTCCAACGGGCAGACAAACAGGCAGACATTACTCCCGGTTCAGCATCCATCACCCCCACGACACCTGTTTCTGGCAGCCCTAGTTTGCTCGACATCGAACGGCAACGTCGTCGTGAGCTACTCGCTCGTAAAGCTGTCATAGCGTCACGAAAAGGCAAACAACCACAGACTCCAGTACCACGTACGCCCTCCCCCCAGTCTACCAATGCTTCCTCTGTCAACACGCCATTCAAAGACTTTGAGGTGGCATCTGCAGAGATTGCCCCAGCAGCTACAGTGGACGATTTCCTGAATAGCATTGGACCTAATCACCCCACGACCGTCCACAAGCCCTCGGAATCGCCACCACCGCCGATAAAGGGTGAGTCTGATGGGATGGATGTCGATGAGATACCCGGTCTTAGCGGCATCTGGGTCTCTGGGGAGTTGGATCCGTCTGTTGTTGAACCTCCAACACCCGTCCCAGCCAGCGCACCATTCACGTCCGCCCTACCCCCTGACACCCCTAATTCTATCGGAACTTCAACGGGCCCGCTTTCCAGTGGAGAATCGTCGCCGTTACTCCCCGAGGACAACATCGGCCCACAACGTCGAGGCACTAAACGACCCGTTGCCGCGGATTTCGTTGACGCGGAGAGATTTCATTCGCATGCATACCATCCGTCGTTTTCGAATGGACAATCGCAAGCGTACCTCTCGTACGCAAAGCGGAAGACAGGGGCATTTGCCGGCATCACCAATACACGTCGTTGCGTCATCGACCTGAGTGACAGTGAAGACGAGGAGTACTCAGAAGACGTGGACACACCCCCTCCGCCCAGGTCCCTCCCCCCAAGTCGGCATGGTTCGTTCAACTCGCTCTTCACCGCAAATGGGCCATTCAGCGTTGCGAGCACCCCACCACCGGCAGGGGGTAATTCGTTGTCTGGTGCGACCTTACTTGAGAAGGAGTTGGAGATCAAGAGGATGAGAGAGATGATTGCTCAGAAGGAACAAATGAGGCTTCGGAAGCTTGTGGGTGTAACTACGTGATATACCCTCGTGACGCTCACGGAGTCGTGATAGATTTCTGCGCGAAATACGCCAGGACAAAGTCCGACACCAAACGTCCCCAACGTTGTGACCCCTGAGCCCGCCCCTCCTACGCCCGCACTCCAAGAGGAGGACATACCACCTCCACTACGTTCTGATGATGTCGTTATGGAGGATGCCACGACGATTGAGACACGTAGGTTGCATTCCATTCAGATATCCGCCTCGGTCCAACTTCATCAATAGCTCGCGTCATAGTGGAGGACGTGGACGATGTACAGCCTCTGACGAACACCTATGTCGTAACGAGTGATGACAAAGGCGAGTTTATTTTTCAAGGGCTATGTCATGGCATGGGTATCCCCGTTCCCCTCCCCCGCGTCACTAACCATCCCGCCCGACTCCCCTTGATTGTTTACACGACAAACAGATATTACCTTAGAACCTCAGCAGCAAGAACCGGCAAGGACTTTTGCGCAATCTGGATTACAGGATCGGCCCTGATGTGACATTCCTTCCTTTTCTGCCTCTCTTTCCTTTTCTTCCTTCTCCTTTAGCCCATTGAACCACCTGAGCCACATGCAATGCATGATGATGCTGCTGGGTTCGGTGCACCCGTTCCGGAAGTCGACGATGTGGCTCCTGACCTCAATGCCGGTCCGTCGTCGGCTCAGGTGCGTAGATGATCCACTTGACGCGAGTTTCCTGGTTGTTTTCCTTCCGCTAAGCCTTCTCTTCCATAGGAAAACGTGACGGAACCGGACCGGGAAGAGTTGGTGATGAACCTCGGTGTGAACCCCACCGACGATATCAATAGTGAACAGACGGTCGCATCTGGGTCCAACGAGAGATGGGCCGCATACCAATCTCCGCTTCAGTCGTATCCTCTCTCTCGTTGGCACTTACACCTCACAGATCCGAGCGACTTTTCCCGCGCGATCATGGCTGACAGCTCGAGTGGGCTTTCGGTATTGACACCCTCTGGATCTTTTAGCAGCAATTCTGCCAGTAGCTCAGCGTCGGCTGATTCCAAGGATGCCACGATGGGCAACTTGTTGAGATCTTTGAAGACGGCCACACTTTTCAAGAGCCTCGATCCGGATAGACGGATCTGTCGGTTTGAGATACCTGGTGGAGGGGTGTGTCGGGATGACAATTGTGAGGACTTGCATATCGAGAAGGAGTTGGAAGGGTGGGAACCGAGTGGTGCGTCGAGAATTCCTTGAGATGGTGTTCTGCTCACCCTCTCCATGCTCACTTCTTACCCCGCACGTTGATTCCTCTCCTTCCCCCGGTTCGATCCCCCTGTTTTCTCCTCCTCGATTCGATGCCTCCTTTTTATTCGGGTTCTCCCTCCGCAGATGACGACACAGCTCAGTACCTATCGGAGGCGCTCGCGACGTCAAGTCAGGATCAACGACAAAGGAGCGCAACGGACGTTAGGAACGCTTTGGAGGAAACTCGAACGGGGAAGGAAACGATGGAGCTGGGATTTGAAGACCGCGTCTCTGCGGCACTGTCGGTCCTCGGAGTCTCATAGGATACCAAGTGTATCGCCTTGGCGTCCTCCGCGAGCGCTTTTTTATCCCTTCCCTCTCGGGGGGTTGTGGAACCGCGCGTGTGGCTGGGAAAGATCAACCTCGAATGTCAAAAGAAAAGTTAAAGAGCCTTCGACGTGTTTCTGACACTGGCCACTCACTCCAGTCTCTCGCGCTTCGTTTAGTCTGTTTTCTTATCGCTTTCCTGTGGTGTTTTCTCTCCCTCTTTCTTCCTCTTTTTTTTTTCGTTTGGATTTGTTTTCTCTGTCAGATGATCCTCTTAAATGTTTTCGAAAAAAAAAACGGTTTGAACGTCCCTTTGTTTATGTCAGAGTGGTGACGTGAGCTGGTGGTCTTGTCGGCCCGAGGGAATGTGTGAGGAAGGGTTTCGGTGGCTGTACTCCGGAAGTTGGATGATGCTGTTTCTCGCCCAGCTTTCACTTGCAACTACCAGTTGTACTTGTTGGCAGACGATGGACAGACAGACACACTCTTGATCTCCAACAGATCCTGCGCTGCACAAGGCATCTTTCTAGATCTCTCCTATCGCTCTTGGCGACTCTGACGTAATGGGCGCGCTCACGTGGCCTCGGGCCTGGCTATTCTGTCCTCGGGCTTGCCGGAACTGAATGACGAGCATCCCTTTCTATCCGCGCACAGGATCCTTGCATGAACGTGAAGGGTTTGAAACAGACTCAACAGGGGTGTCCCATGCGAACCGGGCGCACGGGCCATACAGCCACCGGACACCGCCGCGGCTGATATGGCGATATGAAACGGGCAAAGGGGTGACACTCCGAGAGACGGTTTCTCTCGCTTTCTGAGAGAATCCGGATCCCCAGCATTGCTCAAAAGCATAGGCCTTTAGTGGGTTTCGACCCCTCCCGACTCACGCCTCTAACGAACTTCTCCCCACGGACGACCGACACGACATTCGCTACTCCCCTACCGTTTTTCCGCCCTACTCTTCCACCGTTCGCCCAGTCTCGCTCAACACTCGATGTCGTACCCACAAGAACCATCCACACCCCACTCCCCCACCCCCCTTCTTCCTCCTCCTCGGCCGCCTCGTCTCAGGCCCGACTCTCGATCTAGTTCCGTACTCGGCGGCTCGAGCGGTTCCAACTCGAATGCGGATTCCGGGGTCTGGTCAGATGTGACCCTCGCGGCGTTCCTCGAGCATCAGGGCAGGAAACTACCGACCCCGCAGAAGGATTTCGTTCGAGGATCGTACATGGATATGTACCCTGCCACCATCAGAGAATTGACCTCGCCGACTGAGGATACGTTATCACCAACCTACGATGGGGACCGCGCGTGGAGGAGCGGCGAGCTGACGACTAATACTACATGTGGCCACCACGGCAATTATGATGATCCCTCATCGCATCCAGCGAACAGCAGGAGCACGTTGAGGAGTGTGCTTTTGGTGCTTACGTGCTCTGGTTCTATAATAATTAATGTGAGTCGTTCGTGCTGAGGGGAGTGTGTCCGTGCAATGGTTGATTTTACCTGTGGTAGACTGCTAATGCTACTGCTGTTGCTATCGCCCTCCCAACCATCGGCCACGAGTTACACATCGAGGAAGACCAGTTGCAATGGCTCATCTCTACGTACTCCATCACATCGGTGTGTTCCTTTCGAATGCCCCTGACCTCCGAGGCCCTCATCCCAATTCCCTGTGCGTCAGGGGTGCCTGCTCCTTACCCTAGGTAGAATAGCCGACGTTTATGGGAGGAAGAAAGCGTTTGTGGCTGGGATGGTCTGGCTCGTCGCGTTTTCTATCGGTTGCTCGTTCGCGAGAGGTCAGCTCCGGTTTCTCCCTGAACACGAGGGAACTTGTTCTCTGAGCTCAAATCACGTCATCATAGATGAGATCACACTGAATATCCTACGTGCGCTCCAAGGAATCGGCGGAGCTGCGGTCATCCCCGCGGCTGTGCGTTCTTTCCAATTCGAGGCAGATAACTTTAAGCTGACCGACTTTTTCCGGAAATCCAAAGATTGGGATTTTGGCAGAGGCTTTCCCTCCTTCTCAGGCCCGATCAACAGCCTTTGCTACTTTCGGAGCAGGGGGGCCGATCGGTGAGTGTTGTCTCAGGTTGTTGATCTGAACCTGCGGCCTGACTCATCCTGTGGGAATCTAGGATCCGTATTTGGAACGACAATAGGTGCTGTCGTAGTGGACTTGACCGCGTGAGTCTACACCGGTTGACCCGGATGATGGAGATGTTGATGAGAAACCCCACACAGCCAAAGTTGGCGATCCGTTTTCTACGTTACGGCAGGCATGGCTGCTTTGATCGCCGTCGGAGGTATGTTCACCGTTGACCCCGACCGGCCGTCCGACGAGAAAGACAAACGTGTGGATTGGACCGGTTCCGCGTTGATAACGGCCGGACTCATACTCATTGTATACGTGCTGAGCGATGCCGCTACCGCTCCTCAAGGCTGGCGCTCCCCCTGTAAGTGTCCTTCGTCAACGGATCCGCGCACTTTGGGAATTACCGGCTTGAGGGCTGACGTTAACTTGTTGCTCTTTTCATCATTACGTAGCCATCATCGGGTGCCTCGTAGGCGGCGTCATCTTGACTGTGTTGTTTTTCATTTGGAACGCATATCTCGCGAGGGCACACGCCGCGAGGGGATCGTCGACGGCCTGGTGGCAACCTCCTCCGTTGATCCCTGGCGGTTTGTGGTTCCGCGCCCATGGGCGGTTCCTTGCGATTCTCATGATTGTATTCTGGACGTGGTGTTCATTCCTATCTAATAATTTATGGGTGCGTGAATCCCCTCTTATCTTTCACTCTGCGACTGAACCAGGTGACACGCATATGTTGGATTGAACTCTACGTGGTTATAGGTTCAGGTAAGTGTACCCGTGACCCGGGCGTGGTGATGGAACATACGCTGACGGGTCTCGCACGACATCTGCAGCTTTTCTATCAGAACTATCTTCGCCTTTCTCCGATCCTCACGATGGTCCGGCTATTGCCTAGCTTCGTGACGGGCATCTTATGCAACGTCTTAATCGCTTTGTTGGTGGGAAGGGTCCCGGTCGTATACCTACTCGGTAAGTAGGAGTGTTACTCGTTGCTATCCGCCTTTCAAGTGCAGAGGAATTAAACGTCCGCAGGTATCGGCACGCTTATGACAGCATTCGGGAGTATATTCTTCTCGCTTGTCGAGGACGGCCAGTCATATTGGTCGTATGGATTCCCTAGTGCTGTAATCGTCGTATTTGGGGCGGATTTTGTGTTCTCGAGTGGCACGCTCTTCATCGCCAAATGTGCGCGCCCCCACGAGCAGAGTGTGGCGGGAGCGCTCTTCTCTGTCATGACTCAGGTAAGGAATCACCTTCTCCCCCCCCCCCCCTCCTCTCCTTGCCTTGTCGTGACGGCGCTCGGATGACCTCTTTGTCCGATGGATGAATCGGACACCAGCTGACGTCGATCGACGAGACGCTTGGGCGGTTCATCCGGTGCTGGTTGATCACATTCCTCGTTTGGTTCCGCACTGTTTTGATTCCGAGGAGACGTTCACTCTAATACGAGCCGGGAGAGGGAAGCTAACTCGTTTTGGGCAGGTGGGGACCTCATTCGGGTTGGCGATAACGACGATCGTCTTCAACACCGTTCTGGAGAGGGATTCGCTAGCACTTGGGGTAGATTTGGACGCGCCCGGGTTCCACGAGGCACCACGACCTGCACAGTTGAACGCGTATCAGGCTGCAAACTGGGGAGCCTTCGCGTTTGGTATCTTGGGTGAGTTGACGTTTTTTACTTCCTTCTTGGGACTCTACGCTCTTTTTGTCCCCTTGTGTTGTGGCGGTTCCCTCGGATCCCACATTCTTCCTGAACAGGCAAAGCCTGCGGTTATGTCATGTGATATTCTAAATTTGGCAGATGACTGATGCCTTCCCCTTCCCTTTCACCCCATCCCTCGCAGCGTGTTTGATTACGATCGTGTCCATGGCAAAGGTGGGAATCGTCGGGCAGAGAGGGGGCCCAAAACCACAGGAGGAATCGGTAGAATTGGGAGGGCGTTAAGAGTAAAGCAATCAATAAAAATAATTTGCAGACGGTCGAATTGAGTCGGAGAATGAAAAATGATGGGAATTTCCATAAAAGGACATAAAAAGATGTGATTTGGGAGATGGCTGCTTACTTATATAGATCGCCTGTTCTTTTTTCGCCCAACTTGGTCGTCGTCTCCCAACAAGGAACAGTTTCCCGTTCCAGAAAGCTCGCCCACGCCATCCCATCGTCCTCTCGTCCCCTTGCTCGTCCCTCCTCCCCCTCCTCCCTTCCCTCCCTCTCCTCTTCCCTCCTCCCCTCTCTCTCGTCTCTGTCTCGTCGCAGTGGATAATCAAAGGAACTGACCCACCCAATTTCTTTCTTTTTTTTTTTTTCCTGACAGTCCGCGCGTCGACGTCTTTGGACACTTTGTTCCACTTGCCTTTCTCGTCCTCCATAACAACATGCCGGATTCCGTCACATCCTCTTCTGGACAAAATAAGCGTCCGCGTCCCGACCCCAGGAACGATGGTATCCCTCCCGTCGGTGACAATCCCTTCATCCAAGACAACGATGCCGTCGACAGCGGTGGCGACGATGAGGAGGAGGAAGAAGGTCGGCCAAAGGACAAAAAGGCCGGCCGCAGGAAAATCAAGATCGAATTTATTCAGGACAAGTCGAGGAGGCACATAACCTTCTCGAAGCGCAAGGCTGGTATTATGAAGAAGGTGCGCTCGATTCTACCTGGGGTCTGGGTCCTTGCATGGGCTTACGCGTCCATGTGCGCTTTACTAGGCTTATGAACTTTCAACGTTGACTGGAACCCAAGTACTATTGCTCGTCGTCTCTGAAACAGGGTTGGTGTACACTTTCACGACCGCCAAACTTCAACCGCTTGTCACCCAACCGGAGGGCAAGAATCTCATCCAAGCATGTCTCAACGCGCCGCATGGTCAGCTCCCGTCTCAGATGCCAGTGGGCTCAACCATCAGTCGGTCAGGTGCTCCTGGTCCGCAGCCAATGGCGACTTCCGCTCAGACGAACGTTAGCGGCGGTCTTACTATTGGCCCTGGTGGTCAGAAAGATGAAGATGCCGAACATGAGTCGGATAGGGCCAATAAACGTCGCAGACGCGGTTCTGGCGCGACCCAGTCAACGAATCCTCCCCCCAGCAACAACTCTGCTGCAAATAACCGTGTCCCGCCACCCCAGTCCCCTCATTCGCCCAATGCACCCATCCCTGCGCCTGCGCCCCCTCCGATGAACATTCCTGGACAGAGGTCTGGCGCGCCACCTCAGATGACCATGAGCGGTTCACCGCCACAATCCCACACCCACCCTCACCCAACACACCAACCGCCGCAGAACACCTATGCTCATCCGCCTTACCCTGGTCAGCCTCAACCGGACCTGTACACTGGACAGCCGATGATGGGGCCCGCCGGTTACGGGTATACTCAGCCTCAAGGTGGCCAAGGCCCTCCCCAGAACTCGTTACAACAAGGAGGACAGCAGTGGGCGCAAGCGGTTCCTCAGAACAGCCATTACACAAGGAGGTAGTGGTAACCTGTTTCTCCTGCAACTTGGTGCGCATCGCATGATACTTGACCTATCCACCTGCGGTCTACTTGTATTTTCGGATCCCGACGAACACTTGTATGACTCTTGAAATACGCAGCCCTCTTGTGTTCCTACCCACCTCTCCCCTCGCTCTTGTTTTCGCTTCGTCTTGTCAAATCCCCCTCGTTTCTTGATTCTTCGAACAACGAAGTTGGTTCTGTAACTCTCGTCTCCTTACCCTCTTGACCAACCCCCTCGACCTTTCTTCGATTCCTGTGTGTAGTTCTTATACTTTGCAAATCTCTCGTGTTTCCGTCTATATGTTATGGAATGGCCCCTTTCCCCATCCTCTGAGATATATACAATATACACCTCGTATGAAATGTGCTTTCACCTCTCGGTGTTCTCACGCTATCCTTGTGTGCACACTTCCTCGGGTCCCTGAATCCCAGCGGGGTTCTGCGTCGAGCCGTGTCCGTGGATCTCGATGATGAAAAAACAACGAACCGGTTTTGGGTTTAACTTTTCGGGTTTTTACACCCCAAAGGGGGTAGGAACAGAGATCGGAAAAATGTCCATAGGTGGAAGGAGGAGGTTGGGTGAGGCGTGCGGCCGCTTCGGGTCGGTCGGTTGAAGGATCAGGATGGCGAGACGACCGGGAATTTCATAAAACTTTGAAGGTGAAAAGTTTATCGTCTGGCGTTGATGCACCCTTCTTTGTAGTATAACGATACCCTTACGCCTGGGGAACCAGCAAAACGGGTGGTTTTGGAGGTGTGTGTTCGTACCACGCGCACATAGCGGCCCCTCAGTCCTAC
>Ga0307517_10005794_pt1 | contig 18479 bp, 14 predicted proteins | sample 23_EM_MG_FD_194515 | JGI IMG/M metagenome (GOLD analysis project Ga0307517, IMG submission 194515) | Populus trichocarpa ectomycorrhiza microbial communities from riparian zone in the Pacific Northwest, United States - 23_EM | ecosystem: Host-associated > Plants > Roots > Unclassified | place... | reverse complement strand
TAGTTCTTGCTGGGTTAATTTTCTCATAATTGGAAATTGTCGCTAACAAGTGGCATTGCTCTTTATTCACCATTTTGGATCCTTGCAAATGACTTTTAGACATAAACTCGAAAGAGAAAGACGACGAAGACCTCATGTATATTCTTGACTAGTCTATTTACTGACAATTCGTCACGGACTCAATCAATTTTTTTTAAAATATAAAAAATAAATGTCAAAGTCGTGGGAATTTTTTGATAAGTAAATTCGATAAAACAGCTTAAATTTAAAACCTCTCAATTTGTTGTTTTACTGTTTAAATTTTAAATTAAACTATGTTAGAGTTGTTTTAACATGAATTAGTTGACTTTATGGTTTTAAAAACAATCCAGATGATCGGTGAAAACACGATTTAACTTTTAAAATTTTTTTCAAGATGAAAACTTATTTTTTAAACTATTGGGACGATGAAATTGAACTCGGTCACTCAATGACCCGGCTCATGGACTCTACTAGGTTTCATAGCTTTTTTTAAACTATTTTTTATTTAATTATATAATAAAAAAATAGATGCTTCTAAAATCAAGTACCAACCCATTGTTAGAATTTTATTTGAAACCATGATAACCCTATCAAAAGCAGTGAAAAATTAATAATGAAGCATATTTTTCACTGAACTTGAAAAAAACATATTAAAAAAATAAAGGACAAAAAAAGAAGAAGACAAAGGCACATAAGGTTTGGTTGGTAAACCCGCGAACTAGATCATGGACTCTTTTGAGATCAATAACTTGGTTTTTCTCCAAAACTATTCTTTATTTTACTATATGATCACAAAAATAGACGATCACAAAATCAAGTACCGACCCAATACTATGATGTTTGTTTGAGATCGCGATAACCCTATAGAAAGCGAACCGAAAAATTATGAAGCACAACTCTCAATCAACCCAATGTTGAAGGATATTGAAAAAAAAACTAGAAAAAAAAAAAGTAAAACCATCCAAATCCACGAACAAGTCAACTTGCCAAACTTGCGAACCGATTAATGCACTCTATAAAATTTAATAACATGGTTTTTTTAAAAATCATTTTCTTAACTACTTGATAAAAAAATAGACGATGACAAAATGGAGTTCAAGGAAAAAAAAAGTTACCCCACTATATCCACAAATCGAGTCAACTTGGGTTACCTTGCCAAACTAGCAAACCGGGTCATGGACTCCACAAAGTTTAATAATTTGATTTTTTCTTAAACTATTTTTTTTTATCTAACTACATGTTAAAAATATAAATGATTATCAGTAAATTCAATAAAACAGCTTACATTTGAAACCTCTCAATTTATTTTTTTTACTGGTTCAAATTTTAAATCAAACTATGTTGGAGTTGTTTCAACATGAATTAGTTGACTTTATGATTTCAAAAACAATCCAGACGATCGGTGAAAACACGATTTAACTTTTAAAATTTTTTTCAACATGAAAACTTATTTTTTAAAATATTGGGACGATGAAAATGACCTCGGTCACTCAATGACCCGGCTCATGGACTCTACTAGGTTTCATAGCTTTTTTTTAACTATTTTTTATTTAATTATATGATAAAAAAATAGATGCTTCTAAAATCAAGCACCAACCCATTGTTAGAATTCTTTTTGAGACCATGATAACCTTATCAAATTCAGTCAAAAATTAATAATGAAGCATATTTTTCACTGAACCCGAAAAAAAACATATTAAAAAAATAAAGGATAAAAAAAGAAGAAGACAAAGGCACATAAGGTTTGGTTGGTAAACCCGCGAACTAGATCATGGACTCCTTTGGGATCAATAACTTTGTTTTTTTCCAAAACTATTCTTTATTTTACTATATGATCACAAAAATAGACGATCATAAAATCAAGTACTGACCCAATACTAGGATGTTTGTTAGAGATCGCGATAACCCTATAGAAAGCAAACCGAAAAATTATGAAGCACAACTCTCAATCAACCCAATATTGAAGGATATTGAAAAAAAACTAGAAAGAAAAAAGTAAAACCATCCAAATCCACGAACATGTCAACTTGCCAAACTTGCGAACCGATTAACGCACTCTATAAAGTTTAATAACATGGTTTTTCAAAAACCATTTTCTTAACTACTTGATAAAAAAATAGACGATGACAAAATGAAGTTCAAGAAAAAAAAAAGTTACCCCATTATATCCACAAATTAAGGCAACTTGGGTTACCTTGCCAAACTAGCAAACCGGGTCATGGACTCCACAAAGTTTAATAATTTGGTTTTTTCTTAAACTACTTTTTTTTTTATCTAACTACATGTTAAAAATATAAACGATTATAAAATCGAGCATCAAATCAATATCAGAATATTTTTTTGACACCGTGTTAACCTTATAGAAATCAAAACGAAACAAATTATAAAATATAATTTTTAATAAACCAATATTAAATGATGAAATCGAAAAAAATCAATTAAAAAATTATGAGATTGAATCAAAGAGGTCTTAAAAATTAAAGGACTAAATTTTTTTAAAAAAAATGCTTGGTCCATGGGTATCATGTACCAGGGTGTGAGGAAGGACCATACCCTTGGTGGCGTGTGAGCCATCCTTCGAGCTCTAATTGAACCCTAGCAACTTTTTCTTTCTCATAAGGTGACATGAGTTTCATAAGGAGGCCCAATGTGGCTCCTACAATCCATTTTTTTTTTTTAATCTCTTTCATTGCCTTGATTTTCATGATTAGCTGATGATATTCTTCATTTTAGGCTTCAATGTTTTTCCACTCTTGAATTTTCTCTACCTTTAATCCTTAGAAAAATGAAGGATCTGGACAATATCTCGTAAAATCGATGACCAACCTGATGTCGATGGAAAAATAGATGAATAGACAACAAAATATTTCATCAATGAAAATCAATTTCCTAGTCATGTATATCAAAGACTTATTTTATAATAAATTCAAACAAAAGTCCATAATAGATTGGCAAAAAGCAAACCCAAACTCACTCTAAGAACCTAGAGCTCGGGGACTAAAACCCTTGGGTTTGGGGCTCATGCCCAAACTTGAGTTGGGTTAGTGTGTATGGTTTTTTTTTGTTGGAAAATAGTTTCCAATAAAGTTTTGAAGAGAAAAAATAAAAGGAATTTATTTTTCATTTTGATATTAACTATGCCTATTAACCATATATTTAATACAATTTTTCCAATAGTTAAAACAAAATAGAGAAGAAAAATATTGGAAGAATCGAATCGACTCAACTAACTAGAGATTGGACTTGCAAGTTGCATCCTGTTTTGAGAGAGGGCAATACTTGCGTCGATGGCCTTGCTAAATAAAGTGCCATAAATGATTCAACTATTGTTTTCTAGTCTTATCCCTTGTCAAATATGCTTTTAGCTTTGGCGATATATGGCAATGTGGTTGCGGGTGAGGTTCACCTGCAGCCACAAATATTACCGTTTGGTTAAGAAAAAAATAGTGGTTTATGCTGGTAGGACCCACCAATTTTGCAGCTGTGCCGCAGGTTTTGTAGAAGCAGCATTTTGTGCTTCTCGTGGGGGGAGGAATCACTGAACAGTGGAGACATTCTCCACTGTTCCGGCCGGACCAGGTCCGGTCCAAAGCTAAAAATGCATTGAACTGGGTCTGACCCGGAAAAATAAAAATAAGAAAAATTATTTTTTTATTTTTAATTGTATTTTATTCAAAAAACTAGTATTAAACATTATTTAATGACATTACATAAATTAGACGGAGATCGCTTGATGACGTAACATTTGTAGAATTTGATCGCAATGTCAATTTTGTTCCTGATTATATTTTACCTGATGTTGTTGCGCTCTTAAGAAATTTGTGAAAACTGCAGTCCTTTTCGGATGTATTTCATACGTGATGGAATTGTAGATAGTTTAATGGAACAATAAAAAATATTTTATATAAAGTATTATTTATTTCATGATGTAATAGCAATAGTTAAATTTAGAATATTTAAATTAAAAACCATCAATATTAATATATATTTTTAAAAATTATTTTGTAACCTCAATTTTAAAAGCATTCTTAACCAAATACTTTAAACTATTTTTTGTTCAACCTCAATTTCAACCACAGTTTTAACCAAACACATACTTTTCCAAACCAATCACAACTAAAAGTACTTTTTATAAAATAATTTTTTTCAAACCATAACCACAATAACTTTTTTCGTATGAACATTTTTCTAGGTTTCATAGAATGGTTAAATATAAACGAGGCAACAATCACCGATAATGTATTAACTTGATTAAAAGAACATAGCAAAACTCCAAAAAAAATTCCGACAATTTTCCAATTTGCAAACTCATCGAATTATAAAAAGAGAAAAAAAAATCTCCCTCGCTAATGTATTATATATATCAAACAAAATAAAATGTTTTACAACCTATCTTCTTCTCTGGTAGCGTAATACCACCTTGTCAATTGTATAGAATGGATGAAGTGGGCCAATTCAGCCTTGGTTTTCATTTGGGCTTCTCAACCTGAGTTTAAGATTTTTGGTTTCCATTTCAGACTTGACAAGCTTGGGTGTGATTGGGCTCTAATCGTACCACCACCTAAAATATTTAGAGTGGAACACCTCTTTCCAACTATCGTACGGTTTCTAGTTTGTCGCCCCAAAGGTCAATTCATTCAAAAGAAAGAACTGATAGGTGGTCCGGCCTACTGTTTTTTTTTTTCATTGCAGAAAAAATATTAAAATGAGGCAAATTTTTTAAAAAAATATAAGATTTTAGTAAGTGACTCGAGTCAAACCTAGTAAATCTATAAAAAACAAACTCGAGTCAAACCTAGTAAATCTATTGAATCTATGACTTGAAACATGATACCATGATAACTCTATAAAAATATATATATAAAAAATCAATTTTCAAAAAGATTAATAAAAAAAATAAAATTTCTTCAGAAATTGTCTCAAATTAAATGCTAAAGGAAAAAATCAATAAATTTTATTTTATTAAAAAATCAATAAATTTTAAAGAAACAAAACTTAACAAAGACCGGAAAAAAACTCAAGCTAGCCTTTGTTATTTTAAATAGAAAGATAAATCCTATAGAAAAAAAAGTAAAAAAGAATGTTAGAGGATAAAATGTGAAGGAAAAAAAGAGCTTAAAAAAAACAAGTCCGAGTGAACCTTGTAAACCCAGGTTAAACTCTTAATTCTGCAATTTATTAAATTCTTGACCTGGGCTCAACCCATGAGCTCAACACCTAGAAAATTAAATGTTGAAGGATGAAATCAATCAATTTAACTTACTTTAAAAATAAAATTCTTTTAGAAAACCTAAATTCAACAAAGAAAAAAAAACAAGGCAACTCGTATTCATTTCAAAATGACAAAACAAAACCATAAAAACTGAATTAAAAATAACAAAATGCTGAAGGATAAAAAAAAAACTTAAAAAAGAAAAAAAAAACCAAAGAAACCCATGTCAACTTTGTAAATCAGGGTTAATCTCTTAAACCTATATACTGTTAAATTTAAACTCGGACTCAGTTAAGAAGCTAAACATCTGGCTAGTTAAACGTTGGAGAATGAAATAAAAAAAAATTCCATCTAAAAAAATCTTCACGATAAAAAATATAATAATAAAAAAAGATTTGATTTGATTTAATAGGGAAAAAAACTAAAGAATGATGAATCTGCGAAAATAAAATTGCAAAAACCATCTAAAAAAATTATAATAAAAAGAATAAAAAATAAATCTAATAGGTGAAAATATTAATTGGGGATGAAATTGAAAACAATTCTTAATTTAATAAACTATTCTAAATAAATAAAAATGCAACAAAGAGAACAATGATGAAATTGAAAAAACTCTTTAATTTCATAAAGTATTCTAAATTTTAAAAATTGTAATATAGAATAGGAATGAAATCTAAAGTACAACAAACTTTAGGGGCTAATTTGATTTTTTTAATTCCAGCATGAAAATCGAGTAGGAGAAGGGAAAAAAAAAGGCCATATGAGCCATATCGGCTGCCATAGTGCTACACGCGTTATTGATTCGTGAAAGGGATGCTAAGACGATTTGGAAGCAGCCCTGAAATCACGGTTTTGACCACCGAATAGCGCCACGTGCGCTGTCTGAAGAAGGCTAACACTGTTTACCCAATTCTTTTTCTTTTTAATTTTCTTATTTACCAAATTAACCTACTGCCTTCAAGGACACCCAATAACTACAAAATGATCACATGTAAATGACAAAAGAGCCCCTAAGTCAAAGACAATTGTTTTTAATTTCCAAGGGTAATGAAGTAACTTGTTTAAAAATCAATTCAAATACAATAAATCCTCTTGACCCAAATGATTATTTTTGTTTTTCAATGGAAATTAAGAAATCACATTGTGCAAAGAAAGCACAAAAATTTCATCTAGCCCTTTCCTTTTTCCTTTCAAGTAAGGACCAATGTGTCTCAAGAAAAATATCATCATACCCCTAAACCCAAGGCATGTTACTTTGCCAACCAAGAGGTAAAATCAACCTTTCACTATGGATTCGCATAGTGAAATGCTAATGCATTTTAGTATAGAGTGTAATGTTCCATTCAAGTGTAGGGGGTAAGATCAATTTTACTATTATATATAAAAAAAATATTTTAGTATTATTGATGTGTTTTATAATAAAAATAAATTAATAATGAACTCCAAATATGATGTATATTGGACCATATTATTTTTTCAATATTGATAAAATGATGAATTGAATGACATTTATTTCAAATATTAAGACAACGACATATTAGATATATGATCTGAATCATGATACTATGATAACTGTATAGAAAGAAAATCAAAATAAATTACAAAGATCAATTTCTAATAAACATAATGTTATAGGATGAAATTAAAAAATATATGTATTAAATTAAAAACTAACAAAAAAAACTACCCAAGTTAAACTAGGTTTACCTGTCAAACTTGTAACATGGATCATGAGATCGAGATAACCTCATAGAAAAAAATTTAAAAACAAATGTGATGTCTAATTTTCAACATACCCAGTGTTAAAGGATAAAATAAAAAAAATAAGTTAAAAATGACAAAAAAAAAACAACTCAAGTCAATCCAGACTAACATGTTAAATCATTTATCTAGATCGTAAAACTAGGATAACTTCATAAAAAAAATATAAAAATATAAAACTCAATTTTCAATAAATCTAATGTTGAAGGTTGAAATTAAAAAAAAAACTCTCTAAAAACTCATTTCAAGCTAAAATAGTTTGAGAAATACTTTTAAAAGCGAGTTAAACCGCAAAAAACAAACACAACCTTTTAGAGTTAACATTAAAATAATTATTAAATTTTACTATATATACAATATTGATATAAAAAGTGTGTTTTTAAAATCATTTTGAAAAAAATTTAATCTCGAGTAAAAATGAAAAAAATAATAAATTTCCAACTCAACTCGCTGCTGCACTTTCAAGCAATTAAAGTCTCAAACTATTGTTCATAGGTGACAGGAACAAGCAGGTTTAATTTGTTTTACATCTACTAGTTAAATTAAAAGAACAAACATAAATAACCCTGAAGATATTACCAAGTTATCAATTAACTGTTTTTAAGAGTAATTTAATTGATTTTAATTTTCAACAAAAAGGTATTAATAACTTAATAGTTTGATAACCCATACATCAGTGTAGGTATTTTTAAAAACTTTTTAAATTCAATAAATTCCTTGATGGTGATTTTATTAACATGATAAGAAAATTTAACTATTATAGAAAAGATTTGATGCGAGCCTCTTGATCACGCAGTCAAGCTACCCGTATGCTATGACACTAATTCCCAGAAAGTCAAGTAAATCAGATTTGATAGGAGTGTGATATAAAGATAACTCTTATCTAGACACCAGTACTATTAGAAATGAACCCCCATCCAACGAATATTGATTTGCGAACAAGAAGTATAAGGATGACGTCATGAAGTTAGTTGTTCTTCGATAAGTCGTTTCCAATCCTTTAGAGAACCAAAAAAGGAAGAATATATCACCACTACACAAAAAGAGTTTACAGCAAAAAAAAAAGTTTATTATTTAAAAATCTAACCCTTTCACGTATGATAAGAAAACTATAAATACTGAAACTTAAGCTTCTAAACTCTAATATATCCAAGTTGTGTACTTGTATAAGACCCATTTACAATCAAACCCAAACCTTTAATTAAACAAGACTGAAAGAAAAATTAAAATAAAGGTTCAAAGTTGTCATAATTAACAAAGAAAGTAAAAGATATTAAATCTGATTTTTCTAGTTTATAAGGTGTTATAGCCGAAGAAGCCTTCCTTGCATGCTTAGGAAGATTTGTCGACTTTAGAAATTCCAAATAGACTAGGAAAACCAATTCTGACTTGGAAACCTTTTTTGCCCCCTTCTAGCTTTTCATTATAGAGTTTGGTTTCACTTTTTTACTTAGATAAAAATAATGATTTTTTCCTTCTTAGTTGCTAAATTAATTAGTTTCCTTTCTAGACTAGGCGAATCATTAAAAAATCCTCCCTAACTTAGAAAACAAATTTGTTGCCCATTAATTTCCTCGGTGCCCCTATTAGGACTTGGATTAGGTTTTCTTGAATTTGAATTAAATGAATTAGAGCTTGTCCTTCATGCTCCTTTGAAGCCCCAAGCTTCTCTAGGTCCATCTTAACCCATATCTTTTGAACAAGCCTTTCAATGTCTCTTTAAGTTTCTTTATTCTGGCTCATGTAATTGGTCCACTTGGCACCTTCAATTGATCTCTATCGTGATTAAGATTGGTGTTGGGTTGGTCATCATCATCCCCTCTTTCTTGAAAAGAATTCGACCCCAAATCATCACATATATCAAACATAGTAAGATTAGAAACATTAAAAGTTGTAGCACTCACACTATACTTACCATGCAAATCAATTTTATAAGCATTATCATTTATCCTTTCAACGATCTAAAAAGATCTATCTCCTCATGGATGTAATTTAGACTTCCTCTAGGCCAGAAATCTCTCCTTACGCATATACACTCAAACTCAATCACCTAGCTAGAATACAAACCTGTTTGTGGCCCTTATTGGCTTTAGTTCATACACATGGTTCCTCTTTTCAATCTATTGCCGCACACTCTCATAAAGTATCTTAATTATTTATGTTTTACGATTACCATCTAAACTAACCCTTTTAGCAACAGGTGAAGGAATCAAATCCATTAGAGTTAAAGGGTTAAATCTATACATAATTTCAAATGGTGAAAATTCAGTAGTAGAATACACACTACGATTATATGCAAACTCGATAACTGACAAACAATCTTCCCAATTCTTTAAATTCTTTTAAATGATAGCAAATAAAAGTTGTGTTAAGATCATATTAACTACTTTGATTTTTTCATTAGTGATCTGTCCATCAGTTTGGGGATGATAAGTAGTTGAAAATAATATTTTAGTACCTAATTTTCCCCATAACACCTTCCATAACTAGCTAAGGAACTTAACATCCCTGTCAGAAACAATGCTTATAGGGACCTCATAAAGTCGTATTATCTCTCTAAAGAACAAATCATCAATATTAGCTGCCTCATCAGTTTTATGACTTGGAATAAAATGTGTCATCCTTGAAAACCTATCAATAGACAAAGATTGAGTCACTACCCTATTTTGACCTAGGCAAACCTAATACAAAATCCATTGAAATGTCTATTCATGGTTCTTTAGGTACAGGCAAAGGGGTATACAAGTCATATGGTTGAGTCCTACACTTTGCTTTCCTACAAGTTATGCATTTATCACATATCCGTTGTACATCCTTTTTCATTTTAGGCCAATAAAAATACTTAAGCAACACATCCAAAGTCTTAACAACACCAAAATGCTCCATCAATCTACCCCCATGTTCTTCATGTACAAGTAATTCATGCATGGAACTTAATAGAAGACACAAACAATTCTCTTTAAACAAATATTCATCAAGTCTATAGAACTTCCTAAAAACCGAAGTTTCACAAGCATTGTAAACATTAGCAAAATCACTATCATCCTAGTATAATTCTTTTATGTGTTCAAATATTAGAAATCTAGCATCTAAAGTAGATAAAAAAACATACTAGAGTGAAAGTGCATCAACCACAATGTTTTCTTTCCCTTGCTTATACTTGATCACATACAGAAAAGTTTCAACAAATTCAACTTATTTGGTATGTCTCCTATTCAACTTACCTTGCCTTTTCAAGTGCTTCAATTATTCTTGATCTGAATGTATCATGAACTCTTTAGGCCATAGGTAATGCTACCATGTTTTTAAAGTTCTCATCAAGGCATAAAGCTCCTTATCATATACAGGTATTAAGTTTCTCACTGAAATATGCAATGAGCCTTTTATCCTGTATTAACATAGCACTTATACCTATGCCTGAAGCATCACATTCAACTTTAAAAGCTTTTGTAAAGTCTTGCAAAGCTAAAACAGACGCAACACAAAGTTTATTCTTCAACAAATTAAAAACTTTATCTTGTTCTTCATCCCATTTAAATCCAACAGAATTTTTTATAATTTTAGTTAAAGGTGTTATAATAGTACTAAAGTCTTTCACAAACCTTCTATAAAAGCTAGCAAGTCCATGAAAACTACTTACCTCAGTTACAGGCTTAGGTGTAGGCCAACCCTAGATGGCCTTAACGTTTTGTTCATCAATCTTAATACCTTGTACAGTTACTACATATCCAAGAAACACAATTTTTTCTATGCAAAAGGTACACTTATTGAGATTAACATACAATTTCTCATTATACAATACACTAAACACATTACGCAAATGATCAAGATTCTCATTCAAGTTCTTACTATAAATTAGGATGTCATCAAAGTACACAACCACAAACTTAACAATGAATGTACATAAAATATTATGCATCAACCTCATAAACATACTAGGTGCATTTATAAGCCCAAACAACATGACTAACCATTCATGCAAACCATGTTTAGCTTTAAATGTTGTTTTCCATTCATTACCTTCTTTCATCCTAATCTTATGGTACCCACTTTTTAAGTCAATTTTAGAGAAAATACATGCTATATACAACTCATCCAACATGTCATCAAGCCTAGGGATATGATGTTTATACTTTACCGTTATGTTGTTGATGGTGCGACAATCAACACGCATCCTCCAAGTCCTATCCTTTTTAGACACAAGTATCACTAGCATAATACAAGGGCTCATACTCTCATGAATGTACCCTTTGTTATTAGCTCATCTATTTGCCTTTGAAGCTCCTTTGTCTTCTTAGGATTGCTTCTAAAAGCTGGACGGTTAGGAATTGAAGCTCTAGGTACAAGGTCAATCTGATGTTCAATTCCCTTTAATAATGGTAATCCACTAAGGATGTCCTCATAACATCAAACTTCTGCAACAAAGAAACAGTCATACTAGGAACAACAAAATCAAAATCGTTAGTGTTAAGATAAGCCTCTTTGTATATAAGTAAGATCGTCAACTTGTTAGAGAAAAAATGTATACCTGATTTGAGTTTTTTTGTGTAAAAATTAGGTTTATTTAATTTTTCCACATTATTATCATCACACAAGCTTACTTTCTTCACTCTTCAGGTTTTACCTTTACTTTCAACTGGTTTAATTAATGATATAAAGTTAGTTGAATTTGATGGTCTTCTCTCACCATTGTCCACACATGAATTTTCACTCTTCTCATCCTCACATTCTCTTTTTAATTTCATTTGATCATCATACACTTATTTGGAGAAAGAGATATAAAATTGATGGTTTTACCATCTTTTACAATAGTGAACCTATTTCTAAACCTATTATGAATCACCTTCTGATCGAACTGTCATGGACACCCTAAAAGTAAGTGATTAGCATGCATTGGGACTACATCACACATAACTTCATCAGAGTACTTCCCAATAGAAAATGCAAACAATACTTGTTTAATGACCTTCTCTTCACCAAAAGTAAGTGATTATGATGCTTAATATAACTCAGATTCAATTTATTCACAAGAGTATTACTAGTTACATTAGTACAACTACTTATCTCCTAAATACCTTGTTTTGGATGTGACATCGAGTGTGAAATATGTTTTTCCATTGTTGATCTACATCATCTTCTTTGATTTGCATGTTCAACACACACCTTATAACTAAGGCCTCCTCCTCAACAGGATACGCAATCTTAACATCAGTACAATCTTCCAAATATGGCATCTCTTCACTTTCATATTCAACCTCCCCATTGTCTCTTGTAAGCATAACCCTTCGATTTGGACACTAAGAAGTAATGTGCCCATTTTCTAAACACTGAAAACATTTAATATCTCTATCAAGAGTAGGTTGAGTTTTAGATTTACCTTTGCCATCCATATAAGCATCTTTTTTAACCTTAGGTGGTTCAGCCCTTGCATGCATATAAGGTTTCAGTTGGATAACCCCCTCTCTCTTCAGATTCAGCCTCCATACTGATGAAGATGAAGTCAGATTGGTCTGAAAATATGTGTTGCCTCTTCTTTTTATTTGCCTCTCCACCTTTGTTGTCATATGGACCATGTCCTTTAATTTTATATAATGGTTTAATTCTACAATATTTGCAATGTCCTTATTCAGCCCATTAAGAAATCTAGCCAAGGTTGCTTCCCTATACTCAATAACATTTGCCTAAATCATTGCAATCTCCATCTCTTTGAAATATTCATCCATGAACTTAGAACCCTGATTCGAACCCTGCAATTTCATATACAAATCTCTATAATAAATAACCAGACATAAATTGCCTTCACATCAACACGTTCATTTCCTCCCATGATGCTACTGGCCTTTCTTCATTCCTCCTCCCACTAATCACACTCTGATCCCACCAAATCAATACGTAATTCATAAATTTAATGACTACCAATTTCAACTTCTTCATCTCTAAATAGCTATGACAATAAAAAATTCAATCCACTTTTTTCTCACTCTAAATACCCTTCGGGATCGTTTTTACCTTGAAAAGTAGGTATTTTCTATTTGATAGCATCCAAATCACCATTTATATCATCATGTCCCCAAAAGTTACAGAAGATTCCCTTCTAGCCAAATTGGCCCCTACTTTTATTCCCAAAATCCCTTAGGTTTCTAGGCTTCTAAAAACCTCCTTTATAGCCTATGGTTTCATCCTCAAACCCATCATCACTAAAATCATTAGCGTCCTCCTCAAAATCCTCAAAATCAGCCCATATTAGCCTTTTGGCCCTACTGACATTATTTGATTTCAAATCAGCCCTAACCTTCCTCACATCTTAGGTACTTATACCAGCTTTATTACAACATTTCTCCACCTTCTCAAGTTTGTCACACATGTTTCCCATCATAAAATTCACCCTCGGGAGGGGGTGGTGTGTTATTATAATCAGACATGAATATACTTGTAAAAATTGCTTAGTGGTATAAAAAACATTTCCTCACATCGTTCATGTTTCACTCAAAATTAAGCTTTCCCTTCGTCTCATCTTTTTTTGGCTCTTATAGAACTGAATCCAACATCAAGTACAACCAACTTAGTAGTGCAATCCAAATAAGTGTATACAAATCAAAAATTAAAAAAAAAAAACATGAAAACAAGAAGAAAAAAAAAACTACATTGATAGTCTTGCGAGTAGCAAGTGAATCTATCTGAATTATGAACGAAATTGAAGACTTGAATAAAACCAATTGTGAAGTATGCAAAAACAATGGAAACAAACTGCAAAATATGTTATATATGATGAATATATATTGCAAGAATGAAAACAACATAAACAAAACAAGTTTCAAAGTTGACGTAAAAAATAGACCTATTTACGACAAGTTAAGTCTGAATCTAGAACCTAAGGTAAGAGATGTCCAAATGAGCTAAACTTTTGATGTGTAATGCGATTACAACCCAAATAGATAGAATATTAAATTTGAGCAATTCATTATAGGGTTTAATATGCGGACGCAAAAACATTATAAATCAGACCTAATTAGATCCGGAATTGAATTCCTAAGAAAATGATATCAAATTGATCCCAAAATTAATATATATAATGCAATTAGGACCCCAATAATCAGACTATCAAATTTGAGCTAATTTCAAGTTGATTTGATACAATTTCCCCTTGTTTAGTTTTTTTTGTGGTAGGAGCAAATCAACGTCTATTTGAACGACTATTTCTTTCTTTCTATTCTTATATGCTAAAAATTCAAGGTGAAAAAGAGTTTGGAAACAAGGAATTTTTTTTTGGGAATCAACAAGAAACTAAAATTTTAGAAGGATATAACCTGATTAATGGAGTCAAGCTCTGATATCAAATGATGCAAACCTTTTGATCACGCAGTCAAGCAACTCACATGCTAAGACACCAATTCCTGGAAAGCCAAGTAAATCAGATTTGATAGAAGTGTGACACAAAGATAACTCGTATCTAAACCCCAACACTATTGGAAACAAACCCCCACCCAAAGAATATTGATTCACAAATGAGAAGTATAAGGATGACCTCACGAAATCAGTTGTTCTTTGATAATTCATTTTCAGTCCTTTAGAGAACCAAAGAAGGGTGAATATCTCACCAACACACAAACAAAGTTCGTGGCAAAAAAAAAAAAAAGAGTTTATTGTTTAAAAGTCTAACCCTTTCATGTTTTATAAGAAAATTATAAATATTGAAACTTAAGCTTTTAAACCCTAATAGACACAAGTTATGTACTTGTATAAGGCCCGCTTATCAAACCCAAACCCTTAATTAAATAAGCCCGAAATAAAAATTAAAATAAAGGTTCAGAGTTGTTGTCTTAATTAACAAAGAAAATAAAATATATTAAATCTAATTTCCCTAATTTATCAGGTGTTATAGCCGAATAAACCTTCCTTACATGCCTAGGAAGAGTTGTCGACTTTAGAAATTCAAAATATAGTAGGAAACTCAATTTTGACTTGGAAACCTTTGCTGCCCTCTAGCTTTTCCTTGTAGAGATTGGTTTTCTTGTTTTACTTGGATAAAATAATGATTCTTTCTTGCTTAGTTGTTGAATTAATTAGTTCCCTTCATAAATTAGGAGAATCATTAAATAATCCTCCTTAGCTTAGGAAATAAATCTGCTGCCAATTAGTTTCCTTGGTGGACTAGGAAACCTTTTGTTTTGAATGATAAGAATCCTCTCCCATTAAGAATCAGATATGGCTGAATTATCTTACACAAAATAGAAGAATAATTGTTGACTTTTAATACTTGTAACATTAGTAAAAATAAGACCAAACAAGGCTTACTTTTGGGTCAAACACATAAGCCTCCATTAGGACTTGGATTTGGATTAGATAAATTAGACGTTGTCCTTCATACTCATTTGCTACCCCAAGCTCCTCTAGATTCATCTTGACTCCTATGTTTCGAACAAACTCACTCAATGCCTTTTTAAGTTTCTTTGCTTTAGCTCTTGTAATTGGTTCATTTGGCACCTTCAATGGATCTCTAACGTGATTAAGATCGGTGTTGGATTGGTCCTCATCAAGATTTTTGGAAAATGAATTTACAAATATATTTTTTGAATAATATTTGTCTTCTAAATAATAAAACCAAACTACAGGTACTTAAATTAATTAAGAGTGTAACCCTATTTAAAAATTAAAATTTACTCCTGCGATATTTGAATACGTACGGTAGCAACATTTTTCTTAACCTTGAAACAAGAGAAGCCTTGTGCAAAAGACTTTTTACTCTTAAGGCAAATGAAGGAAAAAAGCATTAATCTTCTTTCTCTCATAAATCTAAAAAAAACTAGAATATTAAAATATTTTTCCCTGACTTCACTTTGATTTGTTCCTTAAAAACATCTATATAGATATACACATATATGTCAAAACATGAAAAATAAAAAAATAAATTACATAAGAAAAGAATCTATTAAAACTGAGTAAATAAAAAACCAGTGATCATGTTAAAAAAAGAGAATCAGAACAGTTTTGTTTATTTAAAATAAAACATATCTTAATTAAATAATTTTTTATAAACCAAACACAACTATACTTAATAGTGGATTAAAAGCAATGCACAATAATACCAAAGAAAGTTTAAAGTGTTTTTTTTTATCAATAAAGGTGTAAAAAGTCTTGAAGATACAACAGAGTTTAATATAAATTTCATCCATTTTCTATTATAATTATAGATATTAAAATTTAAAAAAGAAACTAGAATGGAAGGGTGGTTTTCAATAGTGTAAAACATTATTCACACACTCACAATGCATTGTGGAATGGATTTGTGCTGTTTTATTATATTTTTTTCATTTTAGTCTTCAATTTATTTTTTATCAATTGAGTCATTCAATTGCAAGATTGATAGCTAATTGCTTCTTCTTTTTTATCAGAGGAAAAATTAAAAAAAACAAAGATGAAGGTGAAAAAGGTGGTGTGTACAAAGTCAGAGTGAAGAGTTCAATTTGGTCCTCCATTTTCCAAAATTATACCTTTTATCCCTTATTTTTTTCCAAATTCAAGTTTTGGTACAAAACTTATTTTTTATTATTTTTAAATCCCTGGTTTGTGAGAGAAGTGAGAGCATTGTTGGATTTCAGTGTAGAGAGAGAAGATTGTCGTTTTCGTCAATTTTGACCACCAAAATAGTTAAACTTGTTGTCCACGAGTTCTATTTGATGAAAAGAGTTTGATGGTGTTTCTTTAAAACCTCAATATTACCAAAAAAAAAAATGTAGATCCCAAATTGACGAAGAAAAATTTAACCCGATTTGATTTCGTGTTTTTGAACCATTTTTAGGGTTTCTTTGACTGATAAATTGATTTCTAGAAGTTTCAAGGATGTTTATAAGGTGTTTTCGGTTAAGTTTTGTTAAAAAAATAGGGTTTTATGGCAAAACTTCTCTGCCCTAATTTTTCAGCCACCATAATGGTGACCAAAATCTGGGTAGATAAACAACATGTCGTTTGTCTCAGCTGCCAACAAGTTATCTAATTATTTTTTTCAAGTTTCATCCAATCCTTATAAAAATTAAAAAAGATATATGTTAGGCTCAAGAGTGTGGGCCTCGACTTTGAGGCCAACATTCCTAGGCTCTTTTTAGGGCTTTTTTTTAACAAATTTGTTACTCTATATTTAGGTGCAAAATAAATTTAAGAAAGAAATATTAGACCCAGTTAAGTCCATGAATAGGATTGTAGGTTCGATGGGTTTGGCCATAACATCTAGGTTTTTTCAATACATTTTTTGTCCCTCAATTTAACATGTGTCCAAATTTATGCATATTAGTCTAGTTAGAAAATGCAAATTTGACTAAGTGCAAAACCTGTAGGCATGCTTGGTATAAACCCAGAACTGACAGGGAAAAGAGTCTTGTTGCACATAAAAACCAAGATACTTCACAATCACTCATAGAATGCAAAGATTATTCATGTCTCTAAAAATTATTGAGTACATGATAGGACATCATTCACATGATATGGTGGATAGAGACATGGCACACCCTTTTGATGGTGAAGCCTAGAAATAATTTAATAGGGTGCATTCTTAATTTTTAATGGAACCAAAAAAATGTATATGTTGGGTTATATACAAATGGATTCAATCCATTTAGATCATTTACTGCACCATATTCTTATTGTCCGCTGATACTCACGATTTATAACTTGCCACCAGGAATGTGTATGAGGTTGGAGTTCATGTTCTTATTTATGGTCATACATGATCCTAATAGTCCAGGTAGGAATATATGTGAGGCTTATATTGTGGAAAATATCTCAGCATTTATCTCGTACTATTTTGAGCCTCACTTAAAAACAAGAATAAATTGTGTTCCAAGACACGATGACAGTGGGGAAGTGCCTTCAGATGAAAATTTATTAATATTTTCTCATCCTAGATGACCTATACCAAAAAATATGGTGAGAGGAAGATACTTGACAAAAAATAAAATTCAGACATGCATATAATTATATGATATTTAACTGCAATGAATTAAGACCTTTTATCCAGTAAGTAAAATATTAATATGTTATTACTTTTAAATATTTTTTATCCTATACTCTCGTAAACTAATAGATTGAAAAATTCATCGTAGTCAACATCATCAATTTTTACTTCATCAAAATTCACATTTTACTAAATCTCAAATTTTTCAATTACAAGATGAACAATTTGCAACATGGTTCAGAACACATGTAAGCATTTCTTATATCATTAAATGTTTCTCTTTAATTGTTAATTGTTGTAATCTTGTATCATGTTTATTAAATGAAAGGGAATGCTAGTGATAGTTTGAGTTTATTATGTTTAGGTCCTGAAAGAAATGTCAAGTTTTAGAACGGGTAATTCATCAATAAATATGTCTTTTATACTTAAGAGTATGGTCAGGATAAAAAGACTTATAATAGTGGAGTTTATGTTAAGGGATCAACTTCTAATGAGTTTGAAGTTGATTATTATAGGAAGTTAAAAGAAGTTATTGAA